>WNFU01001776.1_pt1 | contig 30102 bp, 27 predicted proteins | sample 5400121 | NCBI WGS metagenome assembly WNFU01 (sample SAMN13153360, study PRJNA577476) | soil metagenome | isolation source: 100 cm soil or saprolite under grassland replicate 1 | place: USA:California | collected 2016-06-15 | reverse complement strand
GCGACACCGCGTTCGAAGGCGACGACCACCGCGCCCACCGCAAGCGCGACAACCTCCTCGACCTCTTCGACAAGGCCGACGCGCTGCGCTTCCTGCACGCCCCCGAGACCGGCCGCACGATCGGCCAGGCGGCGGTGGCCGGCATCCTCGCCATGGACGGTTTCACCACGGTGCTGCCCACGTGCGTGACGCCCGACGAGGTACGCGAGTACGCGGCGGCGTCCGACCTCCCGCTCACACCGGACGAGAAGGCCGAGGTCGACGCGCGGTGGAAGGACAACTTCGGCGTCACCGACCGCTACGAGATGCCGTTGAAGAGCAGCGGCTGAGCTACTCGCGGCGACGGCGCAAATCGAACTCACGAGTAACGTGTCGCCAATGGCGATGCGACTCCCGGCCGAGCAGCGCCGGCGTCAACTTCTCGACGTTGCGTGCGACGTGTTCGCGGCAAGCGGCTTCCATGCGACCGCGATGGACGACATCGCCACCGCCGCCGGAGTCACCAAGCCCGTGCTGTACCAGCACTTCCCGTCCAAGCGCGCGCTGTTCGTCGAGCTCCTCGCGGACGTCGGCCGCCAGCTCCTCGACGAGCTGACCACGGCGACCAGCCGTGCGACGACCGGGCGCGAGCGGGTGGAAGAGGGCTTCAGCGCCTACTTCCGGTTCGTCACCAACAACCGGGCCGCGTTCCGGCTCTTGTTCGGCGCGTCGGCCCGCAACGACCCCGAGTTCGCCGGAGTCGTCGACGTCGTGCTCCACGAGGCCGCCGACGCCATCAGCGAGCTGATCGAGATCGACGCCACCGCCGAGCACCGCCGCGTCCTCGCGCACGCGCTGGTCGGCGTCGCCGAGGCGACGAGCCGCCACGCCCTCACCGACCCCGAGGCGTCACGCGACGCCGACGAGCTCGCAGCCTGGATCTCCGAGCTGACCTGGTTCGGCCTGCGCGGCATCCGCCCCGAGAACCGCCCCAGGCCGGCCTAACGCGAGCCGCGTACGAGGGCGCCGGGGCGGGCGCCCGTGTCGTGCCCGTCACGCAGCACGACCTCGCCGCTCACGACGGTCGCGTCGTACCCCTCGGCGCGCTGCAACAGACGCCGGGCGCCACCCGGTAGGTCGTAGTGCATCTCGGGCCGCCGGAGGACGAGGCCGTCGAAGTCGATCACGTTGAGGTCGGCTTTCTTGCCCGGCCGGATCTCGCCGCGGTCCTCGAGCCCGTACAGCGAGGCGGTGTCGCTCGTCATCTTGCGCACGACGAGCTCGAGCGGGAGCCGTTCCCCGCGGCTGCGGTCACGCACCCAGTGCGTGAGCATGTACGTCTCGATGCTGGCGTCGCAGATGGCGCCGACGTGCGCGCCGCCGTCGCCGAGGCCGAGCGCGCTGGTCGGATGCAGCACCATCTCGCGGATCGGGTCCTGGGTGAACCGGCTGTACCCGAGGAGCGGTCGCAGCAGGAGCTCGCGCCCGTCCTGCTCGAGCAGGAGGTCGTAGAGGAGGTCGGTCGGGTCGCGGCCCTCGCGTTCGGCGCGCGCCGCGATGCTCGCCTCCGCCCCCGGCTCGTAATCGGGCGGGTCGCCCATCCGGAAGATCCGGTCGAGCCCGAGTCCGATGAACGCCATGCGGTCGTCGCTCTCCGGCGCCTCGGCCATGATCGCGGCGCGGATCTCGGGCACACGCATGCGCGCCACCCGCTCGTCGAGCGGGAGCGGCGCGATCGCCTGGTAGCTGGGCCGGTCCCCCAGCGGGTGGAACGTCTGAAGCCCGAGCAGCAGGCCGAGCGGACGGCCGGCGACTTGCGGCCGGATGGGCACACCCTGCTCGTGCACCTCGAGCGCGAGGTCGAGCATCCGGGCCCACTGGTCGGGGTCGAAGTCGTTCTGGACGAGCGCGAACGTCACCGGGCGGTCGATCTCGCGCGCGAGCCGGCGCATCCAGTCCATCTCGCGGTCGGCGGCGGCGAGGTCCTCACCCAGCACGCCGGCAGGCGCGAGCTCGAACACGCCGGTCCCCGCGGCGGCGAGGGCGCGTCCGAGCGCGAACAGCTCGTCCTCGGCCGCAAACGTGCCCGGTACCGGTTCGCCGTCGATCGCGCGATGCGCGATCGTGCGCGACGTCGACACGCCGAGCGCGCCGGCCTCGATCGCCTCCTGCACGATGATCGCCATCGCCGCCGAGTCGTCGGACGTGGCGGGCTCGTTGCGTGCGCCACGTTCCCCCATCACATACGCGCGCACCGCGCCGTGCGGGACCTGCGTACCGACGTCGAGCGCGAGCGGCTGCGTGTCGAGGAAGTCGAGGAATTCGGGGAACGTCTCCCAACCCCAGCGGATGCCGGCCGAGAGCGCGGCGCCGGGAATGTCCTCGACGCCCTCCATGAGGCCGATCAGGAAGTCGTGCCGGTCGGGGCGGGCGGGCGCGAAGCCGACGCCGCAGTTGCCCATGACGACCGTCGTGACGCCGTGCCCGGACGACGGGGTGAGCAACGGGTCCCACGTGACCTGGCCGTCATAGTGCGTGTGCACGTCGACGAAGCCGGGGGTGACGAGCTTGCCGTCGGCGTCGATCACCTCGTGGGCGTCGCCGTCGACGCGACCCACCTCGGTGATCCGCCCGCCGTCGACGGCGACGTCCCCGTCGAACGACGGCGCGCCGGTCCCGTCGACGACCTTGCCTCCACGGACGATCAGATCGTGCATGGGCCGGACCCCCCTTTGCGTCTGGGCTATCTTGCCCGAAGACGAGAACGTGTTCCAGTTTTCCCCGGCCCCGGGAGGTCCCCCGCCATGCCGACCTTGACTCTCGAGGACGTGAACCTGGCCGATCCCGGCAACTTCGTCGCCGCCGTCCCCCACGACATGTTCGAGGTGCTGCGACGCGAGGCCCCGGTGTGGTTCCACCCCTCCACGAACGACACCGAGGGCTTCTGGTGCATCGTGAAGTACGCCGACCTCGTCGAGCTGAGCCGCGACTACCCGCACGCGTCGTCAGAGCTCGGCGGGATCACGCTCAACGACATGACCGACGAGGACCTCGAGCTCCAGCGTCAGATGATGCTGATGATGGACCCGCCGAAGCACACGAAGCTGCGGCTGCTCGTCAACAAGGGCTTCACGCCGCGCATGATCGGCCGGCTCGACGAGCGGATCCGCGAGACCACGAAGGGGATCGTGGACGAGGTTGCGGCGCGTGGCGAGTGCGACTTCGTCGTGGACGTCGCCGCCGAGCTGCCGCTGCAGGTGATCGCCGAGATGATGGGCGTCCCGCAGTCGGACCGCCACAAGATCTTCGAGTGGAGCAACCGCCTCATCGGTTCGGAGGACCCGGAGTACAACGTGTCGCGCGAGGAAGCCATCGACGCCGCCACCGAGATGTTCATGTACTCGACCGAGTTGGCCGAGTCGAAGCGCGCCAACCCGGGTGACGACATCATCAGCACGCTGCTGCAGGCGGAGGTCGAGGGGAATCGGCTCACCGACGCCGAGTTCAACCTGTTCTTCCAGCTTCTGGCGGTAGCCGGCAACGAGACGACGCGCAACCTGATCTCGAACGGGATGCACTTCCTCTTCGACCACCCCGACCAGCGGGCGAAGCTCGCCGCCGACCGGTCCCTGCTCCCGGGCGCGATCGACGAGATGCTGCGCTACGCGTCGCCGGTCATGTACATGCGCCGCACGGCACCGGAGGACTTCCAGCTGCGCGGCCAGACGATCCACGCCGGCGACAAGATCGCGCTCTGGTACATCTCCGCGAACCGTGACGAAGAGGTGTTCGACGACCCCGGCACGTTCGACATCACGCGTACACCCAACGACTACGTCGCGTTCGGTGGCGGCGGCCCGCACTTCTGCCTGGGCGCCAACCTGGCCAAGCTCGAGATCCGGACGATGTTCGAGGAGGTCCTCGACCGCCTCCCCGACATCGAGCTCGCCGGCGACGTCCAGCGCCTCCGCTCCAACTTCATCAACGGCATCAAGCACATGCCGGTCACGTTCTCCCCGGCGTAGTTCCTGCTTTTGGCGTCACTTACATGCGCAATAGGTATGTAGCTGACGCCAAAACGATTCAGCGGGGACGGCGGCGGCTGCGGGGGCTGAGAGCGCGGGGCTGCCAGGGGTCGGCGCCCGAGATGCTCGTGCCCGGGGGCACGATCTCGTCGATGCGGTCCAGCACGTCGGCGTCGAGGCGGACGTCGGCGCCGGCCAGCAGGTCGTCGAGCTGCTCCATCGTGCGGGGCCCGATGATCGCCGAGGTCACCGCCGGGTGCTCGAGCACGAAGGCCATGGCCAGGTGCGTGAGGCTGACCCCGGCGTCGGCGGCCACCTTCAGCAGCTCCTCCACCACGTCGAGGCGCTGCTCGTGCACCGCCCGTTGGCGCTCGTCCTCGAATTGACTGCCGAAGCGCCGCGCCATGCGGGAGTCGGACGGGAGCTCGGCACCCTTTCGGTACCGGCCGGCGAGGTAGCCGCCGGCGAGGGGGCTCCACGGGATCACGCCCATGCCGTACCGCTGGCAGGTGGGGAGCACCGAGCGCTCGACGTCGCGCACGAGGATCGAGTACGGCGGTTGCTCGCACCGGAACCGCTCGCGGCCGCGGCGCTCGGCGACCCACTGCGCTTCGACGATGTACTCGGCCGGGAACGTCGACGAGCCCGCGTACCGGATCTTCCCCTGGTGCACGAGGTCGCTGAGGGCACCGAGCGTGTCGTCGACGTCCGCCGCCTCGTCGGGCCGGTGCACCTGGTAGAGGTCGATCCAGTCGGTATCGAGCCGGCGCAGGCTGTTCTCGACCTCGCGCTGGATCCAGCGGCGCGAGTTGCCGCGCATATTCGGATCGCGGCCCATCTGCGCGTGCACCTTGGTGGCGAGCACGACGTCGTCGCGCCGTCCCGCGATCGCCTTGCCGACGATCTCTTCCGACTCGCCCTCCGAGTACACGTCGGCGGTGTCGATGAAGTTCACCCCGGCATCGAGTGCGCGGTGCACGATGCGGACGCACTCGTCGTGGTCGGGGTTCCCCCACTTGCCGAACATCATCGCCCCGAGGCAGTGCTCGCTCACCTGGACGCCGGTGCTGCCGAGGTTGTGCATCTTCATGACCAGGAGCTTACGTGTGCAGCCAGCAAAGCGTCACCAAGTCGTCGTCGACGCGTCGCGGCGGTGGAAACGAGCCTGCAACAGTCGCGAGGTAACCCTGGCCCATCGAGACGCTCCCCCTCGAGGGGTATCGCATCGGCGTGACCGCTGACCGTCGCGCCGAGGAACAGTCGGAGATGCTCCGGCGCCGCGGCGCGCGGGTGCTCCACGGCCCCGCGATCCGAACACTCCCCCTAGGCCCGGAGGAGGGCCTGCGACGAGCGACCGAGATGCTCGTCGCGGCACCGCCGGATGTCGTCGTCGCGAACACCGGAATCGGGATCCGCAGCTGGTTTGCGGCTGCCGAGAGCTGGGGACTGGGCGACGACCTCACGCGGGCGCTCGCCGGTGCTCGCATCCTCGCCCGCGGCCCGAAGGCGGCCGGCGCGGTGCTGACCGCCGGTCTGCCCGTTGCGTGGCGGGCGCCGTCGGAGACGCTCGCCGAGGTCGTCGAGCGATTGCTCGGGGAACCCGTTGCCGGGACCCGAATCGCGCTCCAGCTCGACGGCAATTCGGAGCAGCGTCAGTCGGAACGCATGCGCCGAGCCGGAGCCGACGTCGTGGGCGTGCCGGTGTACCGATGGACGCTGCCGTCTGATCGGCGGCCGGCGCTGCGGGTGGTGGAGGCGGCCTGTGCCGGGCATCTCGATGCGGTCACGTTCACGAGCGCTGCCGCCCTCGACAACCTGTTCGTGCTCGCCGACCGTCGTGACCAGGGTCCGCAGCTGCGCGACGCCCTCAACGACCGCGTCCTCGCGATGTGCGTCGGCCCGGTCTGCGCGCAGGTCGCCGCCAATCATGGAGTCCGTGGCCTGGAGCCCGAACGCCCGCGGCTGGGGTCGATGGTGCATTCGCTCACCGAGCACTTGGCGGCGAGGCGCCAGCACCTTCGGCTCGGCGGCATAGAGGTGGTCGTGCAGGGTGCACTCGTCACGATCAGGGGGCGTCGCGTCACCTTGCGGGAGCGCGAGCAGGCGGTCTTCGCCGCGCTGTTTCGTACGCCGGGCGCCGTCGTCTCACGAGGAGAGCTGCTGCGCGGGGTATGGGGCACGGCCACGGCAGACAAGCACGCGCTCGAGGTCACCGTGGCCCGGCTACGGAAGCGGCTGGGCCCCGCGGGCGCCGCCCTCCATACCGTCATCCGACGCGGCTACCGGCTTGATGCCGAGCTCGTGTAGCCGGCTCGTCCGTCTAGTTCGTGGCGATGTCGTCCGCAGTCAGCAGCCGCATGAGGTGGTCGTACACGGCGTGGTATCCGGACTGGTCGATCAGCGTCGCTCGATCGCGGGGCCGGGAGAGCGGCACCGGGATCTCCTCGACGATCGACGGACCGGGCGGGCCCCCCATCACCACGATGCGATCGGCGAGGTAGATGGCCTCCTCGATGCCGTGGGTCACCATCAGCACGGTCTCGGTCGTGGACTCGTTCTGCCACAGGTCGATCAGCTGGAGCTGCAGCCGTGCCCGCGTCAGGGCGTCGAGTGCGCCGAAGGGCTCGTCGAGGAGCAGCATCCGCGGCTCCACGGCGAACGCGCGCGCGACCGCCGTTCGCTGCTGCATGCCGCCCGAAACCTCATGGGGGCGCTTGTGCCGGTGCTCCCAGAGCCCCACGGCGCGCAAGTAGCGCTCGGCAAGCTCCTCGCTGCGTGCCGCCGGCGCATCGGGCTGCGCCGCCCGCGCCGCCTCGCGGACGTTCGCGAAGAGGCTCAGTCGAGGGAGCAGCGAGTAGTTCTGGAACACCATCGCTCGATCGGGGCCCGGTCCGTCGACCGGCTGGCCGTTGAGCGCGACGCGCCCGCCGTCGGCGCGCAGCAGACCGGCGATGACGTTCAGGAGCGTCGACTTGCCGCAGCCGGAGTGTCCGATCAGCGACACGAACTCGCCCGGCTCGATGGAGAGCTCGACCCCTCGGAGCACCTCCTGGGACGGGGCGCGGCGGCGCCCGGGGAACCACTTGTGCACACCCTGAAGCTCCAGACTCATCGAGTCGTCTCCTCCGTCGAGATGCGCCGGCCCAGCCGGACGAATGCGATGTCGAGCGCGACTCCGACGAGGCCGATGAACACGATCGCGGCGATGACTGCGCTCAGGTTGCCGCCGTTGTACGAGTCCCACACGAAGAACCCGATCCCGGATCCGCCGGACAGCATCTCCGCAGCCACGATCACCATCCAGGCGACCCCCATCGACAGTCGCAACCCGGTGATCAGCGACGGCAGTGTGTGCGGGATCATCACGTGACGCACGTAGGCGACACGCCCGAACCGGAACACGCGTGCAACGTTGCGCTGGTCGGTCGGAATCGAAGCCGCGCCCGCAGCCGTGTTGATCACGATCGGCCACAGCGCCGTGATGAAGATGACGAACACGGCCGCCTTCGGCGAGTCCTTGAGGACCACGAGCCCGATCGGGAACCAGGCGAGCGGCGACACCGGCCGCAGCAGCTGCACGACCGGGTTGGCGGCTTGCCAGGCGCGGCGGCTGCCACCCATGAGCAGACCGAGCGGCACGCCGACGAGGGCGGCGAGTCCGAATCCACGAAAGACCCGCCCGATGGAAATCCAAAGTTGGATGGCGATGCCCTTGTCGTTCGGCCCGGAGTCGTGCAAGGGGCTCGACAGGAGATCGACGAACTCGCGCCAGGCATCGATCGGCGTCGGAAGGTCAGGCGACCGCCAAGCGACGAGCGACCACAGCGCGACGAGACATCCGACTCCCAACAGCGCGAAGAGCACCGAGGTCGCGGTGTCGCGGAAGCGCCCGCGACGCGACGGTGGAACCAACGTGGCCGTTTCGGGACTTGCTGGCGCAGGCTGCGGTCGCGTCTCGGGCCGTTCGACGACGGCGGTGGTCTCGGGAGCCGGTGCTGTCATGGGCGCTTCGCCTCCTCGTCGGGCTTGTTGGGGTCGAACGTCGCCTGGTCGAGCTTCACGGTGAACGACGCCATGTCGTCGTCGGGCACGTCGATCTTCTCCGCGGCTGCAACTTCCTCGTACAGGTCACGCAGCAGCACCGCATCCGCGAGCTCGTAGTTCGGGGCGCGGTCGAGCAGCCCCAGGCGCTGGTACTGCGCGAGGAACCACCGTGCGTGTGCCCGCCGTGGTGGGTTCACCGCGCCGCCGCGGAAGAAAACCATGTAGTCCTTGCGGAACGTCTTGGTCCCGAAGCTCGCGCCGAGCTTGTACTTCCCTTCGAGCCGTCCCTCGATGCCTTGGGCCGGCGCATTCACGTACTCGGGCGGAGCGAGGCTCGACGCGGCTCGGGCCCGGTGCGCGCGATCGTCGAGCCATTTGCTCGCCTTCAGCACGGCGGCCATGACGTCTTTGAGTGTGTCGGCCTTTTGGCTCGCGAACTGCTCGTTCACGACAAGCCCCTTCTCGGGATGGTCGGTCCAGATGTCCTGCGTCGCGATGTACGTGAAACCGATGTTCTGGTCCACAGCCACGGCATTCCACGGCTCGCCGACGCAGAAGCCGTCCATGGTTCCCGCCTGCATGTTGGCGACCATCTGCGGCGGCGGGATGGGGATGATCTGCACCGCGTCCGACTTCACCTTGGCGGCCTTGAGCCAGTACCGCAGCCAGGTGTCGTGCGTACCGCCGGGGAACGTCATCGCCATCGTCGGCGTCTTCGACTCGAGCAGCTTTCGCGCTTTGCCGAGGTTCCCGTAGCCCGCAGACTCGAAGTCGTTGCTCAGCGTGATCGCTTGGCCGTTGTTGTTGAGCACCATCGCGACCTTGAGCGACGTGTTACCGGCATCGCCCCCGATCCCGGAAGCAACCGAGAGCGGCATGCTGAAGAGGCAGTGCGCCCCGTCGATCTGGCCGTTGAGCAGCGCGTCGCGGGTCGTCGGCCACGAGGCCTGCTTCTCGAGCGTGACGTCAAGATCCCGTTCGGTGAAGTAGCCGAGCTCTTTGGCCATCACGAGCGAGGCGCAGTCCGTGAGGGCGATGAATCCGAGCTTCACCGGCCGCACCGGCTTCTTCTTGCTGACTCGTGAACCAGGAGACTCCGCGAGCGCCTGCTCGAGCCCGAGGCCGGGCAGCAGTCCGCCGAGCGCCGGCGCGAGGGCGGCGCCACCAGCGAGGCGCAGGAAATCCCGTCGATCCATGGCCGTGGAACCTAGGGACCCCGGACGACGAGGCAGTTTCCGAACCATCACGACCGCATGACGCCGCGCGCACACGCCGGGAGTGGCCGTGTGCGTTCCCGTTCACGCGATCGCCCCGGGCGTCTGACGCGCTCGCAACAGGCTGCGCCCACGCTGCTGGGCATGGCTACGGCCGTCCGACCGAACATCCCGCGGGCGAAGCGGACCGGGCTCGACGTCGACCTGGCGAGGTTGTGTGAGGCAGGCCCGGCGGCGCTCGAGCCCGACGACCACTACAGACTGAAAACGTACGGCGTGTGCGCCCAGCGCCAAGACGACCGGTTCATGATCCGGCTCCGCGTCGCCGCCGGCCGTATCGACTGTGACCAGGTGGGTGTGGTCGCCGGGCTCGCCCGCCGGTACGCCGACGGGGACGTGCACCTCACGACCCGCCAGAACCTCGAGCTCCATTCGGTGGCGCTTCCCGACGTTCCCGCCATCTACGGCGCGTTGGACGCGGCCGGCCTGGCGGGCCGTTCTGCGTGCGGGCACACGATCCGCAACGTCATGGCGTGCCCCGAGGCTGGAACCTCCATCGAGGAGCCCTTTGACGTCGTGCCCGACGCGCGGCGGCTCTCGAGACTGCTTGTGTCGAGGTCGTCGGAGTTGAACGTCGCGCTGCCGTCCCGACTCAACATCGTTCTGGGCGGCTGCACGACGTGCGGCCTCGACGCGCTGACGAACGACATCGGCCTCGTCGCGCGCGCGCGCGACGGCGAGTGCGGCTACCAGCTCTGGGCCGGTGGCAGCCTCGGCTCGGCTCCTCGTTTGTCGATTCTCCTCCGTCCGTTCATCACGCGCGACGAGGTGTGGCCCGCCGTGTGGACGATCGTCGAGTGGTACTGCCGCGAGGGCAGCATCGACCAGGTCGCTCGCGGGCGACTCAAGTTCCTGCTCGAGGAACGCGGCGATGCCGAGTTTCGTCAGGCGTTTGCGAAACGCTTCGCGGAGCTGGCCGGCGAGGAGGAGCCGCCGCTCGACCCCGTCGAGCCACAGGCAGACGTATCGCTCGAGCGCGCCCTCGCCCTCGCGCCGCCGCAGGGGTGGGGCGACGGAGTCCGCCCCCAACGCCAGCCTGGCCTCGCGACCGTGACCGTCCGTGTGCCCCTCGGCGACCTGCCCGCCGGCGATTTCGAGCGCGTCGCCGCGGTGGCGCCCGGAGGCGCGCTTCATCTCTCGCGCTCGCAGAACATCGTGCTGCGCTCGGTACCCGTCGAGCGGGTCCCGGAGATCGTCGACCAGCTCGCGGCGATCGGCGTCGGCCCCGACGGCGCCCGGAGCGCGACCGACGTTCGGGCCTGCCCCGGGCTCACGTTCTGCTCGTTGGCGATCACCGGCAGCCAGCCCATCGCCCACACCATCGAGACCGCGCTCGGCGACCGTCCCGACCTACCCCGGAACGTCTCGATCGCGGTGTCCGGCTGCCCCAACTCGTGCGCTCGGCAGCAGGCCGCCGACATCGGCCTCACGGGCACCAAGGTGCGCCTCGGCGGTCGCACTGGCCTCGGCTACCAGCTCGTCCTCGGCGCCGACCTCGCCCAGGGCGCGCTGGGTCAGCCCGTCTTGAAGCTGTTCGAGGAGGAGGTGCCGGCCGCGGTCACGGCCGTCCTGGAGACATGGGTCGCGCTCCGTCGACCCGCCGAGCCCATCGCGGCGACGTTCCGGCGGCTGGGGCTCGAGCGCGTCGGCGCCGCCGTCGCGCTCAGGCTCCGTCCCGACGGCGACCGCTTCGTCACGGAAAACGATCTGGCGTGAGCCGACCGGCAGCGGAGACACACCGCGTCCAGCGAGTGGTCGAACAGTGGCCGGTTGTGCACCTCGAATCGGAGATCCCCGCTGTCACCGCCGTGACCCTCGACGGGCTCGTCCGCCACCCGCGCCTGCTTTCACTGCGCGACCTTGCCGCCCTCGGCGGAGGCGAACATGCCGTCGATCTGCACTGCGTGTGGGGTTGGTCGAAGCCGGGTGTCCCCTGGACCGGCGTCCGCCTCGCGGCCGTCCTCGACGCCGCCGGTCCCGACTGCGGCGGCGAGCCCTTCGTGATCGTGAGCTCGGCGTCCGACACGTACTCCTCGTGCTTGCCGCTCAGCGACGCCGCTCGGGGGATCCTCGCCTGGGGTCGCGAGGGCCACATGCTGCCCGACGAGCACGGTGGGCCGTTGCGCTACGTGGCACCGGACGGGTACTGGGCTTACAAGGGCGTGAAGTGGGCAAACCGCGTCACCGTTGTCGACCACTTCCGTCCTGGGTTCTGGGAATCCAAGCTCGCTGACCCGGTGGGCTGCATCCCCGAGGAGGTCGAGCTTCCATGACTCTCGAGCAACTTGCCGCGGAACGCGGCGTCGGCACTCGCGACTGTCGGGACTGCCGGCACTTCGAGCCGCAGGGCGACGGCCTCGGCTACGGCTGGTGCAAGGCGCACGCGATGTTCGTGAAGTTCTATCACCCGGCCGGAGAGTTCTGGTCGCAGTGCCAGTTCAAGGCGCTCGCACGCGAGCGCGCCCCACGCGACTCGCACAACCGGTGATGACCCCGTCCGGCGTCGTTCAGAGGTGCAGGTCCCAGCGGGACATCGGCGGGAGCTCCCCCGCAACGACAGCGTCGAAGCGCTCGCGCAGCATGCCCGCGGTGGCGTCACTCGTCGTGATAAAGAAACGCCCGCTGCGAACGGCGTCGAACACGAGGCCGGCGACGTCGTCCGGCGGTCGGCCCGACCGCTCGGTCAGGTCTCGCAACGCCTGCTCGACGAGGTGGGCGTCCGGTGCCTGGGCCTCGCTGGGCGGCTCGTCGGGTCGGTTGCGCGTCGAGTACGCGATCTTCGTGTCGACGATCCCGGGCACGAGCACCGAGACCCCGATCGGCGCGGCCTGGGCTTGGAGGTCGTGGGCGAGGCACTCGGTGAGCGCGAGCACGGCGAACTTGCTGGTGATGTACGGCGCCGAATACGCACCCGTGATCAACCCCGCAACCGACGACGTGTTCACGATGTAGCCCTCGTCTCCGCCCTCGAGCATGCGGGGGACGAACGCACGGATGCCGTGCAGCACGCCCCAGAGGTTCACGCCCATCACCCATTCCCAGTCGGCGAGCTCGCGCTGCCACGTGATCCCGCCCTGGAAGACACCGGCGTTGTTGCAGAGCACGTGGGCGGCACCGAAGCGGTCGTAGGTGAGGCCGGCCAGGGCGTCGACCTGCTCGGGCCGGGAGACGTCGGTCGGGGCGACGAGCACTTCGGCGCCGGCCGCCTCGACCTCGGCCGCCGTCTCCTCGAGCGCGCTGACCTCGACGTCCGCGATCACGACGCGCATCCGCTGACCGGCCGCGTGCACGGCGAGCGCACGCCCGATGCCGCTGCCGGCACCCGTGACGACCGCGACCCGTCCGTCGAAGCGGTCCATGCGATTACGGCGGGGTGCCGTGGTACACGTAGCCGTCGCGGATCGGCCTACGCCCGGCGTAGAACGGCGTCAGCAGGGCCTCGACGTTCTCGGGGGTCCAGCGCCCCTCGACGTCGAAGTGCCGGTCGATGCCCGGGCCCTGGACGACGTCGATCATCCGTCCGTACACGACGAACACCTGGCCCGAGACCTTCGCCGCCGCCGGCGATGCCAGGTACGCGACCAGGGGCGACACGTTCTCGGGCGCGAACTGATCGAAGTCGGGATCGGCCTCTTCAAAGCCGGGCAGGGTCTCGGTCATACGCGTGCGTGCTCGCGGCGCGATGGCGTTCGCGGTGACGCCGTACCGGCCCATGCTGTTCGCCGTGGCGAGCGTCAGCGCGATGATCCCGGCCTTCGCCGCGGCGTAGTTCGGCTGGCCCGGCGAGCCGAACAAGCCGGCCTCCGACGACGTGTTCACGACCCGCCCGTACACCGGCGCCTCCGCGGACTTCGACCGCTCGCGCCAGTACGCGGACGCGTGGCGCGACATGCAGAAGTGCCCCTTCATGTGCACGCGCACGACGAGGTCGAAGTCCTCCTCGCTCATGTTGAACAGCATCCGGTCCCGCAGGAACCCCGCGTTGTTCACCACGATGTCGAGCTGCCCGAACCGGTCGACCGCGGTCTGCACGAGACGGAGCGAGTCGTCCCAGTCGGCGACGTCGCCGTGGTCGGCCACGGCTTCGCCGCCGGAGCCGGTGATCTCGTCCACGACCGCGTCGGCGGGGCTCTTCTCCTCTTCGCCCTGGAGCGTGCGCCCGTAGTCGTTGACGACGACGCGCGCCCCGAGGCGTGCCAGCTCGACGGCCTCGGCCCGTCCGAGGCCGCGCCCGGCTCCGGTGACGATCGCGACCTTGCCGTCCATCCCTTCGAGCACCGGCTCCCCCGTCGTCGCTGGAAAATTGGAATACGTTCTAGTCCGTGGCCGAGCCCGCAGTCGCCTTCGTGACCGGCGCCAGCCGCGGCATCGGCAAGGCCGCGGCGATCGCGCTCGCCGAGGCCGGGCTCGACGTCGTGATCACGGGCCGGACGGTACGGGAAGGTGACGGCGTCGACGACTCCGACGGGGCCGGGCGATCGATCCCCGGCAGCCTGGAGACGACCGCGGAGGCGATCGAGGCGGCGGGCCGGCGGGCGCTGCCGGTCGTGATGGACCTGCACGACCGGTCGACGCTCGGCGCCGCCGTGCAGCGCGCCCTCGACGAGTGGGGCCGCATTGACGTCCTCGTGAACAACGCCATCGACACCGGCCCGGGTGACATGACGCGCTTCGAGGACACGCCGGTCGAGCTCCTCGAGGCCAAGCTCGCCGCCAACGTCGTCTCGCAGATCGTGCTGATCAAGTCCGTGCTCCCGGGGATGTTGGAACGCGGCGACGGCACGGTCGTCAACGTCACGTCGGCCGTCGCGACGATCGACCCGCAGGTACCCACCGGCGAGGGTGGGTGGGGCGCGGCCTACGCAATGTCCAAAGGCGCGTTCCACAAGCTCGCCGGGATCCTCGCCGTCGAGGTCGGCGATCGCGGGATCCGCAGCTTCAACCTCGAGCCGGGATTCGTCATCACCGAGCGGATGGAGGTGAACGCCGGCGCGCTCGGGCTCGCGGGGCGCTACCCGGGCGCGCCGCCCACCGTCCCGGCCGCCGTCATCGCGTGGCTCGCCACCTCACCCGACGCTGCCGACCTCAACGGCACCACGATCTCGGCTCAGCGATTCGCCAAGGACCGCGGCCTCCACCCCGACTGGCGCAGCGCCTAGCCGCGTTGTCACGAGAACGTGCTCCAGGAGAGCGTTTCGGTGACAACGGCGCATGCCGGAGCGGGGACGGCGGAAACTAGAACCCGTTACTGTGAGCCCCGCAGTCGGGAGTAAGGGGGAACCGGCATGCAGATCGACGACCTGATCCTGGTCAGCGTCGACGACCACGTCGTCGAGCCCGCCGGCTTGTTCGAGCGCCACCTCCCCGAGCGCTGGCGCGAGCTGGCGCCGCGTGTGGTGCGCGCCCAGAACGGTGCCGACGTGTGGATGTGGGGCGACCAGCGCGGCGCCAACTTCGGGCTGAACGCGGTGGCCGGCCGCCCACCCGAGGAGTACGGCATGAACCCGATGTCGTTCGAGGAGATGCGCGACGGCTGCTACGAGATCGACGCCCGCGTGCGCGACATGAACGTGAACGGCGTGCTCGGTTCGATGTGCTTCCCGTCCTTCCCCGGCTTCGGCGGGCGGATGTTCCACGCCGGTGGTGCCGCCGGCGACGACAGCGCGCTGCCCGTCCTCCAGGCGTACAACGACTGGCACGTCGACGAGTGGTGCGGCACGCACCCGGGCCGGTTCATCCCGCTCGCGATCCCGCCGGTGTGGCACCAGGACGCAATGGTCGCCGAGGTTCGGCGTATGGCGGCGAAAGGCTGTCACGCGTTCACGTTCTCGGAGAACCCGGAGAAGACCGGCTTCCCAAGCTTGCACAACGAATGGTGGGATCCGTTCTGGGCCGCGTGCGCAGACGAAGGGACGATGGTGTGCTTCCACATCGGCTCGTCGTCGGAGATCCCGATCACGTCGGTGGAGTCGCCGGTCGACGTCACGCTCACGCTCATGCCCGTGAACATCGTGCAGGTCGCGGCCGACATCATCTGGTCCGACTTCCTGCGCCGGTACCCGAGCTTGAAGGTCTGTCTGTCGGAGGGCGGCATCGGGTGGGTCCCGTACTTCCTCGAGCGCGTCGACCGCACGTACCACCAGCAGCACCGGTGGACGGGACAGGACTTCGGCGGGAAGCTCCCGAGCGACGTGTTCCGTGAGCACATCGTCACGTGCTTCGTGCAGGACCGGATCGGCATCGAGCTGCGGCACGAGGTCGGGATCGACACGATCACGTGGGAGGTCGACTACCCGCACTCCGACTCGACGTGGCCGCACTCCCCCGAGGCGTTCGCCGAGCAGCTCGACGGCGTCCCCGACGACGAGGTGCGCATGATCGGGAGCGAGAACGCGATGCGTCACTTCCGGTTCGATCCGTTCGCGCACCGGCCGCCGGAGCGGTGCACCGTGGGCGCGCTGCGGGCCGAGGCCGCCGGCGTCGACACCACCCCGCGCCGCGCGGGAACGCCCCAGCCCCGGCCCGAACGCCCTGTGCGCATCTCGGATATCGGGGTCATGAGCGGGGTCGCCCGGGAGTCCTGACCTCCCCGAACCGAAAATGGAACCTGTTGCAATTTCGGGCGGGGACCGGTAGCGTCTCCCCCGATCGAGCCGCGGAGGGGGCGTCGTCGATGGAATTCGGGATCTTCAACAGCCTGTACGTGCCCCATCAGGTGACCGACGGGGTCCCCGACCCCCAGGTCGTCCAGCACGAGCGGCTGATGGACGAGATCACGTGGACCAAGGCCGCCGACCGGTCCGGGTTCAAGTACACGTGGGCGACCGAGCACCACTTCCTCACCGAGTACTCGCACCTCTCGGCGAACGAGTCGTTCCTCGCCTACCTCGCCGGCGTGACCGACCGCATCCACCTCGGCTCGGGCATCTTCAACATCACCCCGCCGGTGAACCACCCGGCCCGGGTCGCCGAGCGGGTGGCGATGATCGATCACCTCAGCGAAGGGCGCATGGAGTTCGGTGTCGGACGCGGCTCGTCGAGCACCGAGCAGAAGGGGTTCGGCATCCAGGACCCCGAGCTCACCAAGCTGATGGTCGACGAGGTGTTCCCGGAGTTCAAGCGCATGTGGTCGACGACGGACTACCGCTTCGACGGCGAGTACTTCTCGATGCCGCCGCGCAACGTACTCCCGAAGCCGTACACCGATCCGCACCCGCCGCTGTGGATCGCGGCCGGGAACCCGTCGACGTTCGAGAAGGCCGCCCGCATGGGCGTCGGCGTCCTGTGCTTCGCCATGGGCGCGCCCGACATGCTCAAGGGGCTCGTCGAGATCTACAAGAACACGATCGACCAAGCCGAGCCCGTCGGCGAGTACGTCAACAACAACGTGATGATCACGAGCCAGATGCTGTGCCTGAACGACGGGCAGAAGGCGCGCGAGATCTCCTGCGACATGAACGGGAGCTACCAGAACAGCCTCGTGTTCCACTACCTCGACACCTTCCCGAAGCCGCCGTTCGTCCCGGACTGGCCCGAGCTGATCCCCGAGCCGACCATGGACGAGATGGAACAGCGCATCCAGGCGGGACGGGTCGTGGTCGGCACGCCCGAGGAGTGCGAGAAGGCGGTGCGCGGCTACGTCGACACCGGCGCCGACCAGCTCGTGTTCGGCCAGCTGTCTTCCACCATGCCGATCGAGGTCGCAGTCGAGTCGATCGAGACGTTCGGGAGCGAGCTGATCCCGATCTTCGACAAGGACCCGGTGCACAGCACCCAGCGGCAGCGCGAGGCCTACGTGGCGGCACGCGGACCCCGCGTCAACCCGATCGGCAAGGCCCACGACGCCGTTCCCGTCTAGGACGGCGCGGTGACCGGCGAGTGCGACGGCCGGGTCGCGCTCGTCACCGGCGCCAGCCGCGGCATCGGCGCTGCGATCGCGCTGCGGCTCGCCGACGAAGGCGCGGCGGTCGCCGTCACCGCCCGCACGCTCGACGCCCATCCCACGCTGCCCGGATCGTTGCGGGAGGTCGTCGACGGCATCGAGGCACAGGGCGGAAAGGCGGTGGCGATCCCGGCCGACCTCGCCGACGCCGACGCCCGAGCCGGGGTCGTCCCCGAGGTCGAGGCCGCGCTGGGACCGGTCGACATCCTGGTGAACAACGCCGCCGCCGCCTTCTACGCGCCGACGGCCGAGCTTCCGTTGCGGCGCCGCCGGGTGCTGTTCGAGTTGAACGTGCATGCGCCGGTGGACCTCGCCCAGCAGGCCATTCCGGGGATGCGCGCTCGAGGCCGCGGCTGGATCGTCAACATCTCGAGCGCCACGTCGCGCCGCCCGAAGGGACCGCCGTTCGACCCCGGGATCAAGCTCGGCGCGACCAGCACGCTGTACGGCGCCACCAAGGCCGCTCTCGAGCGGATCACCGCCGGCCTCGCCGCCGAGGTGCACGACGACGGGATCGCGGTGAACTCGCTCGCGCCGGTGGCCGCGGTCCGCACGCCCGGCGCCGAGGTCCACCTCGGCGCGCTGCTCGACGAGCGGCCGGACATCGTCGAGCCGGTCGAGCTGATCGTCGACGCCGCCCTCGTGCTCGCCACGTGTGACCCTGCGACCATGACCGGTCGCGTCGTGTACTCGCGCCCGTTCCTGACCGAGCTCGGCCGAATGGCCGAGAGATAACCGACCGCAAGGCAACCGACCGCAAGGCAAGTTGAAGGAGGAGCGCCCGCATGCTCTCGCCGATGGACGACTACCCGCTGCACCAGATCGCCGAGCCGATCCGCAACGTCGGGACGAGCGACCGCAACTTCTACGACCGCTACTACTTCAACCTGCACGGGTGCAGCGACGAGCTGATGCTCATCATCGGGATCGGGCAGTACCCGAACCTCGGGGTGCAGGACGCGTTTGCGTGCGTGCGCCGGGGCGACACGCATCGCGTGGTGCGGGCGTCACGTGAGCTCGGCGACCGCATGGACACGACCGTGGGACCGTTCCGGGTCGAGGTGATCGAGGGGCTGCAAAAAGTGCGTCTGGTGGTCGAGCCCACGGAGCACGGCATCGCCTGCGACCTCACATGGGAAGGCGCGATCCCGGCGTTCCTCGAGCCGCGCCAGTACATCCGCAAGTACGGGCGGGTCCTGTTCGACACGATGCGCTTCGCCCAGACCGGGTACTGGTCGGGGACGCTCGAGGTCGGCGGCGAGCACTTCGACATCACGCCCGACCGGTGGTGGGGTACCCGGGATCGCTCCTGGGGCGTCCGCCCGGTCGGTGAGGCCGAGCATCCCGGGATCCGCCAGGGCGAGGGGCAGCTCGGCGGCATGTGGAACTACGCGCCGATGCAGTTCCCGGAGTTCTCGATCCTGTACATCCTCAACGAGACCGACGACGGCGAGCGTCCCACCGAGGAGGCGGTGCGCATCTGGAACGACCCGTCTCGCGAGCCCGAGTGGCTGGGCCGGCCCGAGTTCGAGCACACGCTCGTGCCCGGCACGCGGATGGTGTCGTCATCGGTGCTGTCGTTCCCGGAGGCGCCCGGCGGCGGCTTCGACGTGAAGGTGACACCGCTCACGCACGTCTTCCTCGCCGTCGGCACCGGGTACGGCCTGGAGGAGGACTGGCGGCACGGGATGTACCAGGGACCGCTCGTGGTGCAGGGTGTCGAGCGCGACATGAATGAGCTCGAGACATGGGGCTGGTACGGCATCGTCGACCATGTCGCCCGCTTCGAGACCGGCGACACCACCGGCTACGGCCTCCACGAGCACGGCTTCTTCGGCCCGTTCCGCAAGTACGGCCTGGAACGCGGCGACGACACCGCCCCCTGATGGCTTTGGCGTCATGTACCCACGAAATGCGTGGGTAATTGACGCCAAAGCAGCTAGTTCTGCTGGGCCAACCCGAGGTAGGCGGCGTCGAGCTCTTCTGCGATCTGGCGGGGGGCGCCGACGAGCTGGATGTGGCCGTGGAGCATGATGGCGGCGGTCTGGGCCACGTCGAGCACCTCGTGCGCGAACTGCTCGACGATGAGGATCGACACCTGCTCGGCGGCGATGCGGGCCACGATCTCGTAGAGCTCCTCGACGATGATGGGCGCCAGGCCCATCGACAGCTCGTCGAGCAGCAGGACCTTCGGGTTGGTCGTGAGCGCGCGTGCCATCGAGAGCATCTGCTGCTCGCCGCCCGACAGCGTGCCCGCGAGCTGCTTGCGCCGATCCCGCAGGCGCGGGAACCGTGTGAACGCACGCTCCTCGAGCTCGCCCAGGTGCGGCCCGGTGTACGTCGCCATGCGCAGGTTCTCGGTGACCGTGAGGTTCGGGAAAATCCCCCGGCCTTCGGGGATGGCGCATACGCCGGCGCGAGCAAGAGCGTCGGACGACTTGCCCCCGACGGATTCACCGAAGAGCAGCACCTCGCCCGAGCCCGGCGCGATCTGCCCGCTGGCGATCTTGAGCGTCGTCGACTTGCCGGCGCCGTTCGGCCCGAGCAGGGCGAACACCGAGCCCGTCGGCAACGCGAGGCTCACGCCGTGCAGCACGTCGATGGTCCCGTAGCCGGCGTGGACGTCGCGCAGCTCGAGCGCGAGCGGCCCGGCTTCTCGCGTGGCCTCACCGTCGCTCGAGGCGGCCGCCGACGCTTTCTGCGGGCGCTCCTCCGCCTCCCCGAGATACGCCGCCCGCACGGTCTCGTCGCCTTGGACGTCGTGGGGGCTCCCGACCGAGATGATCCGGCCGAAGTCGAGCACGTGGATGCGGGCGCACGTGCCCATCACGAAGGCCATGTCGTGCTCGACCAGCAACACCCCGAGTCCCGAGCCCGCGACCTCCCGCAGCAGCGACCCGAGCGTTGCCGTCTCGGACTCGTTGAGTCCGGCGGACGGCTCGTCGAGCAGCAGCACGCGCGGCTCGGTCGCAAGCGCGCGCCCGAGCTCCACGAGACGGGCGGTGCCGGTGGGCAGCCGGTCGACTCGGTCGTCGGCAACGGCTCGGAGCCCGACACGATCGAGGATCTCGTCGGCGATCACCCCGGGTGAGCGCTTGCGATCGTGCGACCATCCCCGCCGCATCTCCGCCGCGACGAGCACGTTCTCTCGCGCGGTGAGGCTGCCGAATGTCTCGAGACGCTGGAACGTCCGGCCGATGCCGAGCCTGGCGCGCTGATGCGGCTTGCGACGAGTGATGTCGCGACCGTCGAGATCGACCCGCCCCGAGTTGGGGCCGAGCAGTCCCGTGACCACGTTGAACAGCGTGGTCTTGCCGGCGCCGTTGGGGCCGATCAGGCCGGTGACGTGACCGACCTCGACGTCGATCGACACGTTGTTGAGAGCCTGGAGGCCGCCGAAGCTGACCGACACCTGGTTCACATCGAGCAGCGCCACGTCACGGCCCTCGCGTGGTGGTCGTCGGGTCCTCGGCGGCGGGCACCGTCACCGAGTCGGACGCGTTGCCCCCGCCCACACCGGACGGCAGCGGCGCCGTGAGCGGCTCGCCGGGAGGCGCTCCGCGCGGTGGACCGCCCATGCCGATGCGCTGTCGCATCTCCGCCATGAACGCCCGGCGCGCGTCGCCGCGCCAGGGCAGGAGCGGCGCCAGCGCGAACCCCAGCTCGACCGAGGCGCCGTTGGGCCGGAGCGCGACGTTGATCGCCAGCAGACCCGGGCCGAGTCGCTCGAGCGCGGCGAGCCATGACGTCTGGAACGTGGCGTCAAGTATCAGGAACGCTCCGACCCCCATGAGCGCGCCGCTGAACGCGGCGATGGCAGCACGCCGGCCGAGGCGGACCCGCAGCTCGGAGAACAAGATGATCGCGACCGTCAAGCCGACGATCACACCGACCCACACGAGCCACGACGTGTCGAAGTTCTCCTTCGTCACCACGAACAGGATGTACGTGATGCCGCCGAACAGGGCACCACTGACCGTCTCGACCCCGCCTACCACGACCAGCAGCACGATCGGGATTGCCAGAGGGCTCAGCAGCGCGAAGTCCTGGGTGGCCGCGGTGCCGCGCTGCATGCCGAGCAGCGCACCGGCGAATCCGGCCATCGCCGCCGCCAGCCCGTACACGGCGAGCTTGGTCGTGAACCGGTTCACGCCGAGCGTCGCACACGCCGCTTCACTGTCGCGGAGCGCGATCAACCGCCGGCCGAACCGGCCGCGGCGCAGCCACACCACGAACACCGCCATCACGCCGAAGATGGCCGTGACCAGCAGCAGGTAGGCGCGCTGATCCGTGAACCGGTAGCCGAACACCGACAACCGGGGGACGTGCTGCGCGCCGTTGCCGAAGACCTCGGGTTGGTCGAAGAACAACGACTCGGCCATGCGCGCGAACGCCAGCGAAGCCAACGCGAGATACAACCCCTGGAGACGCAGCGCCGGAATCGTCATCAGGAACCCGAAGGGAATCGCAAACGCGGCCGCCACCACGAGGCTGACCGGGCTTCCGCTGCCGAACGGCGCCCACTGATACACCGCGAACGCGCCCGCGCCCGCGAACGTGATCTGGGCCAGTGAAACCTGACCGGCCCAGCCCGTGAGCGGCACGAGCGAGAGCATGAGCACGGCGACCACGATCGCGAGCGTCACCCGGTTGAGGTTGACCTCGCCCATGCCACGCGAGACGACCCACACCACGACGAACACGACCGCCATGCCGAGCACGGTCTCCCAGATCTTCGGGACCCGCGGCTGGTGCAGCTTCGGGTCGGGTGGCGCCCTCCGCAGGGCGATGCGCGCCTGCGGCACCGCGAGCAGGGCGATGAACAGGAAGATCGTCGGGATCGCGAAGTTCGTCGTGGAGAAGCGGCCGGACCAGTCGAGGAAGTTCGTCTGGAACGTCACCACGAGGCCCAGGAGGATGCCGCCGAGGTACGTGAGCGGCAGACTCCGCAGCCGGCCCACGATCGCGGCCGCGAACGCGTTGATGATCAGCAGCGTGAGCGCGTCGACCTGGAGTCCGAGCTCGGACACGAGCAGGATGCCCGAGACCGCCGCCATCGACGAGCCGATGGCCCACGCCAGCATCGACGCCGCCTCCGGCCGGGCGCCGTGGAGGCCGGCCAGGTTGCGGTTGTCGACCACCGCCCGCATCGTCACGCCGATGCGGGTCCGGTAGAGCAGGAGACGCAGGAAGATGGCGATCGCCACCGCCGCGAGGATCGTGATGAACCGGTGCCAGAGCACGACTGTGCTGCCGATCTCGAAGCCCTCGCTGCCGAAGAAGAAGTCGATCGAACGCGATTCGGCCGTCGGGTTCCAGATCGTGACGGCCAATCCCATGAAGGCGAACATCAGGCCGAGCGTCACGACGAGCTGGACGACGAGCGTCGAGTTGACGATGAACCGGATCAGGACCCGTTCGATGAGCGCGCCCAGCAACGGCGCGATCACCAGGATCGTCAGGAACAGCGCGATCGGGGCGGGGATCCCGCGGTTGATCCGCAGCTCCCAGTACACGAACGCCATGAACATGCCGATGGCGCCCTGGGCGAAGTTGAAGATGCCGGAGGTCGTGTACGTGACGACGATGCCGGACGCGGCGATGGCGTAGATCGACCCCAACGACACGCCGACGATGAGGGTGGACAGGACGCTGTCCATCGTGATCGGGCGCCCCGACCACGACGTGACCACGATGACGACGAGGAAGGCAAGGGCACCGACGATGACCGCTGCCCGCTGCCTGCTCAGGTTCACGGCATTCTCCGCTCATGCAGACCGCGCCCGGGTGGTGCCACCACCCGGGCGCAGCGGACGCCTAGGTCTGATCGAGCTTGATCGTGGTGACGTTCTTGCTGTCGCAGTTGAGCGTGCCCTTCTCCTTCGGGAAGATGCGCACGTACTTCCCGCCCTTGATCTGCGTCAGCACGAAACAGCCGTTGAGCTTGTGGTCGCCGACGTCGGTGGGCCCGAGCATGCCCTGGCCGCCGACATCGGCGGTGAAGTTGTGGATCTTCTTCGCCTCTTCGATGAACCGGGCCCGCGTGAGGCCGTTGTTCCCGTCCGCCTTCACGACGTTGTTGACGACGTCACGGAAGAAGAGCCCGGCCGTCCACGCCTGGGCGGCGAAGCCGTCGGCCTTGCTCTTGCCGCCGATGGCCTTCAGGAACGCGTCGACCGACTTGTTCTGCTTCGCCTCCTCGAACGGGATGAAGAACAGCGAGGCGTACTGGCCCTCGACGTCGGCGCCGCCCTCGCTCAGGAACTTGGCGTCGTAGCACTGGAGCGCGCAGTCCCAGACCTTGACGCTGCTGACGCCCTGGACCTTCGACTCCTTGCGGAGCTGCACCGAGCTCTTGTAGTCGGAGATGCTCTGCCCGTACGTCGAATTGTGCTGCTTGATCGCCTGGGCGACCGGCGTGTAGTCGCTCTGCGTCGCCAGCGCGGAGATCTTGAAGAAGTCCTCGTCCTTCTTGACCCCGCCCTTCACGTCCCCCGCCGCCACCGGGGTCGTCGAGTTGATCGTCGACTTGAGGTCGCTCGGGAGCACCCAGATGCCGTGCAGATCCTTGTTCTGCTTCTTGTAGTAGAGGATCTGACCCATCCGGGCCGAGTACGTCTGCGGATGCTGGTCCTTCGTCGCGCAGTCGAGGGCGCTCGCGATCACCGCGAAGGAGATCTGCGAGCACTGGTGCTGCACCTCGGTCTGGAGCGTGGGCACGTCGGGCAGCCCGGTCGCCTGCCCCACCTTGTCGACGCACTGCTCCAGCGGCTGGACGTTGTTCAGGAACAACGCGCTCGTCCCGACGATCGCGAAGTCCTCCTGACACGCCCTGATGACCGCGTTGCGGGCCTCGTCGGCGCTCAGGTGCGAGTCGATGAAGTCGACCTCGACGTTGCGCCCCGCGAGCTTGCCGTGGCCGTTGATGTACTTCGCGAAGGCCTGCACCCCGTTGACGATGCCCTGGAACAGGCCGGGGCGGGCAGGGTTGTCCACGTCGGCGATCACGGCGATCCTGATCGTGTCGGCGGTGACGCCGATATCGCTGTCGGGCGAGCCGCCCGGCTGGTTTTGCCGCGGCTCCGCCCCTGCCGCCGCCGGCAGCACCGCCCAGCCGATACCGACCGCGACGGCCACGAACGCCCACAGGCTCCGCTTCACCGTTCCCCCCTCCGCCAGATTTCCGCCCCCCCGGGGTAGCCCCGGTGCGGGGCAGTGTGTCCCAAAACGGAACGTGTTTCAAGACGCGCGGAGGCCGTCTACGCTGCCCGCAATGGCGAGCCCGGTGGCGGAGCGGGCCCCGGCGGGGGCGATCGACCTGCTGGACGGCGACCTCTACGCCGGCGATCCCGACCCGACCTACGCCTGGCTGCGCCGCCACGCCCCCGCCTACCGGGACGAGACCAACCAGCTCTGGGGCATCTCGCGGTACCGGGACGTGGTGGCGATCGAGAAGGACCCGCAGACGTTCTGCTCGTCGGAGGGGTACCGGCCGAACCTTCCCGCCGACGACTCGATGATCGGGAACGACGACCCCCGCCACAACGAGCGCCGGCGGCTCGTCGCGCGCCGGTTTACGCCCAAGGCTGTCGGCCAACACGAGGACGTGGTGCGCGAGACCGTGCGCGGGCTCCTCGACGGGGTGGCCGGACGCGGCCACTGCGAAGTGGTCGAGGAGCTCGCGGCGCCGCTGCCGGCGATGGTCATCGGTCGCCTGCTCGGGTTCGACGACGAGCTCTGGTCGCGGGTGAAGCACTGGTCGGAGGCGACGATCGTCGCCGGCGGCGGGCCTCGCTACATGAACGACGGCGTGGTCGAGGCGTTCGGCGACTACTGCGAGCACGCCGCCCGCCTCATCGAGACACGACAGGCCGCGCCCACCGAAGACGTGATGTCGTTGTGGACCGAAGCCGAGGCGGCGGGGGTGCTGACGACCGAGCAGGTGCTCTCGGAAGGGCTGCTGCTCGTCGACGGTGGCGCCGAGACCACTCGCACCGTGATCACGGGCGCGCTCCTCGCGCTGATCGAGCATCCGGAGCAGGTCCGGCGGCTGGTCGACGACCCGAGCCTGATGCCCGTCGCCGTGGAGGAGTTCATCCGCTGGGTCACGCCGATCCTCAACATGCGCCGCACTGCCACCCGCGACACCGAGGTCGCCGGCACACCGGTGAAGGCCGGCGATGAGCTCCTGCTGATGTACCCGTCGGCCAACCGCGACGAGGAGGTGTTCGACGCGCCGGAGCGCTTCGACGTCGGCCGCGAGCCCAATCCGCACGTCGCGTTCGGGTTCGGTACGCACTTCTGCCTCGGCGCCGCGCTGGCGCGTCTCGAGATCCGTGTGATGTTCGAGGAGCTGCTCCCCCGGCTGCGTGACCTGCGGCTCGCGCCGGGGATGGCACCGGAACGCATCCCCAACGCGTTCGTGCGCGGGTTCCGCTCGCTCCACGTCGAGTTCGGGACTTAGATTGTCGCCGTCGCAAGCTCCGGCTCCTGCTCCGGCGGTCGGCAAAGCCGCCGCCTTCGCGTCGTAAGCGCGATGCCGACGATCGCCGAGCTCGTCCGAGACCGCGCTGCCGACCAAACCTCCGCGATCCTGTTCGAGGACCGCTCGTGGAGCTACGCCGAGTACGTGACGGCTTGCGCCGAGCGTGCCGCACTGCTCGCCGAGCTGCGGCGGCCGGGCCCGCTCCACGTCGGCGTGCTCCTCGACAACGTGCCCGAGTTCGCCATGTGGCTCGGCGCGGCGGCGGTCGCGGGCGCGGTCGTCGTCGGCATCAACCCGACCCGGCGGGGCGCCGAGCTGGCCCGCGACATCACGCACACCGAGTGCCAGCTGCTCGTGACCGAGGCGCGCCACGCGCCGCTCCTCGACGGGATCGGAACCGGCATCGGCCCGGACCGCACCTTCGACGTCGAGTCGGCCGCGTACGTCGAAGCGCTGGATCGTCACCGGGGCGCGGCGCTCCCCGACGTGGAGGTCGCCGGCTCCGACCTGTACCTGCTGCTGTTCACGTCGGGGACCTCGGGCGCGCCGAAGGCATGCCTCTGCTCGCAAGGCCGGCTCGGACGCATCGGCCGAACGCTGGCCGACATGGTCGAGCTCGGGCCGAGCGACGTGTGCTACATCGCGATGCCGATGTTCCATTCGAACGCGCTGATGGCCGGATGGGCGCCGGCACTCGCCGGGGGCGCGACGAGCGCGCTGCGTCGCAAGTTCTCGGCGTCCGGGTTCCTGCCCGACGTGCGCAGGTTCGGCGTCACGTACTTCAACTACGTCGGCAAGCCTCTGTCGTACGTCCTCGCCACGCCCGAGCGGCCGGACGACGCCGACAACTCGTTGCGGCTCGTGTTCGGGAACGAGGGGGCCGACCTCGACATCGACCGCTTCTCGCGCCGCTTCGGCGTCCCCGTCGTCGACTCGTACGGATCGACCGAGGGCGGCGCGATCGTGCAGCGCACCCCGGACATGCCGCCGGGCTCCCTCGGCCGCGGCGCCGACGGCATGGCAGTGCTCGACCCCGAGACCGGCGAGGAGCGCCCGCCGGCGCGCTTCGATGCCGACGGCCGCCTGCTCAACCCCGACGAGGCCATCGGCGAGCTCGCCAACCGTCTCGGCGCGGCCGGCTTCGAGGGGTATTGGAACAACGACGAAGCCAACACGGCGCGCGTGCACGACGGGATCTATTGGACGGGTGACCTCGCCTACCGCGACGAGCAGGGTTACTTCTACTTCGCCGGGCGCGATTACGACTGGCTACGCGTCGACGGTGAGAACTTCTCCGCCGCGCCCGTCGAGCGCATCCTCGCCCGGCACCCCGACGTCGTCCTGGCGGCGGTGTACGCAGTGCCCGACCCGGACGTGGGCGACCGCGTGATGGCCGCGCTGCAGCTCCGGCCGGGCGCGACGTTCGATCCCCACGCCTTCGGCGCCTTCCTCGCCGCCCAGCCCGACCTGGGGACGAAGTGGACGCCGCGCTTCGTGCGCATCGCCGCGACCCTGCCGGTGACCGAGACCAGCAAGGTGCTCAAGCGTGTGCTGCGGCGCGACCGGTGGGAGACCGACGACGACGTGTGGTGGCAGCCGGACAAGGGCGGCGCGTACCGGCGCCTGACCCCGCACGACGTCGACGCGCTGCGGGCGGAGTTCGCGGCCCGGGGCCGCCAACCGGTGCTCGAGGCGACGTGAGCGAGCGGATGCTCGAAGGCAGGGTCGCGGTCGTAACCGGCGCCGGCCGTGGGATCGGCCGAGCCGAGGCCACGCGACTCGCCGGGTACGGCGCGCGCGTCGTCGTCAACGACGTGGGCGTCGCGACCGACGGCACCGAGACGGGCGAGACGCCGGCCGACGAGGCCGTCGCCGCGATCGGCCACGGCGGTGGCGAGGCGATCGCGGACGCGCACGACATCTCGACGCCCGAGGGCGGTGAGGCGCTCGTCCAGGCGGCGCTCGACGCATGGGGGCGCGTCGACATCGTCGTGAACAACGCCGGCATCGGCCGTCCGCACATGGTGTTCAACCTCGAGGACGCCGAGTGGGCCGACGTGCTGCGCGTCCATCTCACCGGCACGTTCGCGGTCAGCCGGCCCGCGTGCCGGTGGTGGCGCGCCGAGCACAAGGCGGGACGCGGCGGGTACGGGCGCCTCGTCAACACCTCGACGGGCCTGCTGCTCTACGGCGGCGCCGGCCAGTCGAACTACGTGGCGGCGAAGGCGGGGGTGGCCGCGTTCACCGACGCGGTGGCGACGGAGATGGCGCCCTACGGCGTCACGGCCAACACGATCATGCCGTCGGCGCGCACGCGGCTCGCCAACATCGGCTGGCGCATCGACCGCGCCCAGGCCGAGGAGGAGGCGTTCGACCCGACGGACCCCGTCCACGTCGCCGAGATGGTCTGCTACCTGGCGTCGCCGGCGGCCGGTTGGCTGTCGGGACAGTGCTTCCAGGTGCGGGGCGGGATGGTCGAGCACGTACGCACGTGGGAGGTCGACACCCAAGCCGAGCGTCACGACCGGGGCTTCACCGCCACCGAGCTCGCCTCCGAGATCCCCCGCCTGTTCGGTGCCGGCTCCAAGCGCGCCGACCCGCCGCCCAAGGAGTGGCAGGAGCAGTACCGGAAGGGGAAGGGCTAGCTCGTCAGGTCAGGTCGTTGCCGATCGGCTCGCCGCCGCGTTCGAGAGCTTGCACGTCGAAGTAGATCGGAAGCAGGTACTTCACGTAGAAGGCGCGGGTGGTGAGTTCACCGGTGACGAGGTCGTCGTACTCCTTGATGCGCACGCGGTCGTCCTTCTCCTGGTATCGCTTCACCTGCTCGAGCTTCTCGTCGACCTCTTCTCGGGTGGCGAAGAGCAGCCCGAGGTGATCGAAGCCGGGCGACTGGATCGGCTTGTCGCTCTCGGCGAGCAGGATGAACTGCTGCGCCTCCTCGGACAGGAGGATGTGGCACAGCTGTCCCACGACCTCGGCATCGACGCCGACCCAGCCGAACACGCTGCTGTAGAACGCGTCGATTTCCTCGCGGAACTCGGTGGTGAGCGTCCCGCGCGGAAAGGTCAGCTCCATGTGGTTGAACCGCATCGTCGGCATCCGGCGTTCCTTCCTCTGCAGCAGTGGTGAGCAAGAGTCTACGTTTGTGCTCCATGGCTCATCATTTGCGGTCCGTCGATCTCGATTTCCTCGACAAGGCGCCACACAAGTTCGTCTTCGAAGCGTCCGTTCCCGCCCCCAAAGAAACAGTGTTCGCCGCGATCAGTGACGATCCCTCGACGTGGACGTGGTGGCCCGGACACGAAGGAGGCGCGTACGAGACCCCGCCGCCGCACGGCGTCGGCTCGCGTCGTGAGATGCACATGGGTGAGTCGCAATACCGCGAGACGATCCTCGCGTGGGACGAGCCCACGCGCTGGGCGTACCGCGTCGACGAGAGCGCCGACGCGCTCATCGACGCGCTGGTCGAGGAATGGGTGGTCGAGGGCGACGGCGACCGAAGCACGGTGCGATGGACGTTCGCCGTCGAGCCCGGCGCCGACATGGAGGCCGCGATCCCGGCGGCGCAGACCATGATCGGCGACATGTTCGACCAGGCCATGGCCAACCTGAGCGCCCGGCTGTCGGCCGTGCGGGGCTGACGGCGTGGCCGCCAGCGTCTCCGGCTACAGCCACGTCGCGATCTCGGTGACCGACCTCGACGCCGCCCGCGACTTCTACTGCGACGTCCTCGGCTTCGAGGTGCTCCCCCGGCCGGACTTCGGGTTCCCGGGCCTGTGGCTACGCGTCGGGTCGCTCCAGCTCCACCTTGCGGTGGCGGACGAGGCCCCGTCGCCCGGCCCCGGCTTCCCCCACTTCGCGCTCTACGTGCCCACCGACGAGTTCGACGAGACGATCGAGTCGGTGCGCGCGGCGGGCGTGAAGATGCTCGGCGAGCCGTCGTCGCGCGTCGACTTCGGGACACCGGTCCGGGCCGCGTTCATCACCGACCCGTCCGGGAACGTGATCGAGCTGACCGACGTGGGGCCGCTTACTCGAACTTGACCCGGACGGTCTTGGTGCCGCCCGAGCAGTCGACCGTGCCCTTCTTCGCCGGCGTCACCCGCACGAACTTGCCCCCCTTGACCTGCAGGATCGCGCCGCACCCGCTCACCTTCCGGCCGCCGACGTCCGTCGGGCCGAGCATGCCGTCGGCAGTGAAGTCGTGGACCTTTGCCGCCTCCTCGAGGAAGCGGGCTCGGGTCAGGCCGTTGTTCCCGTCGGCCTTCGCGACGTTGTTCACGACGTCACGGAAGAACAAACCGGCCGTCCACGCCTGGGCGCCGAAGCCGTCGGCCTGGTCCTTGCCGCCGA
>WNFU01002403.1_pt1 | contig 30107 bp, 28 predicted proteins | sample 5400121 | NCBI WGS metagenome assembly WNFU01 (sample SAMN13153360, study PRJNA577476) | soil metagenome | isolation source: 100 cm soil or saprolite under grassland replicate 1 | place: USA:California | collected 2016-06-15 | reverse complement strand
GCGTCGAGATCGGCGGCGTAGTCATCGAAGTCGAGGTGGGCGTGAGAGTCGATGAAGGGCATGTCGGCCACGAACCTGGACCTGGACCTGGACCTGGACCTGGACCTGGACCTGGACCTGGACTTGGACCTGCATTTCTACGTAGAGAGCAAGTGGGCCCGCGAGTTGGACCAGGACCAGGTCCAGGACCAGGTCCACGCGGACGAGCTGTTCTTACTTCACCCTCGTCCCCGCCGGGATCGACTCCCCCACCGTGACCACCGTGAGGTTCGGCGGCTCGCCCGCGGCGAGCAGCATCCCGTGCGAGGTGATCCCCCGGAGCGGCCGCGGCGCGAGGTTCGCGACGACGACGATCCGCCGGCCCACGAGCGCCTGCGGGTCGGGGTAGGCCTGCGCGATCCCCGCGACGATCGTCCGCGGCTCGGGGTCGCCCGCGTCCACGGAGAGCTTCAGGAGCTTGTCGGCCCCCTCGACCTTCTCCGCGCTCCGGACGATCGCGACGCGCAGCTCCACCTTCGCGAAGTCGTCGTACTGGATGACGCCCGGGGGCGGCGGCGCCGCCTTCGCGCTCGCCTTCGTCGCGGTCTCGGCGGGGCTCGGGGCCTTCGAGACCCTCTGCGGCGCCGTCTCCGCCGCCGGGGCCGCGATGAGCTTCTCCACCTGCTTCGCCTCGACGGGCAGGATCGCCGGCGGCTTCGCGGTGAAGCGGACCTTCTTCCCGTCGAAAGGCGTGAACGCCTCCGGCCACGCGAGCGAGAGGCCGCCGAGTGACTCCGCGAGCCCCGCGGCGAACCGCGGCATCACCGGCGCGAGCATCACCGCGATCGCGTGGAGGGCCTTGCCGAGGTCGTGGAGGAGCGCGCGGGTCCCGGGCGCGTCCGGCGTCGCCCACGGCTTGTTCTCCTGCACGGCCTTGTTCGCGAGGTCGGCGAGGTCGTTCACCGCCTTCAGGGCTGCGCGGTACTCGAGGTCGCGGAACGCGACCCGCGCGGCGGCGAGGGCCTCGGCGACCCGCGCCCGCTCGAAGCCGGGCGTCTCGGGGCCGAGGGCGAGCCCTTCGCCGCCGAGCTTCGCGACGGGTGAGTGGACGCGCGCGGCGAGGTTCGCGATCCGCTTCTGCAGATCCGCGTTGACGCGGTTCCTGAACTCCTCGAGCGACAGGTCGATGTCATAGATGCCGGGCGAGAGGTTCGACGCGTAGAAGTACCGGAGCAGCTCGGGGTCGAGGCCCGAGTCGAGGTAGGTCTTCCCCGTGATGAAGGTGCCGCGGGACTTGGACATCTTCTCGCCGTTCACGGTGAGGTGGCCGTGCACCGGCATCCGGTCCGGCCGCTTGATCCCTGTCGCCCACAGCATCGCGGGCCAGAAGACCGCGTGGAAGCGGAGGATGTCCTTGCCGATGAAGTGCTCGAGGCGGCTCGGCGCCCCCTCCGCGAGGTAGTCCCGCTCGAACGCGGCGGGCGCGCGGCGCTGGTCCGCCGGCGCCTCCTCGCCGAAGTAGTGCTCGGCCGAGGAGAGGTAGCCGATCGGCGCGTCCACCCAGACGTAGAGGAACTTCCCCGCGAACTCGGGATCCTTCACCGGGAACCCGAAGTACGGGGCGTCGCGGGTGATGCACCAGTCCTGCAGGTCGGCGAGCCAGCCCCTCACCTGCTCGCGAACGGCGGGCTCGAGGTGCCCCGGCGCGTTCACCCAGGCCTCGATCACCGAGAACACCTCGGGCTTGCGCAGGTTCACGTACGCGTGATCGCTCGCGCGAACGACGGGCGGGTTCCGGCAGAGCGCGCAGTACGGCGCCTTCAGCTCCCGCGGATCGTAGGTCGTGCCGCAGTTCTCGCAGACGTCGCCGTACTGGTCCGGCTTCCCGCAGACCGGGCAGGTCCCCTTCACGTACCGGTCCGGGAGGAAGCGCCGGTCGGTCTCGCAGTAGAGCTGCTCGACGGACTTCTTGTAGATGAGCCCCTTCGCCTTGAGCGCGTCATAGACCCGGTACGCCCACTTCGCGTTCTCGGGCGAGTCGGTCGTGTAGTAGGTCGAGAACTCGATCCCGAACCGCTTGAAGTCCTCGTGCTGCTCCCGGCGGTACTTCTCGACGAAGTCCTTCGGGGTCATCTTCGCGACGGCCGCGTTCACCTCGATCGGCGTGCCGTGCGAGTCGGCGGCGCAGACGTAGGTCACGTCGTCGCCGGTCGCCTTGCGAAAGCGGACGTAGACGTCCGTCTGGACGTACTCGACGAGGTGGCCGAGGTGGATCGACCCGTTCGCGTAGGGAAGCGCGCTCGTGACGAGCAGTCGCTGGCTCAAGTTGTGCTCCTTTCCGGTGCGCGGGCCGCGAGGAGTCCGACGAGGACGCGCTCGAGGCGCACCTGGCCGTCCTGGCCCGTCTTCATCGCGACGTCGGCCTCGGCGAGGCCGGCGAGCGCGTCGAGCAGTTCCTCGCGCGAGAAGCGCGTCGACGCCTGGTACTTCATCCAGAAGCCGTACGGCTTCTTGTCCCCGACCTCGTCGCCCGGGATCGTCGGGAACACCGTCGCCTCCCACTCCCGCGAGGAGGCGATCTTCCTCGGGCCCACGACCTTCCGGGCCCGCTCGCGCTCGACGATCATCCGCCGCACCGCGCCCGCGAGCGAGCCGAGCAGCATGAACGGCGAGGCGCCGTCCTGGATCGACCGGCCCAGGACGCCGAGCGCGCCGGCGAGGTCGCGCGCCTCGACCGCGTTGCCGAGCGCGAAGAACGGGTCGGACGCGGCGCGCGTGACCACCTCGTCCACGTCCTTCGCCGCGATCACCTTCCGGTCCCCGACGTACGCGGCGAGCTTCGCGACCTCCGAGGCGAGCAGCCGCGCGTCGTCGCCGACGAGCGCCGCCAGCCGCGTCTCCGCGGCGTGGTCCACGCGCTTTCCGCTGCCGGCGAGGAGCGACTCGAGCACGGGCCCGAGGACGAGGTGCTGGTCGTCCCACTTCCCCTCCTTCTCGAGCTGCGTCGAGATCCTTCGCCCCGCCGCCGCGAGCTTCTTCACGAGCGGCAGCCGCCCGTCCACCTTCCCGGCCGCGACGACGAGGACGTGGCCGGGCGGGAAGCCCCGCTGGAGCGCGGCGTCGAGCGCCGAGGCGTCGTCCTTCGCCGCCTTCATCTCCCGCTCCGCCGCGAACCGAGCCGCGCCCTGCACGAAGGCGCGCGCCGCGGAGTCGAGCGAGATGCCGAGCTCCTTCTGGAAGGCGCCGTCGCCGACCCAGTCGTCGCCGTCGGGGTCGAGCTCCTTCGCCGACCAGCCGGCCTTCGCGGCGAGCGCGAGCAGCCGGCGCGTCGCCTCCCGCTGGCGCCCCTCGCCCCACATCTTGAGCGCGCGCTCGAAGATCTCGGCGGCGTCCTCCTTCGACGTGAGGAACGCCGGCTCCTGCACGAGCACGACCTTGCCGCCGCCGAAGAGGCCGCCCGTCGCCACCTCCGCGGCCACCTCCGCGGGGGAGGCCGCCGCGTCGAGCTCGACGAGGTTGAGCGCGCGCTGCGCCTCCGGCACGAGCGCGAACGCCAGCTCGCGGGCGGCGCGGAGCGCGAGGAACGGGTCGCCGTCGAAGAGGTAGACCGGCTGTGGCGCCCCCGCCTTCGCGTCGGCGAGGCAGGTCGCGAGGGTCGCCCCGGCGGCGCGCGGTCCCTTAGGGGCGGCCATGGAACCACCCGATGAGCATGGCCTCGAGGGCGAGGACCGGCGCGCCGTTCTGCCGGAGCGCCGCCGCCGCGCGCCCCACCTCGCGGCGCCGGCGCAGCCCCTCGGCGGGCGAGAGGGCCGCGGCGACGGCGCGGGTCGCGCCGGCGAGATCGTCGAGCGCGAGGTCGGCCGCGCCGGCCTGCGCCGCGGCCACGTCGCGGAGCCACACGAGGAGAAGCTCGCAGAGCGCCTGCGCCTCCTCCCGATCACCGCCGTGGTCCCGCGCGAAGGCGAGCCACGTTCCCGCGTCGTCCGCGTCCAGCGCCGCGACGCCGCGGACGGCGTCCGCCTGCGCCGCGAGCGCCTCGTCGTCCACCGCGAGTGCGCGTCCGAGCGAGCCACCCGAGAGCGCCGCCGCGAGGCGCGCCCGCTCCGGCGCGCGGCCGTCCGCCTCGAGGCGCGCGGCGATGAGCCCGGCGGAGATGGGCGCGAAGGGCACGCGCAGGCAGCGCGACCGGATCGTCGGCAGGAGCGAATCGGGGCTCGACGCGACCAGGACGAGCGTCGTGTCGTCCGGCGGCTCCTCGAGCGTCTTGAGGAGCGCGTTCTGGGCCTGCGGGTTCATCGCGTCGGCGGGATCGACGATGACGAAGCGCCGCCGACCCTCGTACCGCTTCATCGCGAGCCGATGGTCCACGAGGTGGCGCACCTGGTCGACGACGATGTCCTTCGACGGTGACCGCCCGGCCTTCGGCTCCCAGGCGCCCCGCTTCACCATCGCGCGCTCCTCCGCGAGCACGAGCACGTCCGGGTGGACCCCCTTCGCGATCTTCCGGCAGGGCGCGCAGGCGCCGCAGGCATCGTCGCGCGGCGCGGTCCCGCCGCCCCCCTCGCAGTTCGCAGCCTGGGCGAGGATCCGCGCGGCCCGCGCCTTGCCGACGCCCTCGGGGCCGCCGAACAGGTACGCGTGATGGAGCGCCCCGCGCCGCAGTGCGGACCGCAGCGGGGAGAGGGCGCGGTCCTGCGCGATGAGCTCCGAGAACGGCATGAGGCGGCGCGGACGATAGCATAAGGGGGCGAGGCCCCGGCCGCCCTTCACGGACAACGGCGGACGGGTCGTGAACGAAAGACCGGTCACGTTCACGGTCACGGTCACGTTCACGGGAACTACCGGAAATGAGAGAGACCCGGGAACCGGGCACGGGCCGACCCCCCGCCGTCTTCCGTTCACCGTGAACCATCTCCGGTCTTCCCCGTGACCGTGAACGTGAACGTGACCGTCGTTTGGTGGTTCAGGTCGCCATGTAGGACAAAGTGGGCGCCGGAAATGGACTCCCTGCCGCCGCCCGTTATCATGGGCGCCCGGGGAGCCCGCAAACATGAACATCACTCCGCTCGACATCACCCAGAAGCAGTTCCGCAGGGTCTTCCGCGGCCTCGATCCTGAGGAGGTGGAGGCGTTCCTCGCGCTGGTGGCGGTCGAGTTCGAGGGGCTCGTGAAGGACGTCCTCTCCCTGCGCGAGGACAACCAGCGCAAGGCCGAGGAGGTCGTCGAGTTCCGCGGCCGCGAGCGGGTGCTGCAGGAGACGCTCGTCGCGGCGCAGAAGGCGTCCGAGGAGATCCGCGAGTCGGCCCGCAAGGAGGCGGAGATCACCATCTCCGACGCGGAGCTGCAGGGCGAGAAGATCGTGCAGGCCGCCCACGCCCGCTTCCTCCGGATCGTGGACGACATCAACGAGCTGAAGCGGCAGCGGATCCAGTTCGAGACGAACGTCCGGACGCTCGTCGAGAGTCACGTGAAGCTGCTCGAGGCGTTCAGGGAGCCGGCCCGCGAAGAGGCCGTCCAGTACATTCCCGCGCGCAAGAAGGTAGCCGACGAGTAGTGCTTGGGCGGAGGGCTGGAGCGACCGGCCAGGCTAGTGCGCCGCAGCCCAGCTGTGCCCGTATCCCACCTCGACGTCGAGCGGCACCTTCAGCGAAGCGGCCCCTTCCATCTCCCTCTTCACGAGCGCCGCGACCACCTCGACCTCCTTCTCCCCGACCTCCAGCACGAGCTCGTCGTGGACCTGCAGGAGCAGCTGCGCGTCGCGCCGCTCCCGCGCGAGCGCGCCGTGGACCCGGACCATCGCGATCTTCACGACGTCCGCCGCCGTCCCCTGGATCGGCGTGTTGATGGCCGTCCGCTCCGCCGCGTTCCGCAGCGCCGGGTTCCGCGCGGCGATCTCCGGCATCGCCCGGACGCGGCCGTAGAGCGTCCGCGACTCGCCGGTGCGGCGCGCCTCCTCCACCGCCGACTCGACGTACCGCTTCACCCCCGCGTACCGCTCGAAGTAGCGGCTGATGATCGCCTGGGCCTCCGCGGACGGGAGATCGAGCCGCTGTGACAGCCCGAACGCCGACAGCCCGTAGGCGATGCCGAAGTTGAGCATCTTCGCGACGCGCCGCATGTCGGGCGTGACGACCGACGGATCGACCCCATAGGTCTCGGCCGCGGTCCGGGTGTGGACGTCCTCGCGGTTGCGGAACGCCTCGAGGAGGGCGGGATCGTCCGAGTAGTGCGCCAGGATCCGGAGCTCGATCTGCGAGTAGTCCGCGGAGAGGAGCCGCCTGCCCTCCGGCGCGACGAACGCGGCGCGGATGCGCCGCGACAGATCGGTGCGGATGGGGATGTTCTGGAGGTTCGGATCCGTCGAGGAGAGCCGGCCCGTCGCCGCGCCCGCCGGGTGGTACGTCGTGTGGATCCGGCCGTCCGCGGGGTCGATGAGGAGCGGGAGCGCGTCGACGTAGGTCCCCTTCAGCTTCGAGAGGGCGCGGTGCTCGAGGACGAGCCTGGGTAGCTCGTGCTGCTCGGCGAGCTTCTCGAGGACGTCCTGGTCCGTGGACGGCCCGGTCTTGAGCCGCTTCAGCACGGGCAGCTCGAGCTCCTCGAACAGGACCTGCGCGAGCTCGCGCGTCGAGGCGATGTTGAAGCGGCGCCCCGCCGCCCCGTGGATGCGCGTCTCGAGCTCCTCCATCGCGCGCCCGAACTCCTCGCTCATCCCACTCATCGCGCCGCGGTCCACGAGGATGCCGATCCGCTCCATCTCGAACAGCACCGGCACGACGGGCGCCTCGACCTCGCGGTGGAGCCTCGCGAGCCCCGTGTCCTCGAGCCCGCGCTCGAGCGCGGGCACGAGATCGACGATCGACGCCGCGCAGGAGCCCGCCCAGGCGGCGACGCGCTCGACCTCGAGCCCGTCCACCGCGACCCGCTCGGACTTCCGCGCCGCGTCGCCGCCGCTCGGGTCGCGCGGCAGCTCACAGGAGATCCGCTCGCGCGCGACGTCGGCGAGCGCGTGCTCGCGCCGGGTGGGCAGGAGCAGGCGGCTCGCGAGCTCGGTGTCGAGCCCGGGGGCCCGCAACGCGAGCCCGAGCTGCGCGAGGGCGTGGGCCGCCGCCTTGCGGTCGTGCGCGTGCAGCGGCACCTCGCCCTCCACGAGGGGACGGATCGCCTCGCGCACCGCCTCGCGCCGCGGCTGCGCGGGCGCGCCGAGGTAGTGGTGGCCGAGCGGGACGTAGAAGGCGCGCCCGCCGCCGGCGAGGGCGAGGCCGACGACCGGATCCGTCCGCGGGGCGGGCCCGCCGAGCACCGGGCGCAGCCCGATCGCCGGTGCGGCGCGGAGCGCCTCCACCGCGACCGCGAGCGCGGCCGCGTCGAGGACCACCTCGGTCCGCTCGGTGCGGGCGGTGGGCGGCGGCGCCGGCAGGTCCTTCAAAAGCCGCGAGAACTCGAGCTCGGAGAAGAGCGCCCGCGCGCGCGCGTCGTCGGCTGGAACCCGGCCGAAGCTCTCGGGCGAGAACGGCAGCACGAGGTCGCACCGCAGCGTGACGAGCTTGCGGTTCATCCGGATCCGCTCCGCGCTCCCGACGATCTTGTCCTTCAGCTTCTCGCCGCCGCGCGCGACCGCCTTCGGGATCTCGTCCGGCCGGCGGAGCATCTCCTCGACCGTCCCGAAGTGCCGCACGAGCGCGGCGGCGGTCACCTCGCCGACGCCGGGGATGCCGGGGATGTCGTCGATCTTGTCGCCGAGGATGGACATGTACTCGACGACCTGGTCCGGCCGGACGCCGAGCTTCTTCTCGACCTCGGCCGGACCGGTCCACCCTCCCCGCCCGCTCGCCTCGGCCATCGGGTCGTAGAGCGAGACCTTCGCGTCCACGAGCTGCGCGAAATCCTTGTCGCCCGTGACGACGACGACGTCCCAGCCGCGCTCGCGGGCGCGGCAGGCGAGCGTGCCGATGACGTCGTCCGCCTCGACCCCCGCCTCCTCCACGATCGGCACCGAGAGCGCACGCGCCACGTCGCGCACGAGCGGAAACTGCGTCTTGAGGTCGTCCGGCGCCTCGGGCCGGTTCGCCTTGTAGCCGGCGTCGATCTCGTTGCGGAACGACTTGCGGCCCGCGTCGAAGACGAGCGCGACGTGCGTCGGCGCGTGCTCGCGCAGCGCCTTGAGCAGCATCGTCGTGAACCCGTAAGCGGCGTTGGTCGGGACGCCCTTCGTGGTCGAGAGGTGCGGGATCGCGTGGTAGGCCCGGAAGATGAAGCCCGAGCCGTCGATGAGGGTCAGCGTGGCCATGCAGGAGCGAGACGATAGCCCCGCGCGGGCGCGCACGCAGCGGGAAACCGCTCAGCGGACGCGGATCTGCCAGCCCGTCTTCGCCCCCGCACCGTCCACGAGGACGAGGGAGGCCTGCCCCGCCACGAGACCGACGACCGACACCATCTCGCCCTCGACGCTGACGCGCGCGACGCCGTTCTCCTCGACGAGGAGGCGGGCGACGCCGGGCGCGCGGAAGCGCCGCTCCCCGCCGACGCCGACCTCGAGCTCGTTCGGGTTCGCGGAGCGGGCCGAGGCCCTGCGCGCGCCCTCGACGGTGACCTCGTACGCGACCGTCGCACCGTCCGCGAAGGTGACGTCGAGCGTCGCGCGGCCCGCGCGGACCGCGGTGACCGTCACCCGCCCGCCGGCCGGGCTGATCTGGAGGAGGTCCGGCTCGGTCGTCGCGATGCGCGCGATCGGCTGCTGGAACTCGAGCGTCACGACCTGGCGCTCGGCGAGCGCGAGCGGCACGGCGGCCGCCGCGGGCGCCGCCGCCGCGGCGAGGAGCGCGATCAGCGCAGCTCGCACCGCAGCCGCTCCGCACAGAGGAAGTACTCGTCGCCGTGCTCGACCCGCCGCCGCGAGACCCGCTCGCCGCGGAACCAGGTGCCGTTCGACGAGCCGAGGTCCTCCATCCACCAGCCGTCGGCGACGCGCACGAGCGCCGAGTGCTCGCGCGAGATCTTCGCGCTGTCGATGACGAGGTCGCAGTGGGCGCCGCGGCCGATGACGTACCGCTCGCGGTCGACCTCCAGCACCGCACCGCCCTCGCGCACGAGCCGCAGGACACCGGGGCGCAGCGGCGCCGCCGGCACCGGCGGCGGGCGCACGGCCATGTCGCGCTCGAGCCGCTCGGCGGCCTCGAGCACCCGCTCCGCGACCACCTTTCGCTCCTGCGCCGTCGGGGGCGGCGTCAGCGCGGGGGCCTGGGACGCGGCCGGAGGCGGGCGCGCCGGCTCGCCGCCGGGAGAGCCCGGAACGACGTAGCCGTTCAGGCGGGCGAAGACGTGCAGCGCCTGGTTGACGAGCGCGTCGCGGTCGGCGCCCATCTCCTCGGCCATGCGCGCGAACGCCTCCCACAGGTGGTCGGCGACGACGATCTGCTGGGTCGATCTTGGCACCCCGTGACGGTACCAGATGCGACCGCCGCGCCGGAAGCGGCCCTTTCAGCGCAGGACGGTCGCGGCTCCGCCGCCGACGGTGGGGGACGTGTCGAGCACGAACCCGCCGGCATAAGGCACGAGGAAGCGGACGCCGCCCCCCGCCGCCCACGGCGAGCGGTCGAAGGGGATCATGCCGCGCGGATCCACCGGCGAGCCCGACGGCGGGACGACGCGGAACGGGGCCCTCCCCTCGGCTGTCACGACGATGAGCGTGAGGTCGCGCGGCGGCGCCGCCGCGGTCTCGAGCGCGAGCTTGAACGCGAGCGCCGGGCCCGAGACGTCGGGGAGCCCGGGCCAGCGCCCGAGGCACCTCGCGTCGGTGCCGCAGGTCTCGGTGACGTACCCGACGCGGCGCGCGAGTCGGACGCGCACGAGGTCCTCGCAGGCCGTGCGGCAAGCGGAAGGATCGCCGCAGGACGACGCGTCCGAGGCGCTCGGCGGCCACGCGCGCGACGGCGGCAGCAGACACGTCGCCGCGAGCGACGCCTCGTCCTGCCAGGCGGCCGCGAACGGCACTCCCACGGCCGGGCGGCCCACGTGGACCGCCGAGGTGCCGGTCCCGCGCAGAAGCACGTAGCCGCCCGCGCGCACGCTCGCGAGGAGGTTCGCCGCCCCGGGCGCGACGAGCGCATCCACGCAGCGGTCCCACGCCGCATTCGTCGGCAGCTTCTTCGCGAGCCGCACCGCGCCGCCGGGGAAGGTGGCAGCGTCGGGCGGCCGGAGGGCTTCGACGCGCGCCTCGAACGTCGTGCAGGTCCCGAGGCCCGACGGATCGACCACGACCGTGTCGCCGACGTGCACGCCGAGCGTCGGGTCGAAGAGGCGCACGACCTCGGAGAACACCGAGCCGTCGTGGACCTGGAGCGCGAGCCACGGCGCGCCGCCGTCTTCGCCGGTCTCCGCGCGCCGCGAGGCGAGGCCCGGCAGGAGCCCCTCGTGCGTCACGGTCCAGCGGTCGGTCGGGGTGAAGCCCGGGGTGACCGTCACCGCCGACGAGAGAACGGTCGGGTCCGCGTCGTGCGAGACGGTCGTCCCGTTCCCCGGATCCTGGACGACGAGCCACTGGTCGACGGCCGGGGAGCCGGACACGGCGGGCGCCCGCGCTGCGGCGAGCGTCGCCTTCACGTTCGCGTGGACCACCTGCTGGCTCGGGAGCTCCCACCGGCCGAGGTCCACGAACGAGACCGCGCCGTCGACACCCGCGATCGCCGCCGCGGCGGTCGTGGCGCGTGTGCCGACGCTCGTCACGACGCGGAGGAACGTCCCGGCGTAGACGGGATCCGCCGCCGAGGGCGGCGCGAAGGGAGGCTGCGCGGCGGCGAGCGCGAGCGCCCCGGAGGCGACCGGGATGGGCGGGCGGAAGGTCGCCTCGTTCGGGCCGGCGGCGAAGTTCGCGGCGAGCCCGCCGGCCACCGGGTCGAGGACGACGAGGCCGCAGTCGAGCGGCCCGTGGAGCCCGCAGCCGGACTCGTCGAGGACCGCGTAGACGCGCTCCACCGGTGCGGCCGTCGCCCAGGTCGCAGGATCGAGCCCGGCCGCGCCGGGGCCGCGCTCCGCGAGCCGCGCCGCGGCGACGAGGCGGGTCGGCGCCCGGGCGTCGAGGACCGGCACCGGGCACGGCTGCGCGCCCGCGACGTCGATGCAGGCGACGCCGTGCACGCCGCCGCCGAGGTCGTCGCGGGTCGCGGCCCAGAGGCGCGTCTGGAGGCCGGCCACCGTCGGGTCGTCGGGCGTCGCCGCGAGCGCGACCGGCTGAAACGCGAGCGCCTGGGTCACGATGGTCGCGCCGGCGACGTCGATCGCCGTCCCGTCGCCGGTCGTGGCGCGGCGGAAGGTGACGACCGCGAGCTGCTCGCCCGCGAGCGCCGCCGCGATCCGGACCGTCCGGACCGTGCCCGGAGCGTCGGGGTCGAAGGGCAGCGCCACGAGCGCGACGACGTCGGCGCCGAGCTCCACCTCTCCCTCCACCGCGCCGTCTGCCGTCCACGTCCGCATGATCTGGAGGCTCGAGGCGCCCGACGAGACCGCGACGAGCAGGTCGGGCTTGCGGTCCCCGAGGTCGCCGGAGACGAGGAGCGTCGGCCGGTCCGGCACGGGGTAGACGAGCCCGCGGAGCGGGACCGGCGCCATGACGAGCGAGTCGTCCACCGCGTCGATGATGTTGAGATCGTTCCCGCCGGCGTTCGCGATGGCGAGGTACGGATGATAGGGGTGGACCGGGTTCGCCGGATCGAGCCCGTGCTTCGAGGTGACGCCCCGGAACACCGCCACCGCGGCGGGGTCGTTGAGGAGCAGGCCCGGCGGCGCGGCGGTCTTGCCGCCGCAGGCGGAGAGCGCCGCGACGGCGGCGAGCGCGGCGAGGCGGAGGTGGCGCGTCACGGCGTACCCCCGGTGATCTTGCGCTGGCTCCCGCCGGCGAAGGCGGCCTGGTCCGGAGCGTCGAGCGGCACGTCGATGGGCGTCACGTAGTTCTCCCCGTACGAGCCGACGTAGAGGCGGGCCGCCGCCCCGGTGACGACCGGGTCCACCGCGATCCCGAAGGGCTGGTGTCCGAGCACCGGCCCGCCCGTCGCCGACGGCGTGCCGTCGCTGCGGCGGAACTGCGTCAACGAGCCCGTGTCGTCGTCCAGGATGGTGAGGACGCCGTCGTCGATCGCGACCGCCGCGACGACGTCCCGCCGCCCGGTCCGCATCGGCAGCACGCGGACGTCTTGGGCGCCCTTCCCGATGTCGATCGGCTCGCCCACGGGCCGGACGTCCACACCGCCCTGGGCGTTGTCGACGAGGTCCACGACGAGGAGGCGCCCGCCGAAGTCGGTCGTGCGGGCGCCCGCGGTCGCGGCCGCGGCGGCGTCGTACAGCCGGCCGGTGAGGAACGCGCGCTGCGGCGCGCCCGGGAACGGGTGCGCGAGCGCGATCGAGCGGAGCTCGATTCCGGGCGGCAGCGTCGCGAGCGACGCGCTCCCGACCGAGCAGCCGCCCGCCCCCGCCGCGAGGCCGAGCGTGCAGCCGCCGAGCTCGAGCCAGCGGAGCGGCGTCGGAACGCCGGTCGCGAGCCCGACGAGGTAGAGGCGGTCGCGGGCGGCGTCGTAGGCGAACGCGCGGACCGGACCGGCCCCGACGCGCGCGCTGCGCAGCGCACCCGTCGCGAGGTCGTACTCGGTCAGCCAGGCGCCGCCGTCCGGCGAGCGGAGGTAGCCGACGAACGCGCTCGCCCGGCCCGGGCCGCAGGCCACCGTCACCGCGAACGGATCGCTGAAGGTGCCGGAGAGCGGAATTCCGCACCGGTCGCAGGAGAGCTTGCCGTCGCTGGCGACCCGCAGCGTGTTGAGCGTGTTGGACCCGCGCGTCGCGAACAGCGCGAGCGCCCCGGGCACGGCGGTGCCGCAGGCCTCCGGATCGCGCGCCGCGGGATCCTGGGACGTGGTCCGCGCGACGGCGAGGTCGCCCGCGAAGCTCCGGACCGTGACGGCGCCGGCGACCCGCACGCTGTCGAGCGAGGCCGGGTCGAGGGCGATGACGCTGCCGCCCGTCTCGTCGTCATAGAGCAGATCCGCGTTCGACGAGGCGACGAGCAGCCGCCCCGACTCGACCGCGAGGCCCGTCGGCCGGTAGATCCGGTCTAGCGGGCCGGGCTGGGTCTTCGCGGTCTCGCCGCACGCCAGGGCAAGCGCGACCGCGCACCACACGAGCCTTCGCAAGTGAGCTCTCCTCACGCCTGGGGCTGCTGCGGCAGCTCGGCCTGGATCTTCCGGAAGTCGGCGAGGTCCGAGAACAGCGACGCGACCCGCCGCATGAGCCCGAGCCGGTTCGCGCGGAGCGCCGGCTCCTCGGCCATGACGAGCACGTCGTCGAAGAACCGCGCGACGGCGGGCTCGAGGGTGGCGACGTTCCGGAGCACCGCGGGGTAGTTCCGGTGCTCGCGGAGCGACACCGCCTCGGACTCGACCCGCTCGAGCTCGGAGAGGAGCCGCCGCTCGGCGTCGTCGCGCAGGAGCGCGGGGTCGACGTTCGCCGTGCCGGGGCCGCCCGCCTTCTCCTGGATGTTCGCGACGCGCTTGAACGCGAGGGCGAGCGGGAGGAAGTCGGGGCGCGCCTTCACCTCGGCGAGCGCCTCGAGGCGCTTCCGCGCGTCGACCACGTCGCCGGACCCGGCGGAGAGGACCGCCTCGACGAGGTCGGGCGGGAACTCGTCGGACCACAGCGCCTTCAGCCGCCCGCGAACGAACTCGAGCACCTGCGGGACGACCTCGCGGCCCAGGTTCACGCCGGAGAAGGCGAGACGGGCGTCCTCGACCGCGGACGCGAGGCTCAGGTGATAACCCCTGCCGAGCAGGATCCGGAGGATCCCGATCGCGGCGCGCCGCAGCCCGAACGGATCGGCCGCGCCGGTCGCCTTCTCGCCGACGCCGATGATCCCGACGAGCTGGTGGAGCCGGTCGGCGATGCCGACGAGCGCGCCGAGGTCGCCGCGCGGCATGTCGCCCGAAGAACCGATGGGCCGGTAGTGGTCCTCGATCGCGTCGGCGATCTCGGGCTTCAGCCCCTCGCCGCGGGCGTAGTGCGCGCCCATGTTCCCCTGCAGCTCGGGGAACTCGCCGACCATGCCGGTGTTGAGATCGGCCTTCGCGAGCCGCGCGACCGTCTCGACGTCGGCGACGAGCTCCTCCCTGCCGATCTCCCGCGCCAGCTTGCTCGCGATCTGTGCGATCCGCTTCGTGCGGTCGAGCTCGCTGCCGAGCTTCGCCTGGTACGTCCGCCGCGCGAGGTCCGGCACGCGGTCCTCGAGGCGGCGCTTCTTGTCTTCCTCGAAGAAGAAGCGCGCGTCGGCGAGGCGCGCACGCAGCACGCGCTCGTAGCCGTGTCGCGCGACCTTCGGGTCCTTCACCGGCGTGCCGGCGACGGCGATGAAGCGGTTCTTCAGCTCCCCCGCCCCGTCCACGACCGCGAAGTAGCGCTGGTGGCTGCGCATCTCCGAGACGACCACCTCGCGCGGCAGCTCGAGGTTCTGCTTCTCGAACTCGCCCGCGATGGCGGTCGGCGTCTCGACGAGGAAGGTCACCTCGTCGACGAGCCCCGGGTTCTCGAGCACGCGCCCGCCGGCGGCCTTCGCGGCGCGGGCGAGCTCCTTCTCCACGAGCCCGCGGCGCTCCACCGGGTCCACGACGACGAACGCCTTGCGGAGCTTCGCGACGTAGTCCTCGGGCGTGCCCGTGAGCCGGATCGCCTTCGGCGCCTTGAAGCGGTGGCCGTAGGTGACGTTCCCGGAGACGACCTCGCCGAAGCGGATCTTGAGCGGGCGGCCGCCGTAGAGGGCGACGAGCCAGCGGACCGGCCGGGCGAAGGTGACGTCGTCGAACCGGGAGCGCATCGACTTCCTGAAGCGCAGGCCATGGACGAGCTTCTCGACGAGCGCGGGGAGGACCTGCTCCGCGCGCCGCCCCTTCTCGACCCGCGTCACCGCGACGCGCTCGCCCTTCGGCGTCTGCGCGCGCTCGAGCGCCGACACGTCGACGCCCTGGCTCTTCGCGAAGCCGAGCGCGGCCGGGGTCGGCTTCCCCTCCGCGTCGTACGCCTGCGCGACGGGGGGTCCGAACGCCTCGGTGCGCGCGTCGGCCTGGCGCGCCGCGACGGCGCGCGCGGTGACGGCGAGCCGCCGCGGCGTTCCGAGCGCCTTCACCTCGCCGTGCAGCAGCCGCGCGTCGTCGAGCGCCTTCGCGAGCTCGCGCTCGAGCTGCTCGAGCGCGGGGGGAACGAAGCCCGCCGGGATCTCCTCCGCGCCGATCTCGAAGAGCAGGTCCGCCATGGTCACCTCGCCTCCCGCGCTTCTCGCGCGGCCCGCGCCGCCTCGACCGCCTTCTTCCGCGCCGCGGGCGGGAGGAGCGGGAACCCGAGTGCCTCGCGCGACTCGAGGTACCCCTTCGCGCAGCCGTGCGCGAGCGCGCGGACGCGGCCGATGTAGGCCGCGCGCTCGGTGACGCTGATCGCGCCCCGCGCGTCGAGGTTGTTGAAGGTGTGCGAGCACTTCAGGCAGTAGTCGTACGCGGGGAGAGGGAGCTTCAGCTCGATGAGCCGCTTGCACTCCGCCTCGTAGACGTCGAACAGGCCGAACAGCATCTTCGGATCCGAGGCCCGGAACGAGTACTCGCTCATCTCCACCTCGTTCCGGTGGAAGACCTCGCGGTACTTCACGCCCTTCACCCACTCGACGTCGAACACGTTCTCGACGTCCTGCAGGTACATCGCGATGCGCTCGAGGCCGTAGGTGAGCTCGGCGGCGACCGGCCGCACCTCGAAGCCGCCCGCCTGCTGGAAGTAGGTGTACTGGGTGATCTCCATCCCGTCACACCAGACCTCCCAGCCGAGTCCCCAGGCGCCGAGCGTCGGGCTCTCCCAGTCGTCCTCGACGAAGCGGATGTCGTGCTCGAGTGGATCGATGCCGATCGCCTTCAGCGACCCGAGGTAGAGGTCCTGCACGTCCGGCGGGTTCGGCTTCAGGATGACCTGGAACTGGTGGTGCTGGTACAGCCGGTTCGGGTTCTCGCCGAAGCGGCCGTCGGCGGGACGGCGCGAGGGCTCGACGTACGCGACGTTCCAGGGCTCGGGCCCGAGGACGCGCAGGTAGGTCGCCGGGTTCATCGTGCCGGCCCCGACCTCGTGGTCGTAGCCCTGCGCGAGGATGCAGTTCCGGCTCGCCCAGTACGTCTGGAGCTTCAAGATGAGGTCCTGGAAATACACGCGTCTTCTCCTGGGGTTCGCACGCTCGAACGGCGCGGAACGCGGCCCTGCGGCCTTCCGGAAAGCGGCACGGTAGGGTGCTAAAGCCGCGATGTCAAATGGAAATCTCGCTCGAGCGGGGCAGGCCGGCGACTGCGCCGACGCGCCCGACGACCCTCCCGGCGACCCGGCTCGCGAAGGACGCCGCGCGCTCGAGCTCGGCGAGCGAGAGCCCGGTCGGCGGACCCGCGCGCGCCACCGCCGCGAGGAAGCCCGCGACGAACCCGTCGCCCGCGCCGGTCGTGTCCACGACCTCCACCGACTCCGCGGGGACCCGCACGACGTCCGCGCCGCGCCGCACCACCGCGCCGCGGGCGCCGAGCGTCACGCAGGCGATGCCGACGCCCATCTCGACGAGGCGCGCCGCGGCCCGCTCCGGATCGCGCTCGCCCGTGCAGAGCTCCGCCTCGTCCTCGGCGATCTTCGCCACCGAGCAGTACGGCAGCACGTCCGCGCAGAGGCGCCGCAGCGGAGCCACGTCGTCCCAGAGATGGAGCCGGACGTTCGGGTCGAACGAGACGAGCACGCCGAGCTCGCGCGCCGCGGCGACCGCGGCGCGCAGCGCGGCCCGTCCATCGGGGAGCACGTGCGCGGAGGAGCCGACGTGTAGCCACCGGGCGCGCGCGAGGAGCGCGCGCTCCACGTCCGCGGGCGCGACGAGCTTGTCCGCCGAGAAGCGCGCGTTCGGCGAGAAGAAGGTCCGCTCGCCGCGCGCGTCGAGCGCCACGAACCACAACCCCGTCGCCCGCTCCGCCGCGAAGCGGAGGTGGCACTCCACGCCCTCGGCCCCGAGCCGCCGCGCGAGCATCCGGCCGAAGGGGTCGTCGCCGACGACCCCGCGGAACGCGACGCGGAGGCCGAGCCGCGCGAGCCCCGTCGCGACGTTCGCCGGCGCTCCGCCGGAGCAGGCCTCGAATCGTCCGCAGTCCTCGAGCGCTCCGCGGCGCTCCGGCAGCAGGTCCACGAGCGCCTCGCCGAGACAGAGAACGTCGAAGCGCTGCGCGTCACCCTCCTGACCTGGACCTGGACCTGGACCTGTCGGACTTGGTCCAGGACCAGGACCAGGACCAGGTAGGCAAGTGTTCATGGAGTGCTTTCACTCCCCCAGCAGCGGGCCGATTTCATCGAGGAAGCGGCGGGCCTGCAGCCGGTGGCCGAGGTGGTGCTCGACGAACGCGCCGAGCGCGTCGCGCGCCTCGCGCCCGAGGGGCGGCGCGAGCGGCTCCGCGACGGAGGCCGCGAGCCCGCCCTCGGCGAGCCGCACGAGCGCGGCGACGGCGCCCGGGGAGAGCGACGGAGCGGCGGGCGAGGCGAGCGGCCCGCAGCCCGCGCAGAGGGCGCCGCCGTGCGCGGGATCGAACCGGACCGCGCGCCCCGCGGGGAGCGCGCCGCCGCAGCGGGCGCAGGCGTCGAGCCGTGGCAGGAGTCCCGCGGCGCGCAGCGCGCCGAGCTCGAAGGCGCGGAGTCCCGCCGGTCGCGCCTGAGCGCCGTCGAGCGCGCCGAGGTACGCTGCGAGCAGATCGAACAGCTCGTCGTGCGGCTCGTGATCACGCACGAGGTCGCGCGCGAGCTCCGCCGCGTACGCCGCGCAGGCGATGCGGGCGAGGTCGCCGCGGATCCCGCCGAACGCCTCGAGCGCCGTCACCGAGTCGAGGCCGAGCAGCTCCGCCCCGGGGCGCTCGCGGACCTCCGCCGCGACGAGCGTGAACGGCTCGAGCGCGCCGCCGAAGCGCCGGCGCGAGGCCCGCGCGCCGCGGGCGAAGGCCGCCACCTTCCCGCGCTCGCGCGAGAGGAGCGTGACGACGCGGTCCGACTCGCCGGTGTCCACGGTGCGGAGCACGATCGCGGTGAGCTTGGCGCGATGCACGCGCGGAGCCTACCAGCGCGCCCGGTCGCGCGCGAAGCCCGGCCCGACGCCGCATCGGAGCTGCGCGTCCGCTCCGCCGCGGCGGATCACCCTCGCAGGAGCACCCACAGGCCCGCGCCGGCGATCGCGACACCGACGAGGAGCGCGGCGACGGCGCGCGGCGACGGGCCCGGGCTGCGGCGCCGGCGCGTGGCGGCCACCGGGCCGAGCGCCTCCTCGAACCGGAGCACCACCTCGTCCGCGTCGAGCCCGACGGCGGCGGCGTACGCCCGCAGGCAGCCGATGGCGTAGGCGCGGGGGGGCATCCGCCCCTCCTCGCCCGACTCGAGCGCGTCGACGACGCCCGGGGCGAGCTTCATCGCGCGCGTCACCTCGTCCGTCCGGAGGCCGCGCAGCTCGCGCTCCCGCGCGAGCCAGCGACCGAACGCGACGAGCCGCGCGCCGTTCTCCGAGGGTTCGCGCACGGGCTACTCGAGCAGCGAGAGGCTGCGGCGGCACTCCTCGCCCTCGGCGGTGCCCTCGCCGAGCTCGCGGCAGCGCTCGAAGGACTCCCGGGCGCCGGGCACGTCGCCGCCCTTCATCCGCGCGAGACCGAGCTGCAGGTGCGCGTCGGGGATCTTCTGGCAGTAGCGCGCGTAGGCGGAGAGCTCGTCGATCGCCTCGCGCGTGCGCTTCTCGTCGAGGAGCGTCCGCCCGAGCTCGCGACGGCCCTTGCAATAGCTCGGCGCGACCTTGAGGCAACCTCGCATCTCGGCGAGCCCGTCGTCGCGCCGGCCCATCCGGAACATCGCGAGCCCCTTGTTGCAGCGGGCGACGTACGGCTCCCGGTACAGCATGTTCTCGACCGCCGCGTCGAACTCGCGGATCGCCTCCTCGAACCGCCCGGTCCGGGCGAGGAGCTGGCCGAGGTCGTTGTGCGCCTCGGAGAACGCGGGGCGCGCCGCGACGGCGCGCCGGTACGCCTTCTCCGCCTCGTCGAGCCGCCCGAACCCGAGGTCGAGCACGATGCCGCGGCCGCGGTGGGCCTCCGCGAAGCCCTCGTCGATCGAGAGCGCGGCGTCGAACTCGCGCAGCGCGTCCGGGTACCGGCCGGAGCGCAGCGCCTCTGCGCCGAGGTCGTGGTGGATCTCGGCGGAGCGGCGGTCCTTCGAGGAGGGGCCGTGCGCGCAGGCGAGCGCGGCGGCCGCGGCGAGCGCGGCGAGGCGGGGGATCGTCGTCTGGAGGGTCATTCGGGGGGCTAGAACGATGCGAGGAGCCGGGCCACCCGGGCCGGGGCGGATCCGGCGGGCCTGCCGAGGGAGCCGCCCACCGCCTCGCCCGGCGGGCGCGGCGGCGAAAAGAACGGGATCCGCTTCAGCGTCTCTTCCTGGACCTCCGCGGCGAGATTCCGGAAGTTCAGGTTGTCGAGCATGAAGCCCATCGACTCGAGGAAGTGGAGCCCCTCGATCTCGACGTCCCGGTACTCCTCGACGGACACCTGGCGCCGGTCGTGGACGTAGACCACGTTCTCGCCGCTCTTCGGGAGGTGGAGCGCGACGTAGATCGAGAACGTGCCGTTGCCGTTGCGGATGCCGACGAGGTGACCGAACACCTGCTGCGAGGCCTTGCCGGGGATCGAGACCTGCGGCTGGTTGATGCTCTCGACGACCGCGACCACCTGCTCGCGCAGCGCGTGGACCCACGGGAGGCTCGGCTCGGGCTTGAACACGCGGGTCTCCTCGCGCGCCGGCTTCAGCGCGCGTCGATGACGAACTCCTCGGTCTTGTCGTCGATCTCGGCCGCCGTGCGCGCGGTCTCCACGATGGGGAGGTCGATCATGACATGGTCGCCGCCGACGTTCCCCTCGCCGATCACGATCCGCAGCGCCACGTCGCGACCGAAGGCGAGGCGGTCGCCGACGATCCGCTTCGTCGCGGCGAGCGTCACCTTGTTCGGCCCCGGGTGCAGGTACTTCGTGATCTCGACGACGGACTGCCGCTCGATGGCCTTCACCTCGCGGATCCACTGCGCGTTGATGAAGATGCCGAGGTCGTACTGCGTGCCGGGCGGCGTCTGCTCGGTGGCGATGAAGTACCGGCGGCTCACGCGGCCCGGCGGGACGCTCGCCGGCGGGCGCGCCGCCGGCGGCTGGACGCCCCCGCCCGATCCGGCCTGCTACGGCTGCACGGGCGGGCGCGGCTCCTCGGCTCCAGTGGTGCGGACCGCGTAGCCCTTCGCCTGGATGTGCACGTTGCCCTGCGCGTCGATGACGACCGTGCAGTTCTCGAACTTCTGGTTCGTCACGCCGTCGATGCCGACGCCGTTCAGCGTGACCGAAGGCGCCGCGGCTGCGGGGCCGGCCACGCAGAGCAGCGCGACGGCGAGCGAGAGTGCAAGTCGGCGCATCCGTTCGACTTCCTAGCCCCGCAGCGGCGTGCGCGTCAAGAAGCCGGCCGGTGGGGGCGCTCGGAAGGCTCGCCGGATGGACGCGCGAGGCGGCTTGCCTATTCGGGCGAGGCACCGCGCACGCGCCCTACACGCCGCGCGTCTCGGGCCCCCAGACGACCTTGTGGATCTGCAGCGAGAGCCGGGCGTCGAGCCCGCTCTCGAGCAGCCAGCGCGCGAGATCCTTCGGATCCACCCTCCCCCACGCCGGCGAGAAGAGGACCTCGAGCCGCTTCTCGAGCCGGTGCCGCCGCACGATCTCCTCGGACCAGCGGAAGTCCTCCTCGGAGCAGACGACGAACTTCACCTCGTCATGCGGCATGAGCCCCGAGAGATACCGGAAGTCGGTCGTCGGCTCTCCCGAGCCCGGCGTCTTCACGTCCACGATCCGGATCGCCGACGGCGGGAGCGCGTCGAGCGGGCGCTGCCCGTGGGTCTCGATCGCGACCTCGTAGCCGCGCGTGATGAGCTCCTCGGCGAGCGCGGGCAGGTCCTTCTGGAGGAGCGGCTCGCCGCCCGTGAGCAGGACGAAGCGGGCCGGGTGGCGCGCGACCGCCGCGAGGATCTCCTCGTGCGCCATCTCGGTCCCGCCGTGGAACGCGTACGCGGTGTCGCAGTAGCCGCAGCGCAGGTCGCACCCGGTGAACCGGACGAAGACGCACGGACGGCCCGCGCGGCTGCCCTCCCCCTGGATGGAGAAGAAGATCTCGGTGACCCGCATCCGGCTCTTGTAGCGCAGCGGGACCGGGCGCGCGACCGGGCTACTGGACCGGCGCGGGATCGGCGAGCGCGACGGTCGGTCCGCGCGCCGCGCCCCAGCTCTGGCGCAGCCGCCGGACCTCCGCCTTCACCTTGCGCGGGTAGCCGCGGAAGCGCTCCGGGATCTCGCCGTCCCGCACGTAGCCGAGGATCCGGTTCGGGCCCGCGTTGTACGCCATGAGCGCGACCTCCTCGCGCCCGAAGGCGTCGAGGAGCCGGCGCAGGTACCGGATGCCCGCCTGGACGTTGACGGCGGGGTCGCCCGCGTCGTCCCACTCGAGGCCCGCGCGCTCGACCTCCCGGCGCAGGGTCGGCTCGCGCAGCTGCATGAGGCCGCGCGCCCCGCGGAACGACAGCGCCTCCGGATCGTAGGCGGACTCGATCTCGATGAGCGCGAGGACGAGCAGTGGGTCGATGCGCGCCGCCTCCGCCTCGACGACGAGCGTCCGCGCCACCCGCCGCCGGTCGAGATCCTCGAGCTGCGGCATGCGCAGACCGAGGCGGGCGTCCACCCGCTCGACCCAGCCGGGCGGACCCGGCTCCGTGCCGGGCGCGAGCCAGGCGTCGGGCGCGAGCTCCGCGCCGGCGAGGGGCCGGCGTCCCTCTCCGAGCGCCACGGGAAAGGTCACGGCGGCCCCGAACGTGAGGCCGCCGAGCACCATTCCCGCGAGCCGCCTGGAGCGGACGCGTCTCATCCGGCCGCACGCTCCTTGGCGATCGCCTCGACGCGGGCCGCGACCGCGTCCACCCGCTTCTGGAGGGCTTCGATGTCCGACTGCGTCGGGATGCGGAACCGGTTCGCGGTCCGCTTCACCGCCTCGTCGATCGCCTTCTCGAGATCGCGGCGCTGGGTCGTGAGCCGCTCGCCGAACTCTCGGGCGTGGCGCTTCACGTCATCGGGCGAGAACCCGGCGGCGTCGGCGAGCTTGCCGAGCACCTTCTCCGCCTCGGCCTCGGCGGCGTTCACGCCCGCGAGCGCGTGTGACCACGCGTCCTTGAACATCTCCTGGATGTCCGGCATCGCTACGCCTCGCCCTTCTTCGTGCGGCGCGGCGCGCCGCCCTTCGGGATCCGCTTCGAGAGCCGGTCGAGCTCCCGCGACAGCTCGTCGACCTGGTCGCGCGAGGCGACCCCGAGGAACGCGATCGCCCGGCCCTGCAGGTCCATCACCCGCTCCATCGCCTCCGCCCGGAACGTCTCCGCGCGGCCGCGCCACTCCACGGCCCGCTCGACGCCCTGTTCCCGGAGCTTCTCGATCCGGTGCTTCATCTCCGGGAACGTCCAGTCCTGCTTCGAAAGCTTCTGCACGATCTGCTCGAAGTCCTTCCGGCTCGCACGTCCCTTGTCCATGAGGTCCCGCAGCACGCGCTGCGCCTCCACCTCGAGCTGCTCGAGCCGGTGCTGCGCGGCCTCGAGCGGTTCCTTCAGGAACTCCGGCACCTTCACCGACCGTCCATTGCTCAGCTTCTGGGTCTCCGCCATGGGTATCCTCCCGGGACGAGTGCCTGCCATGCCCCGCGATCCCACCGTAACGCAGCGCGTCATCGCAGTCAAAACCTTACGCGTCGCGTCACCACCGGAGCCCCCCATGGTTCGGTCTGCCGGGACGCCGAATGCACTCCCCTAGCGGGTCCCCGCTACACCAGGGGAACGGGCAGACGCCTGCCCGCCTTCCCGGAGATCGACGCCGACGGCGTCCTGAACCCGGGCGAAACCGTCCCGGGCGAGGAGGCGCGCGAGCCCCTCGTTCACCTGCCTCACGAACCCCGGCCCGCCGTAGACGAGCCCCGTGTAGACCTGCACGAGCGACGCGCCCGCGCGGATCTTGGCGTACGCGTCCTCCGCGCTCATGACGCCGCCGGCGCCGACGATCGGGACGCGCCCCGCGGCGCGCGCGGCGCAGCGCCGCACGACGGACGTGGCGAGCCGCTCGAGCGGAGCGCCGGAGAGGCCACCCTGCTCCGCGGCGCGCGGGTGGCCCTCCACGCCGGCCCGGGAGAGCGTCGTGTTGGTCGCGATGATCCCCGCGACGCCGGCTGCGATCGCGACGTCCACCGCCTGGTCGAGCGCCTCCGACGAGAGGTCCGGCGCGAGCTTCACGAGGAGCGGCTTGCCCGGCGCGCGCTCCCCGAGGCGCGCGACGCAGGCGCGCAGCAAGCGATCGAGGGCGTCCGGTTCCTGAAGCTGCCGGAGCCCCGGCGTGTTCGGGGAGGAGATGTTCACGACGAGGTAGTCGGCGAACGGGTGGAGCCGGTCGATGCAGGCGAGGTAGTCGGCGGCCGCGTCCTCGTTCGAGGTGACCTTGTTTTTGCCGACGTTCACGCCGACCGGCCCGAGCCGCGCCTCGCGGGGCAGCGCGGCGAGCCGCTCCGCGCAGAGCTCCGCCCCCTCGTTGTTGAACCCCATCCGATTCACGAGCGCCCGGTGCTCGGGGAGGCGGAAGATCCGCGGGCGGTCGTTGCCGGGCTGGGGCCGCGGGGTGATCGTCCCGATCTCGACGTGCGAGAAGCCGAGCGCGAACAGGCCGGCGACCGAGACGTCGCCCTTGTCGAACCCGGCCGCGAGGCCGACCGGCGAGTCGAACTCGAGCCCGAGCACCTTCACGGCGAGCGCGGGCGGCGGCACCGGCCGGCGGCGGCGCGCGGCGGCGGGCCCCACCCGGTGCAAGACCCGGTGCGCGAGCCGGTGGGCCCGCTCGGGATCGAGCCGGAAGAGGAGCCAGCGGAGGGTGGACCAGAGCATGCGCCGCCTTCTCTACACGATCGGCGTCGGGATGTGTGCGCATAACTACAGGCCGCACGCCGGTGGACCTGGACCTGGACCTGGACCTGGACCTGGACCGGGACCTCGTCGAGGTCGAGGTCGAGGTCGAGGTCGAAGTCGAGGTCCACGTCCACGTCCACGTCCACGACCACGTCTACAGCTGCTTCACCATCACGATCGCGTCCTCGCGTTCCTCCGCGTAGTAGTTCGGCCGAACGCCGACCTGCCGGTAGCCGATGGCGAGGTAGAGCGTGATCGCCGGGACGTTCGAGCGACGGACCTCGAGCGTCGAGATGCGCGCCCCGCGCCGCCGCCCCTCTTCCTCCGCCGCCTCCATGAGCGCGCGCCCGACTCCGCGGCGGCGCGTCGCGAGCGCGCTCGCGACGTTGAGGACGTGCACCTCGTCGTGCACGAGCCAGAAGACGATGTAGCCGACGATCGGGCCGTCGGAGCCCTCCTCCGCGAGGAGCAGCTGCGACCACGCGTGGGCGAGCTCCCGCTCGACGAGCTCGCGGGACCACGGGTGCAGGAAGCCCTCCCGCTCGATCTCCATCACGCGTTCCACGTCGTCGAGCGTGGCCCGACGGAAGACGAACGCGCCGCGCGGCGCGCCGGGCTCGACGGGGCGCAGCATCAGGCCCCCTCCCGCTCCCGCAGGTGGCCGACGATCCGGACCTCCGCGCGCGAGCGGAGCTCCGAGAGCAGCTCCCGCACCTGCGCGGTCGCCTTCTCCTCGGCGAGCTGCGCCCGGGCGGCGTCGCGGACCGGCCCCGGCGCCGTCGCGACTCCGCGGTCCTTCAGCCACCGGTCGACCTCGTCCTCCGCCACCCTCCCCGTCCGCCCGACGCGGCTCTGCACGTACCGGTCGACGCGCACCATCCGCGCGAGCGTGGCGATGAGCTCCTCCTCCGAGAGCTCCGAGTGCTCGAGGAACCGCTCGTAGGCGGCGAACGTCGCGAACCGTCCCTGGAATCTGGAGAGCGCGGCGAGCACGTCCGGCCGGTCCCCTTCGTCGAGCCGGAGCTTCGTCGCCTCGTCCGAGACGAGCATCTGATCGAGCAGCCACTCCAGCGCCGCGCGCAGGGCCGCCCGATCGAGCGTCCCGGAGGCCGCCTCCATCGCGCCGCGCGAGACGAGCGCGACGCGGGCCTCCTCGACGAGCTTCGTGTACGTGACGACGCGGGGAGGAGCGGACGGTGGGTTGCGGACGACCGCGACGATCTCCTCGACGACCCGCTCCGGCGCGGGCGCGGGCGCGGCGAGCGCGAGGGCGAGGGCGAGGGCGGCGGTCATGGGCCCATTCTAGCCCGGCTCCGCCGGCCGGGCCCGTCCGGGGCAGTCCGCCGTTGACGCCCCCGGTGGAAGCGTTACGTTCAGCCGCGTGCCGCAGCGCGATCACCGCCGCGTTCGACGTGCTTTCGGACGAGAAGCGCCGCAGGCTCTACGACGAGTTCGGCGCCGACGCGCTCCGGACGGGCTTCGACGAGAAGCGGGCGGACGAGGTCCGCCGCTGGCGCAGGCAGGGGGCGCCCCCGGGCGGCGCGCCGTTCGACTTCGGCGACTTCGCGACGGTGGACGTCGGCGAGTACGGTGCCTTCGACTTCGGCTCGATCTTCGGGGACCTCTTCGGCGGCCGCGGCGCCCGGGTCCGGCGCGGGCCGGCACCGCCCTCGCCGGGCGCCCACGCGGAGGCGGAGATCGAGATCGGGCTGCGCGACGCGGTGCTCGGCGCCGAGCGCGACGTGCGCGTGGACGGGAAGACCCTCCGCGTCCGGATCCCCGCGGGCGTGGACGACGGGTCGCAGATCCGGCTCGCTGGCCAGGGCGGCCGCGGCGCGCGCGGCGGAGCGGCGGGCGATCTCTTCCTGAAGGTGAAGCTGCGCGAGCATCCGCACGTGCGCCGCGAGGGGAAGGACCTCGCGGTGGACCTGCCGGTGACGGTGCCGGAGGCGGTGAACGGGGCCGAGGTGCGGCTGCCCACGTTCGAGGGCCCGGTGAGCCTCCGCGTGCCGAAGGGGGCGCAGAGCGGGATGCGGCTCCGGCTGAGGGGCAAGGGGCTCCCCGACCTGCGCGGCGGCGCGCGCGGCGACCTCTACGCCGTCGTCCAGGTAGTGCTCCCCGCCGAGAGCGAGGCGCTCCGCAAGGCGGCGCGGGCGCTCGAGGGGCTCTACGAGGGCGATCCCCGCGCCGGCATCTCGTTGTAGAAGGTGCGCATGGGATTTTTCGGACTGTTCGGATCGAAGGAGGAGCGCGAGAAGGGTACGCTCCGCAAGCTCGCGAAGCGGCTGACGGAGCGCTACGGCCCGCCGGAGAACCGCCAGAAGGCCATCGCGCAGCTCGGTGATCTCGGGACGCCCGAGGCGCTCGAGACGCTCTGCCTGCGGTTCACGGTCCGCGTCGAGCCCGGGATCACCGACGACGAGGAGAAGGAGACGACCCGCGCGATCCTCGTCGACGCCCGCGAGGCGTCGATCGGGCCGATCGAGCAGTTCGTGACGCGAGAGGAGGAGGGCATCGCCTGGGGGCTCCGCGCCCTCGCCGACGTCGCGCCCGCGGCGAAGGTGCGCGAGGTGGCCCTCCGCGAGCTCGCCCGCCTCGGCCGGACCTACACGCGCGACCCGGAGAAGAAGCTCGTCCTGCTGAAGTGGCTGAAGGAGCACCACTCCGGCACGGGCGGCGCCGAGGTCGAGGCGGCGCTCCTGCCGCTCCTCGAGGACTTCTCCGACGACGTCCGGATCAGCGCCACCCGCGCGCTCGCCGCGCTCGCGCCCGGGGAGTCGGCGCGCGACGGCCTCATCCAGCTCCTCCTGCGCGATCGCGACAACGCGCGGGTGCGGGGCGAGGTGCTCGACGCGCTCGCGGGCCTCGGCGCCGACGTGAAGGGATACCGCCCGAGCGTCGAGGCGCTGCTCGTCGAGCCGTTCTTCCTCGACCGGGAGGGGCGCGTGAAGAAGCGGGTCTGATGCCCCCGCCTCCGGCTACACTCCTCACGTGACGAAGCCGCGCGCGCCCGCCGCCCCGCAGAAGCCGCGGGCGCAGCCCGCGCGCGGCCTGCTCTCCCGCTGGTTCGAGCCGGTGAAGGTCCCGCACGAGGCGCCGGACGAGCTCCGCGCGCTGGCCGCGCGGGGGAGCCTCGTGTTCGTGATGCGCTCCCCCTCGATCCTCGCCTGCCTCTACCTGCGCTGGTTCCTGCGCCGCACCGGGCTCCCGCCGCTGCGCGCGGCCCAGGGGCTGCGGGGGCTGCTCGCGCGGCTCGCTGGGGTCCGCCGCTCCGGGCGCGGCTTCGAGGACGCCGTCGCCGCCGGGGACGCCGCCGTCGTGTTCCTCGGCCGCCCGGCCGAGCCCGATCCGTTCTCGAGGCTCGTGCGGGCGCAGCGCGACCTCTTCCAGCCGGTCTTGCTCGTCCCCGTCCTCCTCGTCTGGAGCCGCCGCGCCCAGAAGCTGAAGCCGTCGCTCTGGGACGTGCTCTTCGGCTCGCCCGAGGCCCCGAGCGCGTTCGCGAACGCGGTCGGGTTTCTGCGCAACTACCGGAGCGCGTTCTTCGGCGTCGGCCGGCCGCTCGACCTCAGGGCGGCGCTCGCCGAGCGGACGCAGGCGCCGGACGCGGTCGTCGCCCGCAAGGTGCGGGGCGTGCTCCACCAGCACCTCGCGCGCGAGCTCCGGACCGCGGTCGGCCCGCCGCTCAAGGCGCCTTCGCGCGTCCGCGAGAAGGTGCGGCGCGACCGCGGGCTCCGCGCCACGATCGAGGCGGTCGCGAGGGAGCGCGGCCGGGACCCCGCGCCCGTCGCCGCCGAGGCGGAGAAGGACCTGCGCGAGATCGCGAGCCGCTACGATCCCCGGTTCGTGCAGCTCGTCCGGCCGCTCCTCGCGTGGATCTTCGGGCGGCTCTACACGAGCGTCGAGGTGGACGAGGAGGGGCTCGCGCGGGTGAAGCGCGCCGCGGCCGGCGCGCCGATCGTCCTGTGCCCGAGCCACAAGAGCTACGTCGACTTCCTCGTCCTGCCGCTCGTGCTCTACGACCACGGGATGACGCCGCCGCACGTCGCCGCGGGGATCAACCTCGCCTTCTGGCCGTTCGACGGGATCGCCCGGCGCGGCGGGGCGTTCTTCATCCGCCGCAAGGTGAAGGGCGACCGCGTCTACACCGCCGTGCTGCGCGCGTACGTGAAGCACCTCCTGCGCGACCGGTTCCCGCAGGCGTTCTACGTGGAGGGCGGGCGGAGCCGGACCGGGAAGCTGCTCTTCCCGAAGACCGGGCTCGTGTCGATGGAGGTCGACGCCTGGCTCGACGGCGCCGCCGACGACGTCGTCTTCGTCCCGATCGCGATCGACTATGAGAAGCTCATCGAGGCGTCGTCGTACGCGCGCGAGCTCGCCGGGGGCGAGAAGGAGAAGGAGAGCCTGCGCGGGCTCCTCGGCGCGGTGCGCGTCCTCTCGCGCCGCTACGAGCGGCTCTACGTCCAGTTCGAGGAGCCGATCTCGCTGAGGCAGGCCGCCGAGCAGCGACTCGGCGGCGCCGCGGGGCTCACGGTGGACGACGCGTGGGCGGGCGAGGAGGCGCGCGGGGCGCAGCTCGAGGCCGGGCGGCGCGACGCGCCCGCCGACGCGAAGCGCCGGCTCGTGCAGACCGTCGCGAACCGGATCGCGTATGGCATCAGCCGCGCCGTCACGATCACGCCGGTCGGGCTCGTCGCCGCCGCCCTCCTCTCCCACGTCCGCCGCGGCCTCGCCGCGCCGGAATTGGCGCGGCGGGTGGAGCTCCTCCGCTACATCGCGGCGGAGGGCGGCGCGCGGCTCGCGCGCGGCCTCGGAGGCGCGCCGTCGGACCCGCTCGCGCGCGGGCCGATCGCGGACGCGGTGCGGCGGCTCGAGGCGGGCGGCCTCGTGCGCGTCGCGGTCGCGGCCGGCGACACCATCTACCAGGTGCCGGACGAGAAGCGGCCCGTGCTCGACTACCACCGGAACGCGGTGATCCACCGCTACGTCGCGCCCGCGCTCGTCGCGGCCGCGGCGCGCGCGGCGGGCCCCGACGCGCCGCGCGACCTCGTCCGCGAGCGGGCGCTGTGGCTCTCGCGGCTGCTCAAGCTCGAGTTCATGTACCGGGTCGGCGCGACGTTCGACGAGATCTTCGAGGAGAACGTGGCGTTCCTCCTCCGCGTGCGGGCGCTCGCGCGAGACGGCGAGACCTTGCGCCCGGGCGGCGACGCGCCGACCCTGGCCTTCCTCGCCGAGCTCATGCGGCCGTACCTCGAGGCCTACCGGCTGGCGGCCGCGACGGCGCTCGAGCTCCTGGCGGACGGCCAGGCGGGCGCTCCTCGCGGGCGGCGTGAGCTCCTGAAGGAGACGATGGAGCGCGGGCGCGCGGCGTTCCTCGCCGGCGGCGTGTTGCTGCGCGAGTCGGTGTCGAAGGCCACGCTCGAGAACGCGATCGAATGGATGGTGACGCAGGGGCTCGTCTCGGACGACGGCGGCAAGCCCGCGCTGCGGGATCGCGACGCGCTGCGCGAGATCGTGGACGGGATCGCTCCACTCCTCGCCGCCTGATCCCGTACCGCGGCGGTCGCCATTCGTGGACGGAATCGCTCCGCTTCGGCGTCAGTTTGCCCATTGAGCACACTTCCACCCGCACCCTCACCCGCGCTACTCTCCGCGTCCACTCGCGCAGCTTCCCGCGCTTCCAGACACCGCATTCCCCACAGCTCCACCCCGTGCAACAGGACGATAGCTAGGAGGCTCATCGCAATGTCCGACCGGATTCTCCACAAGGGCCTGAAGTCGAAGGTGATGTCCGCCGAGGCCGCCGCGGCGCTGATCCCGAACGGCGCCGTCGTGGGCATGAGCGGCTTCACCGGCGCCGGGTACCCGAAGGCCGTCCCCGTCGCGCTCGCGAAGCGCGCCGTCGAGGAGCGGCTCCGCGGCAAGCCGTACCGCCTCGACGTCCTCACCGGCGCGTCGACGGGTCCGGAGCAGGACACCGCGATGTCCATGACGGAGGCGCAGCGGTTCCGCTTCCCGTACCAGGGCGACGCGGTCACGCGCGAGAAGATCAACGCCGGCGCGATCG
>WNFU01001774.1_pt1 | contig 30127 bp, 35 predicted proteins | sample 5400121 | NCBI WGS metagenome assembly WNFU01 (sample SAMN13153360, study PRJNA577476) | soil metagenome | isolation source: 100 cm soil or saprolite under grassland replicate 1 | place: USA:California | collected 2016-06-15 | reverse complement strand
CCGCATCGCTGGAGGAGATCGGACGGGAGCTCGGCATGAGCCGGGAGCGCGTCCGGCAGATCGAGCGCGATTCCCTGGCGCGGCTGGAACGCGAGCTCGCCGAGGCGGTCTCGCTCACGGCAGCGGATCTGGCGCGCGCCGCCTGATGTCACGGGGGATGGGCGCCGGCCTGCGCCGGCGCCCTCTCGGCCGCTTCCTTCTTTGGTCTATTCATTAGACCGAATAGGTACACTCGCGGCGTGGCCGAGCAGGTCGAGTCCTGGCAGTCCGGTCCGTACGCGCTCGAGTGGGCGTCGGACGACGTGCTCGCTCCGTTGCTGGAGCTGCCTCGGCGGATCTCGACCGCCCTCGTCTCCGATTCGGGGATCGACGTCCGGCACGTCATCGACCTAGGCTCCGGACAGAGCGCGTATCTCGAGCGGTTCCTACGCACCTTCCCCGAGGCACGGGGGACCTGGGTGGACGCGAACAAGGCGATGTGTGAGCTCGCGCAGAAGCGCCTCGCTGAGCTCAGCGACCGCGTCGTCTACGTGCTGGGGGACGTCGAGCGCCTAGATGAGGCTGCGCTCGAGCCGGCCGACGTGATCACGACCTCGCGCGTCCTCCATCACTTCTCGGCTGAATCGCTGCAGCGCGTCTACGGCGCCGCGCACGCGCTGCTCGCGCCGGGTGGCTTCCTCTTCAATCTCGACCACGTCGGCGCGCCCGGTGAGTGGGACAAGCGCTATCGGCGAATCCGCGACCGGTTCACGGGCCCGCGGAAGCGCGAGCTGAACCCCCACCGGCACGACTACCCCCTCGCCGGGCCGGACGAGCACCTTCAGTGGATCGCCGGCGCCGGCTTCGAGACCCCGGATGTCGCCTGGCGCACGTTCTACACCGTGCTACTCGTCGCACGGCGGGCCGCATAGCGGCGTGTGTTTCGAACCCTCGGCGCGCCCGCCCGAGCCGCCGCGGACCGGCCGCCGCGCCTCCTCGAATCGGCTGATGCTCAAAGCGGCGGACGGCTCCTCGTTCGCGGCGACGGCGGCGCACACGTCCGTGGACGCAGCACCCGGCGTCGTCGTCCTCCACGACATCCGCGGGCTGCATTCGTACTACGAGCACCTCGCGGACGCATTCGCCGAAGCCGGCGTGCACGGGCTCGCGATCGATCTGTATGGCCGAACCGCCGGGGCCGAATACCGCGACGAGGGATTCGAGTGGACGCAACATCGCGCGGCCACTAGGGATGCGACTGTACGCCTCGACGTCGAGGCTGCGCTCGCGGAGCTCGAACGCGCGGGCGCTCGCCGCCGTTACGTGCTCGGCTTCTGCTTCGGCGGTCGCGCCGCGTTCATGCAGGCTTCCCAGGTCGACATCGGCGGGGTCATCGGCTTCTACGGCTGGCCGACACGCGCGGAAGACGGCGGTTCCTCACCGGTCGCCGAGGCGCGGTCCGGGCGCCTACGCGCCCCGGTGCTCGCGCTCTACGGTGGCGCCGACGAGAAGATCCCGCCCGAGGACGTCGAAGCGTTCGCTGCGGCACTGGACGAGGCCGGCGTCGAGCAGGAGAGCGTCGTCTACGACGGTGCGCCGCACGGGTTCTTCGACCGTGCGCTGGACGGGCACGCACAGGCATGCGACGACGCCTGGTTCCGAATTCTCCGTTTCATGGGCGTGCCTCCGCAAAGGGCTTGATCGCGCGCCGCGCCGGCAGGGCGAGCGCCAGGTAGAGCAGGAGCAGCCCGAGCGGGACGACCCGGAACATGGTCGCGATGCTCCAGGCGCCCGCGACGACGCCGCCCACGACCGGAAGGATGATCTTGCCGAGGTCGAGACCGCCGTAGAGCAGCGCGGACACCAGCCCGTGCCGCCGATCGTCGTCGCCGGCGGCCTCGAACGCATCCGCCGACCCCGTCACCCGAAGCAGGCCGCGCGAGAGACCCGCGACGGCGAACAGCGGGATCTGGAGCAGGAACGACTCGATCACCGAGGGGATCAGACAGGTAGCGAGCGTCCCCACGACGACGAGGGGCATCGTGAAGCCGGCTGGGTCGAAGCGCGAGAAGAGCGGCCCCGAGCCGAAGCGGGACGACGAGGACGCCCAGGAGCGGATGCTCGAGAGGGCGCCGATCTGGGTCAGCGACAGCCCGGCGCCGAGAGCGAGCACAGGGTGGAAGGTGTTCGTCACGGCGTTGAGGCCGTTGATGAAGAACATGACGAGGACTCCGGCCCAGACCGCGACCGGCATGTGGAGGAGCAACCGCCAGGCTGTGCCGCTGCGCCGCCGCTCGGGCTCCTCGCGGACGATCGCCGTGGACCCCGCGACACTGCGCGCCATCAGCAAGGCTCCCAGGAGCGGGGTCGCCGCGAGCACGAAAAAGGTCGGCCGCAGGCCGATCACATCCGCGCTGGTGCCTCCGAGCACGCCGCCGACCATGTTCCCGAGGCCGGTCGCACCCGAAAACCAGCCCATCGCCGCTGCAGTCGAGACCCCGCCGGGTGGCCGCGCGACGAGCATGGCGAGCTGCGCCGTTGTGGCGATCGACCACCCGAGGCCGTTCAGGGCCATCAAAGCTCCGAAGACGACCGGATCGCGGACAAAGGGCGCGAGCGCGAACGCGGCCGCCGAAAGCCCGCCGCCCGCCAGCAGGAATGCGCGTCCTCGCGCGACCGAGTACGCGAGCCCGACCGGGAGGCGGGCTGCAAGCGAGGCGAATCCGAAGACGCCGACGACCGCTCCGATCGTGGCCAGGCCCAGGTGGGCATGGCGGGAGAGGTACACCGGAACGAGCACCGAGAGCGCGCTGTTGCCGGCGACGAAGAGGAAGACCGAGAGGTAGACGGGCCCGAGCGCCAGGAACGTGGCGCGTCTACTCACCCGCAGGGATCAGCGAGAACGCCTCCTCGTTGAAGGTGACGGTCACCTCCGTCGGCGCCGGGATCGAGATCTTGGAGTTACAGCGGGCTCGGATCTCACGCGAACCCACGGAGACGACGTGGTCGACGGACTCCCCGAGGAATGCGCGCGCCTCGACGCGGCCCTGCCACTGATTTGGGCCCGTGCCGTTCGCACGTGTCGAGAGCTCGACGTGCTCGGGCCGGGCTGCCACGACGACGGGCGCGCCGACGGCAAACTCGGACTCCGACCGGACGCGTAGGTCGCCGTCCGGCGTGCGCACCCTGTAGACGCCCTCCTCCCGGGCCTCGACGACGCCGTCGATGAAGTTCGAGGTGCCGATGAAGTCGGCGACGAACCGGGACGTCGGCGCCTCGTAGATCTCGCGCGGTCGCCCGACCTGCTGGATCTTGCCGTCGCGCATGACGGCAACGCGGTTCGACATCGCCAGTGCTTCGACCTGGTCGTGTGTGACGTAGACGGCAGTCAAGCCGAGCTCGCGCTGCAGGCGTTTCAGCTCGAACACCATCTCCTCGCGCAGCTTGGCGTCGAGGTTGGAGAGCGGCTCGTCGAGCAGCAGGATCGGGGGCTCGAGCACCAGCGCGCGGGCGAGCGCGAGCCGCTGCTGCTGGCCGCCGGACAGGTCGGTCGCCTCTCGCGCGGCGAGATGATCGAGCTTCACCGTCGCCAGCGCGCGCTCGACGCGCCCCCGCAGCTCCTTTCGTGACGGCCGCTTCTTCCGCGGCAGCACCTGCAGAGGAAACGCGACGTTCTTGAACACGTTCATGTGCGGCCAGATCGCGTACGACTGGAAGACCATCCCGAGCCCGCGCTCGTTTGCCGGCACGCGCACCCGCTTCTCCGAAGAGAAGAGGACGCGGTCGATGAGGGCGATCTCCCCGCGATCGGGCGACTCGAGCCCGGCGACGCAGCGGAGCGTCGTCGTCTTGCCGCAGCCGGACGGTCCGAGCAGGGTGAAGAGCTCTCCGTCTTCGACGTCCAGCGAGATGTCGTCGACCGCAAGGACGCGCCCGTGCTTTTCGCCGCGGGCCGGCGGGAACGTCTTGACGAGATTCCGGATCGTCAGCATGGGTTCCTACTCAGGCCTCCCTGACGCCGATCCTGGCGCCGAGTTTGTAGGCGATCACGACCAGGAGTACGAGACCACCGATCATCATGATTCCCAGCGCCGCGAGCTCGGTGAACTGGCCATTCGCGTTCATCTCCCAGATCGCGATCGAGAGCACCTCGTGGCCCGGCGAATACAGGAGGATCGAGCTGCCGAGCTCACGGACGGAGACGATGACGATGTAGATCCAGCCGGCGACGAAGCCCGGCATCAGCAGCGGGAGCACGATCCGCCGGAACGACTGGAACCAGCCGGCGCCGCTCATCTGCGCCGACTCCTCGAGCTCGCGGCCGATCTGGAACATCGAGGTCGACGCATACCGCATCCCGTACGGCAGGTACCGCGTCAGGTAGGCGATGAAGAGGATCCACAGCGTCCCGTAGACCGGAAGCCAGGGCGTCCGCAAGTAGATCGAGAGCAGCGCGACGCCGAGCACGAGCCCGGGAATAGTCAGCGGCAGGAAGGCGAGGTTGTCGATCAGCCAGCGCCCGCGAATGCGCGTCCGCACCACGAGCCAGGCCGCGACTGCGCAGATCAACATCACCACGGTTGCCGCGCCGAGGCCGAGGATGATCGAGTTCTTCAGCGCGTGCTTGACGAGATCGTCGTGAAGGACCGTGTGGTACGGCGCGAGTGTCATGTGCGAGAGCGTGGCCCGTGTCGGCGGTGAGTAGAACGTCTGGGTCGATGCGTACGCGAGGACGAGCACCGGCATGATCACCGCGACCACGAAGTAGAAGAGGATCAAGACCGTCGCCGGCCACTTCCATGCTCCGAGCTGGAGGGGCCGGGGCCTGAAGCCCCTGCCGGTGACCGTCTGGTAGGCGCGGGCGTGCTTGGCCAGCCGCGCGTGCCAGAGGACGCCAATCGTGGTCAGCACGAGCAGCGACATTGCGTAGGCGCCGGCCTGGCTGTAGTTCGGCGGCAGCGCGTGGAGGACGTCCCAGATCCGCGACGTGAAGACGAAGATGTGGCTCGGGAGGCCGAGCAGGGCAGGCACCTCGAACGACTCGAGCCCGCGCACGACCATGATCAGGATCGCCGCGTAGAGCGCGGGTCGCGCGAGCGGCAGCGTCACGCGGAAGAAGACGCTGCGCAGCTTCGCGCCGCTCATGATCGCGGACTCCTCGAGGGAAGGATCCATCGACCGGAACGATGCAACCATCAGCAGGAAGACGAGCGGCGCGAGATGGAATCCCTCGACCACGATCATCCCCGGGATGCTCTGGACGGTGAACGGATGTCCGCCGTCCAGCGGCTTGATCACGTACTTGTTGAGGACGCCGATGTTGGGGTCGGCGAGGAAGATCCACGCGATCGTGTGGAGGATGCCCGGGATGATCAGCGGCACGAGCGACGCGGCGAAGAGCAGCGGCTTGAAGGGCACGTCCGTGCGCACGACGAGGTAGGCGAGAGCCGTCCCCAGCACGATCGCGAGCGCGCTCGACCCCAGTGCGAACTCGAGCGAGTTGACCGTCATCCGGCCGAGGCCGATCGTCGCGTAGGCGCCGCGAAACGAGTCGATCGACAGAGCGCCGCTCTTGACGAACGTCTGCCAGAGGAGGAAGCCGAGCGGGACGAGCGCGAGGTAGGCGATCGCGGCGGCGACGACGGCCACGATCACGTTGCGGCCCGAGAACACCCGGCGCAGCGCTGTGCGGCTGACGAGGATCCGCGGTTCCGCCGCCGCCGTCACCTGCGACACCGCAGCTCTCCGGACTACTTCTCTTGCGCTAGCTCGGCGGGCTCGGCGCCCTCGGCGGGCACCGCGTTGACGACGTAGTCGGTTCCCTCGCCGATCCTGAGCTGCGTGGGATGGCGCTCGATCTGGTGGAAGCGCATATGCCGGACGAGACCCGTGTCCTGGATCGCGAGGTACCGCGCGGGCTCCGTCTCAGACGTGTTGAAGTGCTGGTGCCATGCCCAGACCGGCGGCGACAGGAGCGTGCCTTCCGACCACTCCACGCGGTCCTCGGGCTCGCCCTCGTAGTTGATGATCGAGTAGCCCTCCCCCGAGACGATGTACAGGTAGGCCTCGGTCGTGTGGCGGTGGCGGACGGAGTTGCCGCCCGGCGCGAGCTCGGCCAGGTGCGCAGAGAGGACGCGGTTCTCGGCGAGCTCGAACCAGAGCCCTTTGTTGTTCCGCCAGGGCCGCTTGACGAGTTCGAGCGTGCGGAGGTCGCCCGGGACGACCAGACCGCGGATCGGGGGGTTCTGCCGGTTGAACTCGTCGCGCGCCGCGATCTCCGACGCGTCGGCGTTATCAGGAACGAATACCTGCTCGGGAACGTCCAGGTCCTCGGGCCACTCACCCATACGGGCTTCCTCCTCGTCGTACGGCGCTTGCGGCCGCGGACGTTAGCATATTTGGACTAACCATTAAACCTACGACTCGGGCGGAACGGGCGGGACGATTGGATCCAGGCCGGGCAGGGCGTCACTGTCCGGGTCCCGTTTGAGCGGATCCATGTAGTCGAACTCCTCGAGGTCCTCCTCATCCCGTCGGGGAACCTCGGTCGCATCGGGCTGTTCGTCCTCGCTCATGGAACCTCCTCTCAGTCCGGTTGGCAGACGACGTCCACGAGCGCGGGGCGCCGCTCGGTTGCGACGAGCTCGGCGGCGCGGCGGACGGCGGCCTCGACGGCGTCAGGATCGTCGATCGGGCCCTCGCCGTGCCACCCGAGCGCACGGGCAACGGCGGCGAACTCGGGTGCCGGCTTGTCGATCTCCATGCCGATGTAGGCGTGCTCCACCGGCGTGCCGCGGTGACGCGCGATTCGTTCCTGATGCTCCCAGTCGTTGTAGTAGGCGCGGTTGTTGAACATCACTGCAAGCAATGGGAGCTCGTGGTAGGCAGCGATCCACAACGCCCCGAGGTCGAACATCAGGTCGCCGTCCGGTTGGAGGTCGACCACGAGCTTGTCCGTTCCCTTGTAGGCGAGAGCGACACCGAGCGAGATCCCGATCTGGGTTGCGGTGCCGAGGCTGCGGCCGGGATGGCGGTAGGGCCGGTCGAAGTTCCAGACCTTGGGCGCCCAGTCGCTCGCGGTCCCTGCAGTCAGGACCCAGTCGTGATCCTTGACGACCTCCCACGTGTCGGCTGCCAAGCGCGACGTGGAGACGGGGGAGAGGTCGGCGTCCCGCTCGGCGTCCTCGCGCCAGACGGTCCAGGTCTGCTCGTGGAGCCGCTCGAGCTGCGTGCGCCAGCCGGCGCGGTCGGGACCGGTCGGCCCGAGCTCGCTGCAGAGGCCGAGAAGCAACGGCAGAGCCACTGCGGTGTCCGCCGTCACCTGGAGGTCGGTCTCAGGCAGCTGCGCGAAATCGTGCGACCAGGCGGAGAGCCCGAGCTCGTTGAAGCCGAGGTCGAGCACCTTCGCATCCGCGGGAATCTGCGAGCGAATCCGCCGTGTCGTGCGGTCGAGCGCTTGCGTCGGCTTGCCCATGTCCTTCACGTCCACGAAGAGGACGAGATCGGCACTTTCGATCGCGGTCGAGCCCGTGACGTTCAGGGGATGGCGGTTCGGGAAGTTGAGGCGCCAGCCCGTGTCGATCACGCCGATCGTGAGCAGCTCGGCGAGCTCCTGGAGCTGCTCGAAGGCGTTCGGATCGCGACCGGCATACCCGGCCACAAGTACCGGCCGCTCGGCGGCGACGAGGAGTTCCGCCAGCCGGCGGAGCGCGGCCGGGTCCGGTCCGATCCGCTCTGGCGTCCTGAGGCGATCCCAGTTGGGAAGGTCGATCTCTCCCTCGAGCTCGTCCTCCTGCAGGCCGGCGTCGAGCGCCACGTAAGTCGGCCCCTGCGGCGCGGCCGTGGCGACGCGGTAGGCGCGCATGATGCTCTCCGGCACAGAGGCGACGGAGAACGGCTGGTCGTCCCACTTCGTGTAGTCGCGGACGGCGTTGCCCTGGACGTTGGCGGTGTGGATCCAGTCGATGTTCGGCCGCCGGCGGTCGTACGCCATCGGGCCCGCGCCGCCGAAGACGACCATGGGCACGCGGTCGATGTAGGCGTAGTAGATCCCCATCGCCCCGTGCAGGAGGCCGACGAGGTCGTGGAGGATCACCGCCATCGGCTCTCCCGTCGCCTTCGCGTAGCCGTGCGCGATCCCGACCGCGATCTTCTCGTGGTTGCACGTGATGATCTCCGGGTCGTTCCCCCCGTAGTTGACGAGCGAGTCGTGCAGGCCGCGGTACGACGAGCCGGGGTTGAGCGCGACGTAGCCGAAGCCGCACGCCTTGATCGCGTCGACCATCACGTCGGAGCCGTAGCGCCGCTTCACCAGGCGCGACAGTCTATGGTCTGACCATTGTCCAGGGCTGAAATAGCTGCAGTCGGGCTGCTCGGCGCGGGCCGGATGGGCGGCCCGATCGGGCGGCATCTCCTCGCCGCCGGGACCCCGCTTGCCGTCTTCGATCCGTCCGACGAGGCGCGTTCGACGCTCGTTCGCCTGGGCGCGTCGGAGTGCACGAGCGCCGCTGACGTGGCAGGCCGGTCGGAGCTCGTGCTCGTGGCCGTCGTCGATGACGCACAGGTGCGTGACGCAGTCGCCGGCTGCTTCGAAGGAGCGGGTCCCGGGACTGTGATCGCGATCTGCGCCTCCGTCCGTCCGGACACGTGCCGGGAGCTTGCGCGCGCGGGAGCCGGCCGCGACGTGGACGTGATCGACGCCGCACTGGTCCGCGGCGAGCGCGGAGCGGAGGAGGGCCGGCTCGTGCTGTTCTGCGGCGGTCCCGTCGAGGTGATCGACCGGATCCGGCCGGCGTGCGCCCCGTTTGCTGAGGCGCTCGTGCACGTTGGCGAGGTCGGCGCCGGACAGGTGGCGAAGACGGCGAACAACATCCTCCTCTGGGCGTGCATCCGCGCCGACGTGGAGGCGCTCCGCCTCGGCCGCGCCCTGGGTGTCGAGCCGGCGAAGCTCCGCGAGGCGATGGCGCTCGGCAGCGGCGCGAACCGCCCGCTGGCGGAGTGGGGGAAGCACCGGCTGCGGTGGCCGCAGAAGGACCTGGAGGTCGCGCTGGCGATCGCCGCCGACGCCGGCGTGGAGGTTCCGCTCGTGTCCGAGCTCCCGCGGCTGATGGAGGAGCTCAGCGTGGAAGACCTTGCGGAGCTCGTCTAGGCGGTCAGGTCGAGCGTGCGCTCGGCGAAGAGGCTCTCCAGAGCGGGCCGACCCTCGAGGATCTTCTGGCGGACTGCGTGGTCGATGAGCTCCTCGATCGTCGCTCGGTTCGGCGCAAGACCGTACGGCAGCGGATCGGCACCGGTGAGCTCCAGCACGCGCCTGTACATGCGGTCGGTCGGTGTCGGCTCGGAGATCGCGTCGTCGCGGAGCCGCTCGACGTAGATGTTCTTCGCCTCCGCGAACGCAGCGACGACGTCCGTCGCCAGATCCGGGTTCGCCTCGAGCAGCTCGTCCTTCACGACCACGAGATGGTTGATCGGGTAGTGGCCGCTTCGACGCAGCGCGTCGAAGCCCGCTTCCGTCGGATCCGGTATCAACGGAGCAATGTCGGGATGATCGACGTCGACGCCGATCGCCGCGGCCAGCTCGCCCGTGGCCAGCATCTCTGCGAGATCGTTCCCGGGCTCCATCGGGACGACGTTCGCCGGAGGGCGATACTCGGCCACGTGTTCGTCTCCGGAGAGCACCCATGTCACCCGGTCGAGGTCGAGGCCGTGCTCGTCCGCGAGGATGCCGCGCGCCCACACGCCCGTCGTGACCGTGTAGCCGCGGTTGACGCCCACCCTCCGACCTTCGAGATCCCTCGGCTCGCGGATGCCGGCCTTGGTGTTGTGGACGACGGCGCCGTGATGGAATCCGCGGACGAGGAAGATCGGCAAGGCAGTGAAGCGCTTGCCGTGCTCCTTCGCGCAGAGATAGGTCGTGATCGCCATCTCGCAAACGTCGTACTCGCGCTCCCGCACCATCCGGCGGAAGGCGCGGATCAGGGGGTCGACTTCCTCGAACTCGAAGGCGAAGCCCCGCGGCGTGACCGTCCCGTCCTTGAGCGCCGCGTTGTTTCCCTGGGTGCGTGTGACGGTCTTGAGCTGCGGTTCGGACATCGTCGGCTAGGGTGACCCTAATGGGAGAGCGCGTGCTGGCCGCCGTCAGGACCGGCCCGAGCAAGACGGAATTGCGCGAGTTCCCCATGCCCGACATTCCCAGGGACGGTGCTCTCCTGAAGATGGAGGTAGCCGGAATCTGCGGGACCGACGTCAAGATGTACGCGCAGCCCGTGATCGAGACGCCGGTGATCATGGGCCACGAGAACGTCGGCACGATCGTGAAGGCCGGAGCCGAGTTCGTCGAGCGCCAGGGCCTCGGAGAGGGAGACCGCGTCTTCGTCGAGCACTACGTCGCGTGCTACCGGTGCGAGTGGTGCCGTCTCGGCGAGTACCGACATTGCGAGGCGACCGACTGGCGGACGAATCCCGACGCCCGTCGCTATGGATACACGAGCTGCGAGAACCCGTATCACCTGTGGGGAGGCTTCGCGCAGTACATGTACCTCCCCTGGAACTGCGTCATCCACAGGGTGCCCGACGAAGTCTCGGACGCCGAGGCCGGCATCATCACGCCGCTCTCGAACGGCATCGAGTGGGCCTTGTACGACTGCCGCGTCGGCTTCATGGACACGGTTCTTGTTCAGGGGCCGGGGCAGCAGGGCCTGTCGCAGGTAGTCGCGTGCCGGCAGGCAGGCGCTTCGCTGATCGTCGTCACGGGCACGACGCGCGATGCGGCCCGATTGGAGGTCGCGAAGAAGCTCGGCGCCGACCACGTGATCGACGTTCAACAGGAAGACGCGCTCGAGCGCGTCACGCAGATCACCGACGGCAAGGGTGTCGACGTCGTTCTCGACTGTACCGCCGGTGCCGGCACGACACCCGTGCTGCTCGGCATCGACGCCCTCAAGCGGAGAGCCGGTACGTTGCTCGTGCAGGGCGAGCTGGCGGAGTTCCCGGACTTTCCGCTCAAGAAGCTGACGGAGAAGGCGATCACGATCAAGAGCGCCCGCGGCCACAGCTACCACGCGGTCGAGCTGGCGATCGCGCAGCTCGCGTCGAAGCGGTTCCCCCTCGACCTGCTGACCACGCACGAGTACGGGCTGGCGGACGTGGACACGGCGATCCGGGCCGTCGGCGGCGAGGTCGGCGAGGGTGTGATCCACGTCTCCCTGCTGCCGTGGCAGGAATAGTCATCCGCAACATCGCGCGCGCCGAGCGCTCCGTCGTCGACGCGTTCGCGGAGTACGGCGTGGCGACCGTGCACGAGGCACAGGCTCGCACGGGGCTGCTGGCGGCCTACATGTCGCCGATCTACGCCGGCTCACACATCGCGGGAAGCGCGGTGACGGTCAGCGTGCCTCCCGGCGACAACTGGATGGTTCACGTCGCCGTGGAGCAGTGCCAGGAGGGCGATGTGGTCGTCGTCGCGCCGACGTCCCCATCGGACGCGGGTTACCTCGGTGAGTTGCTCGCCACGGCGCTACAGGCGCGTGGGGTGCGCGGCTTCGTCATCGACGCCGGCTGCCGCGACGTCGCCGAGCTCCGGCGTATGGAGTTCCCCGTCTGGTCGAAGTGCGTGTCGGCGCTCGGCACCGTCAAGGAGACGCTCGGCGACGTGAACGTCGGCGTCGTGTGCGCCGGCCAGCGGGTCGAGCCCGGCGACGTCGTCGTCGCCGACGACGACGGTGTCGTGGTCGTGCCGCGCGCAAAGGCGCCGGAGGTGCTCGAAGAGTCCAGCGCACGAGAAGAGAAGGAATTCGCTTCGCGCGAGCGCTACCGCACCGGGGAGCTCAGTCTCGACGTACAGGGGATGCGAGAGCAACTCGCGCAGAAGGGCCTGACGTACGTCGATCAGGCCGACGAATGATCATCGACTGCCACGGCCACTACACGACGACGCCGGCCGCGCACAAGCAGTTTCGCGAAGCGCAGCTCGCCCGTCTCGCCGATCCGAGCCTGCCCGAGCCCGCGCCCGCCGAGATCAGCGACGACGAGATCCGCGAGAGCATCGAGAGCAACCAGTTGAAGCTGCTGCGCGAGCGCGGCGGCGACCTGATGATCTTCTCGCCGCAGGCCTCCGCGATGGAGCACCATGTCCCCGACCCGGCGATCGCGGTCGCCTGGGCGCGCGCGTGCAACGACCTCATCCATCGCGTCGTAGGTCTGTTACCTGCGCACTTCGCCGGCTGCTGTCAGCTGCCGCAGACGCCCGGCGGCTCGCTGGACGACTCGATCGCGGAGCTCCGGCGCTGCATCGAGGAGCTCGACTTCGTCGGCTGCAACCTGAACCCGGATCCCTCCGGCGGGCACTGGACGTCGAAGCCGCTGACCGACGAGTACTGGTACCCGCTCTACGAGACGATGGTGGAGCTGGACGTGCCCGCGATGATCCACGTCTCGGCGTCGTGCAACCCGAACTTCCACGCCCTCGGTGCCCACTACCTGAACGCCGACACGAGCGCGTTCATGCAGCTGGTCGAAGGGGATCTGTTCGCGCAGTTCCCGACACTGCGGTTCGTGATCCCCCACGGCGGCGGCGCCGTCCCCTACCACTGGGGCAGGTACCGCGGCCTCGCCGACCGTCTCGGCCGTCCGGCCCTCGACGGGCACGTGATGCAGAACGTCTTCTTCGACACCTGCGTCTACCACCAGGCCGGGATCGACCTCCTCGGTCGCGTGATCGACGTCGACAACGTCCTCTTCGCGTCGGAGATGCTCGGCGCCGTGCGTGGCGTCGACCCGGAGACCGGCTTCCACTGGGACGACACGAAGCGGTATGTGGACGCGCTCGACCTGCCCGCGGGGGACAAGCGGAAGGTCTTCGAGCTGAACGCGCGGCGTGTCTATCCGCGGCTCGACGCCCAGCTGGCCGCGGCCGGCCGGTAATGGTATTACCATTAGCTAGATGCTCAAGCAGGAGGTCAACGAGCTTCTGACGCAGGCGGGACCCGGGACGCCGACCGGCGATCTATTTCGCCAATACTGGCTCCCGGCGCTCCTTGCAGAGGAGCTACCCGAGAACGATGCTCCGCCAGTCCGCGTCAAGATCCTCTCAGAGCGGCTGATCGCCTTCCGCGACAGCGAGGGCCGGTACGGGCTGGTCGACGAGTTCTGCGCTCACCGCGGCGTCTCGCTCTGGTTCGGCCGCGTCGAGGAATGCGGTCTCCGCTGCGCCTACCACGGGTGGAAGTACGACGTCACCGGCCAGTGCGTCGAGGTGCCGTCGGAGCCCGAGAACAGCAACTTCGCCCGCAAGGTGAAGCTGACCTCGTATCCCCTCGTGAAGGTCGGCGACATCCTTTGGACGCACCTGGGGGATCCCGAGACGCGTCCCGCCCTCCCGGAGTTCGAGTTCGCGCAGGTTCCGCCGGAGCAGACGTACACGTCGAAGCGCTGGCAGGAGAGCAACTGGCTCCAGGCGCTCGAGGGTGGCATCGATTCCAGCCATGTCTCCTGGCTACACTCCGGCGGCCTCCAGAGCGATCCGCTCTTCAAAGGCGCCAAGGGGAACGAGTACAACCTCAGCGACTTGCGCCCGTTCTTCGAGGTCGCGGAAGCCGACGGCGGGCTCTTCATCGGCGCCCGCCGCAATGCCGAGGGCGGCAAGTACTACTGGCGGATTACGCCGTATGTGATGCCGAGCTTCACGATGGTGCCGCCGCGCGGAGACCATCCGGTCCACGGGCACTTCTGGGTCCCCATCGACGACCACAACTGCTGGGTCTACACCTTCGACTACCACCCGACCCGCGCGCTCACGCCGGAGGAGCGGCAGGCGATGATGGACGGCCACGGTGTGCACAGCAGGAACATTCCGGGCACGTACCGGCCGATGGAGAACAAGGACGTCGACTACCTGATGGACCGCGAGGCGCAGAAGCGCGGCGAGACGTTCTCCGGGATCAGGGGGATCGCCCAGCAGGACGCGTCCCTCCAGGAGAGCATGGGGCCCATCGTCGACCGGACGAAGGAACGCCTCGTCTCCTCCGACACGGGGATCATCAAGGCGCGTCAGAAGCTCCGGAAAGCGGTCGAGGCGCTGCGCGACGAGGGCGTCACCCCACCGGGCGTCGATCCCGAGCACCACCGGATCCGCTCAGCGGCGATCGTGCTGCCTCAGGAGGAGTCTTTCATCGAATCCTGCGCCGACGCGCTCGCCGCGCGCGCGGGCGTGGCGCACACATCGGTGTGACCGCTCGGACGCGGCCGACTCTCTCGAACAGCTGCGCGCGTGCGGCGACGGCCGAGGAGGCGCGGTTCCGTATCGACAGACCGATCGGCGGCAGGTCCGCGCTGGTCGTGGCCCTGGACGACGAGGCGGCCGAGGTCGTCGATCGCGTCGCCGAGAAGCCGTGGCGGGGAGCGCGGTTCGTCCACGCGCGGGAGGCGTCCGTGGACGTCGAGGACGTCGACCTCGTGGTCATGATCGCGACGGCCGACGCAAACGCCGACGTCGCCGCTGCGCTCGCGCGTGCCTGCGTCGAGCGCGGAATCATGACCACCGGGCTGATCCTGGGCGAGCGGCTCGACGTCGCCGCAGCCGTGTCCGCGCTGCGACCGTACGCCCGGAACCTGATGATCACGGCCGACGACGACGACGTCGCCGAGGTGCTGACCGCACTTCGAGCGTGACGGACAAGATCACGCTCACAGCCCTCCAGGCGATGAAGCGTGAGGGCCGGAAGATCGTGGGCGTCGTCGCCTGGGATGAGGGAACTGCGCGCGTGCTCGACGACGCCGGCGTCGACATGATCTCGGTCGGCGACTCTGGCGCGGCGAGCTTCGACGAGCTACTCGTCTTTTGCCGCGCCGTGCGGCGTGGCGCGAACCGCGCCCTCGTCAGCTGCGATCTCCCAGAGCCCAGCGTCGACGCGGCACGCCGGCTCGTGGATGCAGGCGCCGACATCGTCAAGGTCGAAGGCGTGGACCATGTGCGCGCGATCGCAGCCGTCGGCATCCCCGTGTTCGCGCAGATATCCGCCGTCGTGGAGGCGAAGCCCATGGAGGAAGCGGGTGCGGCGTTGATCGACTTCCGGGACTCGGGCCCGAAGGCGGGCGCCGAGGCGGTCGCCATGGTTTCGATCCCCGTCATTGGCGGCCTCGGCGGCGGACCGTGGCTCGACGGCCGCGTGCGCGCCGTTCACAAGCTGCTCGACGAGGCCCTCGTCGGCTACGTGGACGACGTTCGCGCTAGGCGCCCGGTGAAGGGCGACTGATGGCGACGGCCGTATGCGACGGGATCACCACCCGCTACGAGGTCTTCGGCAGCGGCCCGCCGCTCCTCTTGCTGTCACCCGGCGGGTTCAACGCCACGATCGAGAACTGGACGTCGTTCGGCATCTACCAGCGGCTGCACCTGCTCGAGCACCTACGCGGGCGCTACACGTGCATCGCGTTCGACAAGCGCGAGTCGGGGCAGTCCGGGGGCCGCGTCGAGCGGATCACGTGGGCCGACTACGCCGCGCAAGGTCTGGGCCTGCTCGACGAGCTGGGGATCGAGCGGGCGCACCTGCTGGGCGGCTGCATCGGCTGCTCGATCGCCGCAACGCTCGCCGTGGCGGACCCCGAGCGCGTGTCGAGCATGGTGCTCTACTCACCGGCCGGCGGCCCCAGGTATCGGATGACGCAGCACGCGCGTTTCGCGGAGCACCGCACGTTCGTCGGGGAGCGCGGCCTCGGCGGGGTCGTCGCCCTCGCGACGAGCGACGACAAGAGCTTCTCGCAGGATCCGCGAGTCGGTCCGTGGGCGAGCGTCATCCGCACCGATCCCGCGTTCTGCCAGGAGTACGCGTGCTGGGACGCTGATCGCTACCAGGCCCTCGTGAGCGACATGGCACAGACGCTTTTCGACCGCGACACCGTGGCCGGCCCGGAACCAGAGCGCCTGATGCAGCTGGAGATCCCGGCGCTGGTCGTCCCGGGGCAGGACGCCAACCACGCGACCTCGGCGGCGCGCTATCTCGAGGAATGCCTGCCGCAGTCGGAGTACTGGGACGTGCCTGTCGACGACCAGACCGAGGAGACGGCGCCGGCTCGCGTGCTGCGGTTCCTCGAGAGTGTCAAATGAGTGACTCGCCGCGCTCGAGGGCCGCGATCTGGTCCAGACGCTTCTGATGTCGGTCGCCCTTGAAGGGCGTCGAGAGCCAAATCTCGAGAATCTGCTCGGCAAGCTCCGGACTGACGACCTTGGCGCCCGTCACGAGGACGTTCGCGTCGTTGTTCCCGCGCGCGATCTCGGCGACGAAGAGATCGAGACAGAGCGCAGCGCGAATGCCGCGAATCTTGTTGCACGCGATCGCTTCGCCCGACCCGCTGCCTCCGATCACGATCGCGAAATCCGCTTGACCGTCGAGAACCCGGCTGCAGACGTCCTCGCACAGCGGCGGGTAGTCCACGATCTCGTCGCCGACGTGCGCGGCGCGATCGTCGACTTCGTCCCCACGAGCCTGCAGCCACGGGATCAAATGCGCCTTCAACTGGACGCCGTTGTGGTCGGCTGTGATCGCTATCCGCATGTGGTGGCCGGTATGCCGATGAAATGGTATAAGAGTTTGTCCGTTTTACGGTCTTACAACTTTTTCCGTCGGGTGTCGTCCCATCGACGGGAATCAACCAGGGGTCTATCGAGGGTGGAGGTGGAGGTTTCAATGCACCGTCGCATGCCGAAGCGCCGCGCGCTTCTCACTGCGGCCGTGGCGTTCGTCGTCGCGCTCGCCGGCGCCACTGCCGGCTCGTCGGCGCCGACGACAGCGCCGCCGCCGAGCCCGATCAAGGCGCTCGTCAACAGCCTGAAGGGCAAGTCACTGTCGGCCCGCGAGGCACGGCTGCACAGCCTGGCCGCGCAGGAGGGCCAGCTCAACGTCTACACGTCGCTGAGCTCGCTCATCGTCACGCCGATGAAGGCGGTGTGGGCGAAGCGGTACCCGGACGTCAAGCTCAACCTGTACCGCGCCTCTAGCGAGGACGTCACAGCGCGCGTTCTGGCAGAACGCAACGCCGGGACGAGCGGCGCCGACGTGATCGAGACGAACGGAACGAACATGCTGATCTTCCAGCACATGAAGAACGTCCTCGTTCCGTACAAGCAGTCGCCGTTGCGGGCGAAGATCCCGAAGGCGTACCAGTTCGATACGTTCACGGCCGACCGGCTCGAGAAATTCGTCGTCGCGTGGAACACGAACCTGGTCTCGAGTCCGCCGCGGTCGTTCCCGGATCTCGCCAATTCGAAGTGGAAGGGCAAGCTCGCGATCGAGCCGACCGACGTCGACTGGTTCGCCGCCCTCTACACGTACTTCACGAAGGTGCGAAAGCCGCACATGACCACGGCCGCCGCCGATCGGATGTTCAAGGCGATCGCGGCGAACTCGCAGCTGATCGAGGGCCACACGACGCAGGCGAACCTGCTCGCCGCCGGTCAAGTGCAGGTGATCGTCAGCGGTCATGCGCAGTCGATCGAGCAACTGCAGGCCAAGAAGGCGCCGATCTCCTTCAAGCCGTTCGTGACGCCCATCGTCGAGCGGCCGCAGGGGGTCGGGGTCTCGTACCGGCTGCCGCACAAGGCCGCGGCGCTGCTGTTCTACGACTGGCTGCTCGGCCCCGAGGGCCAGAAGATCATGCTCGACAATGGCGTCGAGCCCGCGCGGACGGACTTCAACGACTCGGCGTTCGCGGGCAATCCGTTCACGATCAAGGTCAACGAGCGGCCGATCGTCGCCAACTACGTCAAGTGGTCGAAGAAGTTCGACAAGATCACGGGAGTGGCAAAGGGCTAGCCGTTCCGCTGGATTCGCATCGCCGAAGGGCCGGGAGGCGTTCCCGGCCCTTCGCTTTGTAGGGTCGTGAAGATGGAGGACCTTCGCGCCACAGTCGCCCTCGGCTGTCGAATCCTCGCGCTCGAGGACCAGGGCGACTTCGTCTGGGGCCACGTATCCGCGCGCGATCCGGATGGTCGCGGCGTCTGGATGAAGGCCTCCACGCACGGCTTCGAGGAGATCGGCCCCGAGCACGTCATCCTCGTCTCCTGGGAGGGAGAGGTGCTCGCAGGCGAAGGCCGGCGGCACGCCGAGTATCCGATCCACACCGAGCTGATGCGAGCCCGCGAGGACGTCATGAGCGTCGTCCATACGCACGCGCCCTGGGCGGTCGCATTCGCCTCCACCGGCGAGCGCCTGCGGCCGATCTCGCACGAGGGGACGCTGTTCGTCCCGCCCGGTCCGGCCCGCTTCACGAAGACGGGCGACTTGATCCTCACGCTCGAGCTCGGCCGAGACCTCGCGGCGGCGGTCGGCGACCGGAATGCCGCGTTCATGGTCCACCATGGCATCGTCACCTGCGGCGCCGACGTCGTCACGGCTGTCATGGCGGCCATCCTCCTGGAGCGCGCCTGCCGCATGCAGATCCGGGCGATCGCGGGCGGCGGCCCGAAGACCTGGTCGAGCGATGAGGAGGCGCTCTCCAAGCGAGAGCACTGCTATCCGCCCCAGCTGCTGCGCCAGGCCTGGGACTACTTGGCGCGCCGGCTCGACGAGCGCTGAGCCGGCTCGGCGTGCCAGAGGGCGAGCAGGTCGCTCTCCCGCTTCTCCAGTCCGGTGCCCCGGAGCAGGTGCGTCGCCATCTCACGGCGCGCCGTGGCGCTGTCGCGCCGCTCCAGCGCCTGGACGATCCGCTCGTGTTCGTCGACGGTCCGCTCGAACGCCTTGGCGCCCTCCCGGGTTCGGATCGGGTGCATCGACAGCGAGCTTCGGAACGACTGCGTCAGTCCCTCGACGGCGCCGTTGTGTGTCACCTCGGCGAGGAGCGCATGGAAGTCCCACGAGAGCTCGCGTGTGTACGTCTTCGCCTCGAGCGCCCGCCGCGCGCGCTCGCACAGCTCACGGAGCCTGGCGATGTCCTCGTCGGTCGCTCGGGAACACGCGATCGTGATCGTGCCGAGCTCGACGATGAGCCGGGCTTCGACGATGTCCTCCGGCGTGATCGCCTGCATCATCATCATGTCCGACATCGTCTGGCCGACGACGGCCCCCGATGGAATCGTCACGAACGCGCCCCCGCGCGCGCCGACGCGTACGTCGATCAGGCCCATCGCCTCGAGCGCCCGCAGCGCGTCGCGGACGGTTACGCGACTGACGCCGAATTGCTCGGCCAACTCGCGCTCCGGTGGGAGGCGGTCGCCGAGGCCGAGCTGTCCGGTCACGATCGCCGCCCGGATCTGGTCGGCGATCGCGGACGAGGCACGGGCGACGGCTATCGGAGCGAACATTCGCCGCGATTCGGCCACGAGAATGAGTCTAGTGCGCGGTGTGGTCGGGCACGATCAGGCCAATCGAAAGAGCGAGACAGGCATCGGTCTTATGGTAAGACATTATGCTAACGTCGGGCCGCCAGCGATCTCGAGGAGGACACACGATGGGTAAGGAAGGCCGCGTCTTCCTGCGCGGGATGAGCTCGGAGCAGTACGGGCTGAAGGAATTCCGGCAGGCGCAGCTCGAGGCGCCGCGCGTTCGCAACGACGAGATCGTCGTCGACGATGCGAGCGTCGGCCATTCCGGCGACTCGAAGGACTCCCGCACCTGGTGGCGCATCGGGCCCGGCGACGAGCCCTTCCTGACCCAGAACCTCCAGGTCCACTTCGTCGAGATCCCGCCCGGGAAGTCGAACCACGGCCACGGCCATCAGAACGAGGCCGTCTTCTACATCCTGCAGGGCTCCGGCTACGAGATCCACGACGACCAGCGCTACGACTGGGAGGCCGGCGACCTCGTCGTCGTCCACACCGACTCCGTCCACCGCCACTTCAACGACGGCGACGAGACGGCAAAGGCGCTCGTGATGAAGGCCAAGTCGACCTGGATGTACTTCGGCCTGATTCAGCAGGGGCGCAGCGGCCCGATCGAGCGCGAGGAGGAGTTCGGGCCGCGCGAGGAGTGGGGTCGCGTCTGGACGCCGGGCGTCGACGAGAAGAAGAAGGTCGTCAAGCCGTCCGACACGGTCTGGGAGACGACGCGCGACGGCAAGATCCGCGTGCTCTGCTCGAAGGACACGCCGGACGTACGCGTCTTCAGCGTCGACGTCTTCGAGCAGGAGATCCCGGCGGGAAGCCGCTCCGCCAAGCACCTGCACATGGCCGACGAGGTCTTCTACGTGCTTTCCGGGAGCGGCCACAGCCTTCACTGGGAGGTCGAGGCCGAGATCGCCGAGCGCTACTACGCGCGCGTCGCCAACGAGCCGACGCAGCACGAGTTCACCGAAGGGGACACGCTGTACGTGCCGCAGAACACGGTGCACCAGCACTTCAACGCGAACGACGACGAACCCCTGCGCCTGGTCTCCGTGCAGAATCGGCTGATCAAGTACCTCGGCTACGACAACGTCGTCTACTTCGAGGACGCGCCCGAGTTCGCGGGCGCTGCGCCGGAGGCGGTTCCCGCCCGCTCGTAGTGGCGGAACTCGTACCGCTCCGGGAAGCGGTCTCCGAGCTCGTTCGCGACGGCGACACCGTCGCGCTCGAGGGCTTCACGCACCTGATCCCGTACGCGGCGGGGCACGAGTTGATCCGGCAGGGGCGGCGCGAGCTCGCGCTGATCCGGATGACGCCGGACGTGATCTACGACCAGCTGATCGGCGCCGGCTGCGCGCGGCAGCTCACGTTCTCGTGGGGCGGGAACCCGGGCGTCGGGTCGCTGCACCGGCTCCGCGACGCAGTCGAGCACGGCTGGCCCCGGCCGCTGGAGGTCGTGGAGCACTCCCACGCGGGGATGGCCGCTGCGTATGCCGCGGGCGCCGCGAACCTGCCCTTCGGCGTGCTGCGCGGCTACCGCGACACTGACCTCGCTGCGCGCGCGAACGTCTCGCGGATTACCTGTCCGTTCACCGGCGAGGATCTCGCCGCGGTGCCGGCCCACCGGCCCGACGTAGGGATCGTCCACGCGCAGCAGGCGGATCGGCGCGGCAACGTCCAGCTCTGGGGGATCAGCGGCGTCCAGAAGGAGGTCGTGCTCGCGTCGGCGCGGTCGATCGTCACCGTCGAGGAGGTTGTGGACGAGCTGGAGCAGCGTCCGGGCGGCGTCGTCATTCCGGGATGGGTGATCGACGCCGTCTCGGTCGTCCCGGGCGGCGCGCGCCCGTCGTACGCTCACGGCTACTACGACCGCGACAACGAGTTCTACGTCCGGTGGGACGAGATCTCGCGCGACCGCGACCGGTTCACTGCCTGGATCGAGGAGAACGTGCTTGCCGCAGAGGTCATCGCGTGAGCCCGACGTACACGCCGGACGAGATGATGGCCGTCGAGGCCGCGCGCCGGCTCAACGACGGCACCGTCTGCTTCGTCGGGATCGGCCTACCGAGCCTCGCCGCCAACCTCGCCCGTGTGACCCACGCGCCCCGCTGCGTCCTGATCTACGAGAGCGGCACGATCGGCACGAAGCCTGAGGAGCTGCCGCTTTCGATCGGCGACGGGGAGCTCGCCGAGACCGCGGACGCGGTCGTCTCCGTTCCCGAGATGTTCGCGCACTGGCTCCAGGGAGGGCGGATCGACGTCGGCTTCCTCGGCGCCGCGCAGATCGACCGGCACGGAACCTCAACTCGACGGTGATCGGCGATTACGACAGTCCGCGGGTGCGGCTTCCCGGCGGCGGCGGCGCACCGGAGATCGCGACGTCCGTGCGTGACGTCTTCGTGATGCGTCGCCAGACACCGCGGGCCTTCGTCGAGCGCCTCGACTTCAAGACGAGCGTCGGGGACAGGGTGCGTGTCGTCGTCACCGACCTCGGCATCCTCGAGCCGGAGGATGGAGAGCTGACGCTGACGCGAGTCCATCCCGGCGTTGAGCCCGCACAGGTTTGCGAGGCGACGGGCTGGGACCTCCGGGTGGCTGACGACGTCGCAGAGACGGACGCTCCGACGGAGGCGGAGCTTGCGGCCCTGCGCTCGTTGCGCAAAAAGGGCGACCCGGATTGAGCGTCGCTCGCCTTTGGCTCGCTCGTGTCATACCAGGACGCGTAGCGTTCCCACGAGCCCCCCTTCTTTGAGGCACGCCTCAGCTCGCGCGCGGCGGGGGACGCCGCGTGCGCTGAGGAGAAAGAGCGGGGAAACCTCCCGGTTTCCCCCGAGTCCCTTCCCCAGCTCACCAGAGGCTTGCCGGTGAGCGAAGATCCCGGCGTGACCGTTGTCGAAGAGGTCGATCCGCCGCTCGACTACCCGGACTACCGCTCGACGGCGCTGCGCGCCCCGAAGCGGCCGCTCGTGATCCTCCCGGAACGGTTCCGCGACCTCGAGAGCCCCGTCTACGGGCACGAGGATCTCGGCGAGCTCGACAACGACCTGACGCGGCAGCACGCGGGCGAGCCGCAGGGCGAGCGGATCATCGTCACCGGCCGCGTGCTCGAGGAGGACGGGCGGCCCGTCCGGAATGCGCTGGTCGAGATCTGGCAGGCGAACGCGGGCGGGCGCTACCTCCACGAGGGCGACCGGCATCCCGCACCGCTCGACCCGAACTTCAGCGGCGCCGGCCGCACGCTGACCGGGGACGACGGCCGTTACGAGTTCGTGACGGTGAAGCCCGGCGCATATCCGTGGAAGAACCATCCGAATGCCTGGCGCCCGGCGCACATCCACTTCTCGCTCTTCGGACGCACGTTCTCGAGCAGGCTCGTGACGCAGATGTACTTCCCCGGCGACCCGCTGTTTGCGTTCGATCCGATCTTCCAGTCGGTGCGCGATTCCGCGGCGCGCGAGCGGCTGATCGCGAGCTTCGAGCTCGAGCTGACGCAGCCGGACTGGGCGCTCGGATACCGCTTCGACATCGTCCTGCGCTCGACGCCATTCGAATGAGCGGGCGGACCCCGTCTCAGACTGTTGGCCCGTTCTTCTCGATCGGACTCTGTCGCGAGAGCCAGAGCGAGGTCGTGCCTGGCGGCTCCGTTCGGATCGTGGGCCGCGTGCTGGACGGCGCAGGCGATCCGGTTCCGGACGCGGTCGTCGAGCTCTGGCAGCGCGGCGACGAAGGGACCCGGTGGGGGCGCTGCGGCACCGACGCGGAAGGCCGGTTCGAGTTCGTGACCAAGCAGCCGCCGGACGGTGTCGCGGATGTCATCGTCTTCGCGCGCGGCCTCCTCAGGCACCTCGTGACGCGCTGCTACTTCCCGGGGGCGAGCGACGCGGTCCTCGAGTCGCTCGACCCGGCCGATCGCGACACGCTCGTGGCGCGCGAGGAGGACGGCCCGCTCAGGTTTGACGTCCACCTCCAAGGGGAGCGGGAAACGGTGTTCTTTGCCGTTTGACGCCCTGTTCGTGCCGCCCGCGCTGCGCGAGGCGGTCTCCGACCGCGCGTGGCTCGCGGCGATGCTGGAGGCGGAGCGGGCACTCGCCGTGGCGGAGGCGCGGGCCGGCGTGATCTCGGAGGAGGAGGCCGATGCGGTCGCGGCAGCCTGTCGCGGCGATTTCGACATCGACGCGCTCGCGCAGGAAGGACGGCGCGTCGGAAATCCGGTCGAGCCGCTCGTGCGGACCCTGCGCGCTACGGCCGAGCGTGCGCACTGGGGTGCCACGAGCCAGGACATCCTTGACACCGCCGCCATGCTCGTCGCGCGCGACGCGCGCGCGCTCGTCCTCGCCGAGCTCGACGGAGCCGCCGCGGCGTGCGCCCGGCTCGCGGACGACCACCGCGACACGGTGATGGCCGGACGGACGCTGTTGCAGCAGGCGACCCCGACGACCTTCGGCTTGAAGGCGGCCGGCTGGCTTTCCGGCATTGTGCGGGCACGGCGCCGGCTCGCGGACGTCCGGCTCGAAGCGGAGCTCGGCGGCGCCGCCGGGACGCTGGCCGCTCACACACGGCGCGGTCTCGAGGTGCTGCGCGCGTACGCCGAGGAGCTGGCCCTGACGGAGCCGGCGCTTCCCTGGCACGCGATCCGGTTCGTGGTCGCGGACCTGGGCGCCGCGCTCGACCTTGCCGCGGGCTCTGTTGCGAAGGTCGCGCTCGACATCGAGCTGCTGGCCCAGACGGAGGTCGGCGAGGTGCGCGAGACGGCGAACGGCGGCTCGTCGACGATGCCGCACAAGCGGAATCCGGTCGGCTCGACTCTTGCGCGGGCCTGCGCGATCGGCGCGCACGCTGCGGCGGGCGTTCTCACCGGCGGTGTCCACGAACACGAGCGTGCGGCCGGTGCATGGCACGCTGAGTGGCGCGCGCTCTCCGATGCGCTGGCCCTGTGCGGCGGCGCCGCGGCTTGGATGCGCGAGACGCTCGAGGGCCTGGAGGTCGACGTCGAGCGGATGCGGGCGAACATCCAAGCCGAGACGCTGTCCGAGGCCGAGCGGCTGGGGATTGAGGCGCGCAAGCCGGACGAATACCTCGGCTCCAGCGGGGAGCTGATCGACCGGGCGCTGGACGCGTTCCGGGAGCCGTGAGCCTCCACTATCGGCTCGACGGCGACGGCGAGCGCGCTGTGGCGCTGTCCGGCTCACTGGGCTCGACGGTCGACATGTGGGAGCCGCAGATCCCGGCGCTCGCGAAGCGGTTTCGCGTGCTCCGTCTCGACCATCCCGGTCACGGCGGCTCGCCGCTCCTCGACGTGCGGAGCGTGAAAGGGATCGCGCAGGAGGTCGTGGCGCTGCTCGACGAGCTCGCTCTCCGGCAGGTCTCGTTCTGCGGCCTGTCCCTCGGTGGCGCGGTCGGCATGCGGCTCGCGATCGACGCTCCCGAGCGGCTCGACCGGCTCGTCCTCTGCTGCACCTCGATGCGGTTCGCCACACCCGACTTCTGGGACGACCGTGCGCGAATCGTCCGCGAGGACCGCGTGGAGGCGATCGCCGACGTCGTGCTCGAACGCTGGTTCACGCCGGAGTTCGAAGACGTGCGACGCTACCGCGAGATGCTCGTCTCGACTCCCCGCGAGGGCTACGCGCGCTGCTGCGAGGCCGTGCGCGACTGGGACGTCCGCGGCCAGCTCGGCGAGGTCCGCGCCCCGACGCTCGTAATTGCGGGAGCGGACGACCCCTCGACTCCGCCCGCCGAGCTCGAGGCTATCGCCGGCGAGATCCCCGACGCCCGGCTGGTCGTCCTCGGGCGCGCGTGCCACCTTGCCAACGTCGAGCGGGCGGACGAGTTCAACGCCGCCCTCGTCTCGTTCCTGTGAGCTACGACGAAGGCATGCAGGTCCGGCGCGAGGTGCTCGGCGACGAGCACGTGGACGCGGCCACGGCGAAGACGACGGAGTTCACGCGCGACTTCCAGGACCTGATCACGCGCTACGCATGGGGCGAGATCTGGGCCCGTCCCGGCCTCGACCGCAAGACGCGCAGCTGCATGACGTTGATCGCGCTGGTCGCGCTCGGCCGGCACGAGGAGCTCGCCGTCCATGTCCGCGCGGCGCTGCGGAACGGCCTCACCCCCGATGAGATCAAGGAGGTTCTCCTCCACAGCGCGATCTACTGCGGCGTACCGGCGGCGAACTCCGCGTTCGCGATCGCGCAGGACGTCCTCGCCGAGTCCTAGAACTCGTTAGTCCATCATGCCGGAGCCCGGGATCGTGAGCCCGGGAATGGCGTCCGGCGCCGCGAGGAGCAACACTCCGAGGAGGAGGAGGATCGCCGCCGTTCCCCAGGTCACGGCACGACCCCACGGGAGCGTCTTCTCGGCTGCGATCAGAGCCGCCACGAAGGCCATCCAGGCGATCGACATCACGCCGAGCGCGAAGAGGGCCGCCATCAGCGCCCAACAGCAGCCGACGCACCAAGCGCCATGTTTCGTCCCCATCTGCAGGGCTCCGGAGAGACCGCCGCGCCACGAGCCGAGGAGGAAGCTCAGCGGGCTCCTGCACTTCGCCAGGCACACGTCCTTCAGCGGGGTGACCTCGTAGAGCGCCGCGACGACGAGGATGCCGCCCGCGACCCACCTTCCGGCCTTGTCCCAGGAGAGCTCGTCGCCGAGCAGGCTGCCACCGAGATCCGAGACCGCGAACGCGAGGAGTCCCGCCGCGGTCCACGTCAGCAGATAGCCGGCCGTGAAGACGAGCGGCGCGAGCGGTTCCCGGCTTCGCGTCATGCGGGAGTAGAGCGCCACCGTCGGAGAGACCGACGGGAACATCATCGCCGCCATCATCACGACCCAGACGCCGACGAACCAGCCGAGCGTCCCGAGGTTCGTTCCGGGGCCGTCGTCCATGCCGCGCATGCGGTCGACGGTGAGCCACCAGGCGACTGCGGCGAGCGCGAACAGCAGAGCGATCAGGCCGAGCCGCGCACGCGCGGCGCTCAGCGCGGGCGCGAGCCCGGCTGCTTCGACGGGTGGTTGTCGAGCGGCGTCGATCAGCGCCTCAGGCCGCCCAGGAGAACGATGTCGACAGGCCCGTCTTCCCCTCGTACTCGATCCCGAAGCCGTTGATCTTCGAACGCTGCGCCTCGGCGATCGTGAACTCGGAGCTGACGGGGTGGAACATGCCGACGATGCGGACGGGTTCTCCCGTCTCCACGCCGAACGGGACGACGTCCTCGATCTCGAAGTCGATTGCGTCGCCGATCTTGACGCTGTGACGGAGCCCATCCTCGCTGATCTCGATCGAAGCCCGCTCGACGCCGAGATTCTCCCCGATGAGCGGGGCGAGCCCTCCCATCGGGCCGCCGAGTTGGCCCGTGAACACGCCGACGAGCTTCTCGACCTGCTCGTCGGATGCGTTCTCGTCGATGAAGACGCCGAGCCGCCAGTTCCCGTCGGTCATGACCTTGGGCGAGTCGGCGATCGCCGCAACCTTGAGGCCGCTGACGTCCGTACCTTCCACTTCACCGTCGGTGATGTTGAAGACGAGCGTGACGCGGCAGTAGTCGTACGTGGCGCCGTGTGCGAGCGAGACGTTGCACGGGCAGAAGAGATCGCAGGAGCAGGTCTCGATGTACGTTCCTCTGACGTTCCAGGCCATGCCGCCTCCTTGAGGACGAGTGGACGGGCGTGCGGAGGCGATTCTCCGGTCTCGAGACCGTCGGGGTCAAACGGATACGTGCATGAGGACTAGACGACCGCGAGCGCCGGCAGCCAGGCGGCGACCGCGTACAGGCCGCCGAAGGCGAGCCCGACGATCCCGAGCGGCACGACCGCGAGTCGGAAGCGCTGCCTCAGCGGGCGCCGGCTGAGCATCCAGCCGAAGCTCGCCGAGAGGACGCCCATCGAGATCGCGGTCCCCGTCGCGAAGACGAGCAGCGCGACGGCGGCCCACAGAAGGCCCGACACGGACGCCAGCAGGAGCACGGCGACTGCCGCGCTCCCGCCGACACCGTGTGTGACCCCGATCAGGAAAGCCTGGAGAGGCGTGCGCGGCCGAATGTGTGCATGTGCGTGTCCGGCCGCCTCGCGGTGTGTGTGCACGTGGACGTGCCGCTCGCCGTCGTGGTCGTGGACGTGTACGTGGAACGCGCCGTGGCGCCAGCGCAGCAGCAGGCGGGCCGCGAGGAGGACGATGATCACGCCGATCGCGGTCTCCGCCAGACGCTGGACGAGCTCAGGCAGCAGTGCGTGGAAGAGCACGACCGGCAGGCCAAGGGCGACGATCGCGAGCGCGTGCCCGACGCCCCAGATCGTCCCGAGTCGGGCGGCGCGGCGCGTCCCGTCCTCTTCAGAGCCCGCGACGAGCGTTGTCACCGCCATCAGGTGGTCCGGGTCGAGGGCGTGCCGCAGCCCGAGCGCCAGCGCCAGAATGAGCGGGATGAAGAGATTTGGACTATCCATTGGACCTCAACAGCAGGTTAGCATCGTCGCGATGGACCGGTACCCGTTCGTCCATCGCGAGCGCGTTCGCTTCCGCGACTGCGACGCGATGGGCCACGTCAACAACGCGGTCTTTTCGACGTATCTGGAGGAGGCGCGGATCGGCGTCCTCGGCGGCCTCGCGCCGTTCATACTCGCGCGCGTCGAGATCGACTTCCGCTCGCAGCTTCGCGCCGGGGAGCAGATCGAGGTTGGAACTCGCTGCTCCCGGATCGGGACGAAGAGCTTCGATCTCGAGCACCAGATCCGGGCAGACGGTCGCGTCATCGCGGACGCGCGCAGCGTCCTCGTCGGCTACGACTACGACGCGGAAGCGAGCGTGCCGCTGTCCGAGGAGATCAGACGGCGGCTCTCGGCGTGAACCGCGGCGTCGTCCTGACCGAGGTCGGCCGGTACGGGCTGGAGGAGATCGAGGTCGCGAGGCCGGGGCCGCACGAAGTCGAGGTGCGGATCGAGGCGAGCGGCGTCTGCCACAGCGACCTGCACGTGGCGACGACCGGGTGGGCGCACCGGCTCCCCGTCCTGCTCGGGCACGAGGGCGCGGGCATCGTCGAGGAGGTCGGCGAGGGCGTCGAGAGCGTCGCACCCGGCGACCGCGTCGTGCTCGGCTGGCGTTCGCCCTGCGGGCGCTGCCGCTGGTGTTCGCGGGGCGACCCGCGCCGCTGCCGGACGCCGCCGGCGGCAAAGGGGCGCCTCAGCCTCCCGGACGGACGCGCGCTCGCGCAGACGCTGCAGCTGGGGACGTTCGCGACGCGAACGGTCGTCCACGAGGCGGCGGCGGTGCGCGTCCCCGACGGCGTCCCGCCCGAGCAGGCCTGCCTGATCGGGTGCGCCATCGCGACCGGCGTCGGCTCGGTGCTCGAGACCGCCAAGGTCTGGGAGGGAGCGCGTGTGGCCGTGATCGGCTGCGGCGCCGTCGGATTGTCGGCCGTCCAGGGCGCGCGGATCGCCGGCGCCGACGAGATCTACGCGATCGACCTCGACAAGCGGAAGGTCGAGGCCGCCCGGCGCTTCGGCGCGACCCACGGCGGGCCCGGCGAGCGGCTCGATTTCGTCTTCGACGTCGTCGGCCGGCCGGAGACCGTCGCGCAGGGCCTCCAGCTGCTGGGCCACGCCGGCACGCTCGTCTACATCGGCCTGCCTCAGCCCGGGGCCGCCGCCTCGATCGACCTCGGGATGCTCTTCGACCGGCGCCTCCGCATCGTCGTCTCCCACGGCGGGGACCACTGGCCGGCCGAGGATTTCCCGCGGCTCGCCCGGTGGGCCCTCGAGGGGAAGCTCGACCTCGAGGGGATGGTCACGAAGACCGTGGGACTGGAGGACGTCGGGCGGGCATTCGACGACCTGAAGGCGGGTGACGTGATCCGCTCCGTCGTCACGCTGTGACGTCGTCACCCAGGACGGCGTCGACGAGCTGGGGGTAGGTCGCGTCCCGTTCGGGGTCGTAGCCCGGCGTGAGGTGCCGCCGGACATGGAGCTCCCCCGCTTTGTCCTCCCCGAGCCGGCGAAGGGACGCGGCCTGCACCGCGCGCACGAGCGTCTCGACCTGGCGGCGGAAATGGAGAGAGCCTCGCTCCGGGTCCGCGACCGACCGGCGCAAGCGGTCGCCGAGGTCGCCGACGTCGACGTCGCCGATGCGCTCGAGCACGAGGTCGACGGCGTCGAGCCGTCGTAGGTCACGCAGCACCTGCTCGCAGAGGACGTTGTGCGTCCCCTCCCAGCTCTCGAAGACGATCGCGTCGCGCCAGAGGCGCGGGAGCGGCGAGAAGTCCTCGATCGTCCCGTTACCGCCGAGCGCCTCGATCCCGCGCCGGCAGGCGCGCGTCGCCGCGAGAGAGGTGACGAACTTGTTCGCGTTGACGAGGATGCGGTGCCACGCGAGGTCGCCCTCGTCGGCCTCGCCGCGGTCGATCAGGTCGACGAGTGCCGTCAGCTCGATTGTCGACGCCAGGGCGGCCTGCTCCTCCGTCTTCATCACGGCGAGGTTCTCGCGGACGAGTGGGAAGTCCGCGATCGGACGGCCGAAGGCGCTGCGGAACCGGGAGAAGCTCGCCGCCTCGAGATACGCCCGGTGCATGAGCCCCGTCGAGCCGAGTGCGTTCAGCCAGCGCGAGGTGTTGAGGACGACGCCGGCAGCGATCCGGAAGCCGTCCTCGAGCGCGCCGATCGGATAGCCGACCGCGCCGTCGAACTCGATCTCGCCGGTCGCGAGGACTCGTGTGCCGAGCTTGTCCTTCAGCCGCCGGATCCGGAAGCCGTTTGCCGAGCCGTCCACCAGGCGCGGGACGAGGAAGCAGCCGATCCCGCGCGTCCCGTCGGGCGCGCCGCGCGGCCGCGCCGTCACGACGAACTGGT
>WNFU01001773.1_pt1 | contig 30135 bp, 27 predicted proteins | sample 5400121 | NCBI WGS metagenome assembly WNFU01 (sample SAMN13153360, study PRJNA577476) | soil metagenome | isolation source: 100 cm soil or saprolite under grassland replicate 1 | place: USA:California | collected 2016-06-15 | reverse complement strand
GAAGCGGGCATCGACATCTACGAAGTGCCGAAGCTCGCGGACCGCGTGCGGGCCGCCCTGCTCGCACCGGCGCGCACGGCGCTCCCCGATTTCACGTTCCCGGCGCGGAAGGACTCGCGCTTCGACGTGTCGCTCGCGCAGCCCATGTTCCTCGAGCTGTGGGAGGTCGGCCGCGCCGAGCTGGGGGGCGGGGAGCGGGGAGAGGCGGGCGGCGAGCTGGAGAGTTGGCTCGGCGCGCTGTACCGGGCGCCCGCGCCGAAGCTCGAGCTGTTCGATTCGTACTTGCACGATGCGCCCGTCGAGCCTCTGCCGGCGCCCCTCTCCCGGAGCAGCCTCTCCTGGTGGGCACTTCTGAAGATGCCCCCCGGGCTTCCCGGCGATGCCCGCCCCTGGTCTCCCGGCAGCGTGCTGCTCGAGTCGCAGGGTCTCGCCCTGCTGCGGGCGGGCGGCCGCTACGTGAGCCTCGAGTGCGGACCGCACGGCGGCGGGCATGGGCATCCGGACCGGCTGCATCTGACGCTCCACGCCGATGGCGTGCACTGGCTTCCCGACTTCGGCACCGGGTCGTACGTCGCGCGCGATCTCGCGTGGTACCGCTCCACGCTCGCGCACAACGCGCCGCGGCTCGACGGCGCGTCCCAACCCCCGGGCGACGCGACCTGTGAAGCGTTCGATGCGTCCGGCGACTGGGCCTGGGCCCGCGGAAGCTACGGAGACCTGACCCGCACGGTCGTCTCCGGTCCGGCGTACGTGCTCGACGTCGTGGAGCTCGCGACGCGGGAGGAACATCTGCTGGAGCTCCCCTGGCACTTTGCCGGCAGCGGGGACGTCACGTCGCCCGGCGGCTGGAGCGACGCCCTCCTGGCGGGCGATTTCGTGACCCGGGTCGAGCGGTTCGTGCCGAGCGCCGGGGGCCCGATCCGGCTCGAGCTCGCGGCCGGCGGGCGGCGTCTGAGCGCGGTGTTCGCGTTCGAGGGCGAGCTCGTGCGTGCCGAGGCGCCGGGGAGACCTGGAAGCGGGGCACGGGAAATCTTCTACGTGGCGCGGGCGCGTGGCCGCGCGGTTCGCGTCGTGACCGTCCTCGAGCCCGTCGCGGACGAGCCGACCGTGCGCCGCGTCGAGGCGCAGGGGGACGTGATCGAGGTGCACACCGTCCGGGGCGTCCACCGCCACACGCCCGCCACGCGCGGGTGGCAGGTCGCGCTGGACACGACGCGCGCCCAGCTCGCGGGCGAGCGGGTGCCCGAGCCTCCCTTCGAGCCGCTGCTCGAGCTCGACCGGCCGACGCCGGCGCTCGGCGCGGCACTGCGCGTGGATCAGTCGCCGCCGCTGGACGGCTCGCTCGACGGTTTCGACACGAGCGAGCCGCTCCGGCTCGAGCTCGAGGACCAGTATCGCCGCAGCGAGGAGCCGTATGCGGGGCCCGAGGACTTCTCCGCGGTCGCCTACGCCGGCTGGGACGACCACGCGCTCTACCTCGCGGTCGACGTGACGAAGCCCGAGCTCTGCTTCCGACCGGCCGATGCGCCGCCGCTCCAGCTCGACAACGAGCCCGACGACATCCATTCGGACGGGCTCCAGATCTACCTGCGAGACCCGGCAACCGGCGACGCGGCCGGGTTCCTGGTCGTCCCGGAGGGGCAGGACCGTGGCGGGCTGCGCGTGCGGGGCGCCGGCGGGTCGCCCGGCGCGCCCGCCGCCGTCCGCGGCGCGTGGCGGAAGAGCGAGCGCGGCTACCGCGTGACGCTCGCGCTCGCCTGGCCCGATTGGCAGCGCGCGCACGTCGGCGGGCAAGTGGGCTTCGACCTTATCATTAACGAGATGCTCCCCGGCCGCGTGCGCCGGGCGGGGCAGCTCGTCTGGAGCGGCGGCAACGGGTGGGTGTGGCTGCGCGGGGACAGGCAGGAGGCGGAGCGATTCGGCATTCTGGAGCTCGTGGGATGATGCAATTGCGGATTGCGGAATGCGGATTGCGGAATTGCAGGGGAGGATTACACGCGCCAGGATACTCACCTTTCCAATCCGCAATCCGCAATCCACAATCCGCAATTCTATGATTACCATCGTTCTCCACGAACCCCAAGAGCTCGTCAACATCGCGCACGTCGTCCGGGCGATGAAGAACTTCGGGCTCCACGATCTGCGGCTCGTGAATCCCCGCGAGTACGACGCCTATCGGATCGAGGGGATCGCGCACCAGAGTCAGGACGTGCTCGCGCGAGTCGCCCGGTTCGAGCAGCTGGGGGAGGCGCTCGCCGACTGCGTGCACGTCGTCGGGCTCACGTCGCGGGAGCGGAGCGCGAAGCGCAACCGGCAGCGCCCGCGCGCGGCCGCCGCCGAGATCCTCGCGCAGTCGGAAGCGGGCGTCACGGCGGTGCTGTTCGGCCGCGAGGACAAGGGGCTGCCGAACGACGCCCTCGACCTGTGCCACCGCGTGGTCACGATCCCGACCGACCCGGCCTATCCCTCGCTCCAGCTGGGGCACGCGGCCGTCCTCATGCTCTACGAGCTGGCGCTGGCCCGGGGCGACGAGGCCCGGCCCTTCAAGGCGCCGCGGCGCGAGGCGCCGCCCGCCGACGGCGAGGCGCTGGAGCGGCTGTTGGCGGACGTCGAGGCGGCGCTCCGCCTGATCGAGTTCTTCAAGACGCGCCAGGCGGAGGGCGTGATGCGCACGGTGCGCGAAATCGTCCACCGGACCCCGCTCGACCAGCGGGAGGCGAAGCTGGTGCGCGCGATGGCCATCGAGGTGGTGAAATACGGTGAGCGACTGGCGCGTTCCGGGATTCACGTCAACCGCTAGCCTGCGTCCGGAGGCGCTGTTCGGCGCGACCCCGCCGGGGGAAGACGCGAGCTTGCCACAGCGCCTGGCGCGCGCGTCGGGCTGCCGCGTCTGGGACGCGGCGGGTCGCGAGTACGTGGACTACGTGATGGCGCTGGGCGCGGTCGCGCTGGGATACGGCCATCCGGCCGTGAGCCGCGCCGCCGAGGAGGCGATCGCCGCCGGGGTCGTGGGTCCGCTCCCGCCGACGCTGGAGGAGGAGCTCGCGGAGGCGCTGTGCCGGCGGATCCCGTGGATCGAGCGGCTGCGGTTCTTGAAGACCGGGGCCGAGGCGGTGGCTGCGGCGGTGCGGCTGGCGCGCGTCGCGACGGGGCGCGAGCGCGTGCTGGGCTGCGGGTATCACGGCTGGCTTGATTGGTGCCAGGGCGCGGAGGGCGTGCCCGCCGCGACGCGCGCCCTGTACGCGGAGCTGCCGTTCAACGACGCCGAGCGCGCGCGCGAGCTGATCCGGGACGCGGGCGACCGGCTCGCGGTGGTCGTGGTCGAGCCGGTGGTCGTGGTCGAGCCGACCCGCGAGTGGCTCGAAGTGCTGCGGGCCGAGACCACGCGCGTCGGCGCGGTGCTCGTGTTCGACGAGATCAAGACCGCGTTCCGTCTCGCGATCGGCGGCGCAGCGGAGCGCTACGACGTCCACCCCGATCTCGTGGTGCTCGGCAAGGCGCTTGCCAACGGCTTCCCACTGGCCGCGGTCGGCGGCCGGGCGGACCTCATGGCAGCGGCGTCGCGCACGTGGATCTCGTCCACGCTCGCCACCGAGAGCGTCGCGCTGGCCGCCGCCAAGGCGACGCTCGATCTGTTCGAGCGACTGCATGTGGTCACCCACCTCCACCGGGTCGGCACCCACCTGTTGCACGGCCTCCACGAGCTGGCGCGGCGGCACGCGGACCTCGTCACGGGCGTCGGCGGGATCGCCGAGATGTGTTTCCTGCACTTCGCGAGCGAGACCGTCTCGCGCGACGTGGCCCGGGGCTGCGCGCGGCGGGGGCTCATCTTCAAGCGGACGGCCTACAACTTCGTGTCGCTGGCGCACGACGAGCCGGCGGTGCATCGGGCGGTGGGGGTGCTGGAAGAGGTGCTCGACGATATGCGATGAACAGGGGCGGACTCTGTGCTGTGGTGCGTGCTCCCGTTGGCGGAGCCTGCGCCGCGTTTTCGCTCCCGGGCGCGGGAATTGGATGACGGTGTCCAGGTGCGTCGCCGTATCCCTGATGGATGCGTCGTGCTTGCTTCCCCCGCGCCGAGGAGGGCATCATATGGGCATGGCCGCCCCCATCTATTACACGGCTGAGATGGTGCGCGCGCTCCCTGACGACGGCAACCGCTACGAGGTGGTGCACGGGGAGCTGCTCGTGACCCCGGCACCCCGGCTCTGGCACCAGCAGCTCAGCGTCCGCCTGTGTACCGCACTCAGCCTGTATCTCGAGTCCGAGCGCGTGGGGGTGGTCCTCAGTTCGCCAGCCGATATCTCGTGGGAGCGCGACGTGCTGGTGCAACCGGACGTGTTCGTCGTCCCGGTCGAGGAGGCGCGCCTCCACGACTGGTCCAAGATCCGTCACCTGCTGCTCGCCGTCGAGATCGTGAGTCCCTCGTCGGCGCGGGCGGACCGCTTCACCAAGCGCAGACTGTATCAGGAGCGGGGCGTCCCGCTGTACTGGATGGTGGACGGCGAGGCGGCGCTCATCGAGGTGTGGACGCCCGAGATGGAGCGCCCCAGAGTCGAGCGGGAGCGGGTGACTTGGCGCCCGGGCGGCGCTGGACAGTCCTTCACGTTGGACTTGAAGGAGCTGTTTCGCCCGATCTGACCGGTGGTTCGCGCCCTGAGAGGGCGCGCTCGGCGCCGAGCCCGGGCTCTCAGCCCGGGTAACGCCTGTGTTAGAGGGCACCCTCCCCCAATCCGCGCTAAGATTCCCGCCATGCACCGGATGCCCGAACGCGCCCCGTTGCTTCACCCGCGACCCGGGGCGTGGCTCTCGTGACCCTCCAGCGCAAGCTGCTCCTGGGCTTCTCCCTGATGGTGCTCCCCACCTTGTTCGTCGGGGTCCAGGCGATCCGGACCAACGCGCTGGAGCGGGGGACCCTCGAGGCGCTCGGCCAACGGTTGGCGCACTCGCGGACGTACGCCGAAGTGGAAGACGCCATGTTCAACCAGACCCAGGTGGTCTGGCGCTACCTGAGCGGTGATCCTGCGGCCAAGCGGGAATTCCCGCTGACCGAGCAGGTGGTCGACTACTGGCTCGATCGCTGGGCGGCGGGACTTCCACCCGATGAAATCACGCTCGCGGACGGCGTCCGCAAGATCGCACGCGACATCCGAGCGGTCGCGGGTCGTGTGTTCACCCTGTACGATTCCGGGCAGCGCCAAGCCGCGTACCTCACCGCGCGGCAAGAGCTCGTGGAGCGGCTGCAACCGGCCCTCGCGGCGGTGAACCGCGAGATCTACCGCCAGGCTCGTGAGTTCAGCGTCCAGCGGGCGTTTGCGCAGGTGGAAGGCATCGTCGAGGCGAAGCGACGCGTCCTGTGGTCGATCATCGTCTTCGCGCTCGGGGCGGGCCTCGCCGCTTCGTGGCTCATCTCCCGGAGTCTCGCTCGCCCGATCAGCGAGCTGCGGCAGGCGATGGCCGTCGTCGGCGCGGGCGACCTGGAGCACGTGATCGAGGCGCGAGCGCAGGACGAGATCGGCGATCTCGCACGCGCCTTCGCGCAGATGACCGAGCGGCTCCGCCAATCCCGCGCGCAGCTGGTCCAGTCGGAAAAGCTCGCCTCGATCGGGCAGATGGCGGCGGCCGTGGCCCACGGGCTGCGGAACCCGCTCGCCAGCCTGCGTGCCGCCGCCCAGGTCGCCCGGCAGCGGGTCGAGTCTCCCGCCGCGCGGGAGCACCTGGACGCCATCATCGAGCAGGTCGATCGTCTCGATCTCCGGATCACGCACCTGCTGGCGTTCTCCCGGCCTTCCTCCTTCCAGCCGGTGCGCGAGCGCGTGGGGGCGCTGATCGAAGGCGCGCTCGCGGGCTTCTCCGACCTGCTGCGCGAGCGCCGGATCCAGCTCGATGTGAGCGTCCCGGCCGCGTTGCCCGAGGTCCGGGTGGACCCCATGCGGCTCGAGCAGGCGTTGACGGAGGTCGCGTCGAACGCGCTGGATGCCATGCCTGACGGAGGCCAGCTGAAAATCGCGGCGGACTTCGAGCGCGGCGCGGGCGGCGCGGCGGGGGTCGCCATCGAGGTCGCCGACACCGGCAAAGGAATCCCCGCGCACGTCCTGGCCGCCGTGTGCGAGCCGTTCTTCACCACCCGACCCGAGGGCACGGGTCTCGGCCTCGCGATCGCGAAGCGCTACGTCGAGGAGATCGGAGGCCATCTGGAGATCACCAGCGTCCCCGGCAGCGGCACGACGGTTCGCATCGTGCTGCCCGCCGCCGCCGGGGACGCCGCTCCCGCCGCGGCTTCTGTATGAACGGATGCCGGGTGCTGATCGTCGACGACGAGCACACCCTGGCGCGATCGGCCAAGGCCTTCCTGGCGGACCACGGCTATGAGACGGAAGTCGCGAGCACCGGGGAGAAGGCGCTGGAGCTGCTCGCGACCGTGCAGCCCGACGTCGTCTTCGCGGACGTCCGGCTGCCGGGCATGAGCGGGGTCGAGCTGCTCAAGCGGATCCGCGAGTTCGACGCGGTGCTCCCGGTCATCATGCTCACCGCCTACGGGTCGATCGAGGGGGCGGTGGAGGCCGTGAAGCTTGGCGCCTTCGACTACGTCAAGAAGCCGGTGGACCTGGAGGAGCTGAAGCTCCTGGCGAACCGCGCCCGCGAGCACGCCCGGCTCGAGCAGGAGCTGTCCTACTACCGCCGTCGCGCAGCCCGGGACGTCGGGTTCGCGGGGCTGGTGGGTGAGTCGCCGGCCATCCGGGGCGTGCTCGAGCGGGCGCGGCACATCGCCGCCCTGGACGAGACGCCGCCCGTGCTCCTGACGGGCGAAACGGGCACCGGGAAGGGCCTCCTGGCGCGCGCCATCCACGCCTCCGGTCCCCGCGCGACCAGGCCGTTCATCGAGGTCAACTGTACGGCGTTGCCGGCGACGCTCATGGAGGCCGAGCTGTTCGGCTACGAGCGCGGCGCCTTCACGGACGCCAAAGAATCGAAACCCGGCCTCGTCGAGGCGGCGGAGACCGGGTTCTTTTTCCTCGACGAGGTCGGCGACGTCGATCTGGCGGCGCAGGGAAAGCTGCTGCGGGCGATCGAGGACCGCACGGTGCGGCGCGTGGGCAGCGTCCGGGAGCGCAAGATCGATGTCCGCATCCTCGCGGCCACGAATCGCGACCTCGAGCGGGAGGTGCAGCGGGAGCGGTTCCGAAAAGATCTCTACTTCCGGCTCGCGGTCCTCGTGCTCGATGTGCCGCCGTTGCGCGAGCGCGGGGAAGACGTGCTGCTCCTGGCGGACCATTTCCTGCGCGTCTTCAACGCCAAGTATGGGAAAGCGGTCGCAAACGTCCGGGCCCCGGCGCGCGAGCTGCTGCTCTCCTATCCCTGGCCCGGGAACGTGCGGGAGTTGAGCCACGTCATCGAGCGCGCCGTCCTGTGGAGTCGGGGTCCGACGCTGGATGTCGAGCACCTCTCGCTCGCGAGCCCGTTTGCCACCCCGCCGGCCTCCAGCGGTCCGCCGGCGACGCCCTTCAGCCCGGCTGCAGCGGCAGCCCCCCCCGGAGCGCCCGCCCTGCCGCCGCAGGGCGTCGATCTGGCTCGGTGGGAGCAGTCCATCATCGAGCAGGCCCTGCGCGAGGCCGGCGGGAACCAAACCAAAGCGGCTCAGCGGTTGGGGATCACGCGGGACACGCTGCGCTATCGGCTGAAGAAGTTCGGCGTCCAGCCCTGACGGCCTCGCGGATTTGTCCATCACCAGAGATAGCTGCGCGCTGGGTCATTTCACCCAAAGTGGGTCAAAAGCCTCACCCACAGCGCCGCACAACCCAAGGTCGCCGATCGGGACGACACACCGTAATTCCTCTGGAGGCAAAAGGTTGCGACGCTCGCCGCCGCCGCGTGACTGCGGCACGCGGTCTGCTGCTCTCCGGAGCGCACTAGTGATGGGTGATCACCATCGTTCGTGGAGGATGTCCAATGTCGTGGACCAAGCCCGAATTCGAGGTTGTCGAGCTGGGGATGGAAGTCGGTGCCTACGCCGGCACCGCGTGACCTAGCTGGCAGCGCTGACCGAGGGGCCGGGTGACGAACCCGGCCCCTTTTTCCATGCGAGTCATCGTCCTGGGTTCAGCCGCCGGCGGCGGGCTGCCGCAATGGAATTGCGGGTGCCCGAACTGCCAGGACGCACGGGCGCACGGGCCCGGGCGCACGCAGTCGTGTGTCGCCGTGAGCGCGGACGGCGAGCGTTGGGTGCTTCTCAACGCGTCGCCCGACCTGCGGATGCAGCTCGCGGCACGCCGCGAGCTCTGGCCGCGCGGGGCCCGCGGCACCCCCATCAGCGCCGTCGTGTGCACTGACGGGGAGATCGATCACACCCTCGGTCTGCTGCTGCTGCGCGAATCCGAGACGCGACTGCCCGTGTACGCGCCAACCGGAGTGACCGAGCTGCTCGAGCGCGAGTGGCCTGTTTTCCCGCTGCTTCAGGCGTACGCCGGCGTCGAGCCCCGGGTGCTTCCGGATGGACAGACGGTCGGGCTCGCCGACCGGTCGGGCGCGACGCTGGGGATCGCGTGCACCGCCGTGCCGGTGGCGCGCCGGCCGCCGCGCTACGCGCGCCAGGCTCCCGCCGCCACGTTCGATGTCGGGCTGCGGCTCGTCGCGGAGCGGACCGGTGGGACACTGGCATATATTCCGACGGCGGGTGCGGTTGACGACACCGTGCGAGCCATCGCAGCCGGCGCCGACCTGCTGCTGTTCGACGGCACGTTCTGGTCGGACGGGGAGCTGCGGGCGGCGGGAGCCGACGCGCCGACGGCGCGCGAGATGGGGCACCTGCCGGTCGGCGGGCCCGGCGGGAGTCTCGACCAGCTGCCGCGCTTGGGCGTGAAACGCACCGTGCTCGTGCACATCAACAACACCAATCCCATGCTGTGCCGCTCCTCGGCCGAGCGGGCGCAGGTCGAGGCGGCCGGGATCGTCGTGGGGGACGACGGCATGGAGTTCGAGCTGTGACGGCGGCGACGTCGCGCGCGGCGCCCGATCGCACCCCGTGGTCGAGGGATGAGTACGTCGGCCGGTTGCGCGGCGTGCTGGAGCGGCGCTACCACCACCTCCATCCGTTCAACCAGCGCATGCACCGCGGCGAGCTGTCGCGCGACGAGCTGCAGCTCTGGGTGGCGAACCGCTTCTACTACCAGGTCAACATCCCCGTCAAGGACGCGCTGATCCTGGCGAACTGCCCGGAGCCGGACGTGCGGCGGCAATGGATTCAGCGGATCATCGACCACGACGGCCGCCCGGGGGAGGAAGGCGGGATCGAGGCGTGGCTGCGGCTGGGCGAGGCGATGGGGATGCGCCGGGAGGATATGCTCGGCCACCGCCGGCTGCTGCCGGGCGTTCGCTTCGCGGTGGACGCCTACGTGAGCTTCTGCCGCACCAGGCCGTGGCTCGAGGCGGTGGCGGCGTCCCTCACCGAGCTGTTCGCGCCGCTCATCGTGAAGGAGCGCCTCGCCGCGATGCTCGCTCATTACACGTGGGTCGACGCCGGTGGGCTGCAGTACTTCAAGAACCGCCTCACGCAGGCGCCGCGCGACGCGGAGCACGCGCTGGCGCTCGTGACGGAGCGGTTGCGTGCTCGCGACGAGCAGGACCGCGCCGTGGCGGCCCTCGAGTTCAAGTGCGACGTGTTGTGGTGCCTGCTCGATGCGGTCGAGCGCGGGCCGCTCCCGGGAGCCGCGGTGTGACGCCGGTCGCCGCCGCCGCCGTGCCCCGGATCGCCCCGAAGGCGCGGCTGCAATGGGACGAGGCGCGCCGGCGTCACGTCCTGCTCTACCCGGAGGGGCTGGTGGCGCTGAACCAGACGGGCGTCGAGATCCTGGAGCTGTGCGACGGAAAGCGGTCAGTGGCGGACATCATCGCCGCGCTCACGGAGCGCTACCGCGCGGCAGGGATAGAGCGGGACGTGACGGCGTTTCTCGACGGGCTCGCCGCGAAACGGCTCGTGGTCTGCGGCCCCGAGGCCCAACGGGACGCAACATGAGAAGCGTGGTGCCGAAGCCGCTTTGGCTCCTGGCGGAGCTCACATACCGGTGTCCGCTGCAGTGCCCGTACTGCTCCAATCCCCTGGAGTTCGCGGGCGGTCGCTTCAAGAGCGAGCTCGTGACCGACGAATGGCGCCGCGTGCTGCGGGAGGCGAAGGCGCTCGGCGTCCTGCAGCTGGGGCTCTCGGGCGGGGAGCCGCTGCTCCGGACCGACCTCGAGGATCTGGTGGCTACGGCGCGCGAGCTCGGCCTGTACTCGTCCCTCATCACGTCGGCCTACCGGCTCACGCAGGAGCGGCTGGCGGCGCTCAAGCTCGCGGGCCTGGACCACGTACAGATCAGCATCCAGGCGGCGGATGCCGAGCTGTCGGACCACATCGCGGGCACCGCCTCCTACCGCGACAAGCTCGCCGCGTACCGCTACACTAAAGAGCTGGGCTTCCCGCTGACGGTGAACGCGGTGCTGCACCGCAAGAACCTGCATCAGGTCGAAGCGCTCATCCGGCTCGCGGAGTCGCTGGGCGCCGAGCGCATTGAGCTCGCCAACACGCAGTTCTACGGCTGGGCGTTCCACAACCGCAACGCGCTGATGCCGACGAAGGCGCAGCTGGACGACGCCTGGCAGGTGGTGCAGCGCGAGCGCGCGCGGCTCGGGACGAGGCTCGAGATCGTGTGGGTGCTCCCCGACTACCACGAGCGATATCCCAAGCCCTGCATGGGGGGGTGGGGGCGGGCGTACATGACGGTGTCGCCGGGCGGCGAGGTATGGCCGTGTCACGCCGCGGGACGCATCGCGACGCTCGAGTTCGCGAACGTGCGCGAGCGCCCGCTCGAGTGGATCTGGTACGAGTCGGAGGCGTTCAACCGGTTCCGGGGCGACGCCTGGATGCCGGAGCCGTGCCGCTCCTGCCCGCGCAAGACCGTGGACTTCGGCGGCTGCCGCTGCCAGGCGTTCCTCGTCGCGGGAGACGCCGGCGTGACCGATCCCGTCTGCTCGCTGTCGCCCCAGCGCCGGCTCATCGACTCGGAGCTGGCCGAGGTCGAGCAGGCGGCCGCGGCCGAGGTGCCCCCGGCCGCGTGGACGTATCGCGCGGCGCCGGCCTCGCGCGCCCTCGCCGCGCAGGGATGACGGCCGCCGCGATCGCAGCCTGCGGCCTCGGCAAGGACTTCGGCTCGATCCGCGCGCTCGACGCCCTCGACCTCGAGGTGCGCGAGGCGGAGTTCTTCGGCTTTCTCGGGCCCAACGGCGCCGGCAAGACCACGACCGTCCATATCCTCGCCACGCTCCTCAAGCCGGGCCGCGGCACGGCGCGGGTCGCCGGGTACGACGTGGTGCGCGAGAGCCTGCAGGTGCGGCGCGGCATCGGCCTCGTGTTCCAGGAGACCACGCTCGACCGCGACCTCACGGCGGAGGAGAATCTCCGGTTCGCGGCGCGGTTGTGGGATCTCCCGGGGGGCGTCGCCCGGCCGCGCATCGAGCAGCTGCTGCGGCAGTTCGGCCTGCTGGAGCGGCGTGACGATCCCGTGCGCTCGCTCTCCGGCGGGATGCGCCGCGCCCTGGACGTCGCCCGCGGGGTCCTGCACGCCCCCCGCGTGCTGTTTCTCGACGAGCCGACCGCCGGCCTCGACCCGCGGGCGCGGCGCTCGCTCTGGGAGCTCGTGCAGGGCCTCCGGCGCTCGTCCGGCCTGACGGTCTTCCTCACGACGCATTACGTAGAGGAAGCGGAGCCGTGCGACCGCGTGGCGGTGCTCGACCGCGGGCGCCTCGTCGCGCTCGGGACCCCGGCCGAGCTGAAAAGCGCGGCGGGCGTGGGATCGCTCGAAGACGTGTTCTTCGCCCGCACCGGTCGTCCACTCGCCGAGGCGAATGGGGGTCACGGGGGTCAGTGATGCGGGCGGTGTACGGGATCGTCGTCCGGGAGCTCGTCCGGTTCCTGCGCCAGCGCGGCCGGGTGCTGGCGAGCGTGGCGCGGCCGTTCGTGTGGCTGATCTTCGCGGGGGCGGGGTTCGCCACGGTCTTCGCGGGCCGGCAGGAGATCGATTACCGCGTGTACATGACGCCGGGCCTGCTCGGCATGGTCGTCATGTTCGGCGCGCTGCTCGCGTCGCTCTCCACCGTCACCGACCGGGAGGCGGGCGTGCTCCGCATGGTCCTCGTCGCGCCGATCCGCCGCAGCACGATCGCGCTCGGCAAGGCGTTGGGCGCCGCGCTCCTCGGAACCGTTCAGTCCATCGTGGTCGGCGTCGTCCTGCTGCCCCTGGTCGGGCTCCATCCCACGCCGGCGAGTGTGCTGCTCGCGGTCGCCGGCGTCGCGCTCGCCAGCCTCGCCATGGGAGCGCTCGGGCTGCTCCTCGCCGCAGGCATCCGCTCGCTCGAGAACTTCGCGGGCGTGATGAACTTCGTCGTCTTCCCCATGCTGTTCCTCTCGGGGGCGCTCTACCCGGTGAGCCGGCTCGGCGCGGTGTTGCAGGCGCTCGCCTACCTGAACCCGCTGGCGTACGGGGTCGATCTGCTCAAGCACGCCCTGCTGGGGAGCTGGGCGGGCGTCGGGTACGGCGGAGAGCTGCCCGTCGCGCTCGACTTCGTGGCACTCGCTGCGTTCGCCGCCGTGGGGCTCGCGGGCGCGACGCCGCTGCTCGCGAGCGAGGGGGGCGTCACGCGAGCCGCGTTTCGGGAGCGGGGATAGCTCGCAGGGGCGCAGCATGCTGCGCCGCTATACTGCGCGGCCCCGCCAGGCCGCCGGTCCCAGCATGGTACCCTGGGCGCTCACCGGCCCTCGCTGGCTTCGAGGCCCGGTACGGTCCGGAAGGGGGCGACGCAGTCGGTGAAGGAGAACGCCTGGTCCTGGCATTGCGGAAGGCATCGCGCCGGTTGATCGCGTACTTGCTTCGCATCGCTCGCTGGCCGGCCTGGGCCCTGCTGCTCGCACCCACGGTGCTCTCCGCGCAAGCCTCCTCACGACCATGCAGCGCCTGGTGTCTTTCCCGGCGCGCCCGCGATGCGCTGGCGGCGGGCCGCTACGCCGACTACCTCCATTACGCCCGGAAAATCGCTCAGCGGGCGCCCGACCACCCCGGGGTCGTCTACGCCGTCGCACGCGGGTACGCTCTCGTCGGTCAGCCCGCCGCCGCCCTCGGCTGGCTCAGTCGCCTGGCGGGTCTCGGGGCTACGCAGGATGTTGATCTGGATTCTGCCTTCGCGGGGCTCGATACCTCCGCTGCCTTCCGCGCCCTCCGCGCTCGCCTGAATGCCAACCGTGCCCCAATTGTGCATGGCAGGCCAGCGTTCTCACTGCCGGATCCGGATCTCCTGCCCGAGGCGCTCGCCCGCGATCCGATCACCGATAGTTGGCTCGTCGGCAGCCTCGCGAAGCGCAAGATTATTCGCCTTGCCCCGAACGGGACCGCATCTGATTTCGTCGCCGACGCGGCGCTCCTGCGCGTCGTAGGCATCCACGTCGATTCCGCACGCTCGCTTCTGTGGTTCGCCACCTGGGCCCCACGGGCCCCCAGCGCGACGCACGCCGAAGATCTGGCCAGCGACACCCGGCTGTTCAAGTGCGATTTGCTCACCGGCCACATCTTGCGAAGATATGCTCCCCCTGACTCCGAGGGCGATCACCTGTTCAATGACTTGGCGATCGCGCCGAACGGTGACGTGTTCATCACCGACACCGACCAGGGGGCGGTGTATCGCATCCGCTCGAGCGTCGATTCCCTCGAGCTCTTCCTGCAGCCGGACCCGCAGCGGTTCTCGGACGCGAATGGCATCGCGTTATCCGGCGACAATCGTACCCTCTATGTGGCCTTTGTCGAAGGGATCGCGCGTATCGATGTGCGCACTCGGGCTATCGCGCGTCTGCCCGTGCTGGCACCGGGAAGCACTGCTGCGATCGACGGGCTCTACTGGTATCGTGGCACGCTCATCGGCGTTCAGCACCTTCCCGGCCTCGATCAGGTTGCGCGCTACGATCTTGCCCCCGACGGTCGATCGATTCGGCACATCAACGTGCTTGAGCGGGCGGATAGTCTGCTCCATCTGCCCACGACCGGTGCGTTGGCTGGCGGGCACTTCTACTACATTGCGAACAGCCAGTTCGACCGGCTCGGCGACGACAACCGCCTGGCCCCGGCTGGCCGATCCTCGATGCCTCTATCGACCGTGCGCGTGTTGGATCTGGAGCGCCAGTAGACGGTCGAGTGCCGTGACCTCAGGGCAGGTGGTGAGGCCGGTGTTCACGCTCGAGACCGAACGTCTATTGCTCCGCCCCTTTCGCGATACCGACATCGGGCCATACGCCGCCATGTGCGCCGACCCGGACGTCATGCGCTACGTGGGAGACCGGGGGGTTCTCAGCTGGGACGACGCGTGGCGCCAGATGGCGATGCTCGTTGGCCACTGGCACCTCCGAGGCTTCGGGATGTGGGCGCTGGAGGAGCGGGCGACCGGCGCGTTCATCGGGCGCGTGGGCCTCCACTTTCCTGACGGCTGGCCCGACAGGGAGATCGCATGGGCGCTCGCCCGCCCCTACTGGGGCAAAGGCCTTGCCTTCGAAGCCGCCTGCGCGGCGCTCGCTCATGCCTTCGAGGCTCTTCGATGGGAGCGAGCGATCAGTCTGATCGATCCCGCCAACCGTCGTTCCACAAAGTTGGCAGAGCGTCTGGGCGAACACTTCGAGAGAGAGGCAGAAGTGCGAGGTCATCGCGTCGCTCTGTACGCGATCGGGCGCGACGCCTGGTGCGCTCGCCACGCCCGTTGAACGGCGCCACCGACCCTGCCCCGTCAAGACAGAGCGCCGTGGAGCCGCGCAGCCGCTGCTTCAAGGCAGCGGTGATCTGGAGACCGCGGGCGAGGGACTGCTGGGGCGAAGCTTCGTTAGATGAGCAGGCTCGGAATCGCCCGGGCGAGCAGCATGATCAGGATGGCGGCCACGGCCACGGCCACGGCGTACGGAACCGTTCTGTCGCGCGGCGCTTTCATGACGGCGGGGAGGCCGAGGGCCAAGAGACGGAAGCTGTACAGGCTCACCAGGACCCCCAGAATGGCGAGCTTCGGAATGATGGCACAGATGCCCCCCACCCAGTACGGCGTGCTGCCGTACGCGGCGACCTTTAGCGCCTGCACCGGGTTCCTGTGGCCGCCGAAGGTCGGCGCCAGCGCGTTGATCGCCAGCCCCAGCAGGTACACCCCGGCCAGGCTCAGCAGGTAGTCGAAGATTCCGGTGGCCAGCGCGTCCATCACGGGCATCGAGTAGGTTCCCGCCAGCAGCGTCGCACGGACGCCGAAGACGATCGTTCCCAGGGTCGCGGCGGCGGGGCCGATGGCGGCGAGCGGCACGAGGAAGCTGCGGTAAATCCGGCCGGCCGTGGAGTACTCGGTCGCGATCGTGCTCCACTCCTCCCGTGGACTGACGAGCATGTCCCGGGCGCGAGCGAGCCAACCCGGCAGCGGCGGGGGCTTGCGTGGCGTCGCTCTGGGAGGCGCTGCCTTCGCGGTGGTCGGCCCGCGCGGGGGAGGGGTCGGCTGGCGCGGCGGGGGCGTGGGCCCGCGCGGCGGAGGGGTCGGGCCTCGGGGTGGGTGAGGTGGCGTGCGCATCACATAAATTCTAGCCGCCAGCCGCCAGCCGCAAGCCGTAAGCGCTTCGCAGCCGTAAGCCGCAAGCCGTAAGCCGCAAGCGGTTGATAGTCGGTCGGCACCAGCCGTGCACAACTGGGATCCGCGGGCTGTGAACCGCTTGCGGCTTGCGGCTTACGGCTGAGGAGGGCTGGCGGCTTGGCGTCTGGGAACTGTGAAGCCTTCTTTCACTGGCCGCACGGCGTCCCCCAACTCAGATTGAAAGGATGCTGATCGATGTGCACGCGCACTTCTACCACGACCGGACGCCCCGCGCGGACTGGCGGGAGCGCAACGCGAGCCGGCTGCGTGCCGGGGAGCGGATCGGCGTCACCATCCACGTGGCGTCGATCCTCGGCAGCTGGGGGAGGACGTCACCCGTGTACTTCCCCTCTCCCGCCGACCTGGAGGACGGCAACGACGCGCTGCTGGCGCTCCAGCGCGAGCACCCGCAGCGGATCCGCGGCTACGTGACGGTGAATCCGAACTACACCGCCCACGCGTGTGCCGAGATCGCGCGCTGCCACGACGCGGGGATGATCGGCATCAAGCTCGCCGCGAGCCGGCGGGCCAACGACCGCCTGCTCGACCCGGTCTGCCGGCTCGCCTGCGAGCGGGGCATGCCGGTGCTCCAGCATGTGTGGCAGCATCGCCTGCGCGACTGGCCGGGCCAGGAGGCGTCGGACGCGCCGGAGCTGTGCGCGCTCGCGGCGCGCCACCCCGACGTCCGGTTCATTCTCGCGCACATCGGCGGCGGCGGCGATTGGTACCACTCGCTCGCGGCGCTGCGCGGCGCCCCCAACGTGTACGTGGACCTCTCGGGGAGCGGTGTGGACGGCGGGATGCTGGAACGCTGCCTCGGAGCAGTCGGAGTCGAGCGGCTGCTGTGGGGGACGGACCTCACGATGGATACGGGATGGGCGAAGCTGCGCTACCTCGAGCGGATCCTGTCCGGCGACGACCTCGAGCGGGTCAAGTGGAGGAACGCCGCGCGCATTTTTCCGCGCAGTGCGTTCCCATCCGACTGATGCGCATCGACGTCAACGCCTTCCTGGGCGCCTACCCCTACCGCCGCGTGCCTGGCACGTCGCCCGACGCGCTGCTCCGGGCGATGGACCGCGTGGGCATCGACGAGGCCTGGGTGAGTCACCTGCCCAGTCTGTTTTGGCGCGACCCGGGGGAGGGGAACGCCTGGCTCTACGACGTGGCGGCGCGGCAGCCGCGCTTCAAGCCCGTTCCTGCCGTCCACCCCGGCCTCGCGGGCTGGGAGGACGCGCTCCGCGAGGCCGCCGAGCGCGCTGCGCCCGCCGCCCGGTGCGATCCCGGATATTACGGGCTGGACCCGTCGGGGAGGGAGCTGCGCGCGCTCGCGGCCGCCTGCGGCGCGGCCCGGCTTCCTCTGTCGATGGCGGTGCGCCTCGAGGACGCCCGCCAGCGTCACCCGAATGACCGCGCGGCCGAGCTCCCCGCCGCCGCGGTGCGGGCGCTGATTCGCGGCGCTGCGGACTTGCGGCTGGTGATCACGCACGCCGACCGCGCGTTCATCGAGGAGGTCCACTTCGGCTCCACGCCGGAGGAAGCGGCGCGCATCTGGTGGGACGTCGCGTGGATCTGGGGCCCGCCGGAGGATCACCTCGAGACGCTGCTCGGCACGATCGGCGTCGATCGGTTCGTGCTCGGCACCGGGCAGCCGCTCCGGATCCCGGAGACGAGCATCGCGAAACTCGACCTGTTGGACCTGACCCCCGAGCAGCGCGCGGCGCTCGAATCGGGGAACGTGCGCGGGGGGGTCGGGGGGGTTGCCGCCCATTCCGCCTGACGCCTTGTTCTCCCGTCTGATCTGGGGGGTTATCCCCGCGGTCCCCGTCCCGTTTCGCGGTGGCTCGCTCGCGCGGGACGCGCTGCAGGCCTACGCGGCGTGGATGGCCGGACACCAGGTGGCGGGGGTCGCGGTGTGGGCGCACACCGGACGCGGGCCGCACCTGTCGCCGGAGCAGCGTCGCACGGTGCTGGCGACGTGGCGCGGTGCGCTGCCGAACAGCGTGATCGTCGCCGGCGCGAACGACCTCGCGATGGCGCGGGAAGCGAAGGCCGGCGGCGCGGACGTGCTGCTGGCGTTTCCCCAGGCCGGCGACGCGGTCGGCTATCACGCCGCCCTCGGCCGCGAGTTGCCGGTCATCGCGTTCTACCTGTACGAGGCCGCGGGCGGCATCGCCTACGACAACCAGACCCTGCACGGGATCCTGTCGCTTCCGAGCGTGATCGGCGTCAAGGTGGCGACGCTCGATTCGGTGATGACGTTTCAGCGGGTCGCCGGCCTCGTGCGCGATCACCCCGACAAGCTCCTCATCACGGGTGAGGACTGCTTCCTCGGCTACTCGCTGACGATGGGAGCCCGGGCGGCCCTGGTGGGGATCGGTGCCGCGCTCACGGACGTGCACACCGCGCTCATGGAGCGGTTTCGCGCCGGCGACCTGGCGAACTTCGTCCGGCGGTCCGGGATCTGCGACCGGTTCGCCGTCGCGACATTCGGTCCTCCGGTGGAGGGATACGTTCGCCGGCTGCTCTGGGCCCTTGCTGCGGACGGCGTCATCCCGGGCGACGCATGCGACGACCCGTGGGGGCCGAGCCTCCCGCCGATCGAGCGCGAGGCGGTTGGGCGCGCCGTCCGCGCGGCGCGCGCGGGCACCGTGTGACGCCCCCGGGGCGCATTCGGCGGCGGGCGTTCCTGCAGTCGTGCGCCGCGGCCGGCGCGACCGTCGCGGCATTCCCGCTGGTCAAGGGCATCGGTGCGATGAACACGCAGCCACACGTCGTCGTGGTCGGAGCGGGCGCGTTCGGCGGCTGGACGGCCCTCGAGCTGCGGCGGCGCGGCGCGCGGGTGACCCTGCTGGACGCGTGGGGGCCGGGCAACGCGCGCGCGAGCTCGGGCGGCGAGACGCGGGTGATCCGCGGGACGTACGGACCGCGGGCCACCTACACGAGGCTGACCGCGCGGGCGCTGGCGTTGTGGAAGGAGCACGAGCGCCGCTGGCGGCGGAGCCTGTATTACCCGATCGGCGTGCTATGGCTCGTGGGCGCGGACGACGCCTACGAGCAGGCCGCGTTGCCGATCCTGCGGGAGACGGGCCTCGAGTTCGAGGAGCTCGCCGCCGCGGACGTGCGGCGGCTCTTCCCGCAGATCAACGCCGAGGGCGTCCGCTGGGCGATCCGCGAGCGGGACGCCGGGTATCTGACGGCGCGGCTCGCCTGCGAAGCCGTGCTGGAGGGGTTTGTCGCCGACGGCGGCGAGTACCGCCAGCGCGCCGTCCGGCCCGGGCCGGTCGCCGCCGGAGCGATGCGCGACGTCGCGCTGTCGGACGGCGCCACGCTGGTCGCCGACGCGTACGTGTTCGCCTGCGGGCCGTGGCTCGGGCGCATCTTTCCGGACGTCATCGGCGACCGCGTATCGGCGACGCGGCAGGAAGTGTTCTTCTTCGGCCCGCCAGCCGGCGACGACCGCTTCACCGAGGAGGCGCTGCCGGTCTGGGCGGACCACGGAGGAGGCGGCGCGCCGTTCATGTACGGCATTCCGGGGAACCGCTGGCGCGGCTTCAAGATCGCCGACGACACCCGCGGTCCGCCGTTCGATCCCACCGGGGGCGAGCGGGTCGTCACGCCCGCGGGCCTCGCGAGGGCTCGCGCCTACCTCGCGTTCCGGTTCCCGCCGCTCAAGGACGCGCCTCTCCTCGAGGCGCGGGTGTGCCAGTACGAGCAGTCGCCCGACGAGGGCTTCATCATCGACCGGCATCCGGCGGCGGCCAACGTGTGGCTGGTGGGCGGCGGCTCCGGGCACGGGTTCAAGCACGGGCCCGCGGTCGGCGAGCTCGTCGCCGGGCTCGTGCTGGGCGACGGGGCGCCGGCCCCGGAGTTCCGGCTGTCGCGCTTCCCGGCGTAGTGCGCGACCGGCTCGAGCGGGACTTCCAGCGGTTCCAGCGGGAGTGGCCGCGCGCGTTTCCCGACCACGTGCGCGACACCTACCGGATCGACCTCACGGCGCGCTGTCTCGGCGAGACGATCCCGCACCCCATCGGCAAGGGCTCGGGCCAGCTTTCCCTCAACCCGGCGCAGCTCGAGGACGACGCCGCAGCGGGGCTCGCCTTCACGGTGCTGAAGACCGTCATCGCGCAGGACGAAACCGGCGGCCGCTCGATGGCCGCCTGGGCGATCCACGAAACGAGAATGAAGCTCGAGCGCCGGCCGGCGGCGGATGGACGCCCGGGATGGTCGGTCACCTGGAAGGGCCGGGGCTGGGACCGCTCGCTGGAGCAGTACCTCGCGCTCGTGCGCGCCGGGCGCGAGTTCACCCGGGCGGGGACGCTGCTCGTCGTGCCGTCGGTCAAGTACCACCTGCCGCGTCTCGACGAGCCGTTTCGCGATGCCGAGTACCGGTACACGACCGAACGGCTCGCAGGAGCGTGGGGCGAGCCGCCGCTCCTGCTCGAGCAAGACTTCTCCCCGACGCTGGCGGGCGATTCGCTCGCCCAAGATCGCGCGCAGATCCTGCGCTGGCTGCGGGAGGCTCCCGGCCGGATCCGGGCGGCCGCGCCGCTGCCCGTGCGGATCGCGGTGAAGCTCATGAACGCCCGATTCGATGACGGTTTCCAGGTCGTAATGATGGACGCGACGACGGGCGCCGACATGCTGGTGTGCTTCAACCGCCTGTTCGACGCGGAGCGGAAGGTGGCGTACGGGGGTTGGGACTTGAGCGACCGGAACTTGCGCGTCCTGGACCGATGGACCTCGGCGACGCCGGGCTTGCGCCCGGGGTCAGAACCGGGCCTATGCGGCACCGGCAACATCTGCTCCGGTCGCATGATTCTCGAGTACGCGCGTCGCGGCTGCGAGAGCGTCCAGCTCCACACGTTCTTCCAGTTGCCGCTCTCCGAGTATCCCGCCGCGCGGGGCGCGCGGACCCAGCGCGCGCTGCACGCGCTGGTGTTCCATCCGCGGGACGGCCTGATCGCAGGGCTCCTGGAGCTCGAGACGCAGGGGAAGCTCGGGCGACAGGGCGGGCTGCTCCGTTTCCTCGACATCGCCGCCCATGCGCATTGCCCGGGTTGAGCTGTTCGAGCTCGTGCTCCCGTTCGTCGAGCCGTTCATCATCTCGGGCGGCCGGATCGACGCGCGCCGGTCGCTGATCCTCGTCCTGCACGACGGCGAGGAGCACGTGGGCTACGGCGAGTCGCCCCCGTTCGAGCTGCCGTTCTATTCCGAGGAGACGCTCGCGGGCGCCCGCGAGCTGCTCGAGCGCGTGCTGATGCCGCGGGTCGCCGGGCGCGATTTCGATTCCCCGGACGCGCTGGATGCCGCGCTGCGGGAGGGCGTGCGGGGCAACCCGTTCGCGCGCGCGGGGCTCGAGACCGCCGCGTGGGACCTGGAAGCCCATCGGCAGGGCGTCGGGCTCGCGCAGCTCCTGGCCGCGCGCCTGGGCGTCGAGCCCGCGGCCAGCGTCCCGTGCGGCGTAGCGCTCGGCATCCCGGAGGACCTGAGCCCCGACACGCTCAGCCGTCGGGTCGCAGGGGCGCTCGAGCTCGGCTACGCCCGAGTGAAGATCAAGGTGAGGCCCGGCTGGGACGCGGCCGCGGTGCGGGCGGCGCGGGCGGGGATGGCGCGGGCCGACGTGCCGCTCACCGTGGACGCGAACGGAGCGTACGCGTGGCCCGAGCACGAGCGGGCCCTGCGCGCCCTGGACGACGCCGGGCTCCGGTTCATCGAGCAGCCGCTCGCCCCGGACCAGCTCGTTGGTCACGCCCGCCTCGCCCGCGCGCTGCGGACGCCGGTGTGCCTCGACGAGACGCTGCGGGATGCGGAGTGGGCCCGCCAGGTGGCGGCGCTCGAGGGACCGAAGATCTGGAACATCAAGGTGCACCGCGTGGGCGGGCTCGCCGAGGTCTGCCGGGTCTACCGGACCGCGGCCGAGTATGGGGCCGAGCTGTGGGCGGGGACCATGCCGGAGTCGGGGATCGGCTCGCAGGCGGCCCTCGCCGTCGCCTGCCTGCCGCGCTGCGTCCACGCGTCCGACCTGGAGCCCAGCGCCCGGTGGTACGGCCGCAATATGGACGTGATCAAGTTGACCATGAGCCGGGACGGGCGCATGGCCGTGCCCGGCGTGTCGGTCGCGCGCCTGCTGGACGCGACGCGCTTCCGTTCTGTAGCCCGCCCTGTACAATACCAGTCACCGTGATTCCCATCGAGCACCAGCCGGCCGGATACTGGGCCACGAACCTCTACAAGGACCCGCGCAAGCGGCCCAAGTCCGAGGCGCCGCTGAAGGATCTGCCCCCGCGCGCGGCGCAGCGGTTCAAGAAAGCCCGCGAGCAACTGCGCGCCCTCAAGCACGTCACCGAGCAGGTCGTGTTCATGGGCACCGCCTGGAAGTGGGTCTGGATGTACGAGGTGGGCGGGCGCAAGCTCGGCTACCTCCATCCGATGGAGACGAGCGTGAGCGGCACGTTCGTGCTCTCGGCGTCGGAAGAGCGCGAGTTCGCGACGACCGACGGCCTGCCGACGCAGCTCCGGGAGGCGATGCGCGACGGTCGGGTCTCGGGCGGCGTGCGATGGTGCTGGATGGTATTCCCGGACCTCGAGGCGGTGAACGCGTTCGTCCACGTCGTCCAGCTGAAACATCATTTCCTGGCGCGGCCGGAATGACGTGACGCGGGCCTTGTGCGCCGTTCGGCGCCGTCGCTACATTCCGGCGCCCGCGAGCCGTTCCACGCACAAACGTTCCGTTCGCCATCGAGCGCGCTATTGATGACGAAGAGGAGTGGTCGGGCCGCGGCGGGCGTCGCAGTCGCCGTTCTGATTGGCGTCCCCGCCGTGGCGCAAAACGGACAACCTGCGCCGGCCTACCAAGCTCCCGTCATCAGCGACACGGGGAAACTCAGAGGTCCCCGCCAGCCGATTTTCTTCCGTCACGACATCCACGCCGGTCAGTATCAGGTCCCCTGCCTGTATTGCCATTCCACCGTCATGGTCTCGAGCGAGCCGGGAATCCCGACGGTGCAGACTTGCTTCGGGTGCCACCAGCTGATCGCGGGCGGGAGACGGCCGTTCGCGGGCGGGGGCCAAGCCGGGCGGGATTCCGCGGCCCGCGCCGCCGAGGCGGCGGAGGTCCGGAAGGTGCAGGCCGCGTGGATCGGCAAGCAGCCGCCCGCGTGGATCCGGATCCACGCGCTGCCCGGCTTCGTGCGGTTCCCGCACATGCGGCACATCAAGGTCCTCGGCGCGGAGAGCTGCATCGACTGCCACGGGGACGTCCGGGCGATGCCCCAGGTGTACCAGGCGGCGACGTTGAAGATGGGGTGGTGCACCACCTGCCACCTGCAGCGCCAGGTGAGCCGCGACTGCACCCTGTGCCACTACTAGGGCCGATGGACCGCAGGCGGTTCCTCACGGTCCTGGGCGCCACGAGCGGCGGCGCCGCCGCCCTGTCGGGGTGCGGCATCGGCCCCGAGCCGACCGAGCAGCTCATTCCCTATCTCGTCCCGCCCGAAGGGCAGGTGCCGGGGATCGCCACCTGGTACGCCACCACGTGCCGCGAGTGCGCCGCGGGGTGCGGGCTGCACGCGAAAGTGCGCGAAGGCCGCGTCATCAAGCTCGAGGGGAACCCGGAGTCCCCGGTCAACAACGGCCGCCTCTGCTCCCGCGGACAGGCGGCGCTGCAGGGGCTCTACAACCCCGACCGCGTCACCGACCCGATGGCGCGCACCCCGAACGGCGACTGGCAGAAACTGACCTGGGAGGACGCGATCGGCCGGCTGGCCGCGAAGGTCAAGGACGCGCGTGGCGGGGGGATCGTGTTCGTCACCGGACTCGAGACGGGCGCGTTCGGCGAGCTCGTCGATTCCTGGATGCGGGAGGTCGGCGGCCGGCACGTCACCTACGAGCCGTTTGCATTCGAGGCGCTGCGCCAGGGGAACCGCCTCGCGTTCGGCACTTCGGCCATTCCGTGGTACGACTTCGCGAGCGCCCGATACATCCTCTCGATGGGCGCGGACTTCATGGAGACGTGGCTCTCCCCGGTCGGCTACCAAAACGCCTTCACGCGCGCGCACGCCTTCCAGACGGGAGCCGGCGAGGAGTCGATGGCCAAGTTCGTCTACGTCGGCCCGCGGTTGTCGCTCACCGGCATGAGCGCGGACGAGTGGATCGCGGCTGCCCCCGGGACCGAGGGGCTGCTGGCGCTCGCGATGGCGCAGGTGATCGTGCGCGAGCGGCTCGCGGCGGTGCCGGCGGACGTGGCGCGGGTGCGCGACGTCCTCGCCGCCCACGCGCCGGACAAGGTGGCGCAGGCGGTCGGCCTGGCGGCGGAGGATATCGAGCGCCTGGCCCGCGAGTTCGCCGCCTCGCGGGGCGGCCTCGCGGTGGCGGGCGGGATCGCGGCCCAATACCCCAACGGCGCCGAGATCGTGGCGGCGGTGAACGTCCTGAACTACGTCGCGGGGCAGGTCGGCAAGACGGTGCAGTTCGGCCCCAACCACCCGCTCGAGGGGGCGGGCTCGTTCCAGCAGATGACGGATCTCGTCGCCGACATGAACGGCGGCAAGGTCGCGCTCCTGCTCGTGCACGGGGCGAACCCGATGCACTCGCTGCGCGGGACGTTTCCCCAGGCGCTCGGGCAGGTCGGCTACAAAGTCAGCTTCTCGTCGTACTGGGACGAGACCGCGGCGGCGTCGGATCTCCTCCTGCCCGACCTCCATCCCCTGGAGCAGTGGAACGACTCCCGCCCGCGAGCCGGGATCTACGCGCTCCAGCAGCCCGTGATGCAGCCCGTCTTCCCGAACGCGCGGCACACGGGGGACGCGCTGCTCCAGGTCGCCGGGAGGCCGGGGAGCTTCAAGGACTATCTCCGGGACCGCTGGCGTGGGCTCCACGACCACCGTGCCGGGGACTTCGAGGAGTTCTGGACGGATGCGCTGCAGCACGGCGGTGTGTACGGCGACGTCACCCGCCCGACGCAGGTCGTCCGGCTCAGCCCCGATGTGACCCGCCTGCCCGCGCCGGGCGCGCAGCCGGTTCTCGGATGGCGTCCGTCCGCCAGTCAGCCGCTGCTCGTGGTCTACCCGTCGATCGCCCTGCACGACGGGCGAGGCGCCAACAAGCCCTGGCTGCAGGAGCTCCCGGACCCGGTCTCGAAGATGACGTGGCACGCGTGGGTCGAGGTGCACCCGGACACTGCCGCGCAGTGGCAGCTCGCCACCGGGGACGTCGTGCTGCTCAAGTCGCCGAGCGGGGCGGTGCGCGCCCCCGTGTGGATCACCCCGGGGGTTCGGCCCGACGTCGTGGCCGTGCCCACGGGTCAGGGGCACACGGCGTACGGCCGCTACGCGAAGGATCGCTCCTTCAACGCCTTCGAGCTCCTGGGTGACGCCGCCACGGCGTACGGCGGCCGGGCGTTCACGGTGAGCGTCGCGCTGGCGCGGACGGGCGACCATCGCCGCCTGGCCACGGTCGAGGGCGACGCGCGCGAGCAGGGGAGAGGCGTCATCGAGGTCCTGCCGCTCGCCGCGGCCCGGGAGCTGAAGCCGGGCGGGCATCCGTTCGCCGAGCGGGAAGCGCCGGCGTATGCGGAGCGGGCGCTGGAAGAGTGGGCCGAGGCGCAGCACAAGCAGGCGTCGCTCGGCAACTACGCGGGCGAGCACCCGCGCTGGGCGATGGCGATCGACCTCGCGAAATGCACCGGCTGCTCGGCGTGCGTCACCGCGTGCTACGCGGAGAACAACCTCGCCAGCGTGGGCGAGGAGCTCGTGATCCGGCGCCGCCAGATGAGCTGGCTGCGGATCGAGCGCTACTACACGCCCGCCGGCGGGCACGGCCGGGTGGGCGCAGTGGTCGCGCCGATGCTGTGCCAGCAGTGCGGCAACGCGCCGTGCGAGCCGGTCTGCCCGGTGTACGCGGCGTACCACACGCCCGACGGCCTGAACGGCCAGGTCTACAACCGCTGCGTCGGCACGCGCTACTGCGCCAACAACTGCCCGTACAAGGTGCGCTACTTCAACTGGCACAACTACGCCGAGCAGGGCGGCGAGTGGGAGAGCTGGCCCGATCCGCTCAACATGCTGCTCAATCCCGACGTCACGGTCCGCGAGAAGGGCGTGATGGAGAAGTGCACCTTCTGCGTGCAGCGCATCCGCGCCGCCCAGAACCGCGCCCGGCTCGAGGACCGCGCCGTCCAGGACGGAGAGATCACGCCCGCGTGCGCGCAGGCCTGCCCGTCGGAAGCGATCGTCTTCGGGGACCTGCACGACCGCACCTCGCGCGTGGCCCGCCTCGCCCAGGATCCGCGCGGCTATCACGTCCTCGAGAGTCTGAACACCAGGCCCGCCATCACCTATCTCGCCCGGGTCGTGCACCGCGACGTGGCGGAGGCCTGAGCGGATGGCCGAGACGCACGCTCCCCCCGCCCCCGCCGGGGCCGCCGCCCCCCGCGTCACGTACGATTTCGTCACCCGCGCCATCGCGCGGACTCTAGGGGCTCCAGGCAAGGGCTACTTCGCCCTGCTCGGCACCGCCGTGGCGATCCTTGGCATCGGGATCGTGTGCCTCCTGTTCCTGCTGCGCTACGGCCTCGGCCTCGCGGGCTACTCCCACCCGGTCTACTGGGCGGTCTACATCACGTGCTTCGTGTTCTGGGTGGGCATCGCGCACTCCGGCACGTTGATCTCGGCGATCCTCTTCCTGTTCCGGTCGGGGTGGCGCACCGCGGTGTACCGCACGGCGGAAGCGATGACGGTGTTCGCCGTGATGACGGCGGGGCTGTTCCCGCTGATCCACATCGGCCGGCAATGGTACTTCTACTGGCTCATCCCGTATCCCAACGAGCGCGGGCTGTGGCCCAACTTCAAGTCCCCGCTGATCTGGGACGAGTTCGCGATCGGGACGTACTTCACGGTCTCGACCGTGTTCCTCATCATGGGGCTGATCCCGGACATCGCGGCGGTGCGCGACGTGGCCACCGGCTGGCGCAAGAAGCTGTACGCCATCACCGCAGTCGGGTGGCGCGGCACCAACGAGCAGTGGCGTCACTACACCCGCGGCTACCTGTACCTCGCGGCGCTCGCGACGCCGCTCGTGCTGTCGGTGCACAGCGTGGTGTCGTGGGACTTCGCGATGGCGATCGTCCCCGGCTGGCACGCCACGATCTTCGCCCCGTACTTCGTGGCCGGCGCCATCTACTCCGGGGTGGCGATGGTGATCACGCTGCTGGTGCCGATCCGCAAGCTGTTCCATCTCGAGGACTTGATCACCGTCCACCACTTCGAGAACCTGGCGAAGCTGTGTCTCCTCACGGGGATGATCGTCGGGTACGCCTACTGCACCGAGTACTACATCGCCTGGTTCGGCGGCAACGCGAACGAGCGGGCGGCGTTCTGGTACCGCGCGTTTGGGCCGTTCTGGTGGGCGAGCTGGACGATGATCATCTGCAACGCGTTCCTGCCCCAGCTGCTCTGGTTCAAGCAGGTCCGCACCAGCATCCTGGCGCTGTTCGTGATCTCGATCTTCGTGAACGTGGGGATGTGGTTCGAGCGCTACGTGATCATCGTCGTGTCCCTCGCGGGCGAGCCGTACGAGCGGTTCGCGAACGCCACCTACAATCCCACCTGGGCCGACTGGGGGATCATGGCCGGCAGCTTCGGCTGGTTCTTCATGTGGTTCCTCTTGTTCGTCAAGAACTTCCCCGCCGTGTCGATCTCCGAGGTCAAGGAGGTCCTTCCGGCGCCGCGGCGGGGGGGCGGGGGCGGCCGGGCGGCCCACGTATGAAGCTCCCGAACCCGTTCGAGACGCTGCGCGCGCTGTTCCATCCGCCGCCCACGCCGGGCGTGCTGGGCGTGTTCGCCCATCTCGACGCCGCAGTGGAGACGATCGGGCAGCTGCGCCAGGGCGGGCACACCGACTTCACCGTGTACTCGCCGATCCCGCGCCACGAGATCGAGGACGCCCTCGGCCAGGCCGTCAGCCCCGTGCGCATGTTCACGCTGATCGGCGGCATCGCGGGCTGCGCGATCGGCGCGTGGATCACGCTCTACATGTCGTACGACTGGCCCCTCGTCGTGGGCGGCAAGCCGATCGGCTCGATCCCGCCCTATGTCGTAATCATGTTCGAGATGACGATCCTGTTCGGGGCGCTCTCGACGATCCTCGGCATCGGGTTCAACGCGGTGTTCGCGGCGCGCCGCCTGGGCACCGTCGCCTACGACGTCCGGTTCACCAACGACAAGTTCGGCATCTTCGTCCCCTGCGCGCCGGACCGCCAGGTCCAGATCGAGGCGCTGCTCCGCGGCGCGGGCGCGGAGGAGGTGCGGCGTGCGTGAGCGGGCGCGGCTCGCCTGCGTGCTGGCGGCGTCCGCACTCTGGGCCTGCAACCCGGACGACGTGGTGCACCGGATCGGCTGGTTCTCCACGATGCGGCACCAGCGGAGCATCAAGCCGTACGCCAAGCCGCTGCCGCCCGTAGACGGCACCGTGCCGGTCACGGGCCTCCCGCCGGCCGTGAGCCTCGCGACCGTGGACCGGCTCGCCAACGCGCGCACCCGCACGTCGGAATCGATCAACCGCGGCCGGTTCCTGTACGACACGTACTGCGCGGTCTGCCATGGCGCGCGCGGGCGGGGCGACGGGCCCGTTTCTTCGGCCGCCGGCGGCCCGTTCCCCGCGGTGCGGTCGCTCGTGACCGACACCCTGGCCCGCAGGAGCGACGGGTACGTCTACGGCGTGCTCGTGAACGCGCAGGCGCTGGGTCGCGGATTGATGCCGGGCTACGGCGACAAGGTGCGGGGCAACGACCGCTGGGATCTCGTGAACTACATCCGCACCCTCCAGGCGGAGGCGCTGAGCGGGGGAGGGCAGCGGTGAGCGCCGCGACCGCTGCTCGGGAAGAGCTCACCCAGCGGGCGCGGCAGTTCCCGGCGAAGACGTTCGCCGCGTACGGGGTGGTCGCGTGCGTCGCCGGCGCGGCAGGCTTCTGGTGGGCGCTCACCACTGGACAGGCCGCCCGTGCCTGGCAGTCCTACCACGTCAACTTCATGTTCTGGACCGGGCTCGCCCAGGGGCTCGTCGTGTTCGCCGCGACGCAAAAGCTCGCGAAGGGACACTGGTCCGGCCTCATCATCCGGTTCGCCGAGTCCGGCGTGGCCTTCCTGACGGTCGCCCTCGTGCTGTACGCCGGGCTGGTCGTCGGCCGGTCCTCCATCTTCACGTGGCTGCACGAGCCCCGCCCGGAGGTGGGGGCCTGGCTCACGGCGAGGGTCGTGTTCCCGCGGGACGGGCTGATCCTCGCCGCGCTGACGTGGCTCTCGTGGCGCTTCGTGCGACACGACATGGCGCCCGATCGGCGCGAGCTTGCGGACGGCCGTCCCGCCGAGCGGCTCGAGGGCCGCGACCGGATCGCCCGCGAGGCCGCGTTCCTCATCGTGGGCTACGCGTTCGGCTACAGCCTGCTGGCGTTCGACTTGATGATGTCGCTCGCCCACAAGTGGGTGAGCAACCTGTTCGGCGCGTTCTACTTCATGGGCAGCTTCCTCGCGGCCCTCATGGCGCTCGCGGTGCTCACGGTCGTCCTGCGGCGCCGCATGGGGCTCGAGCGGCTCGTCTCCCCCAAGCAGGTGCACGACCTCGGCAAGCTGTGCTTCGGGTTCACGGTGTTCTGGGCCTACCTCATGTGGGCCCAGTACCTGGTGATCTGGTACGGCAACCTCCCCGAGGAGACGTACTTCCTGTTCTACCGGCTGATCGGGCCCTGGCGGCCGGTGGGCGTGTGGGTGTTCCTGCTCGTCTTCGTGATCCCCTTCATCGGCCTGCTCGGCGCCAAGCCGAAGCGCGACCCGCGGACCCTCGTCGCCTTCGCCCTGATCAGCCTGACCGGCATCTGGCTGGAGCGCTACCTCGAGGTCGTGCCGTCGATCAACGGCGGCGCGGGCCCCGCGCTCGGGCTGCCCGAGCTCGGCGTGACCCTGCTGTTCGGGGGCCTGTTCCTCTTGTCCCTGGGATGGTTCGCCGCCCGCTATCCGATGGTCTCACCACGCCTGGCGGCCGATACGCTGGAGCGCGAGGCGCACTAGGAACCCCGGGCACTTGCGCGGCTGACCCCGGGCCGGCGGCCCGGGGTCCCAAACAGAAGCGCTTCCTATCAACCCCGGGGCACCGCCCCGGGGTCAGCCGCTCCTAGCACGCCCGGCCGCGAAGTACCGGAATCCGTGACCCTCACCGGGCTCGTATCCAAGGCGTACATTGGCGCGGTCTCGACTCGTCGTGGGCGTGTTACACCCGTACACGGAGGATTCCATGCGATCGACTGTTGTGGTGACGGCGGCACTCCTCGGGCTGGTCATGGCGTGCGGCGGCGACGACGGCACGAACGTCACCGGCGACGTCACGGTGGGGGGTGGGGGCAACACTTTCAGCCCGCAGACGTTGACTCTGTCGACCAAACGTGCGGTGACGTGGACCTGGGCCGGCCCAAACCAT
>WNFU01001819.1_pt1 | contig 30145 bp, 32 predicted proteins | sample 5400121 | NCBI WGS metagenome assembly WNFU01 (sample SAMN13153360, study PRJNA577476) | soil metagenome | isolation source: 100 cm soil or saprolite under grassland replicate 1 | place: USA:California | collected 2016-06-15 | reverse complement strand
TTCATCATTGGCAAGAAGCAGGACGGCAAGACCTACTACTACCTGGCGGAGTCGGCGCGGGTCGGGGGCAAGCCCCGCATCGTCTCCCAGCGCTACTTGGGTTCGGCCGAGGAGATCGCAGCCCGTCTCTCTGAGAGAGGACCCGGCGAACCGGACCGCACGCGACATCTCGCCTTCGGTGACCTGGCGGCAGTGTGGGCGATGCTCGAGCGTCTTTGTGTGGCCGAGATCGTCGACGAGGTGGTCGGGGCGCGCCGTGCCGATGCACAGGCGTCGATTGGCACCTACATCGCGCTCGCGGTGGCGAACCGGTTGGTGGACCCATGCTCCAAGCTCGCCTTCTCGAAGTGGTGGGCGAAGACCACCGGCGACCGCTGGGTTCGCCTGCCGGCTGTCGGGAAACGACCGGGCTCCCATCGCCCAGCGAGGCCACGCCAAGCAAAAGCGCACCGACCTGCGCCTGGTGGGCCTCGGGCTCGTCGTCTCCACAGACGGCGGCATCCCGCTGGTCTCCCACGCCTATCCCGGCGACCGCCCAGATGTCACCCAGTTCCCGGAGATGGTGACCGAGCTCGTCACCCGCTTTGGTGCCATCGCCGAAGCTGCCGGTGAGCTCACGCTCGTCTACGACGCCGGCCAGGACTCCCAGGACAACCAGCAGCTCATCGAGGGCTCCCCGCTTCACTTCGTGGGGTCGCTGCCGCCCGCTGATCACCCTGATCTGCTCGCTGCTCCAAAGCGCCGCTACAAGGTGGTCGACGAAGAGCGCTTTCCCAGGCTGAGCGCCTTCGAGACCCGCAAGGTCGTCTTGGGCCACCAACGGCGCCTCCTGGTCACCCACTCGCAGAACCTCCACGACAAGCAGGCGCGCGGCTTTGACCAGACACTCGGAAAGGCCCGCCGGCAGCTCGGCGAGCTCGCTGCGCGCCTGGCGCGGGGAAAGACCCGCAAGCCGCGTCAAAAGGTCGAAGCCGAGATCGCGGCGATCTTGAAGCCCCGCTGGCTCTCCCGGGTCATCTCCACCTCGCTCTCCGGCGAGTCCCCGACCGAGCTGCGCCTCAGCTGGCGCACCAAGCAAAAGGCGAGAGCCGAGCTCGAAGAGGAGCTGTTCGGCAAGCGGATCCTCTTCACCGACCGCGACGAATGGCCGGTCGCCATGGTAGTCGGCGGCTACCGATCGCAGTTCGAGGTCGAAGCGGACTTCCGCCAGATGAAGGACCCCGACATCGTCTCCTTCTCGCCGATGTTCCACTGGACCGACCAGAAGATCCGGGTCCACGGCTTCTACTGCGTGGTCGCACTCATGGTCGCCCGCCTCATGCGCCGCGAGGCGCAACGCGCCGGGGTCTCGATGAGCGTGGGCGAGCTGCTCCAGACCCTGGGCGGGATCCAAGAGACCGTGCTGCTCTATCAAGGCGAACGTGGTCGCCCCCGGGCGAGGCGGATGCTCACCGAGATCGACCCCACCCAGCGCCGCCTCTACGACCTGTTCGGCCTGGACGCCTACGCCCCCAAACGCTGAGTTAGGTACTACACCTCAGGGGGCCGAACACCCCCTGTTGACCTGCGAGGACGACGCTTGCTCTCAGGACAGCCAGGAAGGTCCCGCTAGGGGCCTGCCTGCCGGCGTCTTCCAGCCTAGTGCCACCCCGCGCTCTGCAAGGCCGCTGCGTCCTCCCTGCGGAGGTACTCGCGCCGCTTGCGCGGCCGCCTGCGGCGGGCCTTTCCGGGCCCGGGGACCCCGGCACCACCCGGCCAGGACCGGCAGGCCGAGCAGCGGCCTGCCCAAGACGCCTCGGCGAAGGAGGACAGCTCATGGCGAACGTCACGGCCGGATGGGCCACACGGCGGGCGCGGGCCGGAGCCACACTGCTGGATGAGAACGACCCTGGCTGGGCCGCGCGCGTCGACCGCGGCCGGCTCAACATGGCCAGCCTGCACAACTGCATCATCGGGCAGCTCAGCGGCGCCGATGAGGGCGGTGACCACGCCTACGACGCCTATGTGGAACGGCTTGGCCTGAGTCTGCATGGCCAGGTTGACCACGGCTTCCTGCTGCTCGCCGAGGACCATGACCCCTTGGCCTACGAGTTGCTCTGCCTTGCCTGGGACGCCGAGATTGAACAGCGGGTCACTTCGGCGGGCACGGCGTGAGCGGCATCCAAGTCGCCCAGGGAACGCTGTGGGACGAGGCGCCCATTGAGGTCGCGCTGGCCGCCTACGACGTGACGTTGGCCTCGACCAGCGCGGGCAAGGACAGCTCAGCGATGCTGGCGCATCTGGTCGCCCGCGCTCGCGTCGAGGGGGTGCTGGACCGCGTGGTCGCGGTCCATGCCGATCTCGGCGTGATCGAGTGGCCAGCCACGAGGCAGCTGGCCGAGCGGCAGGCCCGCGCGCTCGGTGTGCCCCGCTTCGAGGTCGTGCGACGCGAACGCGACGGGCGGTTCGAGGACCTGCTCGGCTACCTGCTGCGCTGGCGGAAGTGGCCCGCTGCCAATGCCCAGTGGTGCACGGCCTCCTTGAAGCGTGGGCCGATTCGGCGTCTGCTCACCCGTCTGGCCGACGAGATCCACGAGCGTGAACCCCACCGGAACCGCCCGGTGCGCATCCTCAACTGCATGGGGATGCGTGCCCAGGAGTCCACTCGCCGCAGGCGGATGGCGCCGCTGCAGCGCAACGATCGGGTCTCCACCGGCCGCAAGGAGGTCGTTGACTATCTCCCCCTGCATACGTGGACGACGGGGGCCGTGTGGGCCGAAGTGGACGGTGCCGGGCTGGAGCACCACATCGCCTATCAGGTCGGGCAGTCGCGCGCCAGCTGCGTCTTCTGCTTCTACCAGTCGCCCGCCGAGCTGAGCCGGGCAGCTCGCCTGAATCCGGAGTTCGCCCAGCTGTACGAGTTGGCGGAGTACCTGATCGGCCACGACTTCCGCGTGGATCTGGCGATGCGGGACATTCTCACCGCCGCCGAGATCCCGCCGCTGCTGAGGGACTGGCCTCTTGAGGCGATCGTGCGCAACACGCCAGACGGCTACGGCACCGCGCTCGCGCTTGCGGTGCTTCGTCGTGAGCAGCCCATGCCCAAATTCACCTGACTCTGCAGAGCGGTACAGCAGCTTCCGCTCGCGCGAAGCCGTGTCGTGACGTGCGCGCCAGCGTCTCTGCCGCCACCGGCTGCCGGCAGGCCCCCTTCCATCCAGTTGAACCCGGCGACGCCGCGCCACCACACCTTCAGCTCCGTCTGCCTGCCGGGCGCCTCTCAGCGTAGTGCCACCCCAGGCCTGCAAGGCCGCTGTGCCCTCCCTTGCGGTCGGTACTCGCGCCGCTCTTGCGCGGCCGCCTGCGGCGGGCCTTTCCGGGCCGGGGCCCCGGCACTGCACACCGGTGACCGGCAGGCCAGCCCAGAGCCTGGCCGAGCGACCAGACCGGCAGATGCAGCGGACCTCTGCGTCCGACTGTCGCCTGCGTCCGCGATCGTGACCGAGGAGGCCTTGAGCATGCCCGGCGACGCTGACGTGTTCCCACCGGTCCTCGGCTTTCATGGCCCGTACCGGTTTCTGCCGAACTTCGCGCGCACGCCGATGACCGTGGATGGCGTTATCTACCCGACGCTGGAGCATGCGTTGCAGGCCGCCAAGACTGACGCCACCGACGCCAGGGCGGCTGTCATCGCCGCCCCCTCGCCGACGGCCGCCCGGGCGCTCGGCGAGACCGTCCCGCTGCGGGTCGGCTGGGACGACCAGAAGCGCACGGTGATGGCGCGGCTGCTGCGCGCCAAGTTCAGCGACGCGCGCCTGGCTGCTGCGCTGCTTGCCACCGGCACTGGTCAACTTGTCGAGGTGAACACCTGGGGAGACCGCTACTGGGGCGTGTGCGCCGGCCGCGGCGAGAACCATCTTGGCCGGCTGCGATGGCCCTCCGCGCCGAGCTGCTCGCCGAGCTCGGCCCGCGCCAGCATGGCGTCCGCCTGGCGGTCGTCGGCAGCGCCGCCAGCTCCTTCACCCCCCACACCGCGGTGCTCGCCCGGCAGCGGATCAGCCTGGCGATCTGGCGGCTGCGCCCGCAGGTCGTCATCTTCGGCGGCTGCCCCAAGGGTGGCGTCAACATCTGGGCGCGCGATATCGCCGGCGTGTACGGCTACACGATCACCCGCGGCGACTTCGTCGAGCATCTTCCCGCCCAGGAGCGGTGGGCACCGGACGGGTACCAGGCCAGGAACGCCTGATCGCCGCCGACTGCACGCACCTGCTTCGCGTGGCCGCCCGCTCCAGCCGGACCTACGGCAGCGGCTGGACCGCCGACCAGGCGCAACGGCTCGGCCGGCTCGTCATCCGCGAGCGGCTCTGACGGCGCCGGCCAGGTGACCGGCGATCGGCCCGATCGACCACCGGCGCACAGCGTGCTCACGGTGGGCTGCCTGCCGGTGTCTCCCAGCCTAGTGCCACCCCGAGACCCTGCAAGGCCGGTCTGTTCCTCCCTCGCTGCCGCTCGGTCCGGTACTCCCGTCCTGCGGACGCCCTGCGGGCGGCCTTTCCGGGGGCCGGGGGCCCCGGCACTGCCCGGTCGGTGACCGGCAGGACCGACCTGCCCGCCTGAGGGGAGTCCGCATGGACGCCGCGCATACCATCGTCGCCACGCCCACGGGCACACTGCTCGTCTGGTCCCATGGCGCCGACGAGCTGCTGGCCCGCACGCTCAGCGCCGACGACAAGGCCTCCTGGACCTACCGTGACGTGCCGGGCGTTGCCGCGGTCGCCGAGACCATCAGCGTCAATCGACGGCCGCGGACGCTGCGCCTGCGCATGGCAACGGTGGAACGCCTGCAGGCCAACGCCGCCAACGCCGCGGCACGCCACAGCGGCTACGCCTACCAGGAGGAGCCGCGCTGGTCCCATGGCCGCTGGGGCATGAACTGGGACGGCCTGGACCTGCCCGGAGCCAGCGACGCCGCCAACGACAAGGTCCGGGGGGTGCTGCTTTCGTTCTTTGCCGGCTGGGCCGACACCCAGCAGGGCCGTGCGCTGCTGCACCGGGCAGAGGATCACCGGCTGACCACGCTGATCGACCGCCTCGACCGGGAGGCCCTGGAGCTTGAGCAGCGTGCCGCGGCGCTACGGGCCGAGCAGGCCACGGCCAAGGCGACCCTGGCGCGCCACCGCGCCATCGCCGCCACGGCACGCGCCTGCGCTGGCCCGATGGGGGAGCCCGTCCGATGAGACACCCTTTGTCAACCACGGTTTCAAGCGGCCTTACCGAGGGCGCGGTTGCGGTTGGCGACGTGGGTGGCCTCGTCATAGCGCACGCCCTTGCGCAGGCAGTGCCACAGCACCTCCAGCCAGCGGTTGCCGAGGGCTCGCAGGGCGGCCTGGTGGGTCTTGCCGCGGGCGCGTTGGGCGTCATAGAACGCCCGCGCCCAGCCCGATTCCCGCAAGCTGCAAAACGCCCACTGCTGCACCGCGCCTGCCAGGTAGCGGTTGCAGGCCAGCCGGCAGGCGACCACCAGCTCGCTCTTGCCGGAACGGCGGGTGACCGAGGCCTTGCCGGCGTAGCATGCCAGCGCGTTCGGCGACCCGAACTGTTGGGGATGGTCGCCGATCTCGCCGGCGACCCTGGCGGCGAGGCGGTCACCGAGGCCGGGAAAGCTCAGGTAGACCTCGCCGCCAGGGAACGCCTGCCCCTGGTCGAGCTCGTCTTGGCGTGGGGTGTTGGCGCGGCCGCGGCGGGGAGCGCCCAGCAGCAGCGTGCCCATCCTGCGCTCCCAGACGCGACGCTGGGTGGCGATGGCCAAAAGCTGGGTGGCGGCCAGGCGGATCGTGTCGGCCTTGGCGCGGACCAGGTAGTCCCGCGGGGTGAACTGGTCTGTGGCCAGCGCCGCGGCGACCTGGTCGGCCAGGCGCTCGGGCCAGCCGTGGTGGGCCCCTCGGGCGAAGGCGACCAGCTCATGTCGGGTTGCGGTGCCCAGCGCGGCGGCGGTCGGCCAGCGCGCCAGCAGCTTGAGGATGGTCGGCGCGCCCAGCTCCTCACCGGCCAGCTGCAGGGCGGCCGGGAAGGTGCTGAGCAGGTCCTGGCGCAGCCGGTTGAGCAGGCGGCGCTGGTCACGGGCGGCGCGTTCGTCATCGCGGGCGATCGCCCGCAGCTCGGCGGCCAACTCGCCGTGGGGCAGCAGCGGCCGCAAGCTGGTGTAGCGGTCAAGCGCCAGCAGGCAGGCCAGGCGGGCGTCCTCGGCGTCATCCTTCTTGCGGGCCGGGCCGCGGCGCCGCGCGATCAGGTCGGGGTTGACCGGCAGCACCGTGAACCCGGCATCGACCAGCCACTCGACCAGCACACCGTGGCGGGTCTCCAGCACCACGCGGACCTCGGCCGGGTCGGGCTCCAAGGCGGCGATGTCGGCCAGCAGCGCCGCCACCGCGGCCGGGGTGTGCTCGACCCGGCGGACCCCGATCACCCCCTCGCCGGGGCGGCCCAGGGCGACCAGGTGGAACGCCTCGGCCCAGTCGATCCCAACAGCAAGCACCATGCCTCCTTCGCTCGACCGACACACCGGTGCAGGCACGGCGCCGTGCTGATGGACCAGTCCTCGAGGGACGACACCCTTGTGGGCGTCGGGCCTGCGGGGCCGTCCCCCTGGGACGCCGTCTCATCTCAGTCCTCAAGGGACAAGCAACCAAAGCGTTCCCAGGGGGAGACCCCATGACTCAGGAGGGTAAAGCCATCAGCAACCCCAGCAATCCCGAGAGCGCGCCGTCATCCGACCAGACGTCCCGGCAGCGTTCGGATCGTGGGTGGCTCGCCGACCGGACCACGGCCTACCTGCGAGCATGGGAGCGGCGCTACCGCAAGTGCTGCGGCGCATCGGCGAGCTGCGCGCCTACTACACCCGCCAGCACCCCGAGGATCTCCCTGCGTGGTGTTGGATCCCCAGCGACGGGGTCCTGCACTCCTTCACCGCCGAGTCCGCCTGGTCCTACCTGGACGCCAGCCGCGAGCTCGGCGTTGCCGGCGACACCGACCTGGTCGCGCTCACCGCGCTGGCCGCGTGGCGGCAGACCAAGGGGGTCTACCAGTTCGACGCTGACCTGGCCCGCGAGGTGGTCGCCACCAGGCTGGATGACCGGCTCCCCGCGCAGGTCCTCAAGCATCTGCCCGCGTGGTGCTGCTATGTCGCCAGCGGCGACACGATCGGCCAGACGGCAGGGTTCTATGTCTTCTTGGACTGGGTCGTCCTCGCCCAGCAGGCGGCGCTGACCTTCGTGTTCGACCTCGACATCCCTGGCGAGCAGGGTCTGGTCATGGACTGGTCGGTCCTGCTGGTGGAGGGCGGGTCGGTCCGTGCGGCGATCAGGCAGGCGGTGGACGCCGCCCGTGACCATCCCGGCAGACCCCAGGGGCTTGCCCGCACCATCGACAGCGACCGGCTGCTTGGCGACTTTCTGTCTCCGGCGCTGGCGCTCACGCTGTACCTGTGCGCCGGGAACTCCGACATCGTCCCGGGCCACTCGCGGGGCACCGCCTCCACTGCTGGGCGCAAGCGGGCGGGCGGCGGGATTCCCGGCGAGCCGCGGGCCTGGGAGGTCGGTTGGCGGGTCGGGGCTGCGCTGCGTGCCGCCCGCCAGGCCACCGCCGATACTCCACGGCACCCCGGCGACAGGGCGCGCGTCTCCTCGTCCGCACGTCCGCAGGCCCCACTGGCAGTCGTTCCGGGTTGGCCCTGGCCGCCCGAACGAACGCACCGACTCTGTCGTGCATTGGATCTCATTGATCTCGGTCAACCTCGACCCGTCCCGCCCCGACGGCGGGCTGGTCACCACCATCCGACCGGTCCACGACGATCCGGATGGGGGTGGAGGTGGTGAGTAGTGCCCGATCATGGGCGGGCACGCTAACGCCAGCCGCGAGTTCATCGGCGGCGAGGTGCGGCAGTGAGCCCGCCGCTTGAGCTGATGGTCGTCAAGTACGTCGCCGAGGTTCACGGTGACTGGTCCAGCTTCCGCGTCTTCACCACTGGTAGGCCCGACACCTACCTGTTCGACCAGATCGACCGCTGGGGCTGCTCGACTGGCCTGCAGGTTCCCATCCGCTCGGCCGACCTCCGCCCGGATCTGCGCCGGGCCCTACGAGCGGGCCGGGGGTGGACGACTGCGGCCGGTGCCGCGCGGCTGGTACGGGAGCGCCGATCCTCGCGGGACTGCGACCGCAGGCCGTGAGCGGCGCGACCCGGCCCACCAGCTACCAGGAGGCGCATGCGCTGACGCCCCGCCACATCCAAGCGGCCCGAGACCACCCTAGCGACCACGGCGCGCGCCGCGACGAACCCGACCGGTGCGAGGCCTGACCTCCCGTCCTGCGCAAACAAAGCCGGAGTCGAGTACTGGCTGGTCCGGCCAGTCTTCTGCGTGGATCGCTTGCCCTGACAGCCAGTCGGGCCAAAGAAGTGGAGACTGCCCATGACCGCACCCGAGCGCCCCAGCTCGGCCACCGGAGCCGGCCTGGCCGGGCTCAGCTGCCCCGCCCAGCCACAGGAACTTCCGGAGCTGGTGACCTTCGACGGCCCCCCGAGCCTGACCTCCGCGACCTTGGAGGTCGGCCAGCTCAGCAAGCTGTGCCCGTCCACCGGCCGGCCCGACCAGTTCAGCGTCCAGGTCGTCTACACCCCCACCGGCGGCCGCTGCCTGGAGGTCGACAGTCTCGTGCGCCACCTTGAGGCCTTCCACCAGGTCGCGGTGTCCGCCGAGGTGCTCGCCGACCAGCTGGCCGCTGTGGCGCTCAAGGCGACCGGCGCTGGCCGCGTCGAGGTCACCGTGCACCAGATCGGCCGGGAAGGGGCCGGCATCCACGTCACCGCCTGCCACCAAGCCGAGGGCTGCTGCCCCGACCCAGACGACGATCTCGGACCCGGGGTGTAACAGCTGATGCTCATCTGAGGTGGCAGCCGGCGTCCTCCACCGACGCCAAGTTCGCCCATCATCTCGACAATGACGGCAACGCCGACCACGACCGGGACGCCGACCAGGTCGCTGTCGCCCGGTCGCCTGCGACGCAGAGCCGGCTGGGACCTGGCGATTCCGCCGGAATCGGCGCTCGTTGGCCGTCGCCGTTTCGGCGGTCGTCGTCGCTGACGGCCTGATCGCCGGTACCGCCGCACGCCGCCCCCTGCGTTCTAGGGTTTCTGCCTGCCTGCGTCCTCGCAGCGTAGTGCCACCCCGGGCCCTGCAAGGCCGGTCCGTTCCTCCCTCGCTGGCGCTCGGTCCGGTACTCCCGTCGCTGCGCGACGCCGGCGGCGGCCCTTCCGGGCCCGGGGGCCCCGGCACTTCCCGCCAGATGACCGGCAGACCACCCGGGGTCTGCCCGAGCGGGAAGGAGCCGCAGGTATGCTCCCGAGCTCCCCACGAGCGATCCGCGCACGCTTGACCTGGTACGAGGCCGACGAGCGCGACGTGCGTCGGCCGCTGCGGCGGGCAGCCATGGCCTGCCCGGCCCGGGTCGTCGCCACGATCGCCACGGCGCTGCTTGAGGTCGAGGCCGGCAACCGGCCCGGCGTGCAGCTCGAGCGCCTGTGCCATCCCAGCCTGTGGCAGACGCTCGACCGACGGCTCAGTCGTCGCGGCGGCCCGCCCGTCACCTGCGGCAGCCTGCGCCGCGTGCTGGTCCAAGAGCACCGGCCCGGTCTCGTGGACGCGGTGGCGTTGCTGCAGCGCGGCGCCCGCTTGGAGCCGGTCGCGATGCGCCTGGACGCCGCTGCGGGCCGCTGGCAGCTCACCGAGCTGCAGTACGTGCCGGCCGGCAGGCGGCCTGACCAAGGGCAGGTGGGCCGATGACCACCAGGCCGCTGCTGCTTGTCTCCAAGTCGGTGCGGGCCCTGCTGGACCAGGTCTGGCAGGGTCCATTGGGGCAGTTGTTCACCCCCCGCATGCTCACCGGTCTGGACATCACCGAGGGCTGCTCCATCCAGTGGGCCGCTGACAACGACTGCTTCGCCGGCTTCCACGAACGCCGCTACCTCGACATGCTGGAAGCCATCACCTACCGGTCAGGCTGCCTATTCGTCGTCGCCCCGGACGTCGTTCTTTAGCCAGTGATCGTGTTGCTCGAGAAGGTGTTGCCCAGGCCATCCACACCGCGGCCATTCCGCAGCGTGAGTGGGACATCACGTCGATCCCGACGCCACCACGTACGATCAGCCGAAGGTTGGCAGAGCCGTTCAAGCGCCCAACTGGGGGTAGAACCCCGCCTGGGTTGCTCTTACACTCCCGTTGAGAGGCTCGTCGGGGCCCTGCATCCTGCGTGGCACCAGGAGCGCCCCGGCGGCTTCTCGAAAGGAGGCCGTCGGATGGAAGTAGTGGTCGGGGTGCTGGCGCTCTTGGTGGCGCTTGGCACGGTCGTGTTGGCGCACAGGATCCTGTCACGCTTGAGGTAGAGCGCTGCCTGTCGGTGGTGCGGTGAATGCACGAGCATGGCCGCCGCACCATCGCAGGGGCAACCGCAAAGCGGCGCCCGAATCAGGTGGTACCTGCGGATGCGAGAGGCCCGGGTAACCCGGGCCTCAGCATGCGGATGCGAGTCCTACGTGCCCTCTCGGGCCGTCGGAGCCCTGCATCCTGCGTGGCACTCACAGAATGACAGAGGTTCCTGCCCAAATGTTTGTCTCCTCGGAGACAGCTGTACTGTCTCCCCGGAGACACTTGCGGAGGCGAAGTTCGAGGAGCGACGTTGCGCACTGAGGAACCGGTTGGGGCGCTCGCACGTGCGGACCTGTTCCGTAACGTGGATGAGGCGCTGCTCGCCGAGCTGGCCTCGCAGGCGACGGTTCGGCGCTACGGCAAAGGTCAGACTCTCTTCTATGAGGGGGACCCTACCGGCTTCCTGATGGTCTTGTTGTCCGGCAGCGTCCGACTGACTCGCATGTCAAGCAGTGGCCAGGAGGTGGGTCTTGCCACCCTGGCTTCGCCAGCGACCATCGGAGAGGTTGCTCTCATTGACGGCGGGCCTCGGGAGGCCTCCTGCACGGCGCTTGAGCCGATCACTGCGCTTCTGCTGGGCAGGGAGACCATGCTGGACGCGCTTGCGAAGAGTCCGGAGCTGGCAGCGAGCTTGTTGCGGTTGCTGAGCCATCGGGTGCGTGAAACCACAGAGCAAGTCTCGGATCTCGTCTTCTTGGATCTGTCCGGACGGATCGGCAGGCAGCTTCTACGGCTGGCCGGGGATCCCAAGGAGCCCAATGCAGAGGTGAAGCTGCGTGTGACCCAGTCGGAGCTGGCTGCCATGGCTGGCGGCTCACGGCAGCGAGTCAACGGGGTCCTGCGGAATTTCGTGGCCCGGGGCTGGATCAGGATGGTCGGTGGTTCCATCGTGCTGCTCGATCCCGATGCGCTTCGCCGGCGGACTGGCGGCTGGTAGGGTGCCGTCTCATGCCAACCACCACGGAGCCCGCCCGCTGGCGGGTCTTCTTTTACGACCTGGACCGAGTCTGGCCGGACTTGGCTGATCCGCTTGCTCGGTGCTTCACGGACCTGCCCGATTGGATTCGGGCGCATGGCGGGGTCACTGGCCAGCCGTTCCTGCTCGGCCCCGACGGTCGGCCGGACTTGCACGTCAACGCGTTCTTCGGTTCTCGGCAGATGCGTGCGTTGGACACCGACACTTGGCGCAAGTACGGCTACGCGTTCAGGCTATGGCTGAACTTCCTGGAGGTCCGCGGAGTGGCGTGGGATCAGGCGACCGCGGAGGACGTGGAAGCGTTCAAGGTCTGGCGGATGGCTGATTGCCGCAACTGCGACCGGGTGCAGGCGGGCACGTTCGCTGGGAACCTGGCGGCGCTGAGCACCTTCTACGGCTGGGCGGCTCGCGCCCACGGGGTCAAGAGCCCGATCCTTGCTCGCGAGGTGCGTGTGCCCGCCCGGTATGGGCGTGGGACAGTAGAGGAGCTTGCGGCTGGGCCGTCGGGGATCCGCAGCCAGGACGTGAAGTGGCTCGATCCGGCCGGCTACCGCCGCTGGCGCGATGTGGGGTTGCGCGGGTTCGGCCTGGATGGGCTGGAGGACCCGCGCTGGCGGGGCCGCAACGAGCAGCGCGATGCGGCGTTCGCCGACGGGCTGTATGAGACTGGGCTGCGGCTGCAGGAGTGGGCCAGCATCCTCGACGTCGAGCTGCCCGCCGACGACCCCGCCCGCGGCTACGCGACCCGCTGGCTGGCGGACGCGTGCGCCAAGGGCAGGGTCGGGCGTCGCTACTGGCTGCCCCGCGTCGCCCTGACCGGGGTGCTCTCCTACGGGGAGGGCGCCCGCGCGCTGGCGGTCCACCGGGCGCAGCGGGAGGGCCGTTACGAGGGGCTTCCCGGCGTGCGGGTGGTGGAGCGGGTCGGCGCCAACGGTCGCCTCGACGTGCGCGATGCCGACGGCAAGCTGAGGACCGTCCCGCTGGACGTGCTCGCACCGGCTGCGCGGCGGCGCCTGTTTCGCCGCATGGATGGCGAGTTGGAGCCGCTGGCGGTGTGGTTGAACGAGGACGGCCTGCCCCGCCCCGCGCACGCCTGGGAGCACACCTTCACGGTCGCCAACCAGCGCCTTGAGCGGCTTGGGCTCGCCGGGTTTCGGTGCACGCCGCACATGCTGCGGCACTCGTTCGCGCTGAAGTGGTACTCGGTCGGCAAGCTGCTTTACGAGGTTCGGGTTGGCCACCTGGACGACGAGGAGCTGCGGGACTTCCGCGCCCAGTTCGGCGACACCTGGCAGCTTGTGCAGCTGCTGCTTGGGCATCGCAGTGTTGCGACCACGATGAACGTCTACCTCGAGCCGTTCCGCGGCCTCGACGTTGAGCTGCTGTTCGAGCACGCCGCCGGCGTCCCGGTCGTCGAGCTGCTGGCGGTGCTCTACCGAGACCACCCACGGGTGCGCAGTGACCCGCTCGGTGGTGCCGCCGCTGAGTAGCATGGATGCCCCTGATGGCCGAGCTGCGCTCAAACCCTTAAGCCACGAGGGGGTGGTCCTGACCGTTCATGGGAGGTGGATGCTTGCCCGATGGTAGATCGCCGTTGACCGTGGTCCTAGACGAGTCGTGGACCGGCAAGGTGATCACGGTCGGCGGGTTCCTCGCCGCCGACGATGACCTCCTCGCCCTCGCGCAGGGCTGGCGCGAGCTGAAGGTCCGGATGGAGCTGACCGCGCAGGACGAGCTGAAGTACGCCATCGATGACGACCATCCGTCGCGGCAGCGGCTGGACGCGGCGGGCTGGCGGAGAGCCGAGCGGCTGCCGGTCCTGCTGGAGTGGGCGGCAACCCAGCCTGTGCTCTTGATCGCCGACACCGTCCACGACTGGCGTGACGGTGACACCGCACAGGTCAAGGACCTCTACGTGCATGTGCTCGGCTGGTGCATTCGGCGGGCCGCCAACCATGTCGAGTTCGACTTGGGCGATCGCGCCGGACCCCACACCGTCTTGGTGGACATGCCGAACCCGGTGCACGGGGTGGTTACCCAGGACCAGACAGGGCTGCTGCGCACCCTCAGAGACTCGCTGGCGACAGCGGCATTCGCCCTCTACCAGGATCGCTACCTCAACCCGGAGTCCTTTCCCAGCGGGGCCACCGGGTCGCCGCTCGTCGAGCTGGGGTTCCGGCCCGAGCTGCACGCAAGCCACGCGCGCCACAGTGACCTGCTGCAGATCGCCGACCTGGTCGCGGGCTGCGTGCGGGAGCTGTGCGCTGGGTATCTGAACAGCGGCGTCGACGAGGGGGACGCCTTCCAGGGCAGATGGCGGGAGGAGAACTTCCTGCGCATCGCCGGCGCGTTCCGCTCCAACGCCCGAGGTGAGGTGCTGCGCAACGGCTTGGACGTGTTCTCCCCCGAGCATCCGGCCACAGGGTTGAGTGACTACCTCGAGCGCCTGCTGCTGGCGGCGGAAGGCGCATAGGGATAGGCAAGCCGGAGACCGGCAACAGGGTGGTATCGAACACCCCATCGTGCTGGGGATCCGCTCAGCGATCCTATGAGGTGGCGGCATCGCCGTCGCGTGTGATGTTCCCGGTCTTCGACCAGCGCGTGCCTTCGGTGCCTGGGTCAGCAGTGGGGTATAGCAGGCTGTGGGACGCCGACTGGTGGGTGGAGTTCGGCTTGTGGCGCGTACCACACGCGGCCGAATCGCCGATACTTCAGCCACTCCGCGCCGTCGCGTCCCGTGAGCCAGCAGTCGAACGGATAGGTCTGGCCGCCGATCAACCCGCGCTGGCCAAGTTGGCCTGTCTCTAGGAGTTGCTCCGGGCCGCCGGCCTCACCGAACAGGGGCACGACCCGGGTCTCGCTGCCGTTGATGACGAACTCGTAGGTCTTGGGAACGCGTACGGCTGGGTCGAACCACTGATGGTAGGTGAACATGCCGAGTGGCAGGAGCAGTGCGGCCAGCAGGCCGGATCGCCACCACCAGGCTTTCACGGTGATCTGCCGTGCGCTCAGGGCGTGGGTGACGCACACGGCGATCGCGGCGATCACCGCGCCGGCTAGCAGCAACCACAACCAGGGGATGTCGGCGACGCCGAGCACGCCGCTGACCGCCGCGGCGGCAACCGCGATCGCGCCGATGACCACGTCGCGTTGGGCCTGGGCCCACGGGGACGACGGCGACCGGGGACGGCGCTGCTTCGGTGAGGCGACCGGCACGATGCCGGCAGGCTCGGGCGTCGACTGGTCGGCGGGTGGCTCACTGGGCTGCGGGGCAGATGCATCCATCCAGGCACTCCAAGAACGTCATCGTGGTAGCGCGTATCATCCTGCTCGCTCGCTTAGGGGAGCAAGCTCTCTGTCGGCGGCGGCCATCCCGGGTGCCATCACCCGGTTCTTGGCAGCGGCAGCCGCTGGTCGGGATGTTCTCGGCTCCGGCTGTCGGGCAGCTGAGCTACTGTCCCGATGCACTTGCCCGGGAGAGCGTGATCGATGGCATTGACGATGGCGGCTATGGCGTTTCGGATCACCTTCGAGGACCTGGACGTCCGCGAGGAGGCGGGGCACCTGTGGCGCGGGTGCGCGCCCCGCTTTCGCGTCTGGTCTGGCGATGAACCGCTGCGGGTGGTGCGCGTGGAGCTGTCCGCCTTCCTCGCCGCCCAGCTCCTGGAACTACTCGGTGGTGCCGAAGACACGACGGCCACAGCTCTGACGGAGAGCCGGCTGCTGCAGGTGCTGTTGCGGTTCGCGGTCCAGCGGATCGACGAGGACCTGCGCGCCGGTGCCTTGCCGGCCACTCCCAGCACCATGGTGCACCGGCTGCAGGTGCAGGAGGCAGATCTTCCGCTGCTGGCCAGCATGCACGGCGCCAAGACCTGCGAGTACCAGCAGCGCGACGGGCGTGACCTGCTGTGCTCGGCCGCGGCGCCCAACGACGCAACCCAGGTCGGGGTGGTGGGCCGGCGGGTGATTGCGCCGACATCAACGGTCGCGTGCCTTGCCTGCGAGCTGCCGGACACCGACTACCTGTGCTCGCACCTGCTGCATCCGCAGGTGATGGGGACCAGGACGATGGGTGGTCCGTTCCCCGCTCGAACGCTGGGCCAGTGCGCCTGCGACCTTGCCCGCCAGGAGGTGCGGGAGCCGCACAAGTGCCACGCGAGCGGCCACGGCTGCTGGACGTGGATCGTGGAGCCCGAACTGGAGACAGTGACCATCCCGGCGGAGGGCAGCTCGGGGAGGCGTTCGACTTCCTCAACGCCGTATGGGAGCTGCACTTCAGGCATCCACTGCTGCGGCTTCGTACCGTGGCCGCCGCTGGCCGGCTCTCCCAGCCGTGCCGGAGTCGCGCGGAGTTCGACAGCGCCATGAGCGCGCTGGACGACACGTTCAAGCTGCTGGAGGTCGGCGACGAGCTGCTGCCCTCCGGGCAGCACGGTATCCACAAGACCAGCACCTTCGATCGGCTGCAGGCATGTCTTGAGCCAGGTCTGGACGAGGCGGACGCTGCCCGGCTGCGGCAGGCGTTGGGCCTGCTGAAGGCGACCAACGACATCCGGGTCGCCGCCCAGCACGGTGGCACCAAGCGGTCACTGCCCAGGGCGTTCGAGCGCCTCGGGCTGCGCTTCACCGCGAGCTGGGCGGAGAGCTGGGGCGGGGTGCAGGCTAAGGTGATCGAGGCGCTGGGTGTGCTGCGCTCGGTCGTGGAAGCCAAGCGCGCTCAAGCGCAGCGCTCGTGAGGGGACGGCGGGCGGCGCTGCCCGCTGGCGGCTGGGAGCCGCCGCCGCGGTTGCTGGTCGACGGGGAGCGGTGCGTGGTCCGGTTTGCCACCGAGGACGGCCGGGCGAGCCGAGAGTTCGACTTCGCTCGCCTGCCGGTCGAGCGGGCGCTGCAGGTCGCCTTCGCGCGCGCCTTTGACCGGGTGACCGGCCCCAGCGGGACCCGCAAGGCGATGGCGTCGGCGGACAAGACCTACCAGGCGCTGCGCGTGTTCGGCCAGTCGCTGGCACGACTGCCAGTTCCGCCGCGACGGCCCGAGGAGCTGCGAGCGTCCCACCTGGACCAGTACGCGCTGCAGCGCCGCCATCACCAGAGCTTCAATCGGGAGTTCAGCGCGCTCAAGGGCGTGCTGCGCGCGGTCGACGGGCTCGGTGAGCGGTTTGTGGCCAAGCTGGTCCAGCCCAACCCGCACCGGCATCGTCCCCGCCCGCTGCGCAGCTACAGCCAGGCCGAGTTCCGGCGCATCCTGGCCGCCGCCCGCCACGACGCCCACGCGGCAGCGGTGCGGATCCGCGCCAACCGCCGGATTCTGGCTGACTGGCGCGGGGGCCGGGTCGACCGGGACGCCGACCCGGCCGGCTGGGAGCTTGGGCTGGTCCTGGACGAGATCGAGCGGACCGGGGATGTCCCGCGCTACCCGCGCGGCCCTCGCCATGCGCGCTGGTTCGTCCACCGGCACGGCACCGTGCCGCAGCTGATGGGCCGCATCCATCTGATGTGGGAGGAGGCGGCCGCCTTCCTGGTGCTGCTGATCGGCCTGACCGGCCACAACGGCGGCACGCTCGGCGACGTGCCCGCTGTCCACCATCGTCCCGACGGCCAGGCGGGCGGCACCGCCAGCGCGATCGTCGAGCTGCGCAAGCCACGCCGCGGCAAGCACCGCAGCCACCTGCCCACCGCCCTGGTCGACCTCTCAGATCCTGTGGCCTCCGTCGTCGGCGAGCCGCCGGGCGAAGTCCCGGCCCGAGACGAGCTGCACACACCGTTTGGGATCTACCGGCTGCTGCTGGAGCTCACCGAGCCCGCGCGCCGGCTGGTCGGCACCGACCGGCTGCTGGTCTGCTGGGCGCCCAAGGGTTTTTCCCGCGGCCCCGGGTTCCGGGTCGGCGTGACCCCGAGCATGGTGCCGGTCTGGGGACGCCGCCGGCAGCTGCCCGCCGACCCCGACCCGCAGCATCCCGACGCGCCGCCAGGGTTGCTGTCGGTCACCATGCCGCGGCTGCGGCTGAGCTACCTGCAGCACCGCCAGAAGGCGGTCGCCCACACCGACCGCGTGCTGGCCACCGAGTATCTCGGCCGCGACCGCGGCAACCTGGTCGACTACCAGCGCGTAGTCGCCCGGGTGCTGGACGAGCAGGTCGCCCGCGCCAAGGCCGGCGCGCTGGTGGCGACGCTGAACGCGGCCGACCTCGCCGAGGCGCGCCACGACCCAGCGGCAGTGGCCGCCCGGTTCGGCCTTACCCCCGCGGCGCTCCGACGGCTGCTGGAGGGCGAGCTCGACACCGTCCTGGCCGCCTGCGTCGACCACATCAACAGCCCCCACGCGCCAGCGGGCGAGCCGTGCCGGGCCTCGTTCCTGCGCTGCCTGGACTGTCCTTGCGCCCGCGCCACCCCCGCGCATCTGCCCGTCCAGACGCTGGTGCTGGATGCGCTGGAGGCTCGCCGCGCCGAGCTGGCGCCGCTGGCATGGGCTCAGCGGTTCGCCCTGCCGCACACGCAGCTTTCTGAGGTGCTCAGCCGGTTCTCCCCAGCCGTGGTCGACGCCGCCCGGGCGACTGTGAGCGAGGCGGACCGGCGGCTGGTCGAGCGGCTGCTGTCGCGGGAGCTGGACTGGACATGACCAGCATCCACACCGACCTTGCCCCGGCGGGGCTGCCCGAGCCGGACACGCTCGTGCTCGCCAACCGGCCCGTGCGCCCAGAGGTGGACCGCACGGCCCTGTCGCGGCTGGCGGATGACCGGTGGGTGCTGACCCCCGCGATCTTCGAGGACCACGAAAAGGCTGTGACCCTGGACTTCGCCAAGGTGCCCGTGCGGTTCCGCACGGTCGCCAAGCAGTATGTGTGGCTGCTGCTCAACGACAATGAGCCCCCGGTGATCCATGGCGCGGCCGGCCGACGTCCGGCCGTCGCTTCCGTCGCCAAGCACTTCCGTGCCCTTGTGGCGTTCCTGGTCTGGCTGGAGGTCCGCGGGATCCCCCGTCTGGCCGACGTCACTGCCGCGCACCTGGACGCCTACCTTGGCGACCTGCTGGCCGCGGAGTTGCCCGCCGCCACTCGCCGCGAGCGCATCAACGAGGTCCGCCGGCTCTGGTCGTGGCGGCAGCACCTGCCCCCGGCTGACCGACTGGCGGACGCGCCGCCCTGGCATGGCGACTCCAGCCAGATCATCCTCGGCCAGCGGCGCCGCGGCCTCGAGAACCGCACGCCCCGCATCCACCCCGACGTGATGGACCGGCTGCTGCTGTGGGCGCTGCGCCTGGTCGAGGAGTTCGCCGACGACATCCTTACCGCTTGGGCGGACTACTGCGTGCTGCGCCACCGAACCCCCCGGGCCCGTCGGCGCGGTGAGGGGCCCCGCTCGGGCCGCGGGGCAGGCGAGCTGCAGCGCGACCTGCACGCCCTGCTGGAGGACTTGCGTGGTCGAGGTGAGCCGCTGCCCGGCCAGCTGCTGCCAGATGGCACCCGGGTGATCTCCTGGAACCACCTTGGCCGCCTGCTCAACTGCCAGCGCGACGCCCTCCTGCGGTTGGAGGCGATGGTGGCCACGGCGGGCCTGCCCATCGCGGACGCCTGCTACCTGGCCGCGCCGATCCGCGCGCGGTTGGACGGAGTGGCCTGGCGGGACCGGCGCATCACCTACCACGAGGCAGAGGAGCTGGCGCGCCACCTGAGCGCCGCCTGCTTCGTCGTGGTCGCCTACCTGTCGGGCATGCGGCCAGGCGAGGTGCTCACCCTGCAGCGTGGCTGCGTGCGCTACGACCAGGCCGCCGGACTGTGGCTGGTGGAGGGCCGCCACTGGAAGGGCGTCGTGGACTCGACCGGGTCGAAACTCGCCCAGGGCCAGCAGCGCAGCGATCCATGGGTGGTGGTCGAACCCGTCGCCGGTGCGGTCGCGGTGCTGGAACGCCTCCACGACCAGCCGCTGCTGTTTCCGCTGACGCTGGCCACCGGCGCCAGGGCCGCTGCCGCCTCGGGCGCCCGCCAAGGCAAGGCCCGCACCACCCAGCAGATCGCCGATGACATCGCTGCGCTGGTCGCCTGGGTCAACGCCTACTGCCAGGCAGGCGGCCGACCGGGCGAGCAGATCCCGCCCGATCCGACCGGCCAGGCCCTGGCGCCGTCGCGGCTGCGTCGCACCCTGGCCTGGCATATCGTCCGCCGCCCCCGCGGCCTGGTCGCCGGCGCGATCCAGTACGGGCACGTCGAGGCACGGGTCACGCTGGGCTACTCGGGCACCTACGCCTCCGGGTTCCCCGACGAGCACGCCTTCGAGACCTGGCTGCTGCGCCTGGAGCAGCTCGCCGACGCGCAGCAGCGCTTGGCCGCTGGCGAGCACGTCAGCGGCCGCGCCGCCCGCGCCTACCGGGAGCGCACCCACCAGGCCCACCAGCAGTTCGCCGGCCGCACGCTCACCTCGACCCGGCAGGCTCGTGACCTGCTCGCCAGTCCCGCGCTGCAGGTGTTTCCCGCCAAGGGCATGACGTGCGTGTTCGACCCCGCCAAGGCCAAGTGCCGCCTGAACCACGCCGGCGACGATACTCGCCGCACCCCCGACCTGGACGACTGCCGGCCCGGCTGCCTGAATATCGCCCGCACCGACCACGACATCCAGCAGCTCCAGCAGCGGGCCGCCGAGCTGAAGACGCTGGTCGCTGACCCGCTGAGCCCCGGGCCCCGCCATCAGCGTGAACGCCATCAGCTCCAGCGGCTGCAGGCGATCCTCGACGAGCACCAGCGCACCGACCACCCGGACGGGAGCAGCAGTGAACGCTGACCACACAGAGCGTGCGGCGATCCAGGCGGCCGCTGATCGGCTGCTGGCCGGCACCCCGCTGCGCTCCACCGGCGAGTTGACCGTGGTGCAGCTTGCCGCCGAGGCTGGCGTCAAACGGTGGCTGCTCACCCACAAGCACCGCGACCTTGCTGAGCAGTTCCAGGCCCGCGCCAAGGCGCTCGGCGGCGACCCGCCGCCCGTCCGCAAGCTCGAAGCCCAGGTCGCCGAACTGAAGGAGAAGAACACCAGGCTCCGCGCCGAGAACGCGACCCTGCAGGCGCTGGTGGACTACTACGCGCACGTCATCAACGAGCTGTCGATCGACTACGATCAGGTCAAGGCCGAACGCGACAGCCTGCTCGGCAACGTCCGAGCGATCCCCGACCGTCGAAGGCCACAATCCAAGCGATAGTGCCGGCTCGTGAGATCCTAAGGCCATATCGGAGCGCTCGTTCTACTCGGACCGCGTCAGCGGCCCCTCGCCACGCACGCTGGAGCAGGTCACCCCCTCCGCGTGGAAGGGCGTCGTCGCGCTGCTATGGCAACGCATCGCCGACGGTTCGCTGGCAGAGGCGTTCCCACAGCGCGGGTGCCAGGATGATCCGATCCAGATCACCGGGACCAACGACGCCACCTTCTACAACATGCTCGAGGCGCTTATCCCGAGTCTTCGGCAGCCAGGCCCATGGATCCCATCTGTTGCCGCTGCTGGAACACTGTTGGATCCGGACAGGCCGCCCTCGACCACTACAGCCCTGGACGTGGTGGACTGCGTCGCTCAACGCATCGCCGCGCCGGTTCGCCACCGGGGCAACTACCATCCCTACTTCGATCACTACCACCTCGTCTTCGACCGCGACGAAGGGCAACGACAGTGCCAGGCGGACATCGACGAGATCTTCGCCCGCAACGGAATCGCGTTCACCATCGGCGATGAGCTACGGGTGCGGCGCTTGGGGCCGCCCGAAGCCCGACCGCTGCTGAGCGACTTCGTCCCTGATACCGGTGACCCGCGCCTGGACGAGCAGTTGCGGACAGCCTTGACCCGCTTCCTGTCCCGCAATGCACCCGACCGGCAGGACGCCCTGGAGAAGCTGTGGGACGCCTTCGAGCGGGTCAAGACCCTCGAACTCGGCGGCGACAAGCGAGCATCCATCATGCAGCTCATCGGTCGTGCCGCACCCAGTTCGCGCCTGAGGGAGCATCTGGATGCGGAGGCGGGCGCCCCCCACCGAGATCGGCAACTCGTTCCACATCAGGCACTCCGAGCACGGCCAAGAGGAGTTGCCCGGGCCAGCCGCGATGGACTATCTGTTCATCCGCCTGGCAGCCCTCATTGCATTCTTCCTGCGCCAGACCGGCCGTATGCACTCGGGCTGAACCTTCACCGATGTCATCCGGGTGGCTGTCTGGCTGTTCCCGCCGGCGGTCCTCTGTACAAGGCCTCGGGGCCGGTGCCATGATGGAGCGGTTCGGAACTATTCGGGCATCACGACCAGCCGGCGTGTCGACCAGCAGCCCGTACTTACCCGAGCGCCACCGTCGACGTCAGGAGGGGCCGGTGGAAGTCATGATCATCGCTGCCAGGATCACCGTCATGGTCGTCGCTCCAGAGGCGTATCGATGATTGTCACAGCTGATTGGCAGCACATCGTCATGGACGTAAGTGCCGCTACGGGATTCAGAGCTAAGCGGCGTGTGGGTGGTGCTCCCTATCCCGTTCCTCCCGAACATTCCGGGACAGTCCATCCCATGTCGAACAGCTGGATTTCCTCGCCGGCCCCAGCAAGCATACCTTACGAGAATAGGAACTTCATCTTCGCCTTCTGGTCCTTGACCGCTTCTGACATGGTAACGGGCCAAAGCGAAGCACAGATTCAACTCGGCAATGTCGCCAACGACTCTCACTCAGGCGGGATGTGGACTGTCTCGGCGAAAGCCTATTATGTCTGGGATTTCGGCCACGGCCCTGGTGACAACGCCATCTTGATCGATGCCTTCGATATTCAGCTGGGTGATTTTATACCAGATGACTTTGTCGACGTCGCTCCCGACCAGGGTGGTGCGCTTTCGGCCGACGCGAACAATGGCTACATCGATACAACGACGCAAATCCCGGAAGGCGCCAAGATTACGATAACGGCCCGGAATGCACTCCCCGCGAAGAGATTCGGTTACTGGCTGTCGATCACTTCCTTGCTCTACAGCAATGATCCCACGGAACCCGCCACCGTCGGTACAACAGACCCGCATGACATCGTTGCTCATCACCACGACGTAGTCATCGCATACGCCTTTTACAGCGAAGTCAAGGAAGTGTTTCGCGTCCCACAAATCCCATGGTACTATAACCCATTTTGGGGACCCGAGACACATTGGGGCCTCACACCCGGGCCACCGCCGCCACCACCGCCTTGGTGGCCGCAGTTTGCAGCGGCGCTCGTCTTGGCTGACACTGCCAACAAGGTCTTTCCTCAGCTACGCGCCGATGTTCTTGAACTTGCATTGCGGCAGTTGACGATCACCGCTGAAGGCATAAGGAGGGAGATCGACGCTCTGCGAAGGAAGTAGGATCCCGACGCCCAACTCTGTGAGGGCGCCGGCGCCACGGGACTATGGGGCGGTGAGGTGCTCGTGCAAACAACTGGACCAAGTGTAATCCTCTCTGACTACCTTCAGCCAAACGAGACTCACCATTTTTTCTGGGATCTTTCCTCGGATCCGTCCAGCTACCCTGGGTGGGTTTGGACATTTACAGCTTACCCATATTCCTCCTCGCCGGAGTTCCCGGCACTGACGAGCAGCGTGGAAATTAGGGAAGTATACTTCCTGCGCAAGGGCCAAGAGCTCGGGACTGCCTGGAACGAGTTGCAATTGAACATCGTCGTTCGCAACAACGGGGAACATCCGGTCTCATACGAATTGTTGCAATATGGGGTCAGGCAGTAACTAACAAAGGAAAGAGGATGGGGACGTGAAAGTATTAATCGTGCACGATCGGCAAGGCAGCATCAAGAGCGTTACTGTGCCAGGTGCACCAGAACCCGGATTCGAGATGCGGCTGGGATTGAAATCAAGACCCGGCGAGATGGTCAGCGAGGTCGAAGTCGGCGACCTTCAACCTGATAAGATCCACGAGCACATGCACGATATAGTCGCTCACTTTCGAATCGCAGACCATCCAGATAACCCTAAGCTCGTAAAGAAATAGTCATACGCGATAACGAATTCCTGAACCTCGTGGAGGGATCGGCGCGGGATACCTATTATGCGTGCGTAGCGCCCCGCGGTGAGGCATCCGCATATTGGTTACCCTGTGGGTGTTGATCGCATGGTACCTGACAGCGTCAGGCCTATCGCCGTTCGATCGAGAGTCCCGCCGTCAAGCTGGAACGCGGAGACCAAAGTAATCGTTCCATTGAGCCGCTGGTCACTCGGGTTCAACGGCGCGCCAGTCAGCATAAACGGCCCGACTGGGGTTGCCGATCCGGTAGTCAGCGTAATACTAGCCGAAGATGAAATTATCAACGGGTGTGATACCGTCAGGCTCGTCTGAATTCCCATTGACCCCGTGGTGACATCAAATGTTCCAGCTCCCTCTCCCACACTCGCGGTGACGCCGCTAAACACGATCGCGAATCTCTCCAGAGACACTCCCGTGCGAGGAACATCAAATGTAATCCTCATCAATACGTTGGGGACAACATATGGTCCTTCGAATCCGGACCGGTCGGTAGAGATCGCGGCAGTCGCAACGATGAACTCAACAAGCGGCCCCGGCGGAAAAGGTTCACCGGCGAGGCAGCGTCGCCAGGCATCATACGCTGACGTCCGTCGCTCTCTTAGCAAGCGGATCTGACGCCTCAAGGGCTCCGTATTCATCCACGGGTCGTCCTGTTGCGTCTGGGCAAGCTGCTCAAGCGCTTCTTCGATGTCCGCATCGTAGAAGCTGACAAGATCTCTCAACGCTTGGCAGCGGTCGTCTACCCCATCCGCCAACGTATCCTCCTCCGGGTTGCCATCGCTGTTCAGCATGATAACCGTTGCACAAGCCGAGCAGGCCAGGACCGCCGGTGGCCGCTCCCACACCTGCTGACGGCTTCGACGGCCACGCCTTTGAGGAGTTGGCCTCGTAGTCCCGCGGAGCCGCCGGAATCCCCAGGCGAACCGACGCAGATGTGGGTGGTGTCACTGCGTCGAAGGGGAACCACCACATGCACGACAGTCGCCCACCTCCGCAGGCCCTTTGCTCTCGAACACAACGCTGTTCGCAACACTCCCCAACAAGCGAGAGAAACGTAGTCGCCGACGCCCGTGCCACGCTGCGCCTGTTCGACCAGTGGGAGCCCGCCCTGCGCTGTGTATGGGCCACGGTCAACGAGGACGACGTCGAGCCCGGCCAACTCGTGCACCAGCCGATCGCCTTCGTCGCCCAAGACGGCCAAGAACGGCTGCCCGTGCCGTGGGGACGCTTCCAGGCCCTGTTTGTCGGTGGGAGCACCGAGTGGAAGCTCGGCACCCACGCCGCTGCGCTGATCCGCGAGGCGAAGTGGCGCCGAAAGTGGGTCCACGTCGGCCGGGTCAACACCTTACGGCGGATCCAATGGTTCAAGGCCCTGGAGGTCGACTCGATCGATGGCAGCGGCTTCGCCAGGTTCACGCACGCCCGGTTGCCGATGGGCATGGCCGCCCTGACTGCCCCCACCCAAGGGACCCTGCTATGAGCCGGCCGTCAGCGATGCCTACCCAACTGACCCTTCCCGTCACTGTCGCACGGGAGGTCAGTCCGTCGTCGGCGTACGCCCAACGGTGGCGTGACCGGCGCCAGTCGTTCCGGGGACCCGGGGACACGCCCTTCAACCCCGACGGCTACCACGTCGCGCTCATCCCGCACCTGCAGGCCAAGCGGTGGGTGGAGACCAACCACTACACCGGCACCTACCCGTCGGTCACCCTGGCCTACGGGCTGCTCTATCACGGACGGCTCCAAGGGGTGGCGACCCTGGGCGTTCCCGGCGGCCCCGCCGTGCTTCCCGCGGTGTTCCCCATGTTGGCACCCGACGAGGCGCTGGAGCTCAACAGGTTCGTGCTGGCCGACGTCGTCCCACGCTGCGGGGAAACCTGGATGCTCACCCGGGTGTTCCGCCACGCCGCCAGGACCGGACGGCGGGGGATCGTGGCCCACAGCGACCCATGCGCCATCCGGACCCCCGACGGCGTAGAGACCTTCCCCGGACATATCGGACGGATCTACCAGGCCCGCTCTGCTTGCTACCTGGGCAGAACCAAACCAAGGACAGTGCTGGTCACCCCCGACGGCCAGATCCTGGATGAGCGGGCGCTCAGCAAGGTCCGCAACGGCGAACGAGGCCAAGACTACGTCATCCGTCGGCTCCGCCAACTGGGCGCCCCACCCGTAGGTCGAGGGGAGTCCGGCGCCAGCTGGCTCACCCGAGCGCTACCGATGGCCGGGGTGTTCCGGCTCCGCCGGCACGGCAAGCACCGGTACGTGTTCCTGATCGGCACCCCCACCGACCGGCGGGTGCTGCGCCAGCAACTCCGCCGGCTGCACCCGAGCCCCTTGGCCTACCCCAAGACCCTCTGCTGAGCGGCCAGCGGCCACAGGAACCCGGCCGCACATCCCCCGACGGCCCCCGCCGATCGGCCGTGGCCGGCGACCTTGACCTGCAACGACCGGAAGGAGACACGAGGAGATGAGGGATCCGCTGCACACCCTCCAGGAGGGGGAGGTCTTCGTGGTGGCCACGTTGGCCGAGGGCAAGCTGGTCGATCTGGAGGTGCGGAGCCGGCCGCCCACCTTCCCCCTGCGCGAGGGGCAGGTGGCGCTGGTGGCCAACGTGGACGGCGGCGACTCGGCCGAGTTCCTGACCATCGGGGACCTGGTGGGCCACTGCGCCGACACCCTCGGCATGGACACCGACGACGAGGAGGGACCCTACGAGCCGGAGGCGATGGCCGAGAACATCCTCGAGTCCATCGGCTTCAACGCCACCGCCGGGATCGACACCGACAGCCGCGCCGAGATCGGCGACCGGCTGCTGATGGCGCTGGAGGCCGACACCGTGGCCGACCCCGATCAGGTGGCCGGCGCGGTGGCCACCGCCCTGGCGCTGGAGCAGCCCCAGGGGGTGCGCCTCATCGAGGCCTTAGTCGAGGTGGCGGCCGGCGGCCAGTACTGCGAGGGCTGCGAGCGTACCGGCAAGCCGCTGAACAAGGCCGGCTTCTGCCCCGACTGCGTGGCCGCGGCGGTGGCGGCCGGGCACGCCGACCGGGTGGGCGAGGAGCAGCCGTGATCGCCCCGGAGATGCTCGCGGCGCACCCACTGTGGTGGTGCCTGCCTGCGTTCCCCCAGCGTAGTGCCACCCCGGCGCCTGCAAGGCCGGTCCGTTCCTGCCTCGCTCCCGCTCGGTCCGGTACTCCCGTCCCCTTTGGGGACGCCCTGCGGGCGGCCTTTCCGGCGCCGGGGACCCCGGCACTTTGCGGGAGGGGACCGGCAGGCAACCCGGGGCCTGCCCGACCCAGCGGAGGCACGATGCCCTCACGTTCATTCAGGCCCAACGATCGAACCGCGCGCCGCTTGATTCCCCAGGAATCGCAGGCGGGCGGGCAGCCCGCGCCAGTGCTGGGAGAGCCGGCCCGCTGCACCGACATGCCTGACGCCAGTGCCCTATCAGTGTCAGCGACCAGCCACGTCGCGCTGTCCCCTCCGAACAGTGGTGGTGCCGCTGGGGTCGGCGACCGTGGGCACGACCACCCACGAGCGTTCGGAGGAGACGCGATGAAGCCCCGGACCTCGGCGATCACCGAGACGGTCCTGGTCGTCCACTGGCCCGACGCGCCCAGCCCGACGACTTGGCAGGCGCTCAAGCCGCCGATTGAGGCGTGGATCGACCAGGTGAACCTCGACTACCCCAAGACCGCCGGGCCGAGCTACTACCCGGGCAGCAACCTCCAGGCGCTGGAACTGCTGATCGGCCGGATCGAGGAGCACGACATCGTGTGGGAGCTGCAGGTCACCACGACCGTCAAGCCGGCCGAGCCGGGTGTCCAGCCGGTGGCGTGGGGCTTCCAGATCCCGCCGCACGAGATCGGCAACACCTATGTCGATGGCGGTGAGCGGTTCGTGATCTCGATGGTCAACGGCGAGCGGTCCGAGCCGCGGGTCGAAGGCGACCCACCAGCCGACTCGCCCGAGGATGCGCTGCGCCGCACGATCGAGTTCGTCGGCTCCAGCGATGGCTACCAGAACCATTGGTATGTCTACGACAGGGAAACTGGCGTGCTGCATCAGTTCGAGCAGGACGCCAGTGGACGGACCCTCGTCCTTGCCGACGACGGGCTCTTCAGCCTTCAGGGCCTCGACGACCCGCAGCAGGCGACTCGGGAATGAGCGATCCGATCAGCACACAAAGGCTCGGAGCTGCCCGAGCACGGAGGCGATGATGCCAGCCACTGGTGCTCACGATCATGGGATCCAGGGCAACGCCGTTCCGACGCCAGTTCTGCGCCGGTATACCGTGACAGTCCGAGAGGTCCACACGCAGATGGTCCAAGTCGACGCCGTCGATCCTGATGATGCCAAGGCGGTCGTACGCAGCGGCGGCGGGGAGTATCTCGACAACACCCTGGAGTACTCCCACACCTTGGACTGTGACACCTGGACGGTTGAGCAGGTCGACGGCTCGCCGTGACGTTCCGATACGCTGCGCGGCGCTGGCGAGCCTCGTCGCCCAGACAGGGGAGGCCGTGTTCGCCGACAAGCCAATCGCCACCGACCGTGACGTGGCGATCGAGCGCTACTTCGCCCGCCCCCCGCACGACTCCCACTTCCTTGCCAGCACCACCATCTCTCACCCTCTCACCACATGGTGGCGCTGTGACGCATCCCCGGCCGGAAGCACTTCTACAGAGGCTCGCGGTTTCGGGCGACAGCGCCGAGGCCGTGCAGCCCCGTGAGCTGCTTGGGAGCGGCCGTCCCTGTCGCCGGAATGGGTGAGCCTGTAATGAGCGTCGCCTCCGCTAGCCTTCCAAGGCTGATCGCGACGCCATCAGGAACTCGCGCTCGAGTGGAGATAGCGAGCATCTTAGCATCTTTAGGAGTTCTATTCCCACGAGGTAATTTGCGCCTGTACATCATCTTCCCGAACTGGCCGACCTTCGTTCGGACGTACCGATAGTGTTTTCGGCCCGGCATGAACTGGAAGGCCGCCAGTGCTGATTCCGGTTACAATATAAACATGAGCCCAGAAGAGCACATGATGTGGCGAGGGATAGAGAAGGATGCGACATATGTCGGACGCCTTGCGCGGGACCTCAGCAATCCGACCTTAGCGGCCTTTGCTGGCGTGATCTCGTTGTGCATGGCACCTTACCTATCGCTCTTCGCCCACGAGTCGTACCGTAAGTTGAAGAGGGCAGATCCGACACTATCATCGCTGCTCTCTAGGAATGTGGAATCCATCGTAGCCCAGTCGCGCCACAGCCTGAAGCTTTTCGAGGACACGCAGCGCGGCATTACTGCCCAGCTCGCCTACTTCAACGATGACATCCTACCCGCCCACCATCGCCGCTTCCTTGGCAATACCTGGTTGAAGCTCGCTCGATTCCTGGAAACAGATCTCGGACTCTATAGCTATGACCAGCGGCTTATCGCTACCACCCATAGCGCAACCTTCCATCTAGGAATAGAGCCCGATGAGCTCCTCAAGGAAGGTGCTGGCCCACAGATACAGGTGATCTATGAGGAATATGGCGCCTACTTCGCTCGGCTCGGCGCACGGCTCGATGCGCCTGGACCAACGTTTGTAAGCTATCTCGATCCGAAGCGCTTTAACCAGCGGCCCAAGGACGTACGTGCTGAACGATACTACCAGCGTGTCTTCGATGGCGCTCACAACCGTGATGTCAACGCACTCCTAACCTTCTTCCGAAGCATGTTGAACTTCGTCAGTACGGTCATCACAGCCAGCGACGGGCCACCAGAGACCGAATATACGGTCTGGAAGATTCGCTTCCTAACGCTGTATCAGGTGCTCGGCAGTCTGCGTGTCTTGCGCGACGAACAGCTTCGCACCCTTACTGCTCGATCGGCACGATACATCGAGCAAATCATGAGGATGCCAGAAGCACGGCTCATTATGGAGCCTGCCGCCAAGCCGTTTCGTAACACCCTCATGCACTACAATCTGGACAGCCGCATAAATCCGATGCGAGTAGATCTAAACGAACCACTCTTTGGTCTGGTGCCCATCTACTTCCCCTCACACGACACGGCAACATTCACGGCGGCTGTCGACCAATGCATCGTCGCGACTGCAGCCGTCATGAACGAATGGGCGGACGGAGAGATTCCGTACGGTCGCACGGATACAGCTCTTCGAAGATACCGCTCCACCTGAGCGTCGCCTTCGTCGTTACGTATCCACATGTGACCCATGACCCATGGCCTCGTCGAGGAACATCTCGTCAGCTAGTCAGGGGAGCTTGTGAGCGACGCTGTCCTTCTGTCATGGGCGACGAAGTCGAGGACCCATCGTCTACGGTCAGCAACTCCAACTACTCATGAAAGCACGGGGTTGCGAACAATCCCGCGAGACGAGCGGCAAGCTCATATATCCGAAAGTAACGATGCGTAATCCATTGATCGCGGTCTACGCGCCTCACCACCTGTTCGGTCCTACAAGAGAGGCTCGCTCGTTCCGGTGACAGGGACGGCCGCTCCCCTGCTGCTCACTGGGCTGTGAGCGGCACGTCTACCCGGCGATACAGCCCGCTGCCCTAAGCCTGGATCCACCGATGCTCGAATTCCTGGTGGGTTGGAGTGCATGCGGGGCTGGTTTGAAGACGGGTGCGGGTGTGCTGGAGGCAGGATCGGGGCGGCGTGGCGGCCGGTTGGAGGCGATCGGAGGACGCGAGCTGC
>WNFU01003998.1_pt1 | contig 30189 bp, 26 predicted proteins | sample 5400121 | NCBI WGS metagenome assembly WNFU01 (sample SAMN13153360, study PRJNA577476) | soil metagenome | isolation source: 100 cm soil or saprolite under grassland replicate 1 | place: USA:California | collected 2016-06-15 | reverse complement strand
TTCGCCGCGACGACGAGCGTTCCGTTGACCGTCGCCACCCGTCCTTCGCCGTCGGTAACGCGCGTGGCGAAGGTGAAGCGTCCTGGAAGGGTGGGCGTGCCCGAGATCGTGCCGTCTGGGGCGAGCGCGAGCCCTGCCGAGAGCGCGCCACTCGCGAGCGCCCAGGTGAACGTTCCGTTGCCGCCGGTCGCAGTCTGCGCCGCGGTGAACGGCACGCCGACCTCGGCCTTCTGCACCGGCGCCCCCAGGAACGGGGAGGAGGCCACGACCGGCTGGCGGACGACCAAGGTCTCGGTCTCGGTGTCAGAAGCGCCGCCGCCGCCCACGGCGCGCACCACGAACGTGTACGAGCCCTCCGTCGTCGGCGTTCCGCTGAGGACGCCCGCGGACGAGAGCGTCACACCGGCGGGAAGCGACCCGGACTGAATCGACCACGTCGCCGACGCGGGCGAACCCTGCACTGGGTTCGTGTTCGTGATCGAGAGAGCGGTGAACGTCTGCGAGTACGCCTGTCCGACCGTGCCGCCCGGGACCGACTGCTGCTGGATGCTAAGGCCCGGGACGACTGTGAAGACGAACTGGCGCTCCGAGTGGTTATCGCCGCCGCACCACGGGTAGCCGCCCTCCGCCGCGGTCAGGTCGTGCACGACCACCCAGGGCTCCGTCTTCCCACTGCTCGACGGGGTGCCGCTGACGAGGCCACTCGAGGAAAACTTGAGACCCGCAGGGAGCCCGCCGTTCACGAGTTCCCACCGGTACTGGTCGCAACCGAACAGGGCGCGAAGCTGGAGGGAGTAGGGCTGCCCCACTTGGCCCGCGGGGCAGACGAGCAGGGGTCCGCTGGCAGGGCACGGCTTCGTGTCGTCGAAGCTCGCGGCGGATCCAGGCATGGCGACGACGCCGACGAGCAGCGCGACGAGTCCAGCGATCAGTGCAAATCGTTTCATGTCCTCTTTTCCTCCCCGGGGGATCGAAAGTCGCGCGCAAGGTAGCAAACGCGTCCGACGTTCTATCCCCGGAAGGGTGGTCAGCCGGCGGTGAGACGAACGTGCCGCGCGATGTCGTAGTCGAACAGGTAGACCGTCATCGGCCCGAAGCGATGGACAGTCGCCGCGCGAGCCGCAAACGGCGGAGCGTGGATGACGGGGACGGTCGGATCGATGAGGAGAAACGTCGGCCCGCCCTGCGGCTCGTACCACGAGCGGATTGTGAAGAAGTTGTAAGGGCAGAGCTGCGTGCCGCAGTTGACGACCGGCGCGACGAGCAGGCGCATGTCTGTCTGCCAGCTGAGGTTCTGCGCGTCCCAGTACCCGGCGAAGCCGCGCGTGGCGCGCTCGCGCTCGAGCAGCTGCACGATCGGCCGCTCGTACATCGGTAGCGTCACCAAGCCGGTTATCTCCGCACGGCCGCCGACCACTCCGGCGATGTTCACTGCGGCGACCGCCGCGACAGCCAGCGACACCGCGAGCTGTCCTGGACGCGATCTCGCCGCAAGGAGGGCGATCCCGGCTCCCGCCGCGGGCGCCAGCGTCAGTAGGTAGTGCACGCTCTTGGGCCCGAGGTCGTATGCGTTGGGCGTGAGCACGAAGACGACGCATAGCAGGGCGACCGCGACAGCCCAGTAGCACGCGAACGCGCGCAACGCCGGCTCCGCATGGCGCGCTTTGACGGCTGCGAGGAGCGGCGCGGCGAGCGCGGCGAACGTGAGGAGTGCGATACCGGCTCGCAGCGGCTCGTGCGGATACGGACCCGGCAGGGCGTAGTTCGCGCCGCCGAGGAGGGCGACCATGCGCCCGAGGTGCACGACGTTGCCGGGAAGGTCGCGCACGCTGTCAAGCCCGACGTCTAGGCCAACGACGTGAAAGTCGAGCGCCTGCATGGTTACGTTCGTCGCAACTGCCGAAACGATCGCCAACGCCAGCGTCGCGCCCGCGCGTACACCGATGTCGCGTCGTCGTGTCGTCCAGGCCAGGACCCCTGCCGCCACCGCGAACGGGACAATTCCGGCGAACCAGAGCAGCGGATCCGATGCCGCGTTCAGGCCCGCGATCACGCCGGCCGCGACGGCCGGTAGCCACGACCTCGTCCGCAGTAGCAGAACGAGCGACGCGGCTAGCACGACGGCGCCGACAGGATTCGTCACGTGCGAGGCGAGCGAGAGCAACGCGCGGAGGACGAACGGACCGACCACGAGCGCCGCTGCAGCCGCGGTCACGCCGGCCCATCTGCCGGCGACCTTCGCGGTCGCCCACCCGAGCACACCCGCCGTCACGAGCGCCAGGATGTAACCCGACGCACCCCAGAGCCTCGCGTGCCAGGGAAGGTCGCGCGTCGCCAGCAGCCACCATAGAGTCGTCCATTCGCCGTAGTGCGGGATGTGCACGGGGCCGCTGCCGCGCAGGCGCTCGGCGAGCGCCAGGGGAGCCGACACGTCGGTATCCCAGTGGTTGTTGCGTACGAGCTGCGAGCCGAGCGCGACCACCGTCGCGACGTACGCCGCTCCCGCGAGTGCGGGGAGCCAGCGCAGGATCAGCGTCGCCCGAGCAGCGCGCATGATCCGAAGAGGACGAACGCCGGCGCGACGGGGAGCGCAAAGCGCGGATCTGCGAACAGACCGAGCGCATTCAGCACGATCACCACGCCCGCCGCGAACGCAAGCGCGACGAGCGTTCGCGCTCCTTGCGGCCGCCGCCAGAGGAGCGCAAACACGCCGACCGCGATCCAGATCAGCAAGCGCGGGTACCAGCGCGACGCCTGGTTCAGCCGCAGGGCGAGCTCGGAGTTCCCGGTCCGCGACGGCAGGTTGCCGAACAGGTGGCCGAGCTCACGTTTGATCTCATCGAAGCGCCGCCTGTAGCGCGGCTTGCAGAACGTGAAGTGATGCTCGGTCGCGGAAGTCCAGACCTCGCGAATGCAGTTGTCGGGGCGCGAGATCCAGACGCTTTGGCCCGCGGGGATGGGCTCGCCCTCCGTCGGCGCCGGCAGCTCGCGTCCGCGCACGTCAACCTTCCGGAGCGCCCGAGCCGGCTCGGGCGTGGGCGGCGGTGAGCGGAAGTACGACTCGCTCACCTGCAGCCAGACCGTCTTCAGCACACCCGACGTGTACGTCCCGGGATGCGTCCGCACCGCCTCGATTCCAGTCCTGCGGAGGACCGAGTAGTTCGAGTCCCAGCCGAAGTATTCGTCGGACAGGAGATAGAAGTCCTCGTGGATTCGGAAGCTGCCGCTGCGGAAGACCTCCGCGACCGTCACGCCGTATGACTTGTACGGGTCGCGCGTGACCAGATGCCGTTGGACGGCCTCAGCGAGCCGCCGTGAGGCCGGTCCGTTGTCCGGCCTCACGATCTTGTCGGTGATGAACGCGCGGTACAACGGGATAACCGCGTTGCCGCCGCGCGCAAGCGTGTAATCCCCGAAGCGAACGCCGTTCAGGACCCCCCAGGCGACGAGGGGGAGCAGACCGGCGGCGAAAAACGCGAGCGCGCGGCGCGGGCCGGCGATGATGAGCGGAAGCAGGACGAACGCAAGGAGCACAGCGTTCCCGGGGCGGATGAGCGCGAGCAACGCGACGCCCGCTCCCGCAAGCGCCCATGACGCGGCTGAAGGCACGCGCATCGCCCGTACGACGAGCCATGCCCAGAGCGCAAACGCCGCGGCGAACGGCGCCTCGCTCGAGACCTCGTGGAACAGCAAGGCATACGCGGGGTATACGAGTAGCGCAACGGCGACGAGGAGCGCCGCGCGTGTCCCGAACGTGCGCGCGGCGGCGCTCCACGCGACGACTGACCCCGCGAACAGAACGGCCATCAGCGGTTCGGCAAAGAAGCCGCCCGCGACGTCGAGCGCCGCGCCGTCGAGGATTCCCGGAACGGGCGTACGGAAGAGCATCGACCAGGGCAACAGGGGGTGCCAGTCGAGGAACTGAACGTAGCCGTACAGGTACTCGTCGAGATCGCGGCCGCCGATCAGCGGCCAGCCAACTGCCTGCACCGCGTAGACGGCGAGTGCTGCGACAAACAGCACAAGCCCGCCGAGAGGCTGCTCGGCAAGCTCTTCGAGTCGACGGAGCGCCCGACGCGTCACGTATCGTGATTGCGATGGCGAGAAGGGGGATTCTCGCACGCGCGATGGAGCGACGCTGGAGCGAGGCGGAAGCCTGGTACCGCGCGAAGATTCTTGAGTCGCTTGCTCCCGATCCAGACGCCATCCTCCTCGACGCCGGCTGCGACGACGGCGCCTGGACAGATGCGGTCCGCCGCAGGATCGGCATCCCGCGAGAGCGGGTGCACGGTCTCGAGGTGGTGGACGAGCGTGCGGACCTCGCCCGCGCGCGCGGCTTCAACGTTCACACCGGAGATCTCGAAGAACCGTGGCCGTTCGAGGACCGAGCGTTCGACGTGGTGCACGCCAATCAGGTGATCGAGCATCTCACGGACCTCGACCACTTCGTCTCTGAACTGCGCCGGGTACTTGCGCGCGGCGGCACAGCGCTTGTGTGCACGGAGAATCTCGCCAGCTGGCACAACGTCGCACCGCTCGCGCTCGGCTACCAGCCGTTCTCGCTGACGAACGTCTCGCGCGTCCGGCCAATCGGGAATCCCTTCGCGCTGCACGCCGAGCAGGCGCCGGCGCATGGCGAATCGTGGCAGCACGTCCATGTCCTCACGTTCGCGGGGCTGTGCGACATCTTCGAGGCACACGGCTTCACGATTGAGGCTTCGTGGGGGGCCGGCTACTACCCGTTCTCGCGACGACTCGCGCGTGCTCTCGCCGCTCGTGATCCGCGACACGCGCATTTCATCGCCGTGGTGGCTCGTGCGGCTTCCGCAGTAGATGAATATCGTGACGCCCGTCGTCGGCTGCTGGTCGAAAGCTGACGACCTCGAAGCCGCGCGCCAGCTCGGCCTGAACGTACTCCGCCGGATGGTAGGCGCTGCATAGGCTGAACCCGGCCGAGCGCTCGTACAGAACGACGAGCCGCCCTCGCTCGAATGAGCGGCGCTCGTCTGGAGTCAGCCTGTCCCGGGAGACGAAGAACTCGCCGAGCGTCGAGAAGAGGAAGTAGCCGCCGGGCCTGAGCACGCGGCGGCATTCGGCGATCCACTCGCGCTGCAGCTCTTCGGAGAGATGCGTCATGACGGAGAAGGCGTAGAGGAGGCCGAAGCTATCGTCCTCGTACGGCAGCGGCGGGTAGAGCTTGTTGACCTTCCCCTCGACGAACGGCAGGCGCTCGTTGCACCAGTCGATCATTCTCGGGTTGATGTCGCAGCCGTGAATGTGTGTGTCGTGCAGGCCGGCCCAGTGGCGCAGGACACGCCCGCAGCCGCAGCCCCAATCGAGGAGCGCGCGAACCTCGTCGAGCGGCACCAGCGAGCGGATCAGGTCGGCGTTGTGTTTGCCGCTCTCGAGGAAGAAGCGCGCGTCGGCGTGTAGCGGCCCCACCTGCGCGCGCATGCGTGCCGGTGGCAGGGGCAGGCCGTCGTCCGCCGCCGTCCGCCCGCCGAACAGCGACTTCGCGGCGAGCGCAGTCTCGTACACGCGCACCGCCGGCCGGGCCAGATGTAGACGGTCGAAGAGGTCGAGGACGCTCCGTCGGCGGCCCCAGCGCGCTGGTTCGATCATGGCGGGACCGTATAGTCGAACCGGTGCTCTCGGCGGTCCTGCCGGTCTACAACGGGGGAGCGGAGATCGTCGACAACGTCGGCGTGATCCGGCGGGCGCTCGCTGCCGGTCTGCGCGGCGAGGAGATCGAGGTGATCGTCGTCTCGGACGGATCGATCGACGAGACCGCCGAGCAACTGCTGGCCGCGCGCGGCGACGTCGGCTTCCGCGTCATCCACTACGACCGCAACCTCGGGAAGGGCTACGCGGTCAAGGCCGGTGCGCTCGCGTCGCGCGGCGAGTGGGTCGCTCTGATCGACGCCGATCTCGATCTCGATCCCGCATCGGTGCCGTCGTACCTCGAGGCAGCGCGACGCGAGGACCTCGATTTCGCCATCGGCTCGAAACGGCATCCCGAGTCGCTCGTGCACTATCCGCGCTCGCGCCGGATCGCGAGCTGGTGCTACCAGCAACTCAACCGGCTGCTCTTTCGCCTCGACGTCCGCGACACACAGGTTGGCCTGAAGGTGTTCCACCGCCGCGTCGTGGACGAGGTCATGCCCCTGTTGCTCGTCAAGCAGTTCGCATTCGATCTCGAGCTGCTCGCGGTGGCGGCAACCCTCGGCTTCGACCGCATCAAGGAGATGCCGGTCCGCCTGCACTATCGCTTCACTGGGTCGGCACTCGGTTCGCGGGCCGTGCTGCGCGCGCTGTGGGACACCGCGGCCGTCTTCTACCGCCTGCGCGTGCTGCGCACCTACCAGCGCAAGCGGCGCTTTCTCGCAACGCGTGCGCCGACCTTGCCGCTGGTCAGTGTCCTCGACGACGAGGGCGCTGTCGCGACGCTCGACTATCCGGCGGTCGAGGCCGCCGTGTCAGCGCGCGCAGCTCGCGGCGAGGTCCTCGCCATGTTGCAACGTGGCGCGCGCCCTGCCGGGAACTGGGTCTCCGCAGCGGTTCCTTACTTCGCCGACACAAGCGTCGCGGCCGTGGTTGCCCCGACACTCGCGCCGCTGCGCGGACCGCTTCGGCAGCGTGTCGCCGCGGCGGTGCTCGAGTCGCGCCTCGGTGTCGGTTCGCGCCGGTCTAGCTTCTTTCCGGGGAATGTTCGCGTGGTCGTGGACTACCCGGGCGAGAACGTCATCGTGCGCAAGCGGGACTACGACGCCGACGTTCCGCCAGGCGAGCTCGTCGCGTGGCTGACGTCCCGAGGCAGGCGCGTGATCTACACCCCCGACACGTCGGTCTCTGCGGCACCGGCGCCGCTCGTCGGGGCGCACCTCAAGGACGTGCTCCTTCACGGGAGGGGGCGCGGCCTGACCGCGCGGCGAACGCGCGGGCGCAGCCTCAGCGCCGCGACGGCGGCGTCGCTCGCGCCCCTCCTCGCGGCAGGCGCTGGCGTTATCTTGCTCACGTTCGCCGGTGTCGCGCGCGTAGTCGGGTTCGCGCTGGTGCTCGCGTACATGGCGACGCTCGTCCTCAGCGGCCTGCACGCGGCCGTCCGTTTTCGCTCGCTGCTCGTGGGCCTGCTCGAGCCGCCGGCGGTCGTTGCGAGTCAGGCCGCCTATCTCGTCGGCTTCGTGGTTGGGTTGACGTCCAATCTCGCCAGCAGGTCGCCGAGCAGCGCGTTCCAGTCGAAGCGTCGCGCATAAGCGAGCGCCGCTTCGCGGCGCGCCCGCCACTCGTCGGGCGAAGCGAGCAGGCTCTCGATCGCTGCAGCCAGCGCCGCGGGGTCGTCCGCGACGATCTCCGCGCCTGCTTCGGCGGCGAGCTCGAGCGCGTTCGGCGGGACGTCGGTGAGCAAGGTCGGCAAGCCCGCGGCGAGGTAGGCCTTGAGCTTGCCGGGGTCGGCATAGCGCGTGAACGACTCGCCAGTTTGCCGGTACGGCGCGACTGCAACCGCGGCGTGGCTGAGCAGGCGCTCGACCTCGCGGTGATCGGCGACGTAACCGTGGAACGTCACGTTCTTGGCGCGGGCGCGCAAGCTCGCCTCGAGCGGACCGGTGCCGATCACATCGGCAGGGCGGTCCCCGAGCGCGTCGAGCAGAGTCGCGACCCCCTGGCGCTCGACGAGGTGGCCGAGGAAGACGACGCGACCGTCCTGGAAGCTCTCCGTCGTCGTCGTCGGAACGCGGTCGATCCACGCGCCCATCGGAACGACGTGTGCGGGGGCGTCGCCGAGACCGTGGCGACGGTTCCGCCCGTTGCGGGCGGCCTCTGAGAGCTCGACGCGCGCATCGGCGCGGACGCAGCACAGGCGGTCGAGGCGGTCGTAGATCCGCGTCGCGATCGTCCCGCGCCCGAAGCGATCCGGAACGAAGTCGACCGACCACAGCACAACGCGATCCGTGCGTGCGATGAGTCCGCGCGCGCAGGCGAGCGGGTTGAATCCGAACCACACCTCGACGCGCGGCGGGAGCAGCGGGACGAACGGGTCTAGGGCGAAGGACGCGGGCGGCTTGAGCGGGAGACGTACGCCGCGCTCGTCGACGAGGGCGCCGCCCGCGTACCTCGCGATCCGATGTCGACTGCCTTGCTCTGGCGTGAGCGGATGGAAGATCGTCACGACGTCAGCGCCACGGGCAACGAGGTAGTCCCGCAATGCCTGCGCGGGACCGTCGGCGAAACCGTTGGAGACGATCGCCACCATCGTGCTCACGCGCGGGCCGCGTAGACGTAATCGCGCGTCCACGCCTCGGCGGCGTCGTCGCGCGTCTGTACTTCGAAGCCGTGCTCGGCCAGGAACTCGCGAACTGCAGCCTTCGTCGGCATGCCCAGGAAGTCGTGGCAGCTGATGCAGACGTGGCGCGTGCTCGAGAGCAGCGCTCCCATCCCTGCGAGGGCACGCTGCTCCGCGCCTTCGATGTTCATCTTCAGCAAGTCGATGCGGCCGATGCCCAGTTCGGCGGCGATCGTGTCGAGACGTCGCGCTGCAACCCGGACGCCGGCCTCGTTCGAATCCAGCACTCTGTTCCGCAGGTGGTGGGCGTTGTCGGAAAGCATGACGTCACCCTCCGAATCGCTGACCGCGACCTGGAGTGGGGTCACATTTTCCAATCGGTTCGCCGTGCAGAGGCCGACGAGTCGCTCATATGTGCGGGGGTGCGCCTCGATGGAGACGACCCGGCCGTTCCGCCCCACGAGCTGCGAGAACAGCAGCGCTTCCGCGCCGATCCCGGCACCGACATCGAACACGACGTCTCCCGGCTGCGGCGTGTACTCATGGAGGAAGAGATCGCGGGCTTCCGCCGTGAGCACGTCCGGCGGCGCGGCCCGCCCAAGGGACGCGTGCGGGATCTTCGCGTGGCGGTAGTGGTGAATCCAGACGCCGTCGCGCCAATAGACGAGGCACAGCTCGCGGTACGTCCAGCTCACCCATGCCGACGCCGGGAGCACGAGGAGGGCGCGGCGTCCCGGCCGGTCGAGACGGCGCACGATTCCGGGCCAGAACCTACGCACGCGCGAAGACAATGCTGAGTTGCATGCTTCCCCGCCTGTCGCTCGAGCGGCGCCGGTCGCGTCCCTCGCACCACCACCACAGCTGATCGCTGAGGCGGCCGGCGAGGAGCTGGAGGACCTTCACGGAGTGGCCCGTGAATTGCACGTCGACCGGTTCGAGACCGAAACGGCGCGCTCGCTCGACGAGGGATTCGGCTTCGTAGCGCCGCAGATGGCCGAGCCGGCGGTCATGGCGGCGGTTTGCCTGCCGAAACAGCGGCGAGATGTGCCTCAGGGCGTGCGGCACGGTGATCCACGCGCGGCCGCCGCGCCGGAGGACACGCGCCAACTCGCCGAGTGCACTCTCGTCGTCCGGAACGTGCTCGAGCACGGCAATTGCCAGCGCGGCCCCGACCGACGCCGACGCGAGCGGCAGCTTCTCCGCCGAGCAGCGCACCCAGAGCGTCCGCTCGGCGAGGCCTTCCGTCTTGGCAAAGCGGCGCGCGGTTCTGAGACCCTCGAGAGAGAGGTCGCAGCCAATCGCCGCGAGCCCGTCTCGCGCAGCCTCGATGACGGTATAACCGGACCCGCCAACGCCGACGTCCACAAGCGGCGCCTTCGAATCGTCGAGGACGCCAGCGGCGCGCAGGCGGTCAATATATGCGGAACGCCAGTTCTCGAGCGAGTAGCGCTCATAGCCTTGAAACTCGGCGTCGAAGTACGCGCGTTGGTCGCTGTATTGCGGCTCGCCCGAGATCGTCTCCTCGTCGAGTAGCACGGGAATTCCGTCCACGATTGGAAAGCGGTGCCCACACTCGGCGCAGACTGCGTCGGCGGCGAGTTCCAGTTCCGAGCCGCAGTGCGGGCAACGCAGCAGTCCTGTCAGCATGACGCTGGTGATGCTAGGAGACTCGCTCAGCGTTGTCATGCCGGTCTACAACGAGGCGGCCAGCGTCGCGGCGACGATCGATGCTCTCGCGACGGCCCTCGACGGCAGCGGCTTTGCTGCTGAGCTCGTCCTCGTCGACGATGGCTCGACGGACGCAAGTGCTGACGTGGCGCGCGCGAGCGCGGACGGCCGGCTCGCCGTCCGCGTGCTCGCCCAGCCGAACCGCGGCCGCTTCGAAGCGCGACGGGCCGGGCTGGCGCACGCCCGCGGCGAGTACGTCCTCTTCCTCGACTCAAGGGTCCGGCTCGGTGCGGGCTCGCTGCGCTTCGTCCACGGTCGGTTGCAGTCGGCGCGCGTCTGGAACGGACACGTCTACGTCGACGCCGACAATGCGTTCGGGGAGTTCTGGCGCCTGCTCGCCGAGCTCGCCTGGCGCGACTACTTCGACAACCCGCGCACGACGAGCTTCGGGCTCCAGGAGTTCGACCGCTTTCCGAAGGGGACGACGTGCTTCCTGGCGCCGCGCGCGCTGCTCGAGTCGGCGTTCGCCGGGTTCCGCTCGCATTACGGAGACGTCCGATTGGCGAACGATGATACGCCGATCCTGCGCGCCGTCGCCGCAGCAGAGCGGATCCATATCTCTCCCGAGTTCGCCTGCACGTACTCGCCGCGCACGACGCTCAGAGGCTTTCTGCGCCACGCGGTTCATCGGGGCACCGTCTTCCTCGACGGCCACGGAACGCCGGAATCGCGCTTCTTTCCCGCCGTCATCGCCTTCTTTCCGCTCAGCGCCGCGCTCCTCCGCCGTCCAGGGCTCGTGCCGGCGGGACTCGCGGCGTGTGGTGCAGCCGCTGCCGCGTATGGCGTGCACGCAGGGAGGTCGAAGCGTGAGCTGCAGGTGCTCGCGTCCGTGACGCCGCTCTACGCTGCCGGCCACGCCCTCGGTATGTGGCGCGGCGCGCTCGAGCTCCTGCGCCGGTGATCCTCGTCGTCTTCGGGACGACGGGCGAGCTGATCAAGCTCGCGCCGGTACTGCTTCGACTCGAGGAGCGCGGGCATCCCTACGTGCTCGCCACGACGGGCCAGCAGGTGCAGCAGATCCCGATCTTCCTCGACCAGTTCGGGCTACGCCAGCCGGATCTCTGGCTCGCCCGTGGCGCGCGCGGGCGTGACCTGCGCGTGAACTCGGTCGCGCACATCGAAGGCGGGCTGCGCAGCTACGACTTTCGCCACCCGTTTCCGGAGGAGCTCAACCGCACGCTGGCGACCGCGCTCAGCCGCGTCCACTACGCACCCGGCGCGTGGGCGGCGTCGAATCTGCGTCGCGGCGAGATTGTCGACACAGGCTCGAACACAATCCGCGACAGCCTCGAGCTCGTTACTACTGAGCCGCCGTCCGTCCCCTTGCCTGAGTCGCCGTTCGGCGTCGTGTCGCTCCACCGGTTCGAGCTGCTGAACAACCGCAAGCTGCTGACGGAAACGATCGAGCTCCTCGCCGACGCCGCGCAGGTCACGCCGATGCTGTTCGTCGACCACCCCGTGACGGTGGCGGCGCTCGAGCGTTTTGGTCTGACGAGACACTTCGACCCGACTGCGTTCCGGCGCACCCCACGTCTGCGCTTTTTCGACTTCGTGCGCGTCGAACGGCGCAGCGCGTTCGTAGTCACGGACAGCGGCGGCAGCCAGGAAGAGTGCTACTACCTCGACCTGCCGTGTCTCGTGCACCGTGTGAAGACCGAGCGCCGCGAAGGACTTGGGGAGAACGCGGTGCTGTCCGAGATGCGCGCCGACGTCCTGCGTGAATTCCTGCTCGAGCCGTCGCACCACCGGCGCAGGACGGAGCTGGCACCGGCGTCTCCGTCCGAGGTCATCGTCGACGACCTCGAGCGGCGCGCCTTCTTGTCAGAAACCCGGGTCGGCTGACACGCTAATCGCGCGGAACGTCGCGGCACCGTTCCCCGCGCCGACGCTCGGCTGCGTCAGGAGGACTGCGTCGGCCTCCGACGTGGCCGCCGGATCCACCTTGAAGAGGAGCTGCGAGACACCGCGTGGGACTTCGATGTTCTCGGCGAAGTGTCGTGAGCCCGTGAAGCCGTACGGGTGCTCGCCCTGCGTGTCCTGCACGCGCAGATCGCGCTGTCCGCCGGGCGCTGCCGCGTCGAACTCGAGGCGCACGATCCCGGGCACACGTGAGCGGATCTCCAGCACAGCCACGCCGCCCGACGCAATCAGCGGATAGAAGATCACGCCGTTCTCGACTCGCCGCGGCGCAGCGAAGCCTCCCGCAAACATCGCGAACGCCGGCGCCGGCGGCGCCGTCACAGCCCACACAGACGAGGTGTCGGGGAACCGCCCGACCAATCGATACCCGTCGGCGGGCGCCGGCTCGCGCGGCTGCACCGGGACGTCGGCAACGCCGCCCGGGTGGATGACGATTGCGGTCACGCCGAGCAGCGACAATGCCGACGAGGTGCCCGGCTCCTTCGGGTCGAGCACCATCAGATGGGCGAGGTCGGCGACCGACTCCGCGGGCGCGCCGTTCATCAGCGGTCGCCCGTGCACGCGCTGCCAGAGGCGGTAGAGGTCCGAGTAGCCGAGGGGGTACTCGGCGAGGATCCCGTCCGGAGTGCTCCGCTCAACCACCGTGTACTCGGGTGGAACAGGAACCGTGCGGAAATGCGCGACACGATTCGTCGAGAGCTCGACGAACGAGATGACGAGCGCGACGGCGACGACCGCGACCCCGGCGAAGCGCCGAACGGTCTCCAGTCCGAGCGCGGCGAGCGGTAGGACCGCGGTCATCAGGAGCGGATCCCAGCGCGACGGCACCCGGAAGGCCGGCAGAACGTTCCAGAGCAACTTCGACGGCATCGAGATTCCCGCCACTGGGCTCGGCAGCGCGAAGAGGAACCCGACGACGAATGCGGCGACCAGTCCGGCGCTCACCGCCGCCAGACCGTTCCGCCGGCGCAGCATGATGACCAGCCAGACGATCGCCAGTGCGATCGTCAGCAGGCCGAGGTAGTTGCTGATCTCCGTGAAGCTCGGGGAGCCGTGCATGTGCCGGCGCCAGAAAGAGTCGAGGTCCAAGAGCAGGTGGTTCGGCGCCGGAACGACGAGCTCGAGCGGGCGGAGCCCATACGGGGCGAGCGCCTCCGATTCGCGCTGAAAGCCGGCGCCGGCGTTCGCGCCCGATGCGTAGGAGCCGATTGCGACGAGGCCGCTCGCCAGCAGCGCCGCTCCGATCGAGCCGCCGGTCAGCAACAGCGCCCGGCGTCCCCGGGAGATCAGCGCAACGCCGACCGAGAACGCGATCACTGTGATCACGGCCATGCCGCCGAAATAGCCCGACGTCAGCCAGCACCCCAGGGTCGCGGCGCCGACGAAGCCGAAGCGGATCCATGTCGGATTCCGAGCGGCGGCGACGAGCGCGAGCACGAGCAGCGCGAGCACTTCGACGTGTGTCAGCGAGGCGTGTTCGGCCCGCGCGAAGTGCCAGGGAAAGATGATGAAGACGACGGCGGCCCACGCGGCGACGAAGCGACTGCAGCGGAGGTAGCGCGCAAGCAGGTACATGGCCGCCCCCGAGAAGATGTACCCGGCGAGCGTGACCAGGTTGTACGCCACGACGGGGCCGAACAGCTTCGAGGCCAGATACGCCGGGTAGTACGGTAGCGACCACTGGATGTTGAGTCCGTTCCCTTCGTCCCAGCCGAAAGGTGCGCCGCTGAAGGTGTGATGCGTGTTGCCGAGGAGGTGGAACCCGCTCTCGTGGTCGAGCGTCCAGAAGAACGAGACGGATCCTGTCGAATCGGAGCCGGGCGAGCCGATGATCGTCGAACCGAGATGGACGACAACCGGCCAGAACAGCAGACAGACGAACACCGTCGTCCCGAGCAGGACCGCCGAGGTCTCGATTGCAACGCTACGCACGCGAGTCCAAGTTGCGGCAGACACGTGCCCCAGTGCCGCGCGGACCGCAGGAACCGACGACTCGACGAAGAGCTCGTGTGCCGTCAAGAGGAGGGCGCCGACGACGACATTCGTCCAGACGACGCCTTCCAGGCTCGACGGGATGAGGGCAAGCGCCGGAACCTGCACGGCGACGGCGGCGCCGACGATCCAGGCGTAACGGGTTTCGCCGCGCGACAGGTGGTAGCCGGCCAGCAGGTTCGCAAGCGAGAAGAAGCCCATGGCGAGCGCGAACGGCGCGAGCACCTCGCCGCCTTCCGAGAAGTCCGTGCCGAAGGTCATTGCGACGAGACCGCTGCCTGTAGCGGCGTAGACGAGCGCCAGGAGGCCGCAAAAGCTGGCCGTGGCCAGGAGGGACCGGCCGAGGATGTCCTCTGTCTCCTCGCCGCGAGCCTGCCGCGCAGCTGTGCGCGGGAAGAGAACCGTGAGGATTGCCGCCGGCAGGAAGAAGCCGACGCGCGCGAATGCCGAGGCCGCGGCGTACCCGCCCGCTTCGTCACCCGAGAACCGCGCCTTGACGATGAGAACGTCGACGTTCGTGAGCAGCGCGATGCCGATGAGCGCCACCGCAACCGGCCAGAGATAGCGCAGGAACGTGAGTAGCTCAGCGCGCGGGAGCGTCCCGCTCCCGCGGAGCGGTTCCTCGATCAGCGCAAGAGCGAGGGCGGTGGTCGCGACGGTCCCGACCAGCGTCGCGAGGACGGCACCCCCGAGGCGATAGCCGGCGGCGGCCCCGATGCCGAGCACGAGGAGTCGGATGACCCACGGGACGATGTAGAGCGACGCGAGCGCCTGGAAGCGCTGGAGTCCCTGAAGCACTCCCATCGCGAGCGGGAACACGAGCGCCGTCGACATCGCCAGCACCGCGAGCACGACGATGGCGACGGAGTCGATATGGAGGAGATGAGAGAGGGGCGCGGCGAGCACCAGTCCGACCACCACGAGCGGCACCGTTGCGATCCACGATGCGCGGAGCGCGCCCCGGGCCAGGCGCGCGGCCCCTGCGGAGTCGCCGGTCGCCAGTTTCCGCGACACCTCTCGAGAGACCGCCATCTGCAGCGCGCCCGCGGGGAGCACGACGATAGTCAGCAACCCGAGTAGCGCTGCGAGGGAGCCGTAATCCTCGCTGCCGAGGATACGCCCGGCTGCGAGCAGAAAGACGTAGGCGGCGACGATCGAGAGCGCCGTCGCGCCCGCGAGCAGCGCGCCGCTGCGCGCACCACTGGGTCGAGGGCCGCCCGTCAGCACCGCGGCATTCTCATTCAGACCAGCTCGGCCGGGACGTCGTGCTCGCGCACGCCGTGCGTGCGGATCCATTTGAGGAAGCGGCGGCGGTCGCGTGTACGCGGCCGAGGGAAGGCTCGTTGCAAGTCCAGGCGCGCAGCGTGCACGAAGAGCCAAAGGCGATTCGGCTGGCCAGCTCTGAGCCATGAGAAATAACTGTTAGTCCCATGCGTCGCGAACGGATCACCGAATCTCGCGCGATCTTCGAGCTGTGCGAACGCCTGTCGAGCCGCGTCCGGAATCCGCACGCCGTTGTCGAACGCGCCGAAGGCGTACGGAAGATTGCGCGTGGCTTCCCATCCCGCGCGGCGCAGCTCAGCCGCGTAACGCACGAAGAGCTGTTGCGCCTCTCCTATCTCTTCGAACCGGAGGTCCGGCCGGTAGCGGGTGGGCCGGTGCGGTCGGTCAGGGTCGAACCCGCTGAAGTGGAAGAGGCGACACGGCACGCCGCCGGCGATGATGACGCCATCGTCGACATGAACTGGACGCTCCGGGAGGTTCCAGTGCGCAACGTCGACGCCGACGTCGCGGTGAACGTGAATATCCTCGACGAAGCCGAGCGCCAGGTCCAACCACCGCTGGTCGTAGTGCAGGCCGTGGTCGACGGCGTAAGTGCAGAGCTTGTGCACGCGTCTCTGCCACCACCCGAGGAAAAGGTCCGTTGACTGGGCGCGGCGAACGCCGACGACACCGGCGTTGAAGACGCCGGCTCGGTGCAAGACGATTTCACGCTCTACCGCGTCAGCCGTAACCGGCGGCTCGAGACTGTGTGGGACGACTGTCAGCGCATGCTCCTGCACATCCGCAAAGAGGCGCTCCAAGTCGCCGAGCACCAGCACGTCCGGATCGAGGAAAAGCGCGCTTTCTGCGTCTTCGAGCAGCCGCCCCAGGAGGTACGGCTTCAATGCGATTGCGAACTCTCGCTGGTTCAATCGGAACGCGAGGTCGCGCAGGTCCGGGACTCCCAGGTCGCCTGGCTGTAGAACGGCGAACGGCTCTTGTGCGGGGTCGAAAGTTGCGTCGAGCTCGTCCGCCAGCGCGACGACGAATTGCACGTCGGGGTGTTGCCGTCTCAGGGACTGCGAGAGCACCCGCGCGAACGGCAGATAGTTCTTAGCGACGACCGTGCCGACAACCGGTGGGCTCAGCGGAGCGGCTCCGGGACGTCATACTCACTGACCCCTGCCGACCGAATCCAACGGTCGAAGGCACGCCGGTGGCGTCCGTGGACACGCGGGAATGCAGCCTGCAGATCTGGTCGCCCTTCGTAGACGCCGAACCAGAAGCGAGTTGGTCCGCGTCGACCATCGACACGTTCTCTCAGCCATGCAAAGAAGCTGTTCGGGCGCCGCGTGTCGAAGGGGTCCCCGAAGCATGTAACGTCGTCGAGCCGTCTGTAGATGTCGCGCGCGACGTCCGGAATGCGGACACCGTTGTCGAAGTGGTCGTACGCGTACGGCCACGCTCGCGTCTCGACCCAGCCTGCGGCGAGGAGCGCTTGACGGTAGCGCTCGTAGACGGCGGCCGCGTGGCCAAGCTCGACCGTCCGCAACCTCGGCGAGTACCGCGTCGCGTACTCGGGATGGTCGGGGTCATAGCCGCTAAAGCGGAACAGGCGGCACTCGCGGCCTTCCGCTCGAACGCTGCCGTCGGCAACGGTTACGCGGCGGTCGGGTAGGTTCCAGTGGCCGACGTTCAGCCCCGCGTCGTGGAGTATCTTGATCCGCTCGAAGTAGGCGGGCGCTAGGTCGAGCCAGCGCTGCTCGTAGTGGATGCCTTCGGCAACGGCATAGCGGCAATTGCGGTAGACGCGGTTCTGCCACCACCGGAGGAAACGGGCGGAATCGGCGCCGGCTGCGACACCGACGAACCCTGCGTTGAAGACTCCGGCGAGGAGGATCGTCAGCTCTCGCTCGGCACCGTCGCCTCCTTCGAGCGGGGCGAGCAAGTGAGGCGTGAGGGCGACGCCGCCCTCCGGCAGATCCGCCACCACACTCTCCAGCTCCCCGAGCACGAGGCTCTCCTGCTTGATGAAGAGGAGACGCTCGAAGCCGAAGTCGAGCAGACGGGCGATCAGGAAGGGCGTCGCAGCGTACGTGAGCTCTTGCGATGTGAAGCTGAAGCGGAAGCGGGCCACGTCCGGAATGTCGAGGTCGTCGAGGAAGAGCGTGCGATACGCCTCGTCCGCCGGGTCGAAGTACCCCTCGGCTTCGTCTGCCAGCAACACAAAGAAGGGAGCGTCTGGATGGTGCTGAGCAAACGAGGTCGCGACGACCCGCGCCTGCGCCAGACTGCTCTTAGCAGCGAGTGTCGCGCCTGCAAAGCCGCGCCCGGATATCGCCATGCGCTTACGATCGCACGTGTCAGTGGCCGTCGCCACGGCTAGCCTGTGCGGCCGTGGCAGGCGCGGCCTATCCGACGAGTCCGGTGCGACCGACGAGGGGTCTCGCGTACTACCTCCGCGTATTACGCGTCGTCGGCATCATTAAGTTCAAGGCGAAATACACCGGCGCGGCCCTCGGCTACCTCTGGTCGCTGGCGAAGCCGCTGGCATACTTCGGTGTCCTCTGGCTCGTGTTCGCTCACCTCCTGAGGACGGCCAACCAGACGGACGACTTCGCGCTGTTCCTGCTGATCGGGATCCTGCTCTTCACGTTCTTCTCGGACACCGTGGCCGTGATGCTCCCGTCGATCGTCGAAGGCGGCTCGATCCTGCGACGGCTCGCCTTCCCGCCGATCCTTGTTCCGCTCTCGGCATCTGTTGGGATCTTCATCACGTTCTTGGTGAACGTCTCCGCCATCGTCGTGTTCATCGGGATCGGCCGCGTCAGTCCGCGCGTCGAGTGGCTCCTCGTCCCGCCCCTGCTCGCGGAGCTCTACGTCTTCTCCCTCGGCCTCGGCCTTCTGGTAGCCGCCCTCTACGTCCGCTTCCGCGACGTCGGCCAGATTTGGGAGCTGGCGGTGCAGTTGCTCTTCTTCGCGTCGGCGATCTTCTATCCCATCGGGATTCTCCCGGACTGGGCGCAGAAGGTGGCGTTCCTGAATCCATTCGTGCAGGTCATGCAAGACATTCGTCACGCTGTGCTCGGATCAAGTGGCCCGAATGACCTAACTGCGGCGACGGTGTACGCAGGGGCGGGCGGCAGAGCGATTCCAATCGCCATCGCGCTCATCCTCTTTGCTACCGCTCTCGCGTTCTTCCGACGCGAGGGCAGGTTCTTCGCCGAGCGGGTCTGAGATGGCGGTCGCGATCGAAGTCACGGGTCTTTCGAAGTCTTTCCGCATCCCGCACGAGCATCGGACGTACTTCAAGGAGTACTTCCTCCATCCGTTGCGACGCACTCAGTACGAGCGCAACGATGCGCTGAAGGATGTGACCTTCTCCGTCGAAGCGGGCGAGTTCTTTGGGATCTTCGGGCCGAACGGCAGCGGAAAGAGCACACTGTTGCGGATTCTCGCGGGCATTTACGTCGCTGACAGCGGCCGGGTTCAAGTCACCGGCCTCCTGTCACCGTTCATCGAGCTGGGTGTGGGCTTCGACCTCGATCTCAATGCGCGGGAGAACATCCGCATCAACGGCACGCTGGCGGGTTTGACGCAGAGACAACTCGACGCGAGATTCGACGAGATCCTCGAATTTGCGGAGCTCGAGCGATTCGTCGATCAGAAGCTCAAGAACTACTCGTCGGGGATGCTCATGCGGCTCGCTTACTCGATCGCGATCCAGATCCCATTCGACGTGATTCTGCTCGACGAGGTTCTTGCCGTCGGAGACGAGAGCTTCCAGCGGAAGTGTTTTGTGACGTTCGACCGTTTCAAGCGCGAAGGGCGCACGGTCGTTCTGGTCACTCATCAGCACGATCTACTAAGAGGATTCTGTGACCGCGTGCTACTGCTCGAGCACGGCGTCGTTGGGGCCGTCGGATCACCAGGCGATCTAGTCGGCGTGCCCAGCGAAGGGGCCCTCATCGGGTGACGAGGCGGTGGCCGGACTGCGTCGCATCGCGCGCGCGCGACTAACTGCGCTTCGACGCGCAGGCGGCCAGAGACCGTGGGCGCGGTCGTTCAGTCGGTGGCGCCGCGCCAGACGGCGAATCCCACGAGCGCTGCCGCCGAGCCCCAACCTGCTCGATAACGCGATGGAGGCCAAGGTCCTTGCCGACGCGCTGGCCTGGGCCGAGCGCGCGGCGCGAGCGCCCCGTGCGACGAAGCCGCCGCGTCAGGCGGCGCATGGCCGCTCGATCACGAACGTCCTCTTCATCAGCCACTGCGATTTCACAGGCACGAGCGCCTTGCATGCCTACCGAATCGCATCGGAATTGTGCGAGCGAGGGCTCGCGCCCGTGATAGCCGTCCCCGATGATCCCGACACCGTCGAGGACGTTGGGTGTCCACCGTTCCCCGTGATCTCATATCGCGACGCCCAGTCCGGGCGGTTCGACTTTCCGGATGGACGCGGTCCTGATCTCGTCCACGCGTTCACGCCGCGCGAGCGTGTCCGCAGGCTCGCGGTGGACGTCATCGCTAGGTGGTCGTGTCCGTACGTGGTCCACCTTGAGGACAACGATCGGGCCGTCTTGTCGGCAGAGTCGGGGGTCGCCGCCGACGAGCTCGAGCAACTGCCTGCGCCAGTGCTCGACCGTTACATCGCACCGGCGCAGATGCATCCGCTCCGCGGCCCGCACTTCGTGCGGGGCGCGGTTGGAGTATCCGTGGTGGTCGACCGATTGCTCGAGTTCGCGCCCCCCGATATGCCGACAGCGGTTGTGAACCCGGGGTTCGACGAGGCCGTGCTCTCCCCCAAGCGCGAGCGTGAGGAGGTTCGGTCCGAGCTCGGGATAGGCCCGGGCGACTTCGCCGTCGCCTACACCGGAACGATCCACACCTCGAATGTGACCGACATGCGGCGTCTCTACGTGGCGCTCGCAGCTTTGAGGCGGGAAGGCCACCCGATCGTGTTCATCAAGACCGGCTGGCATGCCCCCGACGCTCCAGAGCTGCGCCAGCTGGGCGACGCCGTTCTGGATCTCGGCTGGGTCCCTCGAGAGGCCCTCCCGGATCTTCTCTCAGCCGCCGATGTGCTCGTCCAGCCCGGTGTGCCGGGGCCGTTCAACGACTATCGTTTTCCTGCAAAACTGCCTGACTTTCTGGCGTCCGGGCGGCCGGTGATTTTGGTGCGGACCAATGTCGGCCTCGCGTTGGAAGACCGCCGGGAAGCGATCGTGCTGGAGGGCGGGACCGCGGCGGAGATCTACCGCGCCGTCGGGACGCTTCGTGGGGATCCCGAGCTTGCGCGCGCGATCGGGGTACGGGGACGTGCCTATGCGCTGCGACATCTGCGCTGGTCGTCGGCGGTGGACGCTGTCCAGACGCTCTACGGCCAGGTTCAGACGACTGGACCGCCGCCGCGTTGGGCCCTCGAACTCGACCCCCCGATCAAGGTAATCGCACTTCTCCCGACGCAGCCGGCGCTCGACGATGCCCACGCCGCTCGCGAGAAAGGCATCTACGGCTTCGCTTTCCCGGTCGACCAGTGGTCCGGCGACGCGATCGACGACTTTCCGTTTTGCTTTCGGGTGAACGGCGACCACACAGCGTTGCCGACGTCTGCGTTCGCCGCGGCCGGCTACATCACCGTCGGCGGCGAGCCTCTCCTCGTTGGCGGCGACATCGTTGAGCCTCCTGGGCTCGCGACCGTCGAACGGGTTGCTACGCCACTCCCCGATCGCACGTGGTTCCGAAGCATCTCGTTCACGAGCGCGGGCAAGCGAACGTACGAGAAGGTACTGAGCATGCTCGTGCTGGAAACTCTGGGCCGCGCCGATGCGCAGGAGCCGCTCGTCTTCGTCGAGCCGCTGGCAACCGGTTGGCTGAAGCCGACCCGCACCGCGGTCCGCACCGGCATCGCACGCTTCTACGCGAGCCGCGGGCTCGCCCTCGGCGCGCGGTCAATCGACGCCGAGCTGCGCCTCGGTTGACCGCTAGCCCATTGCCTAAGGTCGGGCGTGGGCGACGAGGTGGTCGACGGCGGCGTGTGTGTGGCGATTGTGAAGCCGGAACTCGGAGACGATCTCGACGGTCGAGAACCCGCCACAGCGCAGCGTCTCGACGAGCCCGCATGGGTTCATCACCCACCAACTTCGGCGCGCTGGATCCGCCTTGCCGACAAGAGCCATGAGCGGGTAGTCCGCCCCGCCCGGGAGCTCGAACGACGGCGCCGCGACGACGCACAAGCCGCGAGTAACGGAACGGAGACGCTCGAACGCGAGGATGGGGTCGCGTAGATGGGACACGATCGACCCCGCGAAGACGAGGTCGAAAGTTCGACTACCGAAGCACGCTGGTTCGACGTCATACACGTTGATCGTCTGTGCCTCGACGGTAGAGCCTCGCGCCGCTTTCGCGAAGTGAAACGCCCCGCGCAGCTGTTCCTCCGTAAAGCCTCGCCACCGCCTGTCGGGTCCAAGTGCCTCAACACGACCCTCCACGCCACCAATCCAGTCCCAGTCGTCGAGCGAGCCAATGTCGGTGGCGACGACGCGCGCGCCGCGGTCCTCGAACGCGAACGCGAAGAAGCCCGACCCTCGGCCGACATCGAGGACGGCCAGCCCTTGCAATGCGTCCGGAAAGCGGTAGCTCCGCCAGACGGCGGCCATGTCGTAATCACCGTCCGTAACAACCCCCGGCGCGAGCTCCACGCAGTGGTACCAATAGAAGCGCGACGCGTCGGACAACAGCCGGTCGCGATCGGCAGCGCTCGTCACGCCGTTACGCTCTCAGCCCTGTGACGTCACAAGCTCAGCTCGTCGAGAGCGTTCGGGTACGTTGCTGCTCGGATGTCGTCGGCTACGACCACGGGTGGATGCTTCGAGACCGTGAGGCATGTGCGTCCTACCTTTCCTGCGTGTCGGCCGATGCTGCGGTCAATTGGTCGGAGGATCTGGAGGAACTCCATCGGCACAGCAGTGGCACCCACTTCCTCGATCGCTGGACTCGCGCCGCGATCCTGCACGAAGTCGAACCTGCCCTTGCGCCGGGTCATGTCGTCGTCGATCTTGGCTGCTCTGCCGGGCACCTGCTCGAAGATCTACGAGTAGCATGCTCCGGCCTCGTCCTTGTGGGCCTCGATCTCGTGGCCCCTGGTCTCGCTGCTGCGCATCAACGGGTGCCTGAAGCACTGCTGCTGCGCGCAGACGCGGCCGCAGTGCCCCTCGACGACGAAGCCGTGGACGCCGTCGTCTCGGCAAATCTGCTCGAGCATGTCGAGGACGATCTCGGAGTGCTCCGTGAGGCCCGCCGGATTCTGCGGCCTGGCGGTCGCGCGGTCTTCGTGGTCCCATATGGCCGCACGTTGTACGACTACTACGATGCGCATCTCGGCCACGTTCGGCGCTACGCCCTGAGCGAGCTTCCGCGCAAAGCGGCGGCAGCGGGTCTGCGTGTCGTCCGGCGCGCTGGGCTCGGGACGTTGCTGTACGCCCCGTTCTGGTTGCGGAAGAAGGTGAACCGGCTGCGTATTCGTTCGGCCGACGATGCCGAGCGCGCCGCGCGTGTCGCGCATGACATCAGCGCAACGCAGGATTCGCGAGTCGGTCTCATGCTTTGCGCGCTCGAGCAAGGCTTGTTCGAGCGTGGTTTGAGCCTCCCTGTTGGGATACGCACTCTCGTGGTCGCCGTCCGCGACTGACTGCGTTATGGCTTCCGCGCGGTCACGAGGAACGGGCGGGCTGGTGTCAGCAGGGTCGGCCAGCGCAGACCGAACTGGAGGATCCAGCGGCCGGCAGGGATCGGTTCGGAACGGGCGATCTCGAAACGCTCGCCCACGAGGGACGTGAGCACCGGCAGCGGCAGCTGAAGCGTCGCAGGGTGCTTCATCGCGCGCGTCCGCGCGAGAGCCGCAAGCGGCGCGAACAAGATCCGTTCGACGCCGTAGAACCACGTTGGGACGCACGACTCGACGACGACCAGACGGCCTCCGGGGCGCAGCACACGGTGAGCTTCCTCGAGCGCGCGACGGGTGTTCCGCTCGACCGTCGATGCTGACGTGCCGGTCAAATGGTGGAAGACGAGCGCATAGAGCGCAGCGTCGTACGTTTGATCGCCCTCGGCGAGGGCGAGCGCGTCGCCGCGGCGGAACTCGACGTTCGGCGGCGCTTCCCGGCCGTCATCGAGAAAGAGATCGACAGCGACGATCCGGCCGACTACGCTCGTGTCGTAGGCGAACACGCCGCCGTTGCCAACGTCGAGGAGTTTCTCGACTCCGACGAGTTCATGTTCGATCGTCTCGCGGATCCGTCGATACGTGTCGAGGCGTCCGACGAGGTCGGCGTACCCTCGGTTGTTCGCGAAGAAGTCGGCGTTCTTCGCGTGGATCTCGCGTTGCGCGTTGGACAACGTCAAACAAACTCTACCGATCGCCGTTGACTGCGGATTCAGCCGTGCTCAGCCCCAATCGAGGTCGCGATCGGCCGGGACAATTCGACGGAGGGTGTACACATCCGACTCGGTCAGCTCCGTCGCATGGTCCGGAAGACTCTCCCAAGCATCCCAGGGCGCGCTGATCAGCTTTCCGGTGATGCCGTCGCTCGCAGCCGACGCGAGGAACACGCAGAGCGCGGCGCCGCGCTCGAGCGGCGTCCCCCCGCGCTCTCGTTGCTCCAGCGCCCGCTCATAAAACGCCGGCCCCACCTGCTCCGGACCTGCATCGAGCACCTCGGTGAGCAGCCGCGTGTTGAGAGCGCCGGGCGCGACGGCGTTCACGTCGATCCCGTCCTCGCGCAGCTCTTCGGCGAGCGTCTCCGCGAACCGCACGACCGCGGCTTTCGACGCGGCGTAGGCGCTGAGGCGCGGCAGCGGCGACGTCGCTCCGCCGCCCGATAACTGGATGATCTTGCCGTAGCCGTTGGCGCGCATGTGTGGCACGACGCTGCGACACGAGAGCACCGAGCCGAAGAGGTTGATGCGGAGAGCGTCTTCCCACTCCTCCCAGTCGACGTCCTCGATACGCCCTTTCGGCCCGTAGACGCCGGCGTTGTTGACGAGCACGTCGAGACGCCCGAAGGCGGCGATCGTGCGCTCGACGACGCGCTCGAGGTCGTCTGGCACCGACACGTTCGCCGCCTCGCCGATCGCCGCGGCTCCGAGCTCCGCCCGCGCCCGCTCGACGTCCGACGGACTGCGCGCGCAGATGCAGACACGCGCACCTGCGTCGACGAACGCGCGCGCGATGGCGAGGCCGAGGCCCTGACTGCCTCCGGTGACGATCGCGCAGCGTCCGTCGAGAACGCCTATGTGGGCGCCTTCCCGACGGTGACGTAGCGGACGCGAGGGTCGCTGCCCAGCGTGTCGGCCAACGCGCCGGCGGCGTCGACGACGTTCGGCACGGTCATCCGCGCGACGACGTCGTCGGCTGTGACGGAGCGAAACTCCGGCCACGGCGTCGCGACCACGAGCGCGCGCGCGCCGTCGAGCGCCTCTTCGGCGGTGGCGCACAGCGTGATCTCGGGCGGAACATCGGGAGGCAGAGCTCGGACGGCGGGATCGTGCGTGCGGATGGTGATCCCGTCGCCGGCGAGCGTCCTGCAGAGGTTCAGCGCACTCGAGCGCCGGAGCGTGTCCGTGCCGACCTTGTACGCGAGACCCCAGACCGCAACCGGACCGTGGTCGCCGTTGAGCAGCGTCGCCACTGCGCGGCGCGGCCACTCCAGGTGCGCGTCGTTGCTCGGACCGACCGCCGACAGCAGATGTGTGGCGACGCCCTCGCGCTCGCCGATCTTCGTGAGGAACTCGACGTCGCGCGCGAGCGTGCCGCCTGCGAACGCCGCGCCGGGGTTCACGTACGCGCGCGGGCCTACGCGCCGGTCGCTCTTCAGGCCGCGCGCGACTTCGCGCGCGTCGGCACCGACGCGCTCGGCGAGAACGGCGAGCTCGTTTGCAAACGCCACCGACGTCGCCAGGAAAGCGTTGAGGGCGTGCTTCGTCAACTCGGCGGACTCGATGCCCATCCACTCGATGCGGTCGGTGATCGGCGCAAGCAGGCGCTCGAGCGCGGAGCGGTCGGTGCCCGCATCGACGCCGACAACGATCCGTTCGGGTTGCAGGAAGGCGTCGAGCGCCCGCCCGAGCTGCAGGTTCTCCGGGATGCACGCGATCCGGTCGACGCCGAAGCTACGAGTCGAGCCGACCGGCAGCTGCGACGAGACGACGGCGAAGGTGTCGTCATCGCGTTCAGCGAGCAGGGCACGTGCTCGTTGCGCCACCCAGTCGACATCGGCGCGGTCGTCGTCGTCCACAGGTGTGTCGTAGGCGATCCAGAGCACATCGGCGCCCGCCAGTGCTTGCGCCCGATCGTCCGTGAACGTCAGCGTGCCCGCGTCGATGCCTGCACAAATGAGCTCATCGAGGCCCGGCTCGCCGACGGGGCTGTGGCCGCGCCGCATCCTCTCGACGACATCCGCGTCCTCGTCGAACGCGATCACGTCGTGCCCGACGTGCGCGAGACAGGCCGCGGTAACGGAGCCGAGATGCCAGAGGCCGGCAACGCAAACTCGCATCGGCGGCGACTCCACGCGCGTAGTATTGCCGCTCAGCGAGGCTATGGAAGGTAAGGCATCGTCACACGACGAGTCATTCGCGCAGCTCTACCTGCGCGAGGTCGCCGAGCTTGTGCCGACCATTGACGCCAAGCGTGTCGACGAGCTCGCCGCGTGCCTCGGCTCGATTCGTGACGCAGGCGGACGCCTGTTCATTCTCGGCATCGGCGGCGGCGCCGCACATGCCTCGCATGCCGTCAACGACTTTCGGAAGCTTTGCGGCTTCGAGGCGTATGCGCCGACCGACAACGTCGCCGAGCTCACCGCGCGTACGAACGACGAGGGCTGGGAGACGAGCTTCGAAGCGTGGTTGCGGACGTCGCGGCTGGGCAGCCACGACGCCGTGCTCGTCTTTTCCGTGGGCGGCGGCAGCCGCGAGCACAACGTCTCGATGAACCTCGTGCACGCGCTCGAGTTCGCGAGGAGCGTGGGCGCCCCTGTCTTCGGTGTCGTCGGACGTGCCGACGGCACGACGGTCGAGCTCGCCGACGTGTGCATCGTGGTGCAGCCTCCGGCGGCCCGGCGCACGCCGCACGTCGAGGAGTTCCAGGCGATCGTGTGGCACCTGCTCGTGTCTCACCCGGCCCTCGCACAGCAGCAAGGGCACTGGGAGACCGTGGAGCAGATGACGACGCCTGCGTCGTGACGCGGCGCCCGGCCGTCTTTCTCGACCGGGACGGCGTCATCGCGGAGCTCGTGTGGCATGAGATCGACGGTGCGTACGAATCGGCCGCGCACCCCGACCGCGTCTCGCTCGTCTCCGATGCGGCCTTTGCTCTGCGAGCGATGCGCGACGCCGGGTTCCTGACGGTCGTCGTGTCGAATCAACCGGCCGCCGCGAAAGGAACCGCCTCGCGTGCCGACCTCGCCGCAACGCACGACCGCATCGTCGCTCTGCTCTCCGACGCTGGTGTGGAGGTCGATGAGTTCCGCTATTGCTTCCACCACCCAGAGGGCGTCGAGCCCGAGCTGACGGCGGCGTGCTCTTGCCGGAAGCCGGAGCCGGGCCTCATCCTCGGCGCCGCCGCCGACCTCGGCGTCGACGTGGAGCGGAGCTGGATGATCGGCGACGCGGACAGCGACGTCGAGGCAGGCCGGCGCGCCGGTTGCCGCACGATCCTCGTGGAGCATCCGCTGTCGTCTCACCGGCGGAAGGGCGGCGATCACGCGGATTACCGCGTCCGCACCGTCACCGAGGCGGCCGATATCGTTACCGCCGGGCAAGCCTGATGCTCGATCAGATCAAGACGAAGATCTTCGCCGACGGGGCCGACCTCGAGCAGATCCTCGCGCTCGCCTCCGATCCGCGCATCAAGGGATTCACGACGAATCCGAGCTTGATGTGGAAGGCGGGCCTCACCGACTACGAGGAGTTCGCGAAGCGCCTGCTCGACCGCATCGTGGACAAGCCGATCTCCTTCGAGGTGTTCGGGGACGACGAGGGCGAGATCAGCCGCCAGGCGCAACTGATCGCCGAGTGGGGGCCGAACGTCTACGTCAAGGTGCCGGTGACGACGACAGGCGGCCAGTCGATGGCGCCGCTCGTGCGCGAGCTCTCCGAAGGCGGCATCCAGGTCAACGTCACCGCGCTGATGACGCCGCCGCAGGTGGAGGTCATCGCGCACGCGCTTCGTGACGGGGCCCCGAGCTGCGTGTCGGTCTTTGCCGGGCGGATCGCGGATGCCGGCATCGAGCCGCTGCCGCTCATGAGCCGGTCGCTGGAGATCCTGGAGTCGATCTCGCCGTCGTCAGAGCTGATCTGGGCGAGCCCGCGCGAGGTGCTCAACCTCGTGCAAGCCGACTCGATCGGCTGTCACATCATCACGATGACGCGGGACCTGATCGCGAAGCTCGACCTGCTCGGCAAGGATCTCGAGACGTTCTCGCTCGAGACGGTGCAGATGTTCTACCGGGACGCTGCCGCGGCGGGCTTCCGGCTCTAACGCGTGCGGCGCGGGCTGATTACCGGCGGCGCCGGTTTCATCGGGAGTACGCTCGCGGACCGTCTCCTGTCGGACGGTTGCGACGTCGTGATCTACGACAACTTCTCGCGCGGTCGCAATGAGTACGTCGAGGATGCGGTTGCCGCCGGCGCATCGGTCGTCGTGGGCGACGTCCTCGACGAAGAGCTTCTGCGCCGTTCACTCGACGGGTGCGATACGGTGTTTCACCTCGCCGCGAATGCGGATGTGCGTCAGGGCCTCGAGCGTCCGCGTCGCGACCTCGAGCAGAACACGATCGCCACGTCGGTCGTGCTCGAGGCGATGCGTGCCGCAGGCGTGAGCAGGATCGTGTTCTCCTCGACGGGGTCGGTCTACGGCGAGCCGGAGCTCTTCCCGACGCCGGAAGATTGTCCCTTCCCGGTGCAAACGTCGCTCTACGGGGCTTCGAAGCTCGCCGGCGAAGGCCTGATCGCGGCGTACTGCCACGGCTACGGGTTCACGGGGGCGATCTTCCGCTTCGTGTCGATCCTGGGCGAGCGCTACACGCACGGCCACGTGTACGACTTCTTCCGCAGCCTGCGTGACGATCCGTCCCTCCTGACGGTGCTCGGCGACGGGCAGCAGGAAAAGTCGTACTTGTACGTCGACGACTGCGTCGAGGGCATGCTTGTCGGACTTGCCGCAACCGACGGCGGCACGGCTGGGATCTACAACCTCGGTACGGACGAGACCATCGTCGTCGACGACTCGATCGCGCTGATCACGGAGTATCTCGGCGTCTCGCCGACTCTCGAGCACACCGGCGGCAAGCGGGGCTGGCCTGGAGACAGCCCGCTCATTCACCTCGACTGTACGAAGATTCGCGCGTTGGGCTGGCGACCGACACTGACGATTCCCGAGGCGATCAGGCGCACGCTCGCGTGGCTCGAGCAAGCGCCGTACGCGCTCGAGCAGGCGGCGGCCACATGAGCGTCATCTTCACGCGCGCGCCGCTCCGCATCAGCCTCGGAGGCGGGGGCACCGACATCCCGTCGTTCTACCGGGAGCGAGGTGGCTTCGTCGTCAGCGGAGCGATCGACAAGTACGTCTACATGCTCACGCACACCGTCTTCCAAAAGCGCTACCGCATGAAGTATTCGGACTTCGAGGAAGTCGACGATCCACGCGAGATCAAGCACCCGATCCTGCGCGAGGCGCTCGTGCGGCATTGGGACGGCGACCCGCTCGAGATCGCGTCGGTCGCGGACGTGCCGGCCGGAACCGGGCTCGGCTCGTCCGGGTCGTACACGGTGTGCCTGCTCAAGGCGCTCGCGCTGGGGCGACGCCGTGCAATCGCGCCGGGCCAGCTCGCGGAGGACGCCTGTGAGATCGAGATCGACATCCTGCGCGAGCCGATCGGCAAGCAGGATCAATACGTCTCGGCGCACGGCGGGATCTCCGCGTACACCTTCCATCCCGACGGCACCGTCGACGTCGAGCCGCTGGCGTTGCCACCCGAGACGTTGCAGAAGCTGCGCAACAACCTCTTGCTCTTCTACACGGGCGAGACGCGGCCGGCGGGCGAGATCCTCTCCGATCAGGTCGAGCGCACCGAGCAGGGGGACGACGCGATGATCGAGAACCTCGAGCGCACGAAACAGCTCGGCATCGAGAGCCGCCACCTGCTCGAGATCGGCGCGGTGGAGCGCTACGCCGAGCTGATGCACGAGCACTGGGAGACGAAGCGATCGCGCTCGCCGGGCATGGCGAGCGAGCGCATCGACAAGCTGTACACGCTCGCACGGCGCAGCGGCGCGATCGGCGGCAAGCTCGTCGGTGCAGGCGGGGGCGGCTTCCTGGTCGTCTATGCGACCCGGCCCGACGACACACGTGTCGCGATGACCGCCGCCGGAGCCCCGGAGCTGCCGTTCGACTTCGACTTTCAGGGCTGCCAGGGCTCCGAGTTCACGTGACCGATGTGCTTCGCGTCGGACTCGTTGGCTGTGGTCTCGTCGGCCGAAAGCGCGCCGCCGCGCTCGGAGGCGACCGGCTCGTCGCGTGTCACGACGCTTCGGCATCCGCCGCGGTGGCGCTCGCCGACGAACACGGCGGAGAGGCCTTTTCCTCGCTCGACGATGTCCTCGCGGCCGGGTGTGACGTCGTCATCGTCGCCGTGACGCACGATCACCTTGCGGAGATCGCGTGTCGTGCCCTCGAGTCCGGGTCACACGCCCTCGTGGAAAAGCCGGGTGGAATCGGCGTCGCGGACGTCGATCGCATACATGCTGCCGCGCAGCGTGCGGGCCGTCGGGTCAAGGTCGGCTTCAACCATCGCTTCCATCCGGGCATCCGACGTGCAGCAGACGAAGCGCTCTCGGGCGATCACGGCGACGTCATGTTTGTGCGCGCACGATACGGTCACGGCGGCCGGTTGGGCTACGAGCAGGAGTGGCGGGCCGACGCGACGGTTTCAGGTGGCGGAGAGCTCGTC
>WNFU01003545.1_pt1 | contig 30217 bp, 30 predicted proteins | sample 5400121 | NCBI WGS metagenome assembly WNFU01 (sample SAMN13153360, study PRJNA577476) | soil metagenome | isolation source: 100 cm soil or saprolite under grassland replicate 1 | place: USA:California | collected 2016-06-15 | reverse complement strand
TGGAGCGGCCAGGTCGCCCGTTTCAGCTTCCACACCAGCGACCTGGCCAGCGGTGGCACCGCCTCCTCGCGGCCGGCGGCTGGTCCGTGAGGAGTTTCCTTACTCGGGTCAAGACCGGCGGCCTTCGGCCGCCGCGCGCTCGCTCGCCGGGCCGGTCCGGTCCTCGCTCCGCTGCGGGCGGCCGGCCCGGCGGCGGCGCGCAACACGAAGGCCCGGCAACCCGAGGAGACGTACTCCTCACAGGTCACCGGGCCGTGGGCCGGTTTGGGCAGCTCGTTGCGTCCGGTCCTGTCCTCTCCGCCGCCGATCCTCTCAACGGGCGCCCGCCACCGGTCAAGACCGCTGCGCGTCCCTGCGGGATCACGCTGCGCGTGAGCCTTGACCGGCGACGGTCACCCGGAGAACCGGCAGCTACGAGGACAGACCCTCGGAGTGATCGTTCACCGGGGTGATCAGCGCCAGGTACGCCTGCTGGGTGGTCACGTCCGCGGAGCACGCCGACGCCAGCAGCGCGTGGGCCAGCTCCTCACCGCCGGAGGGTTCGGTCAGCCACCACGCCGCAGCGTCCACGATCGCCAGGCGCTGCACCGCCGACAGGCGAGACTCCTGCTCGGCAAGCACCGCGACCGCGGCAAGGCGCTGCCTGCTGAAGATGGTCCGCTTGCCGCGGGGGAAGCGCAGCACCGGGTCGTCACCGTCGCCGAGGACCGACGCGGCCAGCTCCAGCGTGCGGGACAGGTCCAGCTCGTCAACCAGCGGCCGGGTTGGCCGGTTGAAGATGCGCGACACCCCGGACCATTCCTCCAGCGCCCGCGCCAGCGAGCGCGCCCGCCACGGCACCATGCGAAGCAGCACCGTCGGCGACTCCTCGGCATCGACGACCAGCGTCCCGCCGTCCAACTCCACCACCTCACCGTGATCAAGGGCCACCCGGAGCCGCTCCGGGTCGGACTGCGTAGGGTCGTTCATGGGTCTCCACCCTCCAACCAGGGTCGGGATCAAGGCCGAGGGCAGGTGCGAGCACATCGGCCCTCGGCCGCCTCATCAGGGGCGATTCGGCCTCACCATCACACCGGCCACCAGCCGCCGGCAGAAGGTCCGGCAGCGGGTCCGCTGCACGCATGCCGGCCCTGTCCGCCGCCACCGGCGGGCAGAATTTCGGCAAGATCGCGAACACCCTTTACCTTCCCGGAACTCCGCCAGATAACGGCAACCAGCGGCAGGTGCCGGCAGCAGCCGCGCCGGGAGGACGCAGGTCAGGAGCACCGCCGGCGGGCAGCGGCAGCCGTTGGCAGGCATGCGTGCTGAAATCGCAGGGTTGTTGGTTCAAGTCCAACCGGGGGAGCACCTTTGACCTGCGGGTTTGTGTCGTCGGTGGTTTCGTCGTCGAGTTCCGCGACACCTTGCGGTAGGGAAGCGGTAGGGATCGGTCCCGGAGCCTGCCGCGGGATGAGCGCGTTTGCCCGGTCGGCCGCCGCTCTGCCGACCCCTTCGAGGAGGTGGCTGTAGGTGTCGGCGGTCTACCGCTCGGGGAGTGCGTGAAGTTCCTGCGTGGGTCGGCACGGTGACTGCCCATAACGGGGCCACCCCGGGCCCGACTGTCCCGGGGTGGCCCCGTCTAATCGGCTGGCCTGCCCAGCACCGCGGCGAGCTGCTCGCGGGTGAGCGTGACGCCGTGCCATGCGCGGAGCCGGTACAGGATGTCGGTGGCGTCCATCTGCCAGCCGCGGTTGTCGGGCCGGGCGTACCTCGCGATGAGCCGCCGTGTCCGCTGGTCGAGTTCGGGGAGGTGACCGGCCACGGTACCGGCGCGGCCGGTCACCCGTCCCCCGTGCTCCGCCCCGCCTGGCTGCCCAGCGCATGACCGAGCGGGGGGTTCGGAGTCACCGGACGAAGATGGCCTCGACCCCGGGCTCGGCATCCCTCGGTGGGTCGGCACTGTCCCGTTCGGTGACCCCATGCGTACGGACCGTAGAAAGTGGGCCGGTGCGGATGGGTACGGTCTGTACCTCGGGTGCAGCGGATACCTACGCCGTGAGCCCGATCCTGCTAGCGAGCGCCCGGACGTCGTCGCGGGCTCCCGCCGGTGGCTTCGCGATTAGGCCGTCCACAATGGACTGCGCGGCCGGGCTCCAACGTACGGCGTCGGTGCCTTCGTCGCAGGCGCGCAGCAGATATCGGGCCGCGGCGACCGGCTCGCCGGCGGCATCATGGCCACGGGCCATCTCCACGAAGAACCGGCCGCGGCGTTCCCGGGACGGGATCATGGCCGGATCGATCCGCCCGGCCCGGCGCAGGCCGTCCCGCGACTTCCACAGATCGACGTCCAGCGACACCGCGTGCAACGCCACGTTCCCGGCGCCGAACGTCGTCCATGGGTGCGCGTACCCGGCCGGCAGCCGCCGACTCACGGCGTCCGCGCGGTCCCAATGCGCCCACGCGTCACCTTCCCGGCCGGACCGCGCGGCGGTGTTGGCGGCGTGGAGCTGCAGCGCGCCCCACATGCCCCGCCAGTCGTCAGGGGCGTCGGGCAGGTACGGCTCCACCGTCCGACCTGCCTCGCGGACCAGGACCAGTGCCTCGTCCATGCGCCCACCGACGCGCAGCATCATGCCCACCGTCCACGCCGCCCCGGCCAGCGTCAGCGGATCGTCAGCGATCTGCGCGGCCGCCATGCCGCGGTCTACGACGAGCCATAGCAGGTCGAGGTCGGCAGCGTTGACGAGGGTGTGCTGCGCGAGGGTGTACGCGTCCGACAGCACAGCGTGCACCGCTTTGCGCCCGGGGCCGTCCTCGAGTGCCCGTGCGGCGTCCTGGCAGTCGGCCAGCAGGCCGGGCAACACGGCACCGACGTCGGCGCGCCGGTCGGTGCTGGTGTGCCACAGCCGCCACGCTGCGGCCATCCGGTCGGCCAGCGCGGCGACAGGGTACGGCGGCCGGTCCGGGCGCGCCACGCTGTAGCGCTGCACCGCCGCGCGGATCGCCGTGACATTCGGGTGCCGACCCCGGGTGAACACGGCGACCTCCAGCGACTGCTCGCCGGTCAGATCGACGAGGTCGACAACTCCGAGAACCTCGGCCAGCCGCAGCAGGATCGGCAGCCGCGGCTGCCGTAGCCGGCCGGTCTCGATGGCCTTCACCCACTCCGCGGAACGGCCGACCAGGCCGGCCAGTACCGGGCGGGTCATGCCCACCTGTTCGCGCCGCTGGCGCAGGCGCTGCCCGAACGGCAGCTCTTCCGCTGGCACTGCTGGTCTCCCCGGTCGCGTCGGAGATTGGGGCAGGGGCGCCGACGCGACCAGCGCCCTGCCGTTCACCGTACCCCCGGGCCGCGTGGCATTTGCGGAGACACGAACCGGCCCGGCCGGGGGCTGGCTTCCCCGACCGGGCCGGTTGATCTTCGTCGCGGGCCGCTCAGCCCTGCCGTTCCACCGCTCGATCTCAAACCGCGGCGAGCCGGTCCAGCAGCACGTCACGCTCCCGGGTCAACTCCGCGATCCGCCGCGCACGGGCAGCCGCCGGCCGGCGCAACGCCAACACGTCACGCAACTGCGCGAACCCACATCACTCAGTCCCGTTGCGGTCGCCCGCGGCCAGGCACGCCGTGATCGCGTCCGCGACGCGCTGCGGCTCCTCGGCGCGCTCCGCAGACAGGGTCACCCGGCCACCGGACGGGCTGTCCCACGCACCCGACCCGATGGCGAGCACCCACGCGTCGACCTGTCGGACGACCTCGACCTCGGTGACCGGGCGCAGGTGCGCCATCACCGAGAACTGCAGGCTGAGGTCGTTCATGACGTGTACGCAGTGGCGTCCGCGGCGCGCGCCTGCGCCACCAGCTCCAGGATGTGCTCGGCCAGCTCCTGCGCCTCGTCCAACGTCAGGTGCCGGTGTCGGACGTGTCCAACCCCAGCCACACCCGGGCCTCGACCTCGCGGTAGTCCCGGCTCAGGTAGGTGTGCCAGAACTGCGCGACGCGGTCGCTGCTCGGCTTCAGCTCGGGCACGACCGCGGTACGGTCCCCGTTCTCCTTGCGCTGCAGCGCTTCGCCGTGCCAAGTAAACGTTGCCATTTGACACGGGCGAGTCAACGGCCCCGATCTCGTCCGCGCCCTTGGCCGTGGAATGAAGTACCGCTACCGCGAACATCCCGGGAGGTTTTGATCGGGGGCAAATGCTACTTTGAGACGCGGCGGAGGCGGCCGACGGAGCATAGGAGAACCGGCTCATGAGTCCGGCGCTTGAGGCTCGTCCCAGTGGACATCTCCGGTGTCGTGTTTTGGTTCGACCCAATGCTCGGGAGGCTCGATCTTGGCATCCACGTCTGCGTGGACCTTCAGCAAGTACAGAAGATTACTCCCCGACAGTAGTTCGAGCGGCTTGTCCTTCGCGAATTCAAACGACGCCTTTCCGAACCCTGATGTCGTAACCAGGATCCCCTTCGACGCACCTTCATTGAGAGCGGTCCCGTATAGGTCCCGCACCGCGCTCACCGGAACCGTATTCTTGTAGCGCTTGGCCTGGATGACAACCTTGCCGCCAAAGACAGGCCTGTTGTCGAACGCTACACAGTCGACTCCGCCATCGCGGGACGGCTGAGTCATGCGCGTTTCGAGGCCCATCCTTGAGAACAGGTTGGTGATCAAAGACTCGAACTCGCCTGGCTTGAGTTCCATCAGGTTTGGCCGCTGGTCGATACCGGACAGTACGTCAGCTTCCTCGACGAACCGCGGGTCTACCATGTCGAACTCCAGAAACGGCCGAACAGGAACCAGCTCGGCAGGGCTCTTGGACACACTGGCGGAGAGGTCCAGCAGGCAGGCAAGCGCGTCCACCTGCCGGAGGTCGCGATCCAGGAACGACTCCCTCGTCGTCATGACTGATACCAGGCAAGGATTCTGTGCCTTCCCGGTCGCGGCGTTCACGGTATCGACATGGCCGTTGAATATGATTGTCTCGACCAGTTCGTCGCGGTCGGCCTCGAAGAGTTCATGCAAGGTGCGTACGGTCACCTGCGCCGCGACCGACTTATACAACTCCTGCCGCTCACGGACGGGGCGGTTCTTCTCGGTAACTTTGTCGCCTGTCTTGACGTAGCGATACTCCGCCACTGTTGGAACTCGATCAAAGGTCGGTAGCTGGTATTGGACGACGAGCTGCCGTGACTCTGGAATGTAGGCAAGTCGGAAGCGTTGCGGGAACTCCTTCGGATATCGACTGGCCTCGAGCACCAGGGCGAAGTACTGAGTCACGGCGTCAGGTCGTCCGGCTTTGAATGCAACTTTGAACGCCTCTACCTCGGCGTGCTGTCGGGCGAGCCGTGCGTCGATCTCAGCCACTTGCGCCGCGTGTGCGGCACGAGCCGCCTGAAGTTGTCGCTGCTGCTCCAATGTGGCCTTCTGGTACTGAGTCTGCGCCGCCTCGTATTGCTGCCGACCAACCTCAACATTCGCCTGGTACCTTTCATTCGACCCCGGCATCATTTTCTGAAGACCGCGGGGCGGTGGCGGCAAGAAATTCGCCGGGTCTGGCGGCTGCAGCGACTGAGCAAGCGGCCCAGGGTTGAAGATGGGACGCGGGACAGCCTCCTTGAGGCGCTCGAAGTCCAGGAAGTCATCGACATCGAGCGTGTCCAGCAGGATCCCACTGAGGCCGGCAACGTCGTCTTGGAGGTCTGCGTTTAGCAAGGCGACCTCGGCGTTGCGAGTCTCAAGGTACAAGCGCTGCCGCTCCTTGGCCTCAGATGCCTGGGCTCGTTCATACGCCCGCCGGGCCCGCTCCGCATCGACCACGGCTCTGCGTTGCGCAGTCGCCTGCGCCCGCTGGCGACGCTCCGCCTCACGCTGCATTTGGATCATGGTGCTCGTGAATCCACGACTTCTGCCCACGGTCCCCTCCCAGGTCGCGGCTCCGGGGAGTGACAGTATCGACACGAGCCGTTCCAGGTGAGCAAGTTGGGTAGATTCGGATTGATTGACCCGTGCGGGTCAAGGCCGGTGTTCGGACCGGTGGGCAGTCGGCGTCCACTGTGGACGGTCTGGCATTGAGTCTGGCATCGAGCGCCTGGCTTGCGGCGCCAGGGATGGCATGGGTGACAGGGCCAGTGCCGGGCATGCCAGCCTGGGACATCTGTAGACAAGCCGGGCAGGCGTCTGTGTTCGGAGCGTGGAAGGAAGATGCGATGCACCGCCGCGCCATGCTCAAGCTGCTGGGCATCCTGCCCGCCGCAGCCGCGCTGCCGGCGACCGCTGCCGGGCGGAGCGTCCGGGCCGCCGGCAAGCTCACCCCGGACACCGTTCGAGACATGGAACACCTCGCCGACCGGTACAGGCCCTGTACCACTCCACCGCGCCGATGACCCCCGTCGTCGCCCACCTGAACACGCTCAGCGACCTGTTGCAGCAAGGCCCCGCACCCACCGAGCGCCGCCGCCTGCTGGCTAACCGCTCCCGGGTCTCCACCCTCGCCGGCCGGCTGGCGTTCTTCGACCTGCAAGACCCGATGCTGGCCCGCGCCTACTACAACCTCGCTCTGGATGCGGCCCGCGAGGCGGGCGACCACCTCCAGGCGGCCGCCGCGCTCGGTCACGTGGCGTTCATCCCGGCCGCGGAGTACGGCTTCGCCGCCGCCCTGGACTACATGCACGGCGCCGCCCACCACGTCGCCCGCGAGCCGCACGGCCCGGTCGCCTCCTGGCTGGCCGCGGTGGAGTCGGAAATGTACACCAACACCGGCAACCCCACCGCCGCGCTGACCGCGGTGGACCGCGCCCGCGACGAACTCGCCGCCCCGGGCCTGGCCCGCGACCTGCCCTGGTTCGACTACTACGACGCCACCCGCCTCGCCGGCTTCGCTGGGTACGCCACGCTGCGCGCCGGCCGGCACGCCGAGGCCGGCGTCGAGCTGCGCACCGCGCTCGGCAAGCTGCCCCGCGGCGCCGTCAAGCAGCGCGCGGTGTTCCTCGCCGACCTGCCACAGTCGAGCTGCACGACGGCGACCTGGACCACGCCTGCCGCATCGCCTCCGAGGCCGCCGACCAGCTCCACCAGGCCGGCTACGGCACCGGCGCCGGCCGCCTCCGCGAGCTGCGCACCGCCCTCGACCCATGGCAGAAGACCGCTCCCGTCCGCGCCCTGGACGAACAGCTCGCCACCCTCGCCTGACCGACCACCAGGAGCCCGCCCGTGCCACCGATCCGCGCCGTCTGGTTCGACGTCGGAGAAGTCCTTATCAACGAGACCCGCGAATACCACACCTGGGCCGACTGGCTCGGCATCCCCCGGCACACCTTCTCCGCCATGTTCGGCGCCGTGATCGCCCGCGGCGAGGACTACCGCGACGTGTTCGGCTACTTCCGCCCCGGCTTCGACCTCGACGCCGAACGTCAAGCCCGCCTTGACGCCGGGCTCGGCGAATATCTCAACGCCGCCGACCTCTACCCCGACGTGCGCCCCTGCCTCCAAGCCCTCAAAGACGCCGGCTACTTCGTCGGCATCGCCGGCAACCAGACCGCCCGCGTCGGCCGGTTCCTCCGCGAACTGAACGTCCCCTGCGACATCCTCGCCACCTCCGACGACTGGGGCCTCACCAAACCCGACCCGGCATTCTTCCGCGAGCTGATCGAGGTAAGCGGCCACCAGCCCGGCGAGACCGCCTACGTCGGCGACCGCCTCGACAACGACCTACGCCCCGCCGCAGCCGCCGGCATACACACCGTCTCCGTCAAACGCGGCCCCTGGGGCTACATCACCCGGCAGGCCGGCACCGCGGATGTCGAACTCGACTCCCTCGCCGAGCTACCCGGCGCACTCAAGAACTACCAGACCGACTAACGAACTGGGCCGCCCGGGGCTTCGGCGGGAACCGGGCGGCCCAGCCCTGGCGCACCTGGGGACCACCGACGGCAGCTGCGCCGACACCGGTGAGGGCTTCTCCGCCTCCCCAGCACTTTCGGGCGGCATACCAGCGTCGCACTCGCGCTTTCGTCGCCCTGCCGCATCGGGTCGTCTCGCGTTGCCGCCTCACGATCCGGCCATGCTCATCATCCGGCTCGTGTCATGCAGGCCCGGCGCGAGCGCCGGGAGCCAGATCGCGGCGACGGCGAGCACTAACGCGGCGACTCCAACGGCCCGGGCGAGGACTTCGCCGTGGACCCACAGCTTCTCGACCAGCACCACCACCGCCAGTGCCACCATGGCGGCCAGGTTCATCAGCCCGAGGGCGACGAACAGCGCCATCAGCGACCAGCAGCAGCCAAGGCAGTAGGCTGCGTGGTGGGCGCCGGCACGAACGTCACGCAGCCGGCCGCGGTAGGCGCCGTAGTGCAGCAGCAGCGACAGCGGCGAGCGGCAGTGGCGCAGGCAGCGGGACTTAAGCGGAGTCAGCTGGTACACCCCGCAGCTGGCGAACACCGCGACCGCCACGGTGGTCGCCGTTGCGGGGTGGCCGCCTACCAGCCGGGTCGCCAGTGCGGTGAGCAGGAAGGCCGGGATGCCCGCCGCGGCCCAGGCGAGCAGGTATCCGGTGGTGAACCCGGCCAGTCGGAGCGCGCGGTAGGAACGCACCGATCGCTGGTACATGGAGGCCACGGGGGCGACCGACGGCAGCATCATCGCTGCCATCATCAGCGCCCACATGCCGACAAAAGCAGCCAGGCCAAGGCCCATTGCGCCGGTCATGCCGTGCATCGCCGCGGCCTGACCCACGGTGGCAAGCCACGCCACGGCCGCTAGGAGCAGCAGCCCCGCTGCCGGCGGGGTCAGGCGCCGCAGCGACGGGGTGGCGGTGGTCATGCCGTCCAGGAGAAGGGCGCGGAGTGGCCGTTCTTGCCGCCGTTGTCGAACTGCAGCCCGAACGCGTTGACCCGCGATGCCGTGGCCCGGGCGATCGTCAGGGTGGAGTTGGCCGGGTGGAACATGCCGGTGAGCTTGGACACCTCGCCCTGAGGGTTCTGGGGCGGCACGAAGTCCTCGATCTCGATGTCCACGACATCGCCGATCCTGACCCGGTGGCGCCGACCGTCGTCGGTGTAGTCGATCGGAGCGGTCTGGACCCCGAGCATCTCGCCAATCAGCGGAGCAAGCATGGCCATCGGGCCGCCGAGCTGCCCGGCGAAGACCGCCCCGAGCTTGTCGGCCTGCTCTTGAGAGGCGGCGGCGTCCATGAAGACCCCGACTCGCCAGTTGCCGTCGGCCATGAGCGGTGGGGTGTCGGCCAGGACCGCCACCGTGAGATTGCTGACGTCCACGCCCTCGACGGCGCCGGCGTCGATGTGGAAGGCAAGCACGACGCGGCACCGCTCGGAGTCGGCCGGCATGGTCAGCCCCGAGGTGGTGCATGGGCACACCATGTCGCAGGAGCAGTTCTCGAAGTACGTGCCCTGAAGCTGCCAAGCCATCGGCCACCCCCCGCTCGACTCGCTGATCGGCGGCCAGCATCCGTCCACCGGCCGAGGCTCGTCAATGACGAGTTCGGATCAGGCTGGGGCTCCCCTGAAGGTATGGCGACCTGCTGATGGTCGTGTGTTGCTCGTGGTGACCCGTTCCGTCGCAGCTGCCGGGGGTGTGCCCAAGCGCAGCCGGGGTCCAGGTGGAGCCGCCCGCAGGACCGTCAGCTCCGAGGAGGCACGACCTGGACGCTGGCCGCCGCGGCAGCCAAGGCGCGGACCGGACTCGCGAGCGATCATCCACTGTGGACGGTCTGGCACTTGCGTGTTCCCGGGTGCCTGTGGTGGCTGGTCGGGGTGGTGGTCAGCCGAGGCCGAGGGCGTGTTCGAGCATCGGCCAGGCCCGGTGCAGCTCTCGTTGCCAGTAGGGCCAGTTGTGTGTGCCGGGGCCGTAGAAGTCGATCTGGGCGCCGATGTTGAGCTCGCGCAGGCGGCGGGCCAGGGCGGTGTTCTCGGCGGCGAGTGACTGCTCGATGGTGTCGGCCGGGGCGCCCGGGTTGTCGTACGGGCCGGGCGCGCCGGTGCCGACGGACAGGAACAACCGGGTGCCGGCCAGCTTGGCGGCGAGGTCGTACGGGTTGTGGGCGCTCCACAGGTCGGCGTTGCGGACCGGGTCGCCCCACAGCCGGTCGGGGTCCTCGCCCTGGGAGCGGACCAGGCCCTGGTAGCCGGCCGACTCCTCCGGGCTCAGCCGGGTATCCACGATGCCGCTGAAGCTGGCCGCGGCGGCGAACATCCCCGGGTGGCGGGCGCCGTAGCTGAGCGCGCCCAGGCCGCCCATCGACACGCCGGCGACGGCACGGACCGTACCGGCGTGGTAGGCGCTGTCCAGCAGTCGCGGCAACTCGGTGAGGTGGAACGTCTCCCAGCCGGGCGTGCCGCCGCGCCAGTCGGAGTAGAAGCCGACCTTGCCGCCGTCCGGCATGACCACCAGCAGGTCGCTGCGTGCGGTCAGCGCCTCGAGGTCGGTGGACCTGGTCCAGCTCACGTAGCTGTCGCAGCAGCCGTGCAGCAGGTACAGCACGGGCCATCGGCGGTCGGGGTGCGCCTGGTAGGAGGCGGGCAGCAGCAACCGCACCCGGACCCGGGCGCCCAACGCCGGCGAGTCGATCGTCAGGTCCCGCATCCGGGGTGACAGCGACTCGGTGGCCACGATCCGCGGCTGCCCGGCCGAGGCCGGGCCGGTGGCGGAGGCGGCGGGGGGACCGGCGGTCGGCGGCTGCGCGCCGCACCCGGCAACTGCCAGGCCGGCAAGCGCCAGGCCGGCCACCAGGGCCGCGACAGCACCGCGACACCCGAAACCCGACACGGCACCCAGGCTAGAGCGAGGCTGGAGCCCGGTGCACGGTGGAGAACGCGCGGCCGCCGGAGCTGAACGTGGGCAGCAGTACGTTCCCTTGAGGGTCACTCCTCGTCGAGCGCCACCGCGCAGGCGCGCCGCACCTGTTGCACCGTCGCCGGTGCATCGAGGCGGAACAGCCCGTCGAGCCCGCGGTCCAGCCGCGACGCCCGCACCGCGGCCTTGACCGCCAGGAACACGCTGGTCGCGAGCACGAGCGGCGGCTCGCCGACCTCCTTGGAGGACAGCAGGTCGTTGGGGTTGTCCGGCACCGACGCGGCCAGGCTGCGGGGGAAGAGGTGGGTGTTCAGCTCCAGCGGGATCGTGGGCACCGCGGGAGGCTTGTAGCGCCAGGTGTTGACGGTGTTGAGGCGGCCCTGCTCGGCGCCCTCGGGCTCGAACACCAGTTCCTCGGTCAGTACGTAGCCGATGCCCTGGACGAACGCGCCCTCGACCTGGCCGACGTCGAGGGCCGGGTTGAGGCTCCAGCCGATGTCGTAGGCGATGTCGGAGCTGAGCACCTTCGTCTCGCCGGTGAGGATGTCGACCTCCACCACCGAGCATGCGGCGGAGAACGTGAAGCCGCAGAAGGAGTCGACCTCGCCTCCCAGTGGCGCGTGCTCGTCGATATCGATGCCCGGGATGTGCGGCTGCTCCCGCATCGGCTTGAAGGTCAGCGCCGGCACCGGTGTCTCCCCGCCGCGGATCGGCGAGGTGAACGACGACACCAGGTTCACCCGCTGCTGGAAGGCCACCTGGACGAGGTTCTGCCAGACGATCCTCGGCGTCCCGGAGGGCCCGGCGACCCGCGCGGCCCAGCCCTTCCCGCCGTAGTTCCAGAAGTCGATCCGATGATCGGCGCACCATTGCGGTCCGTGCTCCTTGAGCATCCGGTAGCCGAAGTCGGTCAGGCGTGCCCGGAGCTGCTCGCAGGCCCGCTTGACCGCCTCGCCGTTGTACGCGGTGCCGGTCGACGCGCCCGTGCTGGCCGGGTTGGGGATCACCGCCGTCTTCGGGCCCTCGACGCGCAGCAGGTCGAAGGGGATGTTCAAGACGTACGAGGCGATCTGCTCCACCTTCGTGGTCAGCCCCTGGCCCATCTCGACACCGCCCTGGTGGATCACGACGCTGCCGTCGGCCGCGTACACCGCGACGTAGGCGACCGCCTGCTCCAACTGGGCCAGGTTGTACCCCGAGCCGTACTTGACCGGCAGCATGGCGATGCCGCGCTTGCGCCACCGGTTGGCGCGGTTGAACTCCTCGACCGAACGTTTCCTGTCCGCGTAGTGCGAGACCTCCTTCAGGTAGGCCCACACCTCCTTGAGGTAGCAGTAGGACAGGGCCTGGCCGAACGGGGTCACGTCGCCACGCTCGTACAGGTTGCGCTCCCGCACATCCTCGGCGCTCAGACCGGCGGCGAACGCCGCGTCGTCGAGGGCGCTCTCCATGATGATCTTGCCCTGGATGTCGCCGAACGCGCGGAACGCCGTGCTCGGCGCCTTGTTCGTGCGGCAGACGTCGATCTGGCTCTGGAAGTTGCCGATCCGGTAGGCGTTGTCGGCGCGGAGCTGGATGCAGTTGGAGACGATGAACGAGCAGTCGTAGAAGGCGCCGCCGTCGCCCCACATCCGGGTCTGGAGCCCGCGGATCACCCCGGTCCGGTCGATCGCGATCTGGTACTGGCCGTAGTAGGCGTGCCGCCTGCCGATCATGCTGGTGTCCCGCTCGCGCGGCAGCACCAGGCGCAGCGGCCGATCGACCGCCTGCGCCGCCACGACCGCGGGCCCGACCACGAACCGGGTCTGCTCGGTCTTGCCGCCGTACCCGCCCCCGACCTGGGGCACCTCGACCTCGAGCCGGTGGTACTCGACCCCCAGCGCCATCGCGGCGGTCTGGTGCATCTCCATCGGGCTCTGGGTGGAGGCTCGGACCCGCCAGCGGTCGCCGTCGGCCGGCTCGACGACGCAGGCCTGCGTCTCCAGGTAGAAGTGCACCTGGCCGCCGGTCAGTTGGGTGCTCTCCACCACCGTGCACGGGATGCCGTCCACCTCGGCCTCGCGCCGGACGATCCCGCGGTCCAGCGGGGCCTTGTCGGGCGTGGTCCAGCCGAATGCGCTGCCGGGCCGGGTGATCCGCCAGATGTGGGTGTTGAACGAGGCGGTGGCCGGGTTGTCGGGGAAGGTGCTGCCCATGTCGATGGCCTGGTCCAGGCTGAGCACCGGCCGGTCCCACGGGGCCGGCCAGTCGACGGGGGTGTACGCGACGCACGCGTCGCTGACGTGGTCGGCGATCGCCGTCGCCCGCTGCTCGGTGTCTGCGACCACCAGGGCGATGGCCTGCCCGACGTAGCTGACCCGGTCGACCGCGAACAGCGGCTGGTCCAGGCCCATGCCCTGCTGGTTGAGGCCGCCGGCCGGCACCTGTTCGTGGGTGACGAGGCCGACGAACCCGGCGAAGCGCCGCGCCAGGTAGCCGCGCAGCGCATCGCGGCCGACCGGGCGGTCCTGGCCCGGGATGACGAAGTGGTGGTCGGCGAGCGCGCGGCGGCTCTGCACGAACGCGGCGTGGACCGCAGTCGGCGGTACCGGGACCTCCTGCGTGTAGTGCACCTGGCCGCACGCCTGGTACAGCGCCATCAGCTTGACGTACGGCTGGGAGACCGGCTCCTTCCAGTCCTGGACCTCATATGACTGGACGCCGTCGCTGACCGGCCAGTGGCCCCAGGTGATCGCCCCGGCGCTGCGCACCTGCTCCGGTACGGTCTCCGGCGCCCAGCCCAGCAACGCGTTGACGACCGCCTTGTACAGGAACGCGACCGCCAACTCGATCCGGTACTCCTCGGTGACGCCCTCGCAGGGCACCCCGGCCAGGCGCGACCGCCAGCACCGCAACTCTCCGGCCACCTCCTCCCGCAGGAGCCGGGCCAGCACCGGGAACCCGGCCAGCACCAGCGGCGCGCCGAGCATCGCCGCCTCGGTGCGCCGCGCCCGCCACGGGAACGGGGCGATGCCGCCGAAGGCGAGGACCGCGGTGTCGACCGAGCCGTCTCCGCCGAGGCGGAGGACCGTGGTGGCGTTGACCAGCGCATGGGCGTTGACCTCGCGCAACGCCACCTTCTGCGCGAGCACCGCAGCCTCGGGCGAGCCGGTCGGCAGCAGGTACCGGACGATCACGAGGTCGTCGAGCAGCCTCGGGTCGGCGCGGACCCGCTCGATGAGGTCCGCCACGGTCAACCGCTCCCGCACGCCGTCCGCGGCCCACCACACCACCACCTCCGCCCCGACCGCGACCAGCGCGGTGAGCAGGTCGGACGGGAACGGCTCGCCGGCATGGACGTGCGCCAGCACCAGCATGGTGTTGCCGGCCAGCGAGGCGGCGTTGCGCACCATGGTGCCGGCGGTCCGACGGGCCATGAACCGCAGCGCGCCGAGGTTGCCCGTCTGCCCGTACGCCCGCTGCGCGATCACCTGGTCCAGCAGTTCGACCAGGTCGCTGTAGGTGGCTGCGGCGCCCACCGCCACCCATTCCTCGCCGACACCGGTGCCGTACAGCTCCCGGATGTGGCGGATGTCGATGAGCACCTCCGCCGCGCGCACCTCCTCGGGGTAGATGCCGAACGACGTGTTGCCGTTCACCAGGCGGCACCGGCTGCGCCGGTGCTCGCGCATGACCTGGCCCAACTCCTCCAGCGTCGTCGGGGTGATCCATGCCTTGCCCGGCGCGTTCGCCTCCACCGGCGTCGGCGCCGTCCGCGCTCCGGGCGGGAACGCGACGACCGGCCGCGGCGACGGGGACTGGGTCGCCAGCGCCTCCTCATCCAGGCACTTCATCCGGCGCCGCTCGTCCTCGGCGTCCCAGTCGCGAGCGAAGGTCTTCATCCCGGTCAGGATCGGCCGGTACCCGGTGCAGCGGCAGAGGTTGCCGTCGAAGAGGTCCTCGATCTGCCGCTTCGTCGGCGTCGGGCTGGCCTGGAGGAAGGCCGACATGGCCATGACGAAACCGGTGGTGCAGTACCCGCACTGGGTGCCGTTGTTCATCGCAAGGCGGAACGCGACCGGGTTCACGCCGTCCGGCTGTGCCTGCGCCGCCCGGTCGGTCAGCCCGGGCGGCCTGGCGGCGGCCGCGAGGGCCTGTTCGCGGGCCGCCGCACCCGCGTGTGCGGCCGTCGCCACCCCGGGCGGGACGTGCGTCGGCGGGGCCGCGGCGCGCGAGAAGGACGGCTGGTGCGCCAGGAGAGCGGGCGCCGGGCGGCTGGCGCCGCCGGTCCCCTCGACCGTGGTCACCGCCAGGCCGTCGAGGGCGCAGACCGGCCGCAGACACGAGTTGATCGCGCGGTGCTCGGCCCGCGCGGTCGCCTGGTCCCAGCGGGACAGGATCACCGTGCACGCACCGCACCCGCCCTGACCGCAGCCCTTCTTGGCGCCGGTCAGCGCAACCTCGGGCGAGCGCAGGAAATCGATGAGCAACAGGTCAGGTGGCGGGTTCTCCAGGGTGACGGGCTCGCCATTGAGATGAAATGACACGCGACTGGCCACAGGTGCTGATCCCTCCCTGGCATCGATTCAGCGGCCGGCCCGCCACCGTGGCCTCAGGCCGCTGCCCGGTCGCACCGCCCCCGGCGGCCAGACGCCCGCGCCGGCGCGCCTCGCCTCGCCCCACCTCGCATGGGCACGACCCGGCTCGACGAGCACGGACAGTAATGTAATCTATACTGAGAGTAGCGAGCGACACGCCGTCCGCCGCCATGCACTGCCGCCGAGGTGTCCGCGCCTACGGCCGGCGACCAGGGTGTGTTAGCCGGAGGTGGCCGCTCCCTGCGTCTGCAGCGGATACGGCTGCAGCTCCAGCGCGCTGTCACGCAGCGCCCGGGAGGCGCAGATCGAGGCCGTGCGCACGGCGAGAGCGAGCCGCTTCACGTCCGCGCGGGTGGAGCGCATCACGATCGACATCGCCGCGATCGCCCTGCCCTCGGAGTCGAACAGCGGGGCCGCCACCGAGACCGAGCCCAGCGTCATCTCCTCGCGGGCGTACGCGATTCCGGTCCGGCGCACCTCGGCCAGTGCCCGCCGCAGATGACCGGGTGCGACGATCGTGTGCGCCGTGTACCGCTTCAGACCCGCGGCCACGATCTCCTCGAAGAGCCCGTCGGGCGCGTGGGCGAGCAGCGCCTTGCCCACGCCGGTGGCGTGCAGCGGCAGCCGCCCGCCGCGGCGGGTCTTGACGGTGATCGCCCGCCGGCCGGTGATCTTCTCGACGTAGAGCGCCTCGTGCCCCTGCAGGACCGCGAGTTGGACGTTCTCGTGGGTCGCCTCGTAGAGGTCCTGCATGTAGGGCTGGGCGACCGCGCCAACGGTCGCGCTCTTGGTCGCCCGCGAACCGACCTCCCACAGGTGCAGCCCGATCCGGTAGCCGCGCCCGTCGACGCGCTCCAGGCCGCCCCACTCGACGAGCTCGGTGGCCAGCCGGTATGCCGTCGATAACGGTAGGTCGGCCCGATCGGCCAGGGCGTTGAGGGAGAGTTCGGACGACGACGGCAGGAACGCGTCAAGGATCGCGGTGACCTTGCTCGTCACGGAACGCCCGGCCGATCGACCGCTGTTGTCCGCCATTCCTGCCCCCAACCCCAGCGTCACCGGCGGTGCGCCACGACCTCGATCATGAACCTGGCGTTCTCCCCGGGGCGGCCGAAGTCGGTCACCTCCACCGCGGCCCGGGCCGGGCGGTGCTGGCCGAACACCCGGCCCCAGACGTCGTTGAACCCCGGCCGGTCCCGCTGCAGGTGCCTCATGTAGATGCCCACCCGCACCACGTCGGTCAGCTCGGCGCCGGCCGCGGCGAGGATGGCGGTGAGGTTGGCGAACAGCTGCTCGGCCTCGGCGTCGGTGTCCGCGGGCAGTTCTCCGGTGCCGGGGTGGGCGCCGAACAGGGCGGACACGAAGATCCAGCCGCCGGCCTCGACCGCCTGCGGCACCGGGCCGGTGTGCGCGGGCGCGTCGGCCGTCTCGATCACCACAACTCCCACGGTGCCTACCACCATCCTTTCCGTTTCGCCCAGATGAGCAGGGCGGTCGACATCACGGCCATGATCACGAGGAGCACCGCGAGTGCCCCGTAGTGGGTCGAGTTGTTGACGATGACGTTCATGCCGAGGACCGAGGAGAGCGCGGTGATCGGCAGGGTGACGGCGGCGATGACGGCGAGTCGTTCGGCGGCGATGGTCATCTTGGTGTTGGTGCGGGTCTGGTAGAACTCGATGACGCCCTGCAGGTAGTCCTTCTGACCGTCGGCCATCGAGGCGATCCGCTGGAACTGGTCGACGAGGTCGGTCAGCAGCGACTGACCCTTGCCGGTGCCGAAGACCGTGAGGGTGGCCATCCGGCCGTAGACCTCGCGGCTGAGCGTGGCCATGGTGCGCAGCGCCAGCAGCCCGTGCCGGACCCGGAACATCGCGTCCAGGAACTGCTCGGAGTCCCCCAGCCGGCCGGCGGTGACCTGCTGTTCGAGCGACCACACCTCCTGGGTCAGCTCCGTGAGGTACTCCCGCATCCGCCCGGTGAGCGCGGTGACGAGGCCGAAGGACAGCTCGAACGCCGACGTTGGGTGCAGCCGCCCGCTCTCCAGCCGGCGGGCCAGCGTGCCGGTCTCCACCAGCGCGGCGTCCGGGGCGACCGCCGGGTTGAGCGGGCCGTGCACGGTGACGAAGTAGTTCGGCCCGACGAACTGGTCCAGTTCGACGTAGTGCACGTGGCCGCTGGCCCCGGGCTCCGGGGCGTGCAGCACCACGAACACGTGATCGGGGTAGATGTGCACCTTCGGCACCGGGTTGCGCTGCTCGCAGTCCCGCACCGCCCGGGGATGGAAGCCGAACACCTCCGACAGCACCTGGCTGCCCTCGGCGTCGCAGGCCGGAATGTCCACCCACACCAGGCCCCCGTCCCGGCCGAGCAGCTTCTCCAGGTCGCCGACCGGGTGCCGCTCGACACCCTCGTCGGTCACCAGCCGAACGTCCACGCCGCTCACCCGCCCTGTTCAGCCCGGCGGCGCTCAGCGCTGGCGGGCGCGCACCGCGGCGTCCAGTTCCGCACGCATCGCCTCGACCGGGCCCGGCCGCCCGGTCATCAGCTCCACCTGGGCCACGGCCTGGTGCAGCAACACCGCCAGGCCGCTGACCAGCCGGCACCCGGCCGCCGCCGCCCGGGCGGCGAACGGGGTCGGCCACGGCGCGTACACCACGTCCAGCACCACCGTCCCGGCCGCCCACCGGTCGGCGCGGACCCGGTCCGCCCCGTCGCCCGGCAACGTCGAGATCACCACGTCGGCCTCCGGCAGCGGCGCCTCCAGCAGCCCGCCGGAGATGACCGGTTGGACCCCGAGCCGTTCCGCCGCCGCCCGCATGTCACCGCTGCGGGCGACGTCGCGGACCAGCACCCGGGGCGAGCGCTCGCCGAGTTCGCGCAGCGCGGCGAGCGCGGCCTGGGCGGTGCCGCCGGCCCCGAGGATGACGGCCTGCTCGACCCGCTGTACCCCTGCCTCGCGCAGTGCCTGGACCAGCCCGGCCACGTCGGTGTTCTCCACCCGCCTCCCGGCACGGCCCGGCACGTCGCCGAACAGCAGGGTGTTCGCGGCCCCGACCGCGGTGGCCAGCGGCGACACGTCGTCCGCCGTCGTCAGCACCACCCGCTTCAGCGGCATCGTCAGCGACAGGCCGACCCATTCCGGCCCCAGGCTGTCCACGAACCCGGGTAGGCCGGCCTCGTCGCACTCGAAGAGGTCGTACCGCCAGCCGGTCAGCCCCAGCGCCGCATACGCCGCGCCGTGCAGCACCGGGGACAGCGAATGCGCGACCGGAGACCCGAGCACCGCAGCCCGCCGGGGCCGCGCGTCAGGGGTCGCGGCACCCGGTCCGGCGGCGGCCGTTCCCTGACCGTCCTGTTGGTCCGACACGGCAGCCAGTATGCCGGCGGCGGGGGGCGGCGCAGTCGCAGGCAGGCAGATGAGCCGCACGGTTTCCGGTGGATGGAACCGGTAGCAGCCGCCGGGCGCGCCGGTAGATGCTGAACGCCTGCGAGAGCGCCCGACGAGACGACAGGAGCGGTTGCGTGGCCGTGCAGAAGGCAGTGGAGCTGACCGGCACCGGTGCGACCGTCGAGGACGCGGTCGGCGAGGCGCTCGACCGGGCCCGCCTCACCCTGGAGGGGATCACGTCCTTCGACCTGCGCCAGGTCTCGGGCGTCGTCGAGGGGGCCCGGACGACCTACCAGGTCGAGATCCGGGTGTGGTTCACGCTGCTGGAACGCATGCACGGTTGAGTCGCGCGGTGGACACGCACGTCGAGGAACCCGCCGTCGGGATAACCCGGGTCGCACTGCCGGTCGGCCTGCACGGCGTGGAGAGCGTGAACGCCTACGTCCTCGCCGACGGCCAACGGGCCACCCTCGTCGACTGCGGGGTGTGGCGCACCGACCCCGACGATGACGGCCTGTCCGCACTGGAGCACGGCCTGGAGCAGGCCGGCTACGAGTTGCGGGACGTGTCCCGGATCGTGGTCACCCACGCCCACATCGACCACTACGGCCTGGCCGGGCGGGTGATGGAGCTGACCGGGGCCGAGCTGTGGATGCACGCGATGACGGACCTGGACTGCGAGAAGTACCGGCACCCCGAAACGGCGATGCTGCGCCGGCAGGACATGTACGCCGACCACGGGGTGCCGGAGCTGGAGCGGGTCACGCTCGCCGACCACCTGCGCCGGTGGCTGCCGTACCTGCACTCCGTCGTCGAGGCGTCAACCCGGCTGCGTGGCGGCGAGCGGCTGGCGGTGGGTGGCCGCGAGTGGGAGATCGTGCACACTCCCGGCCACTCCCTCGGCCACGTCTGCCTCTTCTCCGAGCACGACCGGCTGCTGCTGTCCGGTGACCACCTGCTGCCGGGGGTCACCCCGCCGGTGACGTTCGAGCGGGGGTTCGACGCCGACCCGCTGAAGAGCTACCTGGACTCACTGCGGCGCGTCGCCGAGCGCGACCCCCGGCTGGTGCTGCCCGGGCACGGCCACCCGTTCGCCGACGGCACGAACCGGATCGACGCGATCATCCGGAACAAGGCCCGCCGGATGGAGGCTGTCCGCCGGATGATCATCGAGCAGCCCTGCACGGTCACCGAGATCGCCGACCGGTTGGTGGCGAAGGCCATCCGCAGCCACCAGCGCAATATGGCGCTCTCCGAGACGCTGGCCCACATCGCCTACCTGCGGTGGTCCGGCCTGGTGGAGCGCCGGACCCGGCCGGACGGGGTGTACGAGTGGTACTCGACCAGCGACGCGCCGATCGAGTCGGTCGGCCGGTAGGAAACGGGGGACGTACGGGCCGGTGAGGAACGGGACGTATCGGCCGGGAAGGCTCAGCCGCGCCGGGGTCGGGTCATCTCGACGCCGCCGGCCTGGGTGCCGTCGGGCAGCCGGCCTCCGGAGAGCTGGCCGCCCGGCAGGTGGGCGCCCGGCATTTGACCCCCCGGCAGGTGGCCGCCGGAGAGCTGGCCGCCCGGCAGTTGGCCGCCGGGCAGGTGGGTGCCCGGCAGTTGGCCGCCGGGGAGTTGGCCGCCCGGCGGGTGGGCGTCCGGCCGGCGTTCCGCACCAAACCTGCCGAGGCGGGGACTGGTCGCCAGCTCGCAACCTGCCGAGGCGGGGACTGGTCGCCAGCTCGCGGGACAGGCTGCGCGCGGCGACCATCAGGGCGGGCTGCACGACCTGCAGATCGCAGCGCAGGTCGCGCACCCGTAACTCCAGGGCCGCGACCACGTGCCCGCCGGCGCCGAAGACGGGCGCGGCGACCGTGGAGACGCCGAGGTCGAGCTCCCAGCGGGAGACCGCGATACGGGTCAGCCGGGTGACGGCCAGCGCGCGGCGGAACCGGTCCGGCGTGGTGAGGGTGTAGGGCGTGAACGCCCGCAGGCCCTGGGCGATGACCAGGTCGACGACGCGCGGGGAGGTGAACGCCAGCAGCGCCTTGCCGAGCGCCGTGGCGTGCGCGGGCAGGGTCGCGGCGGCGCTGAACATGGTGACCGGGCGGTGCCCCGGCGCCTTCTCGATGTAGGCGACCTCGAGATCGTCGAAGACGCCCAGCCGCACGCTGGTGCGGGTGGCCGTGGACAGGTCCTCCATGACCCGAGGTGCCCGCTCCTGGATGTTCGGAGGATGGGAGGCTCGGGTGCCGATCATCCGCAGCGGCAGCCCGACCTGGTAGTTGCCGTCCTCGGTGCGGTCGAGGACGCCGCGGGCGGTCAACTCGGCCGCCAGCCGGTGGGTGGTGGAGATGGGCAGCCCGGCCAGGCGCGCGATCTCGGTGAGGGAGTGCAGGCTGCCGTCGGTGAAGGTCATCAGGATCGCGATCACCTTGCTTGTCACCGATCGCCCGGTTTCCGTCGAGTTTCCCGCCACCTGGCCTCCTCTCTTCAATGAGGGGCCACAGTCGCATCAGGCCGGCCGGCGCGCCACAATGTGTTGCCACTGAACGGAAGTGAGTGTCACACGGTTTCTACATCCATTGGGCGGGAACACCGGCGTGACGTAGAGCATCGGATGTGGCCTGGTATCCGACCCTCGATCCAGGTCGAACCACCGGCCGGACGGTCCCACTGGACAGAAACGGCTCGGCACCCGGTAGGTCGGACCAGCCGGTGGTGCTTGACTCGGGTCGACGACCTTGGGCCGGGCGCCGGCCGGCCGGTCCTGTTCTGCGTGGAGGGCGCGACGATGAGCGTGGACACCACACCGGGCGCCACCCGCGAGCCGCTCGTGATCCATGGCGTCGACGGGCTCCGGGCCAGGGTCGGCGAGACCCTCGGGACGAGTGACTGGATTCCGGTCGAGCAGGACAAGGTGGACACCTTCGCGAAGCTGACCGGGGACGAGCAGTGGATCCACGTCGACCCGGAGCGCGCCAGGTCCGGGCCGTTCGGGGGAACCGTGCAGCACGGCTTCCTCACCCTCGGGATGGCCACCGGCCTGCTGTGGTCGATCTTCACCGTGGACGGCTTCAAGGTCATCCTCAACTACGGCCTGAACCGGGTGCGCTTCCCGGCGCCGCTGAAGGTGGGGGCCCGGGTGCGGATGCACGTGGTGCTGGCCGAGATGAAAGAGCTGGACGGCGGGGCCGAGGCCGTCTACCACCTGACCTACGAGGTCGACGGCGAGCGCAAGCCGTGCTGCGTCGCCGACCTGGTCTTCCGCTACTACAGCTGACCGCCGCAGCGAACGGATGGAGACCCCATGAGCGAGCGCCCCGAGATCGGCCGGACCGCGGACGCCAACGGCATCAAGACCAACTATCTGGAGGCCGGCCAGGGGGAACCGGTCGTGTTGATCCACGGCTCCGGGCCCGGGGTCACGTCGTACGCGAACTGGCGGCTGGTGCTGCCGGCGCTCGGCGAGCGGTTCCGGGCGATAGCGCCGGACATGGTCGGCTTCGGCTTCACCGACCGACCGAGCGACGCGCAGTACGGGGTGCAGACCTGGGCCGATCAGGTCATCGGGCTGATGGACACGCTCGACATCGACAGGGCGCACCTGATCGGCAACAGCTTCGGCGGCGCGATCGCGCTGCGGATCGCCGCCCAGCACCCGGACCGCGTCAACAAGATGGTGCTGATGGGCAGCATGGGGGTGCCGTTCGAGATCACCCCCGGGCTGGAGCGGGTCTGGGGGTACGAGCCGTCGTTCGAGAACATGCGCAAGGTCCTCGACGTGTTCGCCTACTCCCGCGACCTGGTCAACGACGAGTTGGCCGAGGTGCGCTACCAGGGCAGCATCCAGCCGGGGTTCCAGGAGTCGTTCGCGGCGATGTTCCCGGCGGATGAGAACGGCTCCCGGCAGCGCTGGGTGGAGGCCATGGCCACCCCGGAGGAGCAGCTCCGGGCCCTGCCGCACCGCACCCTCGTCGTGCACGGCCGGGAGGACCAGGTCATCCCGCTGGAGACCTCGCTGAAGCTGGAGGAGTTGATCGACAACGCCGACCTGGCGGTGTTCTCGCACTGCGGCCACTGGTCGATGATCGAGCGGACCGAGGACTTCAACCGCCTGGTGCGCGACTTCCTGACGGGCTGAGGGCGGCGAGCGATGGCGACCAGTCGTACCAGGCGCAAGGCGGAGCCCGGGTCCACGCCGGCGGCGGACCGGGACCGGGACCTGATGCTGCGGATCTACCAGACGATGGTGCTCACCCGGGCGGTCGAGGACCGGATGGTCGCCATGTACCGGGGTGGCGACCTGCTCGGCTCCCTCTACACCGGACACTGGCACGAGGCGATCGCGGTGGGCGCCGCGGCCGCGCTGCGCCCGGAGGACTACCTCGCCCCGATCCACCGCGACCTCGGCGCGCACCTGTGGCGCGGGCTGGAGCCGTGGCAGGTGATGGCGAGCTTCATGGGCAAGGCGACCTCGCCGACCGGCGGGCGGGACGGGACGCTGCACTACGGGCGCTTGGATCTCGGGATCTACAACCTGCCCAGCCACATCCCGGCGAACTACCCGGTGGCCACCGGGATGGCGTTCGCGGCGCAGTACCGCGGCGAGGACAGGGTCGCGCTCGCGTTCTGCGGCGACGGCTCGACGTCCCGGGCCGACTGGCACGAGTCGCTGAACATGGCCGCCGTGCTCAAGCTGCCGTGCATCTTCGTCATCGAGAACAACCAGTTCGCCTACTCCACGCCGCTGCGGCTGCAGACCGCCACGGCGACCTTCGCGGAGAAGGCCGCCGGATACGGGATGCCGGGGGTGAAGGTCGACGGGACCGACGTGCTGGCGGTGTATGACGCGACCGCCGAGGCGGTGGCCCGGGCGCGGGCCGGCCAGGGCCCGTCGCTGATCGAGGGCGTGACCATGCGGATGCACGGCCACGCCGAGCACGACCCGGCCGACTACGTGCCGCGGGAGATGTTCGAGGAGTGGCAGAAGAAGGACCCGGTCGAGTTGTTCGAGAACGTCCTGCTGGACGGCGGCGTGCTGGACGCCGACGGCGTGAAGAAGGCGCGCGAGTCCGCCCGGCAGCTTGCGATCGACGCGCGCAAGAAGGCGCTGGCGGACCCGATGCCCGACCCGGGCACGGTGGAGGAGGGCGTCTATGCCGACTGACGCGGCCACGGCCGAGAAGAAGAGCCCGACCTACCTGGAGGCGATCAGCGCCGCGCTGGACAGCGAGATGGAGCGCGACCCGGACGTGTTCATCATCGGCGAGGATGTCGGCCAGTTCGGCGGCGCCTTCAAGGTGACCAAGGGCTTCCTGGAGAAGTTCGGCGCCCGCCGGGTGGTGGACACGCCGATCGCGGAGACGGGGTTCACCGGCCTGGCCGCCGGTGCGGCGCTGGTCGGGCTGCGGCCGGTGGTGGAGTACCAGTTCGCCGACTTCATCTCCTGCGCGTTCGACCCGATCGTCAACGTGATGGCCCGCCACCACTACCGCACCGGCGACGCCATGCCGGTGACGATGCGGGCGCCGTTCGGCGGCCGGCTGCGGGCCGGCCCCACCCACTCGCAGAGCGTCGAGTCCTACTTCGCGCACGTGCCCGGCATCAAGATCGTCATGCCGGGCACACCGGAGGACGCCGCGGGCCTGCTGATCAGCAGCATCCGGGACAACAACCCGGTGCTGTACCTGGAGAACAAGTACCTCTACCGGCGGCTGCGGGCGGCCGGCCCGCTGAGCCTCGAGCCGGTGCCGCTCGGGCAGGCGAAGGTGGTGCGGGAGGGCACCCAGGTCTCGCTCATCACCTACTCGGCGTGCGTCTCGCAGGGCCTGGAGGTCGCCGCCGAGTTGGACAAGGAGGGCATCTCCGTCGAGGTCATCGACATCCGCACCCTCGTACCGCTGGATGTGGCGACGATCGTGCGGTCGGTCAAGAAGACCTCCCGCGCGGTGGTGCTGCACGAGGCGGCGCTGCGGATGGGCTACGGCGCCGAGATCGCGGCGACCGTCCAGGAGGAGTGCTTCTGGCACCTCGACCAACCGGTGACCCGGATCGCCGCGAAGAACACCCCGACGCCCACGAGCCCGCCGCTGGAGGACGCGGTCATCCCCCAGCCGGCGGAGATCGCGGCGACGCTGCGGAAGGTGGCGACGGCATGAGCGAGCGCGGACGCGAGCGGATCTTGACCAAGGAGGCGAGCAGATGAGCACCGACTTCGACGTCGTCGTGCTCGGCGGCGGCCCCGGCGGCTACGCGTCCGCGCTGTACGGCGCGTCCGCGGGTCTGAACATCGCCATGGTCGAGCAGAACAAGGTCGGCGGCACCTGCCTGCACCGCGGCTGCATCCCGGCGAAGGCGCTGCTGCAGGCCGCGGAGGTGTACCGGGCGGTCGGGCACGCCGGCGACTTCGGCTTCCGGCTGCCGGACGGGGCGGCCCCGGTGATCGACTGGCCGGCGGTCAACGCCCGCAAGAGCGGCATCGTCAACCAGCTCACAAAGGGGCTGTCCGGCCTGCTGAAGCGGCGGAAGGTCACCGTCGTGAACGGGCACGGCCGGCTCACCGGCGACGGCGCGGTCGAGGTGGAGGGCCAGACACTGACCGCGCGGGCGGTGATCGTCTGCGCCGGCTCGGTGCCACGCTCGCTGCCCGGTCTGGACATCGACGGCGACCGGGTGGTCAGCTCCGACCACACGACCAACAGCGACCGTCCGGCCCTGCCGGAGCGGGTCGCGGTCATCGGCGGCGGCGTGATCGGCGCCGAGTTCGCCTCCGTCTTCACCGACCTCGGCGTGCAGACCACGCTGCTGGAGGCGCTGCCGAACGGCGTGCTGCCGATCGGGCCGGACCGCGACGTCGCCGACGTGCTGGCCCGGGCGCTCGCCCGGCGGGGCACCTCGATCCACGCCGACGCCAGGGTCGGCACGGTGGAGCGCACGGACAGCACGGTGATCGTTCCGTTCGAGACCAAGAACGGCGCGGAGAAGATCGAGGTCGACCAGGTCCTGGTCGCGATCGGCCGCCGCCCGGCGACCGAGGACTGCGGCCTGGAAGCGGCCGGCGTCCGGGTGGAGCGCGGGTTCATCGAGGTCGACCCCACCACGATGGCCACCTCCCGGCCCGGCGTCTACGCGATCGGCGACTGCGTGAACACGCCCGGTCTGGCGCACGTGGCCTACGCCGAGGCGGTCGTAGCGATCCAGCACATCCTGGGGGAGCGGCCGGTCCCGGTCGACTACACCCGGGTGCCGTGGGTGGTCTACACCCATCCGGAGGTGGCCTGGGCCGGGCTCACCGAGTCCGAGGCGCGCACCGCCGGGCACGACGTCGAGGTGCACAAGCACGCCTTCGCCGGCAACGGCCGGGCGATGATCATCGGCGACACCGACGGGATGGTGAAGGTCGTCGCCCAGCGTGGCGGTCCGATCCTCGGCGTCCACCTGGTCGGTCCGTGGGCCAGCGAACTGCTCGCCGAGGGCTACCTCGCGGTGAACTGGGAGGCCCTGCCCGCCGAGGTCGGCGCGTTCATCCACCCGCACCCCAGCCTGTCCGAGGCCATCGGCGAAACGATGATCACCTTCTCTGGTCGGTCCCTGCACGGCTGAACCTCAGCCCCACGTTCCCGGGAGACGCGGAATGACGGACGAAGTCTGGACGGTCGCGATGCCCAAGCTGGGCGAGACCGTGACGGAGGGCGAGGTCGGCACCTGGTTCAAGCAGGTGGGCGACACGGTGGCGTTCGACGACCCGCTGTTCGAGGTCTCCACCGACAAGGTCGACTCGGAGATCCCCAGCCCGTACGACGGGGTGATCCTGGAGATCCTGGTGGGCTCCGGGGAGGTGGTACCGGTGGGCACGCCGGTGGTGCGGATCGGCCCGCCCGGCTCCGCGGTGTCCACCGGCGACGGCGGGGGTGCGGCGACCGGCGCGGCGGTCGCCGCCGACCGGGCGGCACCCGAGGTCGGTGGGTCGGAAGGCCCGGCCACCGAGTCACCGGCGGCGGCGGTGGCGGTGGGCGGCGAGGTGCACGAGCTCACCATGCCGAAGTTGGGCGAGACGGTGACCGAGGGCACCGTCGGCGCCTGGCTCAAGCAGGTCGGTGACCCGGTCGCCTTCGACGACCCGCTGTTCGAGGTCTCCACCGACAAGGTCGACTCGGAGATCCCCAGCCCGTACGACGGGGTGCTGCTGGAGATCCTGGTGGCCTCCGGCGAGACGGTGCCGGTCGGCACCCCGATCGCGCGCATCGGCGAGCCGGGCGCGGCACCCGCCGCCGCGCCGGCGGCAGGTGGGCCGGCTCCGGCCGCGGTCGAGCCCCGGGCCACACCGGCGGCCGGCAACGGCCACGGTGGACGGTTGCTCTCCCCGGTGGTGCGCCGGCTGGCGGCGGAGAACGGCATCGACCTGGCGCAGGTGCGCGGGTCGGGCGCGACCGGGCGGATCCGCCGGGAGGACGTCGAGCAGGCCATCGCGTCGGGCGGAGCCCGTACGGCGACCGCCCCGCCGCAGGCTCCGGCACCGGTCGCCGCGGTTCCGGGCACTGCGGCTCCGGGGGCTGCGGCAGCCGCTGCGGCACCCGGCGCTCCGGCACCCACTGCACCGGCGGCGGCCCCCGCGGCCGGCCGGGCCGCGGCTTCCGCGCCCGCCGCGGGCGCCGGCGCGGGGGCCGCCGCCACCGACCCGCGCGACCAACTCGAGCCGCTGTCCCGGATGCGGCTGCTCGTCGCCGAGGGCATGGTCCGGTCGCTGTCCATCTCGGCGCACGTGTGGACCTCGGTCGAGGTCGACTTCGACAATGTCGAGCAGGTGCGGCGCAAGCACAAGGACCGCTTCAGGAAGGAGGTCGGCGCCTCGCTGAGCTACCTGCCGTTCGTCTCCCGCGCGACGATCGACGCCCTGCGCGCGTTCCCGGTGGTGAACTCCTCGATCGACATCCCGGCCAAGACCCGCACCGTGCACCCGTACGTCAACCTCGGCATCGCGGTCGACCTGGACGAGCAGGGCCTGGTCGTACCGGTGGTGAAGGACGCGGACGCCCTCAACATCCGCGGGATCGCCAGCAAGATCGCGACCCTGGCGGCCGCGGCGCGGGGCAAGAAGCTGTCCATGGCCGACATGAGCGGGTCCACGTTCACGATCACCAACCCCGGGCCGTTCGCCAGCTACGCATCGTCCCCGGTCATCAACCAGCCGAACGTCGCCATCCTCTGCACCGACGGGGTGAAGCGTCGCCCGGTCGCGGTGGGCGACGCGATCGCGATCCATCCGGTCGGGATCATCGGGCTGGTCTACGACCACCGCGCGTTCGACGGGTCCACCGCGTCGAAGTTCCTGCTGCATCTGCGGGACTCGCTGGAACAGCGGGACTGGGAGGCGGAAGTCGTCTGACATCGCCCGCCGCCCGGCGCCGGAGCCCGGCGAGCCGGTGACGGTCACGGTAGCCCGCCGGGTCGCCCCGGGCCGCGAGGGCGAGTTCGAGGCGTGGGCCGAGAAGCTGACCCGGACCAGCACGCAGTTCCCGGGCTTCCTCGGCGCCGGGCTGCTCCGCCCGGGCCACGTCGGGCAGGACTGGCACGTGGTCTACCGCTTCGACTCCCCGGCCAGCCTCGCCGCCTGGGAGCGGTCGCCGGCGCGGGCGAGCCTGCTGGCCGAGGCGGAGGAGCTGATGGAAACCACGGCGGTGCACCGGACGTCGGGGCTGGAGACGTGGTTCGAGCTGCCCGGGCGTACGGCGCCCGCCCCGCCCCGGTGGAAGATGTTCCTGGTCACGGTGAGCGCCATCTTCACGCTCCAACTGGTGCTGCACGTGCTGCTCGACCCGGCGTCCCACGGCTGGGTGCTTCCGGTCCGGGTGGCCGTCCTGGCGGTACCGGTGACCGCGCTGATGACCTGGCTGGTCATGCCGCGGCTGGCCTGGCTGCTGCAGCGCTGGCTGTACGCGCCGCCGCGCCGGCGGGCCGTGAGCCGTTCCCGCACGCCGGAAGCCGGGTCCGGCCGGTGACGCGCGGCCCTCTAGGGTGAACGCGGTCGCGATTGTGGCGGAAGAGGCGGTGGCGATGGCGGCGGTGCTCCTCTCGGGCGCGGCGGGGCTTGTCGGTCAGGTCGCGGATGCGCTGCGGGCGCACGACGCCGAGGTCACGGAGGTGACCGACCTGGACAAGGTGCCGGCAGTGTGCGCGGCCGCCGGACCGGGCGCGTTCGGCTCCTACGTGCAACTACCCGCGACGTTCGCCGTGCACGGGGACACCGCGGTGCGCCGGGTTCACCACTTCTACGCCGACGGGGTGCTGGCCCGGTTCCCGGCGCTCGCCGGTGCGCTGCCGGCGCTCGCCCCGTCCAGCCGGGTGACCTTCGTGCTGGGGCAGCTCCCGGTCGAGGTCGCCACGGCGGACGACCGGGAAGCCCGCCGCGCGCTGGTCCGGGTGCTCGGCCATGCGGCCCGCGCCGACACGCCGAACGGCGCGCTCGCCGTGCGGATCCTGGACACCGGCTCCACCCCGGAGCAGATCGCGCTGGTCGCCCTCGGCCGGGATCCCGCCCGGGAGGCGCTGCTCGACCAGTTGGGCGACATGAGCTACGAGGACCTGCGGATCGAGATGCTCGGGCTGGTCTCCGTCGAGACGTGACCGGCGCCGGACGAAGGGCATGCGATGGACGAGCAGGAGCGGTCCGGTCCGGGCGGTGGGCCGCCCTGGTGGGCGCGGATGCCGGCGCCGCCCGCGGCCGCGCTGGCAGAGCAGCTCCAGAGCGCACTGAACGACGTCCGGACGCGCCGTGAGGAGGTGGCGGCGCTGCGCGAGCAACTCGCCGCCTTCGACCAGCAGCTTGCCGCGCTGGACCAGGGCCTGCGCCCGCTGTTGGAGTGGACCTCGGCCTGGGCGGAGCTGGAACGCGGGATGCCCGGCACGTGGCGGCCGCGCCCGGCCGACACCCCGTAGCGCGCCGGTGGGCCGCACCCGGTTCGCCCGCAGCGACAGGCTGCGGATCGCGTACGAGCTGCGCGGTAGCCGCTGGTGGTCGCGGCGGCCGTGGCTGGTCCTGGTGCAGGGGCTCGGGTTCGACCGGTCGGGGTGGGACCCGGTGGCCGACCAACTGCGCCAGCACTTCCGGCTGCTGCTGGTCGACAACCGCGGCTGCGGGCGGAGCGCCGCCCCTGCGCGCACGTTCACGGTCGCGGACATGGCGCGGGACGTGGTGGCGACGCTGGACGCGGCCCGCATCCGAAGGGCACATGTCGCCGGCGCCAGCCTCGGCGGGATGGTGGCGCAGGAGGTGGCGATCCGCCACCCGGACCGGGTGGACCGGCTGGTGCTGGCCTGCACGACACCGGGCTGGCCGTACGCCTACCCGATGCCGCCCGCGTCGGCCCGGCTGATGGCCGCGACCCGCGGCCTGTCCCCGGACGTCGCGGCCCGGCGGCACGTCGAGAACGCGCTCGCCGCGGACACCGTGGCCCGCCGCCCCGAACTGGTGGACCGCCT
>WNFU01001765.1_pt1 | contig 30220 bp, 32 predicted proteins | sample 5400121 | NCBI WGS metagenome assembly WNFU01 (sample SAMN13153360, study PRJNA577476) | soil metagenome | isolation source: 100 cm soil or saprolite under grassland replicate 1 | place: USA:California | collected 2016-06-15 | reverse complement strand
ACCAGCGAGGATACTGAGGCTCAAGAGACCACAGAGTCGCTGGTAATAGACAAAATCTGCGCACCATCGAGGCCGTGGGATTAGCCGGATCTCCCTGACACGGAAGAGGTCACAGGTTCAAACCCTGTCGCGCCCACCAGCACGAACAGCTTGCTTCACGCCAGCTCCAACCCGACTTGCCAGAGATTTGCCAGAGGATCACGCAGCGTACCTCTCAGAACACTCTGAGCGTTGCCGGGTTCGGGCGGGTTTCTAGGGTCTGCTCGGCGACTTGGAGCACGACCGTCAGGCGCTGCTCAATGGCCGCAGCGACGCGCCCGGCCATCTCGGTGGTGGTGTGTCGGTAGTGGGCGCCCATCGCGCTCCCCCGCTGCTGCCCGGCCCGGCTGGTGGCCTCGTGCCCCATCACCTCATCGATGACCCGGGCGGGGATGCCGGCATTCTCCAGCCAGGTTGCGAAGGTGTGGCGGAAGTCATGCGCGCCACGCAGGTCCACGGCATCAAGCAGGGGGTCCCGGCGTGGGGGCAGCGCCGCCCAGCGGCCAGCGTGGCCGTCGTCGACGGGTGTGGCCAGGTGGGCGGCGTGCAGCTCGCCGAGCGCGCCGTGCACAGTGGTGGGCCGGACCGCCCGGCCGTGCTCGGCCAGGTGCGCGGCGAGCTGGTCGGGGGTAAGGGGGCCGCTGGCGCGCAGCACGGTGAGGATGCGGGCGGCGGTCGGGCGCAGGTCGGTAGCAGGGTCGGCGAGCTTGGCAATGGCGCCATGGTGGGTGCGGCGGAAGTTGTGCCGCGACAGCACGGTCCTGGTGCCCTTGGGTACGCCCGGCGTGCCGCGATGACCAGGGCCGCCGCCGGGGCCGGTGAACACCAGGGCGTCGGGGTCGCTGCCGGGTGGGAGCTGGCGGCGGATCGCCTCGACCACCAGGGGGGCCAGGGGTATCTCGCGGATGCCGGCGTCGCTCTTGGGCCGGGGCTTGAAGCCGCTGCCGAATCGGCCCGTCTGGTAGCGCGTCTCGACCACCTGCAGCACGGGTACGGGGCGGCCGAGCTGGACGCGGCGGCGGCGCAGCCCGGCCAGCTCCCCGAAGCGCAGGCCGGTGCCGAGGAAGGTGGTGACGTGGTCCCACCAGAACAGCGGGAAGCAGGCCAGCAGCCGGCCGGCTTCCTCGGGCGTGAGCGCGCGGCGCCTCACGCCACCGAAGACCTTCTCGGGGTCGGCCCGGCGCTTGGGCGGCGGCACCTTGCGGGCCGGGTTGGCCTCGATCGCGCCTTCGTCGGTGGCGAACTGGAGGATGCGTAGCAGCAGCGAGCGGCACGCCATCACCGTGTCATAGCCGACCCGGCCGGTGAGCTGGGATTGCCAGCGGCGCACGTCGGCCGGGCCGATCCGCTCGATCGGCCGGTCGCCGAACCAGGGGCGCAGGTGCAGCCGGAGACGGCCGTCCGCGTTCTCGAGGGTGGTGGGGCTGCGGTCGGGATCGGCGGCCCACAGCTCCCACCACTCGGCCGCCCAGGTGCTGAACGGGAGCCGGCCGCGCTTGCGGCCGTGCCAGCCCGCGCGAGTGAGTGCGACGCGCTGCTTGGCGGCCTCGGCGACGGCCTCGTCCTTGGTGGCCACGGTCTTGGCGCCTTGCGAGCTGTCATCGGCCACCCACCACACCTGGTAGCTGACGCGGCCGGTGCGTGGGCTGACGCGCTTGCGGTAGCCGGCGGATGCCATGTCTAGGGTCCGGGGTCGTTGGGTCGGGTGGTGTCGTGGTGGCGGTTGAACCGGTCGGGGTCGGGGGCGAGCTGGGGGGCGCCGTTGCGTGCCCACATCGACCCGGGGTCGACCCGGTGGGGCCTACTGCCGGGTGTGGCGGGATCGCGGCCAGAGGAGACGGGCGAACGAACGCTCACCTCGTCCGCGTCGTCCGCACCCTCGGCCTGACCTGCGGGAATGGGCGCCTCGGGGTGCGGACATTGCGCGGACATTGCCCCGTCACCGGGTTGTTGAATGTCCGCATCCTGCACTTCGGTGCGGACATTGGGATCGCCGACCGCAGGCATGTTGTCCGCGCCAATGTCCGCACCCTCCCGCGCCGCTGAGCTGCTGGTTTGGCCGCTTGCGGGCATTGCGGACGTTGCGGGCATTGGTTCACCCGTCTCCTCGGCTGGGGTGGGGGTCGTGTCGCCGCTGTCGGCTGAGGAGTTAGCGTCCAGCAGCGTCGGGTCGGCGGGCGGGGTGGCGTCGGGCTCGGCGGACAGCCACCAGCCCCGCTGGCGGGCATGGCCGCGTGGGGGGAGTTGCTCGACGGCGATGCCGACCTGGCGCAGCGACGGCGCGGCTCGGCGTAGGGCGGCGCCCATCGCCTGGGGGGTTGCCGGCCAGCCCCTTGGGGGCCGGGCATCGCCCCGATCGGCGTTGAGCTTGCCCAGCAGCTCGCTGGCAGAGCCCTCCCAGCTCCCGACCTTGTCCACGAAGGCGCGAAGGGCGGTGGCGACAGGGTCGGCGTCGATCACCCCTTCGGCGAGCCGGTCCGACAGCGCCCGGTAGGTCTCCAGCGCCCGGGTGCCGAGCACCTGGTCGGTCGCGGCGACGATGCGGGCGAAGTCGGCCAGCCGGGGCGGCCGGTCCACGGTGATCGACGGCAGGGCGGCCAGGACCTGGCAGGCAAGGTCCAGCAGCCCGCCGAGCAGCCCCGGCCAGGCGGCGCGGAACACCTGGTCGAGGTGGAGTTCTTCGCCGCGCTCCCGGAACCGTTCCAGGTCAAACATGACGATGCGGTCGGCGAGGTCGCCGCGGAGCGCGCCCGGGTCGATCGAGGTCAACGCGACCACCCGGCGGAACGCGAGCACCGACAGGTCGTCGTTCTCGTACAGCCGGCGGCGGACCATGCCGTCGCCGGTGACCGCGCGGCACAGCGCGTCCGACAGCCAGTCGGAGATGCCGGAGATGTTGTCCAACACCACCAGCCAGCTTCCAGAGGCGGCCACCGCCCACTGCTCGAGGTCCTTGGGTCCTGAGCGCAGCTCGGCTGGGGAGGGATCGACCAGCCGCGACAACAGCCTGGCGGTGGTGGACTTGCCGGTGCCCTGCTCGCCGACCAGCAGCGGGATCGGGTGGGCGATGTCGGGCACCAGCGCGCCGACCAGCCAGGCGACCGCCAGCGGCCAGGTCTGCTCCGACAGGTTGACCAGGCCCAGCTCCCGCAGGGCCTCCAGCCGGCCGCCGCGCTGCGGCTCGGGGAGGATACCGGTCAGCTTGGTGCGCCTGAACAGCACCGGGGACCGCTCGGCCAGCGCCCACCCGTCTGGGTTGAGCACCACGACCCGGCCGGAGGGGTCGCCGAGGTCCAGCACCAGCCCGGCGTCGTGGCGGGCGACCCGCAGCGCCAGCGGGACGGGTGGGCGGTCCATGGCGATGCCTTCCAGGACGTTGAGGGCATCGGCCAGGGCGCTGGATGCTGGGACGCGGCCGGTCTGGCGGGCGTAGCCGGCGGCCAGCTCGGCACGCAGGGACGCTTGCCCGCCGCGGAGCATGCGGGCCAGGTAGGGGCCGTGGCCTGCTCGGGCGACCGCGAACGGCTCGCCGGTGGCGCTCATGGCCAGCTCGTAGCGGCCGGTGGCGAGGGCGACCAGCTCGGTTGCGGTCGAGGCGCCGTCCTGGTCGCGCCCGCCAGCCCGGCCGGCCGCCGGCGGCGACTCGCTGGTGGTGTCGTGGGGTGGGCTGTCGGCGGCCAGGCTGGCGGGGTCGAGGTCAACGAAGGCGTCCAGGCCGAGCCCGGCGGCCAGGTGGTCGGCGGCGTCCTTGCCGGAAGCCGGGGCGACCAGGCGGACGCCTGCCGCGTGGCGGGCGAGGCTCCTGGCGACCTGACGGGCATGCCGCTCCCCGGGCCGATCCCGGTCGGCGACGACGATCACCTGCGCGCCGGTGAGGGCCGCGGAGTACTCCGCGCGCCACTTGCCCCGCCCGGCACCACCGGGGTTGCAGGTGGCCACACCGCCGGCCGCCTCAACGGCGTGCACGTCCTTCTCCCCTTCGACCACATACACCGTGGCGCCCTGGGCGGCGGCCTGGAGCACCTTGGGGAGCTGGTAGGGCACCAGGCGCACCGCGGGCTTGCCGGTCGCCTTGTCCTTCAGGCTCCAGCGCCGGCCGGTCTTTGTGGTCGGGTCGGGCCGCCACTGGGGGAACTGCTTGTCGGCGGTGCGGCAGACCGCGAACAGCAGCCGCCCGGCCTCATCCACGTAGTGGTAGGTGGCGATCGCAGGGCCGCGGGGCGTCCAGTCGTCGTCGGCCTGGTCGCCATCGGGCTCGGGAAACAGCTCCCGCATCACCAGCCCGAGCGCCGCGGCGACCTGCTCAGGCTGGCAGCCGGCATGGCAGTGCAGCAGCGCCCGCCCATCGTGGCCTTCGTGCACGCTCAGCGAGGGGGTGTGGTCCTGGTGCGCGGGGCACTGCCAATCGCCGCGCGGGCCGCCGCGGCGGCAACCGGCCTGCTCCAGCGCGGCCACCACCCGCGCCAGCGGCGGCGAGGCTCCCGCGGGCGTGCCGGTCACCGGGCGGTCACCCCGTGGTCCTCGAGGTCGTCCAGGCGGGCTTGGCTGGCCAGCGGCCGGTTGGACCACACCACGCCGGTCCCGGCTCGGCAGCCCGCCTCGGACGCCTCGCTGCGGCGCCGGCGCGAGGAGAACCGGCAGCTTCGTGAGCGGCTCGCCTGGGCCCATGGCGAGGTGCGGGCGGCCAACGCCCACAGGCCAACGGCCACGGGAACGCCTCGAAGCACGCCAGGTCGACGATCGGGCCCTGCTCGTGAGCGCCGCACACCAGCCCGACGGCCTGACCTGGGAAAACCGCGAGCGGCCCAAGCTGACCGGACGGTATAGTGCTGGCCAGCTCGACTCGCTTTCCCCCAGCCTCGTCGACACGCCAAGGAGGTGGCGTTCTCGTATGCGTCTGACCAAGGTCACCGTCACCAACTACCGCTGCATCAACGACTCCGGTCCGGTCGAGGTCGGTGACGTGACCTGTCTGGTCGGCAAGAACGAGAGCGGCAAGACCGCCTTCCTCCAGAGCCTCCGCAAGCTCAACCCGGTCGAGGGTCCCAGCCCCTACGACGACGTGATGGACTACCCGGCCAAGGGCTTCGCCCGCTACAAGAAGATCCGGGCCGAGCAGCCCGCCGAAGTCGTCACCGCCGTCTTCGAACTGAGCGACCACGAGGTCGACGCGATCGAGCGGGTGTTCGGCCCTGGCGTGCTGCGTGAGCGCACCTTCACCGTCACCAAGCAGTACCCGCCCGGGGGAACCACCTTCGGCGTGGAGGTCAACGAGGCGGCCGCGGTCCGCCACCTCACCCAGGACCTTGTCCTCTCCGAAGGGCGAGGCAAGACGATCCGGCAGCTCAAGACCATCGCCAAGCTGGTCGAGGCGCTCGACGCGATCGAGACCCCGCACCCGACCGTCACCGGGCTGCGCCAGCAGATCGCCTCGTGGCGCGGGGAGGACCTGACCCTCAAGCTCATCGACGACTACCTGGGCACAGGCGGGTGGCTGCCGCGGTTCTTCTATTTCGACAGCTACAGCGTCCTCAACGGCAAGGTGTCGATGCCGGAGCTGCGGCGTCGTCGCGACGCCGCCCAGCTTGAGGACGCCGACCGGACCATGCTCGCGCTGCTGTCGATGGTCGGCGCCAGGCTGGAGGACTTCCAGGACGCCAGCAACTACGAGCGGCTCAAGCGCGAGTTGGAGGCGGCCGCCAACAGCATCACCGACGAGGTGTTCCAGTACTGGACGCAGAACAAGCAGCTCTCGGTCGCCCTCGACATCGCCAGCCCCGAAGCCGGCGCGCAGCCGCCGCTGGACCAGGGCCCCATCCTGCACATCCGCATCCAGAACCAGCGCCACCGCGTCACGGTGCCCTTCGACGAGCGCTCGCGCGGCTTCGTATGGTTCTTCTCGTTCCTGGCCTACTTCTACGAGCTGGAAGAGGGCAGCGACGAGCGCGACATCATCCTGCTGCTGGACGAGCCCGGCCTGAACCTGCACGCCACGGCCCAGCGCGACCTGCTGCGCTTCATCGACGAGCGGCTCGCCCCACGCCATCAGGTCATCTACACCACTCACTCGCCGTTCATGATCCAGCCCGACCGGCTGGACCGGGTCCGCACCGTGCAAGACATCGACGAGGAGGGCACCAAGATCTCCGCCGATGTGTCCCGCACTGACAGCGAGACGGTCTTCCCGCTGCAGGCCGCCCTCGGCTACGACCTGGCGCAGACCCTGTTCGTCGGCCCGCACAACCTGCTGGTCGAGGGGCCGTCCGACATCCTCTACATCCAGTTGTTCAACCAGGCGCTGGCGGCCAAGGCCATGGCCACGCTGGACGCGCGCTGGGTGCTGGTGCCGACCGGCGGCGCCGACAAGGTCGCCACGTTCGTGTCGCTGCTCGGCGGCAACCAGCTCAACGTGGCGGTGCTCATGGACATCAGTGGCAACAGCATGCAGCGCATCAAGAACTTGCAGGCCAACGCCAAGCTCCGCGCCAACGCGCTGGTGCTGATCAGCGAGGTGACTAGCGCCAAGGAAGCCGACATCGAGGACCTCTTCGACCCTGGCTTCTACTTGGAGCTGGTCAACGGTGCTTACCAGGCCGAGCTGCCCCGCCCGCTGACCCTGGCCGATCTCCCCAAGGGCAACCCGAGGATCGTCCGCCGGCTCGAGCAGCACTTCGCGGACAACGACATCGCGTCCGGCGAGTTCAGCCACTACCTGCCAGCCGCCTACTTCCTGGGCGAGCAGGCGACGCTCCTGCCCCGCCTGGACTCCGCCACCTTGGAGCGCGCGGAGAAGCTCTTCCGACGGGTCAATGAGCTGCTGCCACAAGCTTGAGCCGGCCGACAGGGAGCCCGGGCGCATCGATTCGATAACAGCCTGGCCGTCCCGAGCCGCCCTCTGAACGGTGCCTCGTGCTGCGTCGCACACACCCTCCACGATGCAACGACGCTGGTCACAGGCCCGCCGCCCGGCCAGGCCCAAGATAACCGACGGCTCGCACATCCAGTCCTGCGGGGCGGCGAAGTCGAGCCCGCCGAGCTGGTCGGCCAAGCGGGCGGCCTGCTTCGCGTAGCCGGCTGCGGGCAGCGTCCGGCGGCCGTGCAAGCTGAGCTCGGTGAACCCGCCGGAGTCCAGCGCCCAGCGGCAGGACGCCTCGGGGAGCACCGGCCGGCGGGCGCGGCGGGCGAGCTGGCGGGCGCTGACCATCAGCGGCACGTCGGCGTGCCACAGCCAGTGGGGCTGGTGGGCGCCGAGGTAGAAGCGGAGCCGGTCGGCGGGCATCAGACCGCGCCCTCCCTGTTGCCGACGTCCAGGGCGTCGCCTGCCTGGGGCTGGGGGTACTGGTCCCAGGTGCGCCCGTCCAGCAGCCTGCCGCCGGCCTTGGGTGTCCTGCCGCCCCACTGCTTGAAGAACAGCGGGATGCCCAGCCGAACGCAGCGGTCGCGGAGGTCGCGGACCCAGGCGGGGTCGATGGGCCGGTGGCCGGGGCCGCTCTCCCCGCCGACGATGACCCAGTCGATGCCGGTCAGGTTCAGGCTCGGCAGCGGCCCAAGGAGCGGCTCCAGGCTGAGGAAGCGGACCGCGGTGGGTGCAGCACGCAGGGCGTCGGCGCGGCCGACGTAGTCGTCGTGCTCGATCGAGGTGCCCAACCACACGTTGCCGAGCGGCCAGTGGGACATCAGGTCGACCTCGCGACCGAGGGCCAGCCGGCGGGCGTGGTCCTGGACCAGGCTGCGGAAGTGGATGCCGGGCGGGTGCCCGCCGCCGCAGCCGCAGGGGCCGTGAAGGACCTTCGCGTAGCGTTCGGGCCGCTTGGTGAGCACCTGGTAGGTGTGCTGCGGGGTCAGGGCCATCACCGCCCACACCTGGGCGACGAAGTCGACCGGCACCCTGGCATGCAGCACGTCCGCCATGCTGTCGACGAAGACCTTTCTGGGCTTGCCCCAGCGCAGCGGCTCGAGCAGCGCGTCGGGATGCAGCGTGACGCCGAACCCGGGCCCCGACGTTCGAGGGTCACCGTCAGCCTGGTATTTCGGCTGGCCCATCGCCTTGAGCCGACCGGCCAGCGTCAGGGCATAGCAGTGGTCACAGCCCGGCGAGATCCGGTCACACCCGGTCGTCGGATTCCACGTGGTCTCGGTCCACTCGATCGAGGTCGCCGTGCTCATCGCCCAACCTCCCCGGCACGCAGACGCAGCCGTAGCTGGCTGGCCTGCCGCACGCGCGGCGCCCGACTCGACCGGGGCCGGGCTACGCTGCTGGTCTTCTCAGCACAGCCCCGGCGAGGCATGGTGCGGGAAGGCAGCCCACGACGGCGAGCGAGGACCACATGGCAGACCACAACGTTGACTGGGAGCCGTGCGCGAAGGATGGCTGCAGCGGCGGCCGCCTTCCTACGGGCGACAAGTGCTGGGCACACGCCGCCGACACCGACCTGAGCGCCGCGCTTAAACGGCTCGGCGAGCACGGCCAGGTGGACGCACGCGGCGTGACGATCACCCAGGAGCTTCTGGGGCGCCTCCTTGCCGCCGCCCCCCAGGACGAGCATGGCCACGCGATCCTGACAGACGCCTGGTTTGGCGGGGCGACCTTCCACGGCGACGCCGGGTTTGACGCGGCAACCTTCCAGGGCGACGCCAGGTTCAGCATGACGACCTTCAAGGGCGACGGCAGGTTCAGCATGACGACCTTCAAGGGCGACGCCGGGTTTGACGGGGCAACCTTCGAGGGTGCCGCCGGGTTCGGCGGGGCGACGTTCCAGGGCGCCGCCCGGTTTGACGGGGCAACCGTCCACGGCATTGCCTGGTTCCGCGGGGCGACCTTCCAGAATGTCGCCTGGGTTGACGGGGCAACCTTCCAGCGTGAGACCTGGTTTGACGAGGCGACCTTCCAGCGTGAGACCTGGTTTGACGGGGCAACCTTCAAGAGCCAGGCCTCGTTCGTCGGCGGGGCGACCTTCAAGGGCGACGCCTGGTTTCGTGGGGCGACCTTCCAGGGCGCTGCCGGGTTCGGCGAGGCGACCTTCCAACGCGACGCAGGGTTCGACGGAGCGACCTTCAAGGGCGACGCCTGGTTCCGTGGGGCCATCTTCAAGGGCACCGGCGAGTTCGGCGAGGCGACCTTCCAACGCGACGCAGGGTTCGACGGAACGACCTTCCAGCGCGAGGCCGGGTTCGACAGAGCGACCTTCCAGCGGGCGCGGCAGCTTGGCCCCATGCTGGTGCGCAGGAGCCTGCTGCTCGACCAAGCCATCTTCCACCAGCGGGCGCAGATCGAGGTCAGCGCCGCAGCCGTGTGCTGTCAGCGCGTCCGGTTCCCCGCCGGGGTGCAGCTGCGGATACGCTGGGCACAGGTTGTGCTCGACGACGCCGACCTGGCCGCCCCATCCATCCTGACCGGCGTGCCCCCCTTCCCGGATCTGGACGAGAGCCGCTGGGCGCGTGCGCTGGAGCGGCTGCTTCCCGAGCCCCGCTTCAAGCCGGAGTCGCGCTCGCGACCTAGGTTGCTGTCGCTTCGTCGCGCTGACGTGGCCGGCCTGACCGTGACCAGCGTCGACCTGCGCGCCTGTCGGTTCGCCGGCGCCCACCACCTCGACCAGCTCCGCGTCGGGGAGGAGTCCTCCCTCGGCTACACCCCGAAGGGCTGGCGGTGGACCACCCGCCTGACCATCGCGGAAGAACGCAACTGGCGAGCCCACCCGCACCGGGACGGCACCACCTTCCCCGACGATCACGCAACGAATGCCGTCGATGGACGGTCGGGCGCGGCTGGCCGCGATGTCGACTGGTATGGCCCGGCCAACCGACCACCGGCATGGCTGGCCATGGAGCCACCCTCCCCGCTGCAGATCGCCGTGGTCTACCGAGCGCTGCGCAAAGGCCGCGAGGACAGCAGAGACGAGCCCGGTGCCGCAGACTTCTACTACGGCGAGATGGAGATGCGCCGCCACGACAAACGTGCGAAAGCCAGGGAGGAGCGCCGAGTCCGCCACTACGGACACTGGGCTGCTGCCACGACGGAGCGCGCCGTGCTGTGGCTCTACTGGCTGACCTCCGGCTACGGGCTGCGGGCCTGGCGCGCGATGGCCGCGCTCGCCGTGGTGATCGGGCTGGTCGGAGTCGGGTTCAGCCGAGTTGGCTTCCACCACCCGCATCCATCGCAGGTGGCGAGCTGGCTTTATGCGCTGCAGGCCGCCGTGTCGCTGGAAGGCAAGGCCCGCCAGTTGTCCGGGCAGCTCACCTTGCCCGGGGAACTGCTGCGCGTGGGGCTGCGGTTTACCGGGCCAGTGCTGCTCGCCTTGGCCGTGCTGTCGATCCGCGGGCGGGTCAAACGGTGAGGCCCGACCTGTCGTTCTCCGAGATCCGTCCGCAACAGATGTCGGGCACAGCGCAGGGACAAGATTATGCCGATGACCAGCAGCGATCATCGGGTCTTCGATCCCGACCCCGACAGAAAGGTCCGCCATGCTGTCGACAAAGGCACGGCGGGCCTTGCGCCATCCGAGCGGCTCCAGCAGCGCCTCGGGGTGGATGGCGACGCCGAACCCTGGGCCGGAGGTGCGCGGGTCGCCGTCGGTCTGGTACTTGGCCTGGCCCATCGCCTTCAGCCGCTTGGCCAGCGTGAGGGCATAGCAGTGGTCGCACCCGGGGGAGATCCGGTCGCACCCGGTGGTCGGGTTCCACGTCGCTTGGGTCCACTCGATCGTCGTGGTGGTGCTCATCGGGGTGGCTCCTTCATGCGGCGGGGGGCTCTGTGGACGCCGAGGCCGCAGCAGGCGGCACAGCACGCGCCAACGTCGCGCACGAGCCCGACGGGGTCGCCGGGGCGGATCGGCCGGCCGCAGCCGGGCCGGGTGCAGGTCGCGTCGTGCCAGGCGGTGACGGTGACCTCGGGGTCCAGGGGGCCGGGTGCGCTGGTCAGGGCGAGCCGCTGGTAGGCGGTGCCGTACAGCTCATAGGGTGGCAGCCGAGCCGGTCGCAGGTGGCCTCTGCCTGCTGGAGGGTGACGGTGTCGGCCTGGCGGGCGCGGGCGTAGGTCTGGTAGCCGGTGTTGCCGAGCAGGGCGCTGGGGGTGACGCCCCGGCCGCGGGCGGCCCGCTCGACCGCGACCAGCAGCGGGGCGGCGGGCAACCGCAGCGCCTCGGGGATCGGAGCGGCCATCAGAGGCCACCGCCGAGCGGGTCGGGCAGGACACCCTGGCCGGCGGTCAGGCGGTCCGTGTGGGCGCGGGTGGGGCAGACCGGGCACAGCAGCCTGGGGGCGGCCTTGCGCTGCTTGAGCTGGCGTTCCAGCTTGCGGGAGCCGAGCCACAGCCGGGTCAGCTCGAAGTCGCCACCGGCGGCCAGCGCGACCGCGAGCAGGTTGGCGCCGCGGCCGGTGGCGTGCTCGCCCAGGCGCTTCACCAATCCCGAACGTTCGGCGAAGCCGAGGTAGTGGCGGGCGTGGCGGTAGGCGGGGTGAAGGTGCACCAGGTAGACGACATCGGCGGGAGGGACCAGCAGCCCGGGGCAGCCGGCCGGACGCGGATCCAGGTGCGCCCACGCCCACGCGGTGCGATGCAGCCGCTGGCAGCCGACCGAGCTCCCGCACGCCAGGCACCCCAGCCCCGGGCACGCCACGATCTGTAGGGCCACAAGCGGCGGGGGGAGGGTGCTGGGAGCGCCCCGCAGGGCGCTCCCAGCCTGGACGGGGGTCATGCGCTGGCCTCAGCGGGCGCGGCGTCGTAGACGGCGTCGCCAGTGCGGGCGCGGGTGGCCTTGGTGAGGGTGGCGGTGTGGAACTTCAGGCTGGCGGCGATCTCGTCGGCCTCGATCTCGACCACCGCGCGCTTGTCGCCGTCGTCGGTCTCCCACGAGCGCTGACGCAGCCGCCCGCAGACCAGCACGCGGGCGCCCTTGGTCAGCGACTCGGCGGCGTGCTCGGCTTGGGCTCGCCAGACCGAGACCCCGAAGAACGAGGTCGACCCATCCCGCCAGCCGCCGTGGCCGTCGGGCGCGCGGGTGGTGACCGCGACCCGCAGGCTACAGACCTGGTCGCCTTGGGGGGTGAAGCGCAGCTCGGGGTCGTCGGTGAGGTTACCAGCGATGGTGACGTGGGTGTCCATGCGAAACTGCCTCCTAGTCGTGCCGTGGGGGTGGGGCGCGCCTGGGCCGCGCCCCAGGCGTGGTGGTCAGCGGGTGGTGGTCACGCGTTTGCCTTGGCTCACCTGCCTCGCTCGGCGCGGGTGGCGCGGGTCTGCTGGCGCCAGACGCACGCCAGGGCGGCGCCGAACACGAGCAGGGCGCCGAGCAGCATTCCAAGCAGCAGGGCCATCGGGTCACCTCCCTTCGTGCCGGGTCAGGGCTGAGTGGGGTTCGGGGGTGGGCAGCAGGGTGGGGGCCAGGTCGGTGGTGAAGCGGAACACCGCCAGCGCGGCCAGGAACGCCTCCAACACCGCCCGGCTGATCGGGATAGCCAGCAGTTGGTAGCCGCCTGGGCGCAGGTGCAGCACGGCGCCGGCGTGGATGGCGGGGAGGGGCTGCTCGGTGGTGCCGTCGGGGTCGCCGATGAAGTCGGCTGCGGCGTAGGCGGCCAGTTGCAGGCAGACCTCGGGGTAGACGCGGTTTCCGGTCTTGACATCCAGCAGGACCACGCCGTGGCCGGGCAGGGTGGCGATGAGATCGAAGGTGCCGGCGTAGCCGTAGTGGCGCGAGTAGACGGTGCGTTCGGCCAGCAGGAACACCGGCGTGCGGTCGGCCACGAACCGGTCGAACCCCGCCAGGTAGCTGGCGGCGGCCTCGGGCAGGTCTGGGCGGGGGCGGCCGGTGGCCGCCGCCTCGACCGCGGCGTGGAGCAGGTCGCCGAGGTCGGCGACGACATCGCGCTTGGTGAAGGGGGCCTGCTTGACCTCGCGGATCGCCTGGCCGGCGGGCAGCAGCCGCAGGTGGTCGAGGTTGGCGATGGCGTACTCGGCGGCGACCTTGGCGGCCCAGCGCACAAGGAACGGCTTGGGCACCCCGCCGCTGATGATCGCGGTCACGCTGGGGTACTCGCGGCCCTGCCAGGTGTAGACCCGATGGCCGTTGGGGCCGGTGGAGGCCAGGGCGGGGCTGGTCATGCGGCCTCACCGCCCCGGCGGCGAGCCAGCTCAGCGCGCCAGCAGGCGGTCAGCACCGGGTAGTCGGCGTGGTCGAAGGCCAGCAGGTCAAAGCCGTGCCCGACCGACCAGATGGACGGCCACGACCAGGCCTGGTGGTCGGGTGTGGCGTGGAACAGGTCGTCCAGGCCGACGGCGTAGTCGCCGTAGAGCTGGGTGAGGATGTCGTCGTCTTGGGCCATGTCGAGCCGGTCGGGGTCGAGCTGGTCGGCCCAGCTGGGCTGCTGGTGGTCGAGCAGGGCGGCGCCGGCTCGGACCCGTTCGGGAATCGGCGGTAGGGTGGGTGTGCCCATCGGTCCTCCTTGGTGGGCTGGTGGGTGGTTGGCGGTGGGGGGCGCGTCCGTCCTTGGCGGGATTCCGGGTTCGCGCCCCGCCACCGGGTCCCAGGGGTGGGGCACGATCGGGCAGCGGTCGGCGGGGTGAGCGGCGGCGCAGGCCCAGCAGCGCGGCGTGCAGCTCCCGGTCGGCGGTCACCGGGCGCCGTCCTGGTCGTGATCCTGAGGTCGCTGCCGGCGTCGCTCCGTCCAGGCAGTGCGGGCGGGCCGCCCGGGCGGCGGTCACCAGCGTGTCGCGCTGCTGCGGGTCGGCCCGGTACAGGGCGGCGAGGTCGCGGATGTCGCGGGTGGTCGCCAGGACCTCGCCGGTTTCGATCCGCGACACCTTGGAGGTGGAGCACTCCAGCGCGACGGCGACCTGCTGCTGGGTCAGGCCGGCGGCCTGGCGGAGCTGCCGCAGCCGGAAGCCGAGGTCGCTCAGGCCAGGCACGTCGCGTTCCCGCTGGGCGCACTCGCGCGCCTCGGGGACCGTCAGAGTGGGTGTGCCGGCAGGTCCAGACCGTCCGGTCGGCCGGGTCGCTGAGCACGCCCCTGTAGCCCGCCACGGTCACCTTGACGTGCAGGGCGCCCGGGTGCGGCGCCGGCTCGGCGGTCATCGGGCGCCGCCGGGGTCGGGGTCGTCCAGGTCCTCGCGGACGGTGAAGCGGTCGTCGCCGGCTGGCTGCAGCCAGCGGGTCTCGACCAGCTCGGCCAGGGCGGCGTCGACCAGCCAGCGCGGGTCGCGGCCAAGGTCGAGCAGCTCGGCGCGGGTCAGCGGGTGGCCGGCGGGGCGGGTGAGCGCGACCAGCAGGGCGCCCTTGGCGGCAAGTGACAGCTCGGGGTCGCCGGCGATGCCGGCCAGCAGCAGCGGGAAGGTCCGCAGGCCGACAGCGGCCAGGTCCTGGTGGGGATCGGGATGGGTGGGCATGGCGCCTCCTTGGCGTGGGGGTTACAGGTCCTCGCGCTGGGCGTGGGCCAGTTCGGCGGCGTACAGCGCGCGGTCGTGGTCGGGGTGGCCGTGGTGCAGGCGGGCCAGCGCGCGGCCGCGGGCCAGGCCCCGGCGGGCGTTGGGCCAGGGGTGCGTCCGCCGCGGGCCCGCCGGGCTGGCGGGGTGCCGAGCCGGGCGAGTTCGGCGGCGTACAGCGCCCGGTACTCAAGCGGATAGGCGCCGCTGAGCTTGGTGAGCGCGCGGGTTCGGGCCCGGCCCCAGCCGCCGCGGCGCTGCCGCTGCCGGCGGCAGTCGCGGCGTTGGTGGGTGTGGCCGCCGTGGCCGGGGTGGCGGTCGCGGTCGAAGTGCTCCAGCGGGAAGCGGCCCCCGCAGCTTGAGCAGCGCCTGAAGCCGCTCACCGTCGGCCACCTTGCGGCGGGGCGTCCGGCAGTCTGGGCGAGCCGCGCAGGCCGGCGCGGCGCAGCGCCAGGGCGGCCAGCAGCAGCCTCCAGCCGTGCTCGTCCAGGCCGCCGGCCAGCTCGGTCAGGTCGACCAGGCCGGCCGGGGAGGGGTCGCCGAACAGGCTGGCGGCGGCGCCGAGCAGGCGCCGCTCGCCCGCCGACCAGGTGCCCTCGGCCAGGATCGCGTCGAAGTCGATCCCGGCCCCCTGGAGGTCGACGTGGCTCCACACGCGGCGGTCGTGGGCGAACAGGTTGGCGGTCAGGATGTGCAGGGCGGCGCGCCAGGCCGAGTCCCCCAGCAGGTGGCCGGGGACGGTGTCGGGGGCGTGGGCATCGGGCATGGCGCCTCCTTGGCGTCGCGGGTCAGCGGGCGCCTTGGTCGTAGAGGCCGCGGAGGTAGGTCCAGACGCGGCGGCCCAGACGCACGCGGCGGCCGGTGCCGTCGCAGGCGCGGCACAGCGGGTCGCTTGCGTGGCAGCGGGCGCAGGCGCCGAGCGGGACCAACGCGCAGGCCAGCGCGTAGGCGGCGGCCAGGGCGAGGGCGGTGAGGCTAGCAAGCAGGATCGGGTGGGCCATGGGCTGCCTCCTCGGCGGGGATTCGAAGGTGTGTTCGAGGGTGGTGCTAGGGGCTAGGTGGCTGGTCGGCGGCCGGGTCGGGTGCTAGCAGGGCTGCTAGACCTAGCGGGCTGGGCGCTAGCCCGAGCAGCCGCCGGGGGTCATCCAGGTGCAGGGTCGGTGGGGCGGCGGCTGCGGTTGGCGGCGGCGTCGACCAGGTGGCTTCGGGTGATGCCGCGGCGGTTTGCGCCTTGGCCGGTGACGGGGTCGGTGCCCCACACCTGCCCGACGGTGACGCCGTGGGGTTTGAGCGCGGCGGTGAGCTGCTCGCCCGCCCAGCCGCCGTAGACCTCGGGTCGCAGCTCGGCCAGGCGGCCCACGACGGTCTCGTTCCAGCACTTGGCCTGGTCGGCGGGGACCACCGCCAGGACGTCCTCCAGCAGGCTGCTAGTGGCCGGGCTGGTGGGGTCGGGATCCTCGCCCAGGGCATGCCCCGCCAGGGTCCCGGCCCGCTGGCGCATGGCGCGGGCGCGGGCGACGATGCGTTCGGCGGCGGGCGCGTCCACGTAGAAGCAGCGCACGATCTGCGGGTCGTCGCCCTCGCCGGCCAGATAGCCGATGCCGCGGTCGGCGCGGGCGAACATGGTGGCCCGCACGCCGTTCTTGTACGCCGAGGTGCCCAGCACCATGTCGTTTTCGACCTGACCCATGACCTTGAGGCAGAACCGCAGCACCGCGTTGGCGCTGATGGCGGTGGGCAGGCTGCGCGCATCAGGACGTTGGGTACCGAAGATGGGGATGATGCCCAGCGCGGGGCCGCGGCGGACCAGGTCCTCGCAGATGGCTTGCACCTCGCTGCCGCTGGTGGAGTGCTCGAACCAGCGTTGGCACTCGTCCACGCCCAGCACGATCGGGTGCAGCCGCAACTGCTTGAGACCGGCCAGGTGGGGGGTGACCTTGTTCTCGGGGCACAGGTCGCGGGGCAGGCCGCGGACGGTCTTGGCGCGCCGCCGCAGCTCCGAGGACAGCTCCCGCAGGTCCTGGAGGCCGTAGGCGATGTCGTGGTCGTCGTCGCCGGCGCGGTAGCGGTACGCCACCGGCTCAAGGACCGACAGGTCGCCGGTGCCTTTGAGGTCGTAGGCGTGCAGCTCCGCGCGGGTGTCCAACGCGGCTGCGAGCAGCGCCAGCCGCATCGCGAAGGTCTTGCCCATGCGGGGGATCGACCCGATCACCATGGAGGCGAACATCAAGGTCAGGGGGACCTGGCGGCCGCGCTGGTCGGTGCCGAAGGGGAACGGGCGGAACAGGTCGACGGTGCCGGTCTTCGCGAGCGGCCAGGTGGGTTGGCGGGTCTTGGCCATGTCCTGGTCGCCGACCCACAAGATGAGCCGGCCGGGGTGGACCTCGGCGTTGCCTTCGGGCCACACGCAGCCGAGCGGGCGGCCAAGGCCGGAGGCGAGCTTGTCGCGCCGGTCGGCGACCTCCCCGACGGTCACCCCGGGGGGCAGGTCGATGTCGGCGCGCCAGCCGGGCCCGTCGCGGGTGATGGGGGCGACGAACCCGACCGCCTTGGGGTTTCTGCCGAGCGCCTGGTTGATCCCGGCAAGCCCCAGCACGCCCAGGGCGCGCACCACCATCTCGCTGGTCAACCGGGGTGCCTTGGGGATGACCACGGCGGTGTCCAGCAGCGGCCGGTCGGCCGGGGCGCCTGCCACCCCCAGCGCGGCCAGGGCCAGGGTCAGGCCCGCCCAGCGGGCCATGGGCGGGGCCAGCAGCAGCACCCCGCCCCCGACGGCCAGGGCGACCAACAGCATGCTGGTGACCGCCGCGCGCCAGCGCACCCGCCGGTCGCGTTGGCGGGCCAGCTTGAGGTAGGCCTCGGCGTCCTGGGCGCGGACGGTCGCCTGGCGGACCGGCTCGCCTTCCAAGTCCAACAGCCACCGCAGCCACCCGCCCGCCACCCGGGCCGCGCCGCGGGGGGCGCGCGCGACCAGCTTGCCGGCGTACTTGGGGGTGCGGGCAAGGTGGTAGGCGCTGGTGTGCGCGGCGAACCCGGCCGCCCACCGGCACACCTCGCCGAGCTCGGCGCGGGAGCGCAGCCAGGCGGGGACGACCGGGCGGCGCTGGGCAGCGCGCAGCCCCAACAGTCCCGGGCGGGGCGAGTGTTGCGCCTGGGGGCTGTCGACCAGCACCCGCCCCTCCCCCACCCCGGTCGCGTCGATCGCGGCAGGGTCCAGCGGCCCGTCAGTGCCCGCCGCCCGGGCCGGGGTGGCCTGGCCGGGCTTGGGGGCGGCGCCCAGCTCGGACTCGTAGCGGTCCCAGTCCATCGGGTCAGGGCGGTTTGCGTGGCCTGGGGCGGTCATCGTGGGTGCCTCCAGTGCGGGCGGGTCGGCGTGCCGGCATCCGCTGGCAGGGTGTGGCGGCGGACCCACGCGGCGGCATGACGGCCCAGGGCCGCAAGCGTCTGCTCAGGGGCCTGATCAGCGACCGGCCACGGCCGGGCGGCCAGCCCGTCGCCGTCCGCCGTCGTGGTCGCGGTGGCGTCGCTGGTCGCGGTCGTGGTGGGGCTGGGGTGGGCCGGCAGCGCCCTGGTGGCCACTGCCAGCGCGCCGGTGTGCCGCTCCAGGGCGGCGGTGAGCCTGCGGACGGCGGCGTGCCGGCGGATCGCGGCGCGGTGATGGCGGGTGGCCCAGGCCGCCCAGCCGATCACCGCCAGCCAGGCGGCCGGGCGGACCCCGACGTGGCGGGCGGCCCACCACACCCCCAGCAGCGTGGCGGCCAGCCACCCCAGCCGGGCACCGCGGAACCCGGCCACGGCCAGCAGCCGCAGCACCAGCCGCCCAGCCCAGCTCACCAGGCGCACCACGGCCACCAGCAGCGCGCCGTGCAGCCACACCAGCAGCCGGATCATGCGGCGCTCGACTTGAACAGGGTGATCAGCGTCTTGACCAGGTCGACCAGCGCGCTGGCCAGGGCCATGGTGTTCTGCTTGCCGACCAGGATGAGGATCGCGGCGAGCACGATCAGGGCGAAGGCGATGCGGGCCATGACGGGTCCTCCTGCAGGAACGGGTGGGACGTGGGGAATCGGCGCGGGATGTCGGGCGGGATGGGGAACACGGGCAAGCCAGGTGGCGATCACCCCCTCGGCCCCGACCCAGCGGGATCGGCCGAGGGCAGCCCAGCCGCCCGGGGCGGGCGCCCGGTCCCGGTCCCGGCGGCGGGACCGGGCTCGGGCGCCCAGAAGCGGCCGGCGGCTTCCTCGCGCAGGTAGCGGGCGCGGGCCTTGCGGCCGGTGCCGTTCCTGGGATCCCGGCCGCACACCCGGTCCAGCTCCGCGCCGCTTGGGGTGCGCCCGGCGGCACGCTCAGCCGCCCACCAGGCACGCATGGCCGCATCCGCGTCCCGCTCGCCATTCCCGCTCCCGCCCGGTGTGATCGCCGGAGCCGGGCGGGCGCGGCTGGTGGTTCCCGCCCCGCTGGTCGAGGCCTGTCGGGCCTGGTTCCCGCCCGCTCCTGCCAGGTGGGCGCCGTTCCCGCTGCCAGCGGACGGCACCCGTGCGGGAACAGCGGGAACGCTGAGGGGCTGCCCGGGGCTGGCGGCCGTGGCGGGAACCAGACCACCGTTCGCGCCCGCCTGCGCCGCCGCGACCGGGACGGGCGCGCCCGGGACAGCGGGAACAGTCGGGTAGGTGACGGCCTGGAACTGGCGCAGGAACCACGGCAGCACCTCAGCCCAGCCGATTAGCAGCCCCGGCGCCAGCGAGTCGAATGCGGCCTTGCCCCAGTCGCGCTCGGCCACCGCGCCGGCGGTGTTGAGCGCCCAGGCCGCCAGCCCCACCGCGAGCATGAACAACCTGGGGCGGCGCAGCTCCCGGCCCGTGACGCCGCGGCGGGCCAGGAAGCGGATGCCGACCACCAAGGCGACAAGCGAGAGGTCCACCGCGGGGGCGACCAGCGGGCGGATCCACACCCACAGGTCCAGATCCACGGCGAGCTGGTAGACGTTGCCGAGCGAGAACAAAAAGCACAGCCCGCCGACCACCACCGCCAGCACGGTGACAAAGCGGCGCACGACCGTCTCGCCGGCCTGGTCGGCGCCGGTGGGCGCGAGCGGGGCCGGGCGGGTCGCTGGCACACCGCTCATGCCCGTCGCCGCCTCTGCGGTGGCAGGGTGGGCTGGTCGGTGCGGGTGAGCTGGGCGCGCAGCCGCGGCGGGGTGGACGGCTCCACCGGATGCAGGGGCACGACCGGCTCGCGGACGGCCACCTCCAGCCATCCGGCGCACTGGTGGCCGGGCGTCCACGGGCTGGCGCAGTCGGCGCAGACCTCGCGGCGGGGCCGGCGGCGGATGGTGCGGGGACCGTCCAGCAGGCCGCGGGCGTCCAACCACGGCAGCAGGAACATGCAGGCGATGGCGGCCAGGCCGATCCACGGGACAGGGGTGCGCATGACAGGACCTCCGTTCACCGGCTGGTGGTTGTGGTGGTGGGCTGGGGGTCGCGGGTGGCAGTGGTCACCGCCGCTCACCCCCCTGGGGGTGGGGCTCGAGCGGGTGCAGCAGCCGGGCGGCGCGGTAGTGGCGGCCGAACCAGGCGACCGCGGCGCGTACCGCCTGGGCGCGCGGGCGGCGGGGCGCGTCGTAGGCTTCGCGGGCGATGGCGGCCAGCCGCGCGGCCTCATCCGCCAGCGCACCGGCCTTGTCGTGCAAGTAGAACCAGTCGCCACGCTCGATCGCCTGCGCGCAGCGCGACACGTAGTCCAGGACGCTGACGTACTGCTCGGCCAGGCGGGTCTCGGTCGTGGTCAATCCGCCGCGCTGGGAGGAGGCGGCCGGCATCAGCGCCCACCCCCCTCGGGGTGCTGGCCGCCGTCGACCGGCACGCCCGGCCACGGCCCGGTGTTGTAGCCGGCCGGCGGGTGCTCGGCGAGCTGCTCGCGCAGCCAGGCCATCTCCCATCCCAGGTCAGCCGGGTGGGGCGTGCCGTCGAGGCGCAGCACCGCCCTGAGCGTGATCGCGGCGTGCATCGCACGCTCGGCCAGGACCTCGCGCTGGCGGGGCTCGTCACCGACCGTGGCAGGGTGAGGGATGTCGATCGCGCCCAAGACCGCAGCCAGCAGGTCGCGAACGTCGCCGGGTAGGGTGGCGCTCATGCCGCCTCTCCCCCAGCAGAGGCCGAACCCCGGACGGCCAGGAGCGGCAGGAGCAGGTTCACGCGGCCTCACCCGCCTGGACGGGCGCGCCCGGGGCCGCCCGTAGCAACGCGTCGAACCGCCTGGGGGGCAGCTCGACCAGCAGGTCGCCCAGGTCGTCGTCGGCAAGAGCACGGACATGGGCGGCCAGGGCCAGGCAGCGGGCACCCGACGCGGGGCTCTGCCAGGCCAGTAGTGCGGCGGCGTCCGCACGCCGCGCGAACCCCAACCAGTACCAGCCGGTCCCGGGCGGTTTGACGCTGGCGCCAGCACGGGTGTAGGCGAACCAGCCAGCCGCCTCCCCGCCGTCGCCGGTGGTCCAGGTCTGGCGGGCGACTGCGCCGATCGTGCGGCGCGGGCGCAAGGCGAGCACGTCCCAACGGGTCGCCTCACCCTGCCGGGGTCGGGCCCGGTGGAACGACAGCGCCAGCGCGTCAGGCACGCACGGGCGGGCCAGGGCCACCCTGGCGAGCGGGGCAAACCGCTCGCGGGGTAGCTCGACCAGCAGATCGTTGAGGTCGTGGTCGGACAACCAGCGGACGTAGGCGGCGAGCTGGCGGGCCCGCGCGCTCACGCCACCTCACCTCCAGTGGGCAGGCCCTCGCGTTCGATGCGGCGCATGACCGCGGCGGGCACGTACAGGCGGTGACCGATCCGCGAGGTGGGCAGCCGGCCAGATTTGGCGAGCTGATAGGCCTGCCACAAGGAGATGTCCATGCGGTCGGCGGCCTCGGCGATGGGGATCTGCACGCGGGTGTCACCGTCAAACACCGAAGAGGGCGCGTCGATGGGCGGCCTGATAGGTGCGGTCATGAGGCGCGCACCTCCTCGACCAGCCCGGCCGCGAGTTCGCGGATCTCGCGCTCGGGGTACCGGCGGTGCCCGCCGAGGGTGCGTAGGAATGGCAGCTTGCCGTCCTTGGCCCAGCGCGAGACGGTCTTGGGCGAGACGTGCAGCAGGTCGGCGACCTCGGCCGTCCGCAGGTGGGTTGCGGTGCTCGGCGCCGGCCGAGCAGACTGGTGGCGCATCGGGCCTCACTTCGATGCTCTTGGGCGCCGGGGGCGTTGGCCCGCCCCCGGTCCCGACTGCATGGGGATGGTGATTCCGCGCTACGCCATCGCCCGCTCCCTCCTCGCAGTTCCAAGTGCGACACGGTCAGACATGACTGTAAGCACGCTCCTTGCCACTCGTCAAGGCTAGTACTGACAGTGGCAGGTTGTTACTTCACCAAATGGTTGGGGTAGCTCGACGCTTGGGCCGCTGATCAGGCATGCTGCTGCGCGATGCCTTGACGGGGGAGGACATGAGATGGCGACGCCGGCCCAGCTTGAGGAGTTCGCCAAAGCCCTCAAGCAAGCGCGGGAAGCCGCTGGACTGTCCATCCGTGAACTCGGCAAGGCGGTCTCGGTCAGCCATACCGTGGTCTGGCAGTGGGAGGGCGCCGAGCACGCGCCCCGGCGCCCGCGGGTCCGCATGATCGAGCACGTGCTGGGCCTGCCAACAGGATCGCTCCAACGGCTGCTCGGCCAACTCACCGCCGACGAGGCCGGGGCGCGTGTCCCGATGACCGTTCTCGAAGCCGCCGAGGCGGATTCCAAGCTGGGGGACCGGGGCCGCGAGATTCTGGCCGCCGTCTACCGGGAGCTGGTCCGCAAGCCAGTCGAGTAGGGTTTTTGGCTCACGGGGCAGCATCGCCACCGAGGTCTCCTTGGCGCCAGAGCAGCGCTTGCTCATCTTCGAGCCCTTCACACCACGCCCGTACGGCCGCCAGTTCCGCTCGCAGTTCTTCGAGGTCACGCCGCAAGGCCTGCACGATGGCCGGTGGCTGCTGACCGTCTACGGGCACCAGCGGCACCACCCTCCGCAGCCGAGGCCTCGACAGAACCGGCAGGAGCACAGCACGTGTGCGATGACGCGCAGCCTGCCGAGTAGTGCCACTGGGATCACCCTCCGAACGCGGGCAGCAAGACATCCTTGAGGGTGGCGCGCGTGGCACCGTTCGGGGAGTTGGCAACACGTCCGCGGACGCGCTGATGACGAGCGACGGACGCCTCGCCTAGGGGCACCGGACGGTACGATATGGCTGAGCTTCCCGCTACGGACGAAGGGACGCCAATGCCCCCCGAGCGGCCCGCCCGCCCCTTCACTGAGCTCCTCGACCGCACCATCACCGAGCAGAGCCTCTCGCTCACCCGGGTCGCCAAACTGGTTGACAAGGCAGCGGCGAAGGACGACGAGAAGCTAGCGACAACCAAGCAGCAGGTCTTTCGCTGGCGGCGCGGCCCGCAGGTTCCTGAGCCGCAGATGGTGCGGTGGTTGGCGGCCGCGCTCAACCGACCGGTCGAGGAGTTTGCCGTGGCGGCCCATCGGCAGCGTCAACTCCTCAAAGCGCGCCCGCAGCCACGCCCGACATCCGCAGACCCAGCGGGAGTTGTCGACCGTGAACCCAAGGAAACGGAATCCGCTGCTTGGATGGCACCGGCCGAGTTACCGCATGATGTCGCTGACTTCACCGGGCGCGTTGATGAGCTGGCCGAGTTACGCACTCGCCTGTTCAGGCCCGAGGGATCCGCCTACGGAGCGGTTCTCACCATCGACGGGCCGCCGGGGGTCGGCAAGTCGGCACTGGCCGTGCACCTCGCACACCAGGTACGCGAGCGGTTCCCCGACGCGCAACTGTTCGCCAACCTGCGTGGTGAACAAGGCGAGGGGCTCGACCCGATCGTGGTCGTGCACCAGTTCCTTCGCGCGCTGGGCGTGGCAAGTGAGGAGATCCCCCCGACGCTGGATGCAGCCGCGCGGGCCTATCGCAGCCGGCTGGCCGGATCGCGGGCGTTGGTCGTGCTCGACAACGCCCTGAAAGAGACACAGACGCGGCCGCTACTGCCGGGCAGTCCGACCTGCGCGACGCTGATCACCAGCCGAAGCCCGCTGTCGGGCTTGGCCGAGGCGACCGCGCTGACGCTTGAGCTCCTTCCACCGGCCGACGCGGCCCGCATACTCGCACGAGCTGCCGGAAACGAGCAGATCGAGGATAGCAGTGCCGCCAAGGCGGTCGCGGCCCACTGCGGCTATCTTCCGCTGGCGTTGCGGATCGCGGGGGCTCGCCTGCGCACCCGGCGAGCGTGGACGGTGGAAACACTCGCGTCGCTTCTGGCTGACGAACGGCACCGGTTGGGACGGCTAGCGACGGGGGATCTGGCTGTGCGCGCGAGTTTTTCGCTGAGCTACCAAGGGCTCGACGCAGACACGGCCCGAGTGTTCCGGCTGCTTGGCTTGCTCGACATGCCGGAAGTCAGCACCGGCGTCGCCGCCGCGTTGACCGGCATGGCGCTGCCTGCGGTGGAGACGGCGCTGGAGCAGCTTGCTGACACGGCGCTGGTGGAGGCGATGGCGCCGAGCAGGTACCGGTTCCATGACTTGGTCCGTCTATTCGCCTGGGAGCGCGCCGAGGACGAGGAGCTTGCCGAGGCGCGACTAGGGGCGGTGACCGCAGCGGTCGGCTGGTACCTGGGGCGCGTTCTGGAGGCTGCCGCACTGCTGGGGCCGGCCCACTCGGTGGGCAGAGCCCGGGTGTTTCGTGACTTGGCGGCGGCGCTGGACTGGTTGGAGGCGGAGCGGGAGAACCTGGTCCGCGCAGTCGCGCTTGCTGATGATCATGACCTCATCGCGCCGTGCTGGCAGCTCGCTGATGCGCTGTTCCGGTTCTATGAGTTGCGCAGGTATCTGCCGGACTGGCAGCAGGTCAACGAGACCGCGCTGCGCGCTGCACGGCGGGCCGGGGACCGCGCTGTAGAGGGGCGGATGCGCAACGGCATCGGGTATGTGTACGCCGAGCAGTCCCGGTTCGACGAGGCGCTCGAGCATCTGGAGGCAGCGCTGGCGATCCGCGGCGAGGTGGGGGATCGTGCCGGTGAGGGCCGGACGCTGAAGAACCTCGGTGACGTGCGCATCCAGCTCAGGCAGGCGGCGCAAGCGCTGGACTGCTACCAGCAGGCGGTGGTGATCGCCCGCGAGGTCGGTGATCGCCACCGCGAAGGGCAGGCGCTGCATGGAGTCGGTGTCGCTCTGACGGAGTTGGGTCGCTTCGCTGAGGCCGAGGAGCGGCTAGGCCAGGCGCTCGTGATCCGCCGTGAGGTCAGCGATCAGCCGGGGGAGGGCCGCACCCGGTTCCGGCTCGCCAATGTCCGGCGTGATCAGGGCCGCCACACCGAGGCGCAGGCCGATTACGAGGCGAGCCTTGCTATGGTGCGCGCGGTCGGCGACCGCTACCACGAAGGAATCGTCCTGTGGCAGATGGGCGTGGCCGCTCAGCGGCAGGGTGCAACGGTGATGGCGCACACCCGATGGCAGCAGGCGCTGACGATCCTGGACGCGATGGGCTGCGCGGAGGCTAACCAGCTCCACCGGCTCCTAGCTGACGACCACGGAGACGGCGACAAGTCGGCGGCAACGTGCGCATAGCCGCACCGTGGCGCCAACGCCACCAAGGACCTGGCTTGAGCGTGCTCGGCGAACGCCTTGGGTTGCCGCAGATGGGCGCTGCCCGCCCGTTCGCGCTCGCCCTGGCGATCGACGGGCTCGGCTCCGGGCTGTTCCTGCCGTTCTCCCTGCTGTACTTCCACCACGCCGGCGGACTCTCACTGACCCAGGCCGGCCTCGGCCTGTCGGTCGCGATGCTGGCGGCCGTCCCTGCGCCCCTGCTCGCCGGCGCGCTCATCGATCGAGCTGGCCCCAAGCGCATCACGCTGTTCACCAACGCCGCTCGCGTCGCCGGCTTCCTCGGGTACCTACTCGTGCACGACCTCAGGGCGCTGATCGCGGTTGCCCTCCTCGTTGCGGTAAACGACCGGCTGTTTTGGGTGGCGCACCCGGCGCTGGTCGCCGAGATCGCCGGCTCGGGCAGCCGTGACCGCTGGTTCGGACTGACTACGGCGCTACGCTGCGCGGGGCTTGGCGTCGGCGGCCTGCTCGCCGGTGTGGCCGTGAGCGACCTGGGCATTGCCGGCTATCACACGCTAGCCGTCGCCAACGCGATCAGCTTTACCGTCGCGGCGCTGCTCATCAGCCGACTGCAAGTACCCAGCCGAGGGGCGATCCGGGTGGTTGCACCCGCCACTGGGGCAGGCGGACTCAAGGCGGTTTTGGCAGACCGGCCGTTCTGTGGCGTCGTCGCGAGCAACCTCCTGTTCGGGATCGCCCGAACCGTGATACTGGTCGGCCTGCCCGTCTACACCGTGCAAGTCCTCAAGGCGCCAGCGTGGCTGGCCGGTTCGCTGTACGCCACCTACACGGCGATGATCGCACTCGGCCAGACCAGCATGGTCCGCCAGCTCGAGCGGCACCGGCGCACCCGCGCGCTGATGTTCGCTGCCGTGCTGTGGGCAACGTCGTTCCTGCTATTGGCGAGCGCCCCGCTGCTACCCCGGGCACTCCTGGCGGCCTTTCTGTTCGTGGTGACTGGGCTGTATACCGCTGCGGTCATGGCTCACGCCGGTGTGATTGACGCGCTGGTCGTTGAGGCCGCGCCCGACACCCTGCGCGCCCGATACGTCGGCGTCTATCACCTGTCGTGGGCCGTAGCCAACGCGGTCGCGCCGGGCCTGTTCACCATCCTGCTCGCCTGGCAGCCGTCCCTGCCGTGGGTCGCCCTGACGATCCTGCTCCTCCTCGCAGTGATTGGGGTGTGGACGCTGGAATCCCGGCTCGGGCGGGCAGCAGTCCGCCCCCTGGCCAGGGTGGGTACTTGAGCGGCAGCCGTCGCTGCTATGCCAGTTCGAACGTGCGGTAGGGGTCGACCCGGAACGCGCCGGGGGCCACGGTGTAGGAGCCGACCAGGATCGCACTCGGTGCCGTGGTCATCGGCGTCCAAGCCGCCAGGGCGTCCAGCACGGCATCCACCTGCCCAGCGCTTGCCGGTTGGGCGAACCTGGTCAGTGTGAGATGCGGGCCCCAACTGGTCACCAGGTCGATCTCGCGCGAACTGCAGGCGGCGTGGACGGCCTGGTGCAACGCCCAGTAGCCGGGTTGGGGCCGGCCGAACACCAGCGCCATCCGCGGGGAGAGTAGCGCCGGCCCGAACGCCACCGTACGCCCATCAGCAGCTTCCCCCAGGTGGACGGCCAGCGCCTTCTCCACTGCATCCGCCAGCCGGTCGAGCATGTCGCGGTCTCCACGGTTGCGGTCGGGGTCGACCAGCCGGCCGCCGGACGCGCTGATGTTGCCGATGCTGGAGTGGATTGCTTGATACGGGTAGGCCGGCGTCCCTGGCAACAGCTCGGCCAGCCGCGCCGACAGCGCGCACGCCGCGCTGGTGACCTGCTCGGGCCACACACACGCGATGCGGTAGCCACCATGAGGCTCAGACTTGGGATCGACCACTAGCCCGTCAGCGTGAGCCCGCTCCTGCTCGGCCAGTGAATCGGTGAGGCGCGCCTGCTCATATTCCCGATACTCGTCGAAGGTCCACAACCGATCGACGTCCATCACGCCTCCAGGACAACGCAGGGGATACGCAGAATGCGGCTGGGCTGCTGGTGCACAGAGCCTACGACGCCGACACTTCGGCTGCACACGCCACCGGTTGCAGCTTCCGCTGCTCGTAGAGAGGTTCCTTAGCCAAGGGTGGAGCTGACCAGCCTCCTTGAGGGCCTTCGGATCCACTTGGCCGACCCGGGCGTGCTGGTCTACGTGCTGCTGTTGCGGGCCTGGGTCGTAAGGATGGCAGTACGTGGTCGGCGGCACCGGGGCGGCGTGACCGATGACACCGATCATCACCTTTACGACCGGTTGCGGAGGTGCCAGGATCGAGCGTCTAGAGACGCGACCGGCGGGATGCATGGCGGCGATGGCGGAAATCCCGAGGAACCGACGACGCTGGGTCCTCCCCGCGGCGCTGGTGGTCGTCGGTGTCCTCATGATGGTCATCGGGTCGTTCCGGCAGGGTGACTACGCCTCCGCGGTCTGGCTGCAGCTCGGGTCGGCCCTGGCCCTGTTCGGGCCGCTGTATGGGGCCCAGCGGATGCTGGAGCGGGGATCACCGAGCGACTCCCCCGGCTCTTCGTTGTGAGGCATCGACGAGCAGGTGAGTGATGGAGGGGCCGATGCGAGAGCAACAGGGCGAGACCCACAGTCTGAACGGTCGATCCGACCCGGTGGGCCCGTTCGGGAACCCGGACGGTTCCAGGGCATCGATCGAGCGGGTGCTCCACGACTTCGTCGACTTCCACGGCGACCCCGCGTTCGGAGCACTGGCCACGCGCGCGGACGACGCCACCAGCCGGGTGATCGTCGGCCGACTCGGCGCCGGCAAGACCGTGTACCTGCGCCGCCTGCGCAGCTTCCAGGCACAGCAGGAGTCGGTCTACGCCGACCAGCCACAACAGGACCCTCCCTCGACCGAGACCATCGTCAAGGCGTGCCAGTGGTTCCCCGAACAGTTCCTCACCGAGAAGTGGATGCAGATCTGGAAGCGGGCGGTCCTGAACTCCCTGGCCACCCACGTCCTGGCCCACCGCGACCTCAGGCACTACGTCTCGCAGGAGCAGGCGGAGTCGATCCGGTACGAGTACGGGTTTCTGGTCGGCGAGTTCCGCCGGCCGAGGTCGATCTATGCCGAGTTGACCTCCATCGTCAACGGCCAGAACAGCGGCCGCCAGCTGACGGCCTACCTGGACGACCCTGCCTGGGAGGACCTGGAGGACGTGCTGGCCGAGATCCTCCGGACCTGCCCGCCGATCTTCTTCTACCTCGATGCGGTGGACGAGGAGTTCAGCCACGCCCCGATGTACTGGCTGCGGTGCCAGAAGGGTCTGTTCTACCAGGTGATGCGCTTCCTCAGGGATCCAAGGCTGGGCGGGCGCCTGCACATCGTGATCTCGATCCGCGACATCGTGATGTCATCGGTGTACCGGTCCGAGCATGCGCCGAGGTACCAGGACGAACCGCACATTCGGGTGCTCGGCTGGACCCGGAAGTCGATCGAGTACCTGCTGCTTGAGAAGCTCCAGCGGCTCGACCCGTCGTTCTTCATGGGCGCAGACGACGGTGCCGGCCCGGTCGAGGCCTGGCTCGGCACCCCGGTGGTCCACAACCAGGCCCGGGGCGTCCACGAGAAGGTCACCGACTACCTGCTCCGGCACACCCGGCTAATCCCCCGCGACGTCGTCTCCCTCGGCAACGCCATCTGCGCCGAGATCGTGCGTCAGAAGGCGGCCGGCCGGCGGGAGCTGTCCCAGGCCGACCTGCGACGGGTGGTGTCGCGCTCCTCCAAGCGGTACGGCGACTCCCAGCTCGCCCAGGCCAGCAACCAGATCGCCGCGGACACGATGCCAAGTGGCGCCGCCCGCCACGGCTACACCGAGGTCTACACGAGCACCGTGGAGTACCTGGCCGGGATCGACCAGCAGGTCCGCGAGATCATCAGGAACGTCGGCGTCGACCGCTTCACGCGGCGGGAGCTCGACGGCATGCAGGGCCAGGCCTCGCGAGCATTCGACAGCACCACCAACCTACCGTCGGTGCTGTGGCAGAGCGGGCTGCTCGGCTACGTCGAGCAGGACGGCGAAGCCCACTTCTACTCCCAGGCCGACATGGACCAGTTCGACATCCCGATGGACGCCGACCACTACGTCTTCCACCCCAACATGATCGACAGCGTCCGGATCCGCGGGATTGGGGACCCCGTCTATCCGTTCCGCCGCAGCTGAAGCCGACGACAGCAACGAGGGTTACCAGGTAGGTGCCCGTGCCTATTACCAGTGTGGCCATCTCGGCGTGGCCCTTCAGGGGCCGTGAGGCAGAGCTGGCTCTGATCGCGCAGGCCATGGACGACCCGGCGGTGGCCGGGATGGTCGTGGCCGGTGAGGCGGGGGTGGGCAAGACCCGGCTCGCGCTGGAGGCGATGGGCCAGGCCGGTCCCGAGCGCTATGTGGTCAAGCGGGCGGTCGCGACCAGCGCCACCAATTAGCCCGGATCCACCGACGGTGGATTGAGGTCGGCCTTCTGAAGAAGTCAACAGGTGCCCGCTGACCTGCGAGAATGGCGTTGCTGACACGTCCATCTCGAGCGGATCAGGAGGGCACTTCGGGCAGGCTGTCACCCGCGCCGTGGTCCTGCTGCGCCAACGGCGACCGGGCGCTGGCGAAGTGGCATGGATCGTGCCCAGCTCGACCGGGTTCGCAGTGCGCTGCGGCGACGACCCAAGCCACCCCGGAGAGTGCTATGGCAGGTTGGACCATCCGAGCGGTGGGCCGCCGCCCGCACCACACGGGCACGGTGGCCAGTGCGGCTGATGCAGCTGTAGGCGGGTTGGGAGCTGCTGTGGCAGGGCCCCGGCAAAGTCGCGATTTGTCCAGTTCGTACCACGGACGCGCTGGCCCCGGTCTCAGGTAGCAGGCAGCTCGCGTGTGGCGTCGCGAGAGCGCGCCAGGAGACCAACTCGGACATTTCGCTACTTTGCCGGGCCCTGGGGGCCGGCCGTCGGTCGATACCTGAAGGCGGCTATTCGCCCTGTCTGACTTGCGCGATCAGCCCGGCAAGCTTCTCAGCCGTTCCGTTCACATCGTATTTTGCCGCGTTCTGACGGCAGCGATGCGCCAC
>WNFU01008732.1_pt1 | contig 30241 bp, 27 predicted proteins | sample 5400121 | NCBI WGS metagenome assembly WNFU01 (sample SAMN13153360, study PRJNA577476) | soil metagenome | isolation source: 100 cm soil or saprolite under grassland replicate 1 | place: USA:California | collected 2016-06-15 | reverse complement strand
TGAGCTCGCCCACCGTGGACGCCTTCATGCCGAGCAGCCAGCCGGCGAGGCTCAGCCAGCCGTAGCGCTCGGCGTGGCGCAGCTCGCCGCAGCGGCGCAGCTCGGTGATCCGTCGTTCTCGGGTCGTCGCCAGCCGCGACGACGGGTCGAGGCCCTTGGCCACCTCCGCGCCGAAGCGGCCCTCCACGAAGGCGATCGCCGCCTCCGCCGCACACGGCGTCACCGGCGCGCTCATCGCCGTGCCTGCGCTCGCGCCGCGGGCGGGCAGTGGACGACGTTGTAGGGCGGCTTGTAGGCACGGATCATCCGCTTCTCGAGGCGGTCGAGCGCCGCCTTCGGGCAGTCGGGCCGAATAGGGAGCACCCACAACCCAGTAGCGAAGGGTGGGATGGCGTGGTGCCCGTCGATGCGCTGCACCACGCTTCCGGTCGGACGACGGCACTGGCCGATGTATAGGCACGCTCCGGCGTCGTCGACGGCGACGTAGATGCACACCGGCACAGCGAGGTGGCGGTCTGCCAGGTGGCAGCCGCCCTCCTCGTCGCGCTCGATGGCGTACAGGTCGACGGCGGCAAGGGGGTCGCACAGGAGCCCCATGTGGTGGCGCCAGTACCAGACGTCACGCTCGCCGAAATAGGGGGCCAGCTCGGCGGCCGGCACGGCCGCGCTCACGCCTCCTCGCTCTCGTCGTCGAAGGCCTCGTCGCTGGCCCCCCTGCGCAGGCTGGCAATGAACTCGCCCTGCTCGAGGAGCTTCACTACCTTCTGCGCCTGCGGGAGCAGCGCCTCGGTGTAGGCCGTGGGCAGCCCGCTCTCGCGGAAGCGCCTGGACACCAGCGGATCCGCGCCTGGCCCGCTGTCGCGGAAGGGCGCGACGTTGGCCGCCGCCGCCGAGATGGCAACCCGCAGCGCGTCAAGGGCCCGAGTAAACGGGTCGCCCGGCGGCGGGGGCGGCGTCGTGGCGTTCGCCTTCGAGCTCCAGCCCATGAACGTCGAGCGGAGGAACCGCTCGGTGACTGTCCCCCTGGTCCGCTCGACCTGTTGGCCCTTGTCATCCACGTCGACGTAGTCCGGGTTGAGCGTGTTCTTCGGGAGGTCGCCGGCGAGCGCTGCCCGCACGATCTCGGCCAGCTGCTTCGCACCGTCCTTCTTGTGCTGGGCCAGCACCTGGCGCATGACCAGATCCGGCGTGGTCATGGTGTTGCCGCGGGTGCCGCCGAGGCCGTTCAGGGTGAGCTGCCACGGCGTTGCCTGCTCGCCGGGCAGTGGCTCCCGGAACGCCGGGTTGGTCGCCTGCCCGATGGTGGCAAGGAACAGCAGCTCCCGGGTCGCCGGACCAAACGTGCCAACCGACTTCTCGTCGGGGCTGTCATCGGCGCCCATGCCCTCGTCGAACTCCTTGTCGGCGAGGGCGAGGAGTTCGTCGACCGGCCGGTCAAGGTAGCCCTTCCACCACGGGTCGTTGGCACCGTTTGGGTGCCGCTTCACGGCGACGAACATCGGGTGCCGACAGGCCCGGTCGACCGCCGCGCGTGCCCGGTTGTAGTCCCCAGTGCCGTCCACGGTGAAGTCCAAGATGGGCATGGCCACCGAGGCCGCCACCCCAGCGCGGTTCTCCCGGATCTTCGTGTGGTGCGTCGACATCGAGTGGGCGATGAGCGACCGCTTAACGTCGCCCTCAGCGGTCGTGTCGGTGCAGACGAACGTCGCTATCGCCTTGGCGGCGAGGCGCAGCGGGTGCAGCGGGTGGTCGGCGTCGACGCCCTTCCAGGCGATGATCCGGTTCTCGTAGACCACGTCGAGCTCGGCTCGGTTCAGCGCCATGGCGTAACCGGTCGTCGAGTCGAAGCGCACCGTGATCCGGCGCATGGTGTCGAGCGCCACCTGCATCGCCTGGGTAGCCGGCGACCAGTCCCGCTGGGCCGCCGTCTTGATGTGGGTCCGGCGGATGTAGCGGTGCAGTGCCTCCATGGCCGCGGAGCGCTCGCCCATGCCACCCCTCAGGTTGCGGTAGCCGACCACGAGCCGGGCCGGGATGACGCTGTTGCGGATGACGGTCCGCTGGGTCACGTTCGAGCCCCTCAACCATCCCTCGATGGCATCAGCCGACGCCGAGGACGGCCGCCAGTACTTGGCGTCCTTGAAACCGGCCTTCCGGCGCACGTTCCCGACGTCCTCGGCCGTCCAGTCCCGCAGCTTGCGGGTACTGTCGGGCTGGATGAGATGGTCGCCCCATGCCTCGATGTCGTGAACGGCGAGTCCCGTGGCTTCGCGCAGGCAGCGTCGTTGCATGGCGAGTCGGCGGTTGCCGTCCTCCAACCTGAGCGCCCAGGTGCTGCTGCCATCGGCGTCCTCGACGCGGGTCGGAGCGACGAGCGTCGGCTCGTGGACGCCCTGCAGCCCGATCCAGTTGATGTCCTGAAGGTCCTTGCCGTCGGTGATGTTGGCGGTGAAGCCGAGGGCGCCCGCCGTCTCCTCCACGCCGATGATGAACTCGGCCGCGTCCTTGACGCTGATGACCGGGGCGCCAGTTGAGGCGTCGTCACGGACCGCCTCGAGATAGGGCAGACCCTTGGCCCGGGCGTCGGCGATCGTCCGGCCGTTGTTCGGGTCGTGGGTGAGGGCCATCGGGTTCGCCAAGAAGTCGACGAAGAGGATCTCGCCCACCTCGGTGGAGATGGAGCGGACCCGACCGCTGGCGAAGTTCTTCACGTTCTCGTCCGGCCAAGCATCCGCCGCCTCGACGGCCCGCAGGAGTCCCTCGGGGACCTCCCTGGGGTCGACGCCAGCGATCTCGGCGATCCGGTCACGCAGCAGCAGGGCCGGCTTGCTCAAGGTGTCCGGGTCGACCTTGGCCTTGGGCACCGTGAACGGGAACCGGTCGGAGCCGAAGGTCGGCCAGATCTCCTCGGGGTACTCGGTCCGGTCGAAAGCCTCCTCCACGAAGGCGAAGTCGGTGTGTCGCACGGGCATGGCAGCTGCCTTTCTTCTCAGGCCATGCCGGCCGCGGCGGCGTCGGCACGACCCTCAGGCGGGAGGTGCGTCAGCTCGACAAGGGCGACATGGGCCGATGTGGATCCGATGTCCCGGGTCGGGTTCACCACCGGCCGGACGTCCAGCCGGTGGCTGGGCCTCACCGCGGCCCACAGCTTGAAGGCCGATGCGGTCACCGGCCGCAGACCTCGGGAAAGATGAGGCCGAGCGCCTCGCGCAGCAGCGGGTTGTGCCGGGTGGCGAGGCGCCGCTCGACGATGGGCAACGGCGTGTCGGCGTCGAGCCCGATGGCATAGGTGAGGGCCTCGGCGATCTCGGCGTCGGGCACCGGCATCCCCACCTCGTCGTAGAGGCAGGCTCCAGTCACGAGGGTCCGAAATGGCGTGCGGGACCCAGCCACGGCGGGCACCCTCTCGGCGAACAAGGCACCGGGGCCGGTGACGACCAGGCGGATGACCTCGCCGTCGGCGAAGCCAAGGGTGTCGAGCACTGGGCGCAGTTCGCCGCCGAAGAGATACGGGGACTGACCCCAGCTGGCGTGCACGGTAATACCGTTCACGGCGACTGGCACACGCATGGCCCCGGGTTCGATCTCCAGAAGCTCGGCGAGCGGAGTCGGGATCCACTGCGGCCCGTGGTAGAGGCGCCGGTGGCTCACGATGACCATAGACGACCAGCAGCCACGGTGCTCGCCCGCGACCACCCGGAAGCACTTGTCGTCGAGCCCTGGCTCGGGCACAGCCGGCGGGTCGTCGGGACGGCGCCGGCGCAGCACGCCCGCGTCCTCGACGACGTCGGGCAGGCTGCTGTAGAAGGTGATCGAGTTGCGGCTATAGTCGTATTTATCGGCAAGGTCGGCCAGGTAGGACACGGCCACCTGTCCATGACGGTCGAGTTCCTCGTAGAGCAGGTCCCGCAGCTGCGGCCGCGGGGTGGCACCCCACTCCTTGAGGGCGAAGTCGTCCCGGCCGATCCGCACGAACGGCGGCTCGAGCAGGGCGTTGAGCACGGTGCGCTCGGAGCGGTCGCGGAAGTAGCCGAGCAGCACCTTCCTGTCCATCGGCGCCCCGTTGGCCCGCAGGATCCGCACCAGGCGATCGACGACACCGATGCCGCTTCCGAGCACCTCATACTGCCCCCCGATCTCCTCGAGCCCGAGACCTCCGACCACCCCGGCGGCGAGGTCGGCCGCCTCCTCATCGGAGCCGACGTGCGACCGCAGCGCCGTCTCGATCCCGCTCCAGAACTCGAGGAGGTCGCTCACCACGCCCGTGCCAGGCACCGCCTCGGTGAGGTCAGTCACCAGCTTCTTCGGCGTCCGGTCCCCCACCACCAGCCACCGGCGACCGGCGTGCTTGACAACGACTGGCTTACCGTTGCCGAAGGTGCGTGCCCTCTTGGCGAGGGCGAGCAGCAGGCGGGTGGCCATCGAGGCGAGCGGCTCGAAGCCCGCCTCCACGAGCCCCGCCTCGGTCACCGGTAGCTCGACCTCACCGAGCCGGTCGACGGCCTTCTGGACCACGTCGGCCTCGGCCTCGGTTGCAGCGGCGCGGGCACCTGTCGATGTTAGGTCCCTTTGGGGCCGGCCGTTCTTGCGGTCCGGGTCGCCGGCCAGCCGGCCGAGTGCCCGGTCTTCGATCTGGCGGATCCGCTCACGGGTGAGGCGGTTGTCGGCGCCTATCTCCTCGAGGGTGGCGGGGTCGTCGGCCAGTAAGTGGCGCCGGAGGATGTCACGCTCCAAGGCGCTAAGGTCATCAAACCGCTTCTCCAGAACCCAGCCGTAGGCTGGGCGCGCCGGGAGAGCGTCGCTTTCATCAGCAACCGCCGGGGCGGTGAGGCTCGCCTCCACCGTTCCTCCTCGCTAAGGCGGCCGGAAGAACGGTGAGCACGAATGCCGACGAGACGGGCCCGGTGGGATCCATCTGGTCGCCTACCGCCTCAACGTCCGCTCATGGTGGCTTTGGCCGCTGCCTATCGGCTTGGCCGTGCCACTCGCGCCCGGGCACCTCGGTGATGGGCATCAACTCTGTAGCGACAGCATACCTGCTGGATGTGACAGGGCGTGGTGGGGTCGAGAGAAACGGCGAGACGCGGCCTTCGTGTCAGCCTCCGGGCTGGTCTCACTCCGCCCGGTGCCGTCGAGGAGGATCGAGGACGATGAGCGGGAGTATGCCTACACCCGGATCTCCACCGACTAGGAGCACCAGCCCTACTCGCTTGAGGCGCCGACCAAGCGGCTCGGAGCTTACGGGCTGCCGCTATCTTTGCCGTTCTCCCGGGTCAGGCAGCCTTCTGGCGAAGGTGTAGAAACGGCAGGATGCGGTACCGGATCTGCCTCCGCACCTTCAGCCCCGCGGAGTCCGGGGCCGTCCTCGGGACGGCTGACGCCTACCATTTGCCGCCATCCCCGGGCCACGGTCTGCTCAAGGTCGACAGCGGCCCCTGCCAGCCCTTCACCGGCCTGCTCGTGTCGACGCCGGCCGTCCAGCCGCCCGCCACCCCCGGTCGGGGGCCTGCGCCCGCCATGGTCCTGCCCTTCGACCCGATCGGCAGCCCAGCCCCGCACCCGCCGGCCGACCTGGCGCCCCGGCGGTCCGCCGCCCCCGCCGGTCCCGGCGGTGCGGCCGCACGCGGACTGCCCGAGGGCACGCCGGCCGATCCGGTGGCGCCGCGCAGCGACCTGGAGGCGGTGGTCTCCGCGATGGCGCCGCTCGCCGGCGCTGGGCACCGGACCCATCGCGTCTGGCTGCCGCCGCTCGCCGCGACCATCACGCTCGGCGAGGTGCTCGGCGCGGCCGGGTCGCCATCGGCGCCACCTCGGCCCGGCGATCCCGCATGGCTGCGGGTTCCGCTGGGGATCGTCGACCGGCCATTCGAGCAGGCGCAGGAGCCGCTGCTGCTGGACTTCACCGGGCGGTCCGGTCATCTGGCGATCGCGGGAGCGCCCAGGAGCGGCAAGAGCACCCTGCTCGCCGCGCTCCTGGCCGCCTTCGCCCTCACCCATCCGGCCGGCGTGGCGCAGTTCTACTGCGTCGACCTCGGCGGTGGGCTGCTGCACGAGCTGGCTTGCCTGCCCCACGTGGGCGCCGTCCTCGGCGCCCACGAGCCCACGGAGATCGGCCGGCTCGTGCGCGAGCTGCGGGCCGTCGTCGAGGCGCGCGAGCAGGCATTCCGTGGTCACCGGATCGCCTCCATGGCCGCGTGGCACGCGCGGCGGGAGGCAGATCCGTCGCTGGATCGGGACGGCTACGGCGAGGTGTTCCTGGTCGTCGACAACTGGGCGAGGCTCCGCCAGCAGCTGCCGGACCTCGAGCCGGAGATCGAGGCGCTGGCCGGCACCGGGCTGCACTACGGCGTGCACCTGGTGGTGGCCGCCAATCGCTGGGCCGACCTTCGCCTCGCCCTCCGGGACAACGTCGGTGGCCGCCTGGAGCTGCGCCTGAACGATCCGATCGAGTCCGAGATCAGCCGGACCGCCGCCGCCCGCCTGCCCGCGCGGCTCCCCGGTCGTGGCCTGACCCCCGAGGCCCACGAGTTCCAGATCGCGCTCCCGCTCCTCGGCCGCTACGAACCCGCCGGCGGTGCGCCAGCCATCGCGGTGGCGGAGATCGCGCGCCTGGCAGTCCGTGGCCGGGGCCGCACGGGCGCCGGGGCGCCTCCGCTCCGGCCTCTGCCGGACCTGGTGCCGCTGGAGGACCTGCCTCCCGTGGCGCGGCCGCCCGCGCCCGCGGGCGGCCGGGTCGCCGGGATACCGTTCGCGCTGCACGACCACCGGCTCGAGGTGGTCCGGCTGGAGCTGGCCTCCGCACCGCATTTCCTGGTGCTGGGCGATGCGGAATGTGGCAAGACCGCCACGCTGCGGTGCCTCGCCCAGGGGTTGATGGCCGCTCACAGCCCGGACGCGCTGCGCCTGGTCGTGGTGGACTACCGGCGCACCCTGCTCGACCTGGCGCACCATGCTCACTGCGACGTCCACGCGGCTTCGCCGTCGGTGGCTGCCGAGGCGGCGGCGCAGCTGCGGCGCCTGCTCGACGGTCGCCTGCCCGGCAGTGCCGTCCGGCCACCGGAGGACGCCGGGCCGGAGCGCTGGACCGGCCCGCGGTATGTGCTCATGGTGGACGACTACGACCTGGTGGCCTCCGCCGCGCCGAACCTGCTGGAGCCACTGCTCGACCTCGTGGCCCAGGGTCGGGACGTCGGCCTGCACGTGCTGCTCGCCCGTCCGGTGAGCGGTGCGGCCCGGAGCGCGTTCGAGCCCTTCTACCAGCGGGTCCGGGAGACAGGCTGCCCGGGTCTCATCATGTCCGGCGACCCCCGTGAGGGCCCCCTTCTCGGCGGCCGGACGGCCACACCCCAGCCACCCGGACGCGGCCACCTCGTCACACGTCACGCCCGGAGCGGCCTGATCCAGGTCGCCTGGGCACCACCCGGCGCGGCCGCGCCGCCGAGCCTGGAGCCGCCGTGAGATGGGGACCTTGCTGGTCACGGTCGCGTACGGAACCCGGCGGCGCGACCTGGCCGTGCGGTCGGACGTTCCCATCGCCGACCTGCTCCGTCCTCTCTCCGAGGCGCTCGCCCAGCAGGCGCAACCCGACCCGGGGGGCCGGCTCGCGTTGGCGCCGCTGTGCGGGCAGCCGCTGCCGGTGGAACGGTCGCTGGTGGCCTGCGGGATTGGGCATGGGGCGGTGCTCGTGCTCCTCTGGGAGCGTGGCTGACTCGGAGGCAAACCCGCAGGCCAGGGCCATCAATCGGGTTGCTGCGACCGATCGCTGGTGCTATCGTGCAGCATGTTGACGTGTGGCACCCTACTGGATGGGTGATGCGACTCATGAAGTGGGCATTTGCCCACTTCTGCTTTGTCCGGGGTCACACCGCACGCCAACGCGACGGACGGGTGCCGCTACCGAGAGGGCGACCAGCAACGTAGACGCGTGAGGGAGGTCAGCGATCGTGACGACGCTTCCTCCGCGTGTCCAGGAACTGGCAGAGCGTGTCGCTGGGGGCCATGGGGTCGACGTGCTCGAGCTGGCCATGCGCCGGCAGGGCCGCTCGCAGGTGCTCAGCGTGGTGCTGGATTCCGAGGACGGAGTCGACGCCGACGTCGTCGAGCGAGTGACCAAGGAGCTCTCGCTCGAGCTCGACGAGGCCGATCCGCTGCCGGGCAGCTACGTCCTCGAGGTGACCACTCCTGGGCTCGACCGTCCGCTCCGAACCGGACGGGACTTCCGCCGCCAGCGCGGCCACGAGGTGGAGATCCTGCGCGAGGCCTCCGGCGAGCAGCGGCGGAGCCAGCTTCGCGGAGTCGTGATGGCCGCGGATGACCAGGTGGTGACGCTCGAGGTGGGCGGCAGTCCGGTCCGGGTGCCGCTGTCCGACGTGGTGCGAGGAAGGGTGGTGTTGCCGTGGTGACAGCCAGTCGCTCGAACCACCCCACTCCCCGCATCCCTGACGAGAGGACGGCGACGTGAACATCCCGATCGAGGAGCTGCGCTTCCTCGAGCGAGAGAAGGGCATCTCGCTCGAGACCGTGATCACGGCGCTGGAGAGCGCCTTGGGCGCGGCGTACAAGCGTCGCCCCAACGCTCCGGACGATGCCCGCGTCGTGGTCGATCGCGACAGCGGCGAGGTCACCGTCTACGCGCAGGAGCTGGACGAGAACGAGCAGGTCCTGCGCGAGTGGGAGGACACTCCCTCCGATTTCGGGCGGATCGCCGCGGTGACGGCCAAGCAGGTGATCGTCCAGCGGCTCCGCGAAGCCGAGCGCGACGTGACCTTCGGCGAGTACGAGGGCCGCAAGGGCGACATCGTGACCGGGATCGTGCAGCAGCGCGACCCGCGCCACGTCACCGTCGACCTCGGCAAGGTCGAGGCCGAGCTGCCCCACGCCGAGCAGGTGCCGAGCGAGCACTACCAGCACAATGACCGCATCAAGGTCTATGTGACCGAGGTGTCGCGCTCACCGCGGGGCCTGCGGGTGGTCGTGTCCCGCACGCACCCGGACCTGATCCGGCGCCTGTTCGAGCTGGAGGTGCCCGAGATCGCCGAGGGCATCGTCGAGATCACCAACGTGGCCCGCGAGCCCGGGCACCGCACCAAGATCGCGGTGCGCTCCAGCGACCCGGGCGTCGACCCCAAGGGCGCCTGTGTCGGCCCACGCGGCATGCGGGTCCGCTCGGTGGTCAACGAGCTGCGCGGCGAGAAGATCGACATCGTCCTGTACTCGGACGACCCTGCGCAGTTCGTGGCGGAGGCGCTCTCGCCCGCGAAGGTCAAGAGCGTGCAGATCGACGAGGCGGAGCGCACGGCCCACGTGGTCGTGCCCGATTACCAACTCTCACTGGCGATCGGCAAGGAAGGCCAGAACGCGCGCCTGGCCGCGCGCCTGACCGGATGGCGGATCGACATCTCGAGCGAGAGCCAGGCGGCCGAGCGGCGCTCGGACCGCGTCTACGAGCCGGCGAGCCCCGCCGGCCGCGGCAGCAGAGCAGGCACGCATGACGGCGCTCCCGGTGGGGGCGTCGGCGGTCCGAGACGATGATGAGGAGGGGAGGGAATGCCGCAAGCACGTCCGCGCGTTGAACCAACGCGCACCTGTGTGGTCTGCCGTAGCTCGGCGGCCAAGGGCGCTCTCCACCGAATCGTCCGCTCGCCGGATGGCGCGGTCCGATACGATCCGTCCGGTACGGCACCGGGCCGCGGTGCCTACGTGTGTGGAGAGCCGAATTGCCTGGAGTTGGCGGGGAAGCGGCGCGCCTTGCAGCGAGCCCTTCGCACGGCCGACGTCACCGGGGTGGAGCACGCCGTTGCGGCCTTGCGGGCGACATTGGGTGGCGGAAGCCTGGTGGGAGCTTCCGGCTCGAGTGAACACGAGGAAGTGAGGACTGGTTGAGCAACCCGCGCGTCTATGAACTCGCCAAAGAACTCGGGGTCCCGTCAAAGGACCTCTTGTCGAGGCTGACCTCCATGGGTGTGGAGGCCAAGAGCCATGCCTCGACCGTGTCGCCAGACGTCGCGGACAAGCTGCGATCAGCGCTCCGCGGTGGCGGCACACGTCAGCGGTCCGGAGCCGGGTCCGGTGGTGCCGCCCGTGGCGGCGCTCCGGCCGATGGTGCCGGCCGCCAGTCGGACGCTCGCGCCGGCCAGAGTGGCCAGCCGGGGCAGACCCGCGCCAGCCGGCCGGGGCTCGAGGGTCCCGGCCAGCCGGGGCAGGCCCGGCCCGGTCAGCCCGGGCAGGCTCGACCTGCTGGCGGCCAGTCTGGCCAGGCGCGCCCTGGACAGCCGGGCCAGGTGCGGCCCGGACAGCCACGTCCCGGCCAGCCCGGTCAGCCGCGTCCCGGTCAGCCGGGCCAGGTGCGGCCCGGACAGCCACGTCCCGGCCAGCCCGGCGCGCCCGGGCAGGGCGGTCGCCCGCTCCCACCCGGGGTGCGTCCGTTGCCGCCGGGCATGCGGCCCGGCCAGCCACGTCCCGGCCAGCCCGGTCAGGCCGGCCAGCCCGGTCAGCCTCGCCAGCTGCCGCCTGGGGTGCGGCCGTTGCCGCCGGGCATACGGCCCGGCCAGCCACGTCCCGGGCAGCCCGGTCAGCCGGGCCAGGGTCGCCCGCTCCCGCCTGGGGTGCGGCCGTTGCCGCCGGGCGGTCGGCCCGCCGGCCAGGGTGGGCGCCCGATGCCGCCCGGTGGCCGTCCCCTGCCGCCTGGTGCGCGCCCTGGCGCCGGCACTGGCCGTCCCGGCCAGCCCGGCGGTGGTGGCGGCCGTCCCGGTCAGCCCGGTGGTGGTGGCGGCCGTCCCGGTCAGCCCGGTGGTGGTGGCGGCCGTCCCGGCATGGCTCCCCGCCCCGGTCAGGGCGCGGGTCAGGGCCGTCCCAGCGGTCCCGGCGGCCGGCCTGGCGGTCCCGGCGGCCGTCCTGGTGGCGGCTTCGGCGGCGGCCGTCCTGGTGGCGGTGCCGGCGGTCCCGGTGGGCGTCCCGGCGGTCCTGGTGGCGGCGGCCGTCCTGGTGGCGGCGCCGGCGGTCCTGGTGGTGGCGGCCGTCCTGGTGGCGGCGCCGGCGGTCCTGGTGGACGTCCCGGAGGCCCAGGTGGCGGCGGCCGTCCGGGAGGCATCGGCGGTGGCCGGCCTGGGCTCGGTGGCGGCCGTGGCGGCCCCGGTGGTGGCCGCGGCGGTCCTGGCGGCGGCGGTGGCCGGGGCTTCACCGGTTTCCGCGGTCCGCGTCCCAAGCGGCGCAGGGGCGGAGCCCGGCGGCGCGAGGAATTCGAGTCGATGAACGCCCCGAGCATCGAGTCGCGGCCCGACATCTCGGTCGACGGCGTCATCCGCGTCCCCCGCGGGGTGACCGTGCAGGACTTCGCCGACCGTCTCGGCCGGCCAGCGGCCGACCTCATCCGCATCCTCATGCAGATGGGCGAGATGCTGACCGCGACCCAGTCGATGTCGGCGACCAGCTCGTCGCCATCGAGGGCTGGGAGGACAACGAGCCCGATCGTGACGAGGACCTGCGGCCGCGCCCGCCGGTGGTGACGGTGATGGGTCACGTCGACCACGGCAAGACCAAGCTGCTGGACGCCATCCGGCGTACCAACGTGGTCGCCACCGAGGCCGGCGGCATCACCCAGCACATCGGCGCCTACCAGGTCAAGGCCGGAGCCGACGGCCGCCTGGTGACCTTCATCGACACCCCGGGCCACGAGGCGTTCACCGCCATGCGTGCGCGCGGTGCCGCCATCACCGACGTGGTGGTGCTGGTGGTCGCCGCCGACGACGGCGTGATGCCGCAGACCATCGAGGCGATCAACCACGCAAAGGCGGCCGGGGTGCCGATCGTGGTGGCGGTCAACAAGATCGACAAGCCCGAGGCCAACCCCATCAGGGTGCGCCAGCAGCTCACCGAGTACGACCTGGTTGCCGAGGAGTACGGCGGCAAGACCCAGTTCGTGGACGTGTCGGCAAAGAGCGAGCTGGGCCTCGACGACCTGGTCGAGACCATCCTGCTGGTAGCCGACGTGGAGCTGAACCTGCGGGCCAACCCCAACCGGCGCGCGCAGGGCTCCATCATCGAGTCGCACCTCGACAAGGGGCGCGGCCCGGTCGCGACCATCCTGGTCCGCCGCGGCACGCTGCACGTCGGCGACGCGATCGTGGCCGGCACGGCCTTCGGACGCGTCCGCAACATGTACGACGAGAACGGCAAGGAGGTCACCGCGGCCCTGCCGGCGCAGCCGGTCCAGGTGCTCGGCCTGTCGGCCGTGCCGGTGGCCGGCGACGAGGTCCGCGCGGTCACCGACGAGCGGGTCGCCCGCTCGATCGCCCAGACGCGCGAGGCGCGCCAGCGCCAGGCCGAGATCGCCACCAGCACCGCCCCTCGCCTCGAGGACCTCTTCGCCAGGATCCAGGAGGGCCAGCTCCAGGAGCTGCCGCTGGTGGTCAAGGCCGACATGATGGGCTCGGTCGAGGCGATCGACGACGCCCTGAGCAAGCTGGACGTCCCCGAGGTCCGCCTGCGCGTCCTCCACAAGGGCGCCGGCGCGATCAACGAGGGCGACGTCAGCCTGGCGGCGACCGCCGGCGCGATCGTGGTCGGCTTCTCGGTGCGGCCCTCGCCGGCCGCGCGCGAGCTGGCCAACCGCGAAGGCGTGGACATCCGTCTCTACTCGGTCATCTACCAGCTCGTCGAGGACATCGACAAGGCGCTCAAGGGCATGCTGGCGCCCGAGTTCGAGGAGCGGCAGCTCGGCACCGCCGAGGTGCGGCAGACCTTCCGGGTGCCTCGGGTCGGCGTGGTGGCGGGCTCCTACGTCACCTCCGGCGATATCCACCGCGGGTCCAGGGCCAGACTGGTGCGCGACGGCGTGGTCGTGTACGACGGGCGGGTCGACTCCCTGCGCCGCTTCAAGGAGGACGTGCGCACCGTCGCGACCGGCTTCGAGTGCGGCATCGGTCTGGAGAACTTCCAGGACATCAAGGAAGGTGACCAGATCGAGACCTACGAGATGGTAGAGATCCCGCGTTGACGTTCGGCGGCCGGCGGCGGCCGGTGGCTCGCTGAGCCGCGGCCGCCCGCGGGCGGCTCGGTGCCGGCACGAACACACGGTTCCCGTGGCACAGGCGCTCTTGGGGGGGGTTCGGGGGGGAGCTCGCTCCCCCCCGAATGGAACGGGGAACCGCGCCGGGATCACCCCACCGAAAGCTTCTCGAACAGACAGGTCCCATGTTTATCGCCCTGCTCCGCCTCGACCTCCGCCTCCCGGACGCCACCTCGCTGAAGGACAAGCGCTCGGTGGTCAAGGGGCTGGTGGCCGACCTGCGCAAGCTGAACTGCTCGGTCGCGGAGGTCGACCACCTCGACCTGCGGCAGCGTGCCACCCTCGCGGTGGCGGCCGTCGCCGGCGAGGGCTTTCACGCGCGCAAGGTGCTGGTCACCGCGGAGCGGGAGGTCGAGCGCAACCCGGGTGTCGAGTTGCTGTCGAGCGAGGTGTCGATGTTCGGGCCGGAGGACGCGTAGCCATGGCCAACCCGAGCTATCCCCGTTCGCTGCGCCTGGCCAAGACGGTCAGGCGGCTGGTCAGCGAATGGCTGGAGGACGAGCAGATCAAGGAGCGCCAGCCGGGCCTGGTGACGGTGACCGACGTCAAGGTCACCCCCGACCTGCACCGGGCGACGGTGTTCTACACGGTGCTCGGCGCCGACGACGATCGCGCCTCGGCCGAGGCGCGGCTGGCGGAATCGACGCCTCAGGCGCGCGCCTACGTGGCGCACCACGTGCGGCTCCGTCACGCCCCGACGCTAGAATTCGTCTCTGATGATCTCCCTGCCCGCGGCGCCCGGATCGACCAGCTACTGGACGAGATCGGCTCGCGGGAGCACGGCACCTCCGAGGCCACGGGGAGCTCCGCCCCCACCGACAAGGAGGATCCGAGCGCATGAGCATCGCTCCGCGGGACTGGCAGGCGGCGACCACCGCGATCAACGACGCGAACGGGCTGGTGATCTCCTGCCATCTGCACCCTGACGGGGACGCGCTCGGCTCGGCGCTGGCGCTGCACGGCGCGCTGGTCAAGGCGGGCCGCGCGGCGGTGGTCAGCTTCTCCGAGCCGTTCGAGGTGGCCGCGCAGTACCGCTTCCTGCCGGGGGTCGAACGCCTCACCCCGCCCCGTGAGGTCCCGGACTCGCCAGAGGTGTTCGTCTGCTTCGACACCGGCTCGCTGGACCGTCTCGGCAGCCTGGCGGGCGCGTTCCAGCGCGCGAAGCGCACCCTGGTGATCGACCATCACGCCTCCAACACGCGGTTCGGCGACGTCAACCTGATCGACCCGGACGCGCCGGCCAGCGCGGTCCTCTGCCGCGAGCTGCTGCGCCGTCTCGACCTGCCGATCGACCAGGAGATCGCGACCGACCTCTACACCGCCCTGGTGACCGACACCGGCCGCTTCCAGTACCAGTCGACCGTCCCGGAGACCCACCTGCTGGCGGCCGAGCTGCTGGCGGCGGGGGTCAGGCAGTACGAGGTCGCCAAGGCGGTCTTCGAGACCAACGACATCCGCTACCTGCGCCTGCTCTCCCACCTGCTCGGCCGCATCACCCAGGTGCCCGAGGCCTCGCTGGTGTGGACCTCGGTGACACAGGATGACCTCGAGGCCTACGGGATCGGCATGGACGCCACCGAGGGGCTCATCGACCTGGTCCGCACCGACGGCGCCAGCGACGTCGCCGCCGTCCTGAAGGAGCAGCCCGACGGCGGCATCAAGGTCTCGCTGCGCTCCAAGGGCGCCACCAACGTCGCCGAGGTCGCCGGCCGCTTCGGCGGCGGCGGCCACGCGCTGGCCGCCGGCTTCACCTCCGACCGCGACGCCGCCGGGACCATCGACGCGATCGTCGAGGCCCTCGTCGCCCAGCGCGCCGCCACGGGCGACGCGGGCGCCACCGGCGACGGGCGCGCCGCGGCTGGCGAGGCGGGCGCCACCGGCGACGGCGGCCCGGCCAGGGCGGCACCGAGCGCGGCGACCTCCGGAAGGTGAGCGAACCGGGCATGGATGGCGTGCTCGTCTGCGACAAGCCGGCCGGGATGACCTCCCACGACGTGGTCGCCAAGGTCCGGCGCCTGGCGCACCAGCGGCGCGTCGGGCACGGCGGCACGCTCGACCCGCCGGCCACCGGCGTGCTGGTGGTCGCGCTCGGCCGTGCCACCAGGCTGCTGCCGTTCCTGCCGATGGAGCCCAAGCGCTACCTGGCCGGGATCGCCTTCGGCGCCGAGACCGACACGCTCGACGCCAGCGGCGTCACCACCGGCACCGCGCCGGTCGACGGCATCGACGAGGCGGTGGTCGCGCGCGGCCTCGAGCGGTTCCTCGGCCCGCAGCAGCAGGTCCCGCCGATGGTCTCGGCGGTCAAGCTGGACGGCGAGCGGCTGTACCTCAAGGCGCGCCGCGGCGAGACGGTCGAGCGCGCTCCACGCCCGGTCATCATTCACGCCCTGGAGCTGTGCGGCTTCCAGCCCGGCCCGCCGCCGCTGGCGACGGTCGCGGTGACGTGCTCCGGCGGCACCTATGTGCGGGTGCTGGCCGCCGACCTCGGCAGGGAGCTCGGCAGCCTGGCGCACCTGGCCAGCCTGCGCCGCACGGCCGTCGGCGCCTTCGGGGAGCTGGAGGCGCGCACGCTCTCCCAGCTGGAGGCGCTGCCGAGCGTCTCCAGCGCGCTGATCGACCCGGCGGCGGCGATGCGGTCGGTATCGGTCCGCACGCTCAGCGAGGGCGAGGCCGCCGCGCTGTCGAGCGGGCAGACCCTGGGCCCGACCGGGGTGGGCGACCCCGTGGCCGCCGTGGGTCCCGACGGCCGCCTGGTCGCCGTCATCCAGGACGGCGCCGGACGCGCCCGCGCAAGGGTCGTGCTGGGATGACCGCTCCCGTGCGGACCTTCCTCGGGCTCGGCCGGGTGCCGGACGATCTGGGGCCGACGGCGGTCACCATCGGGGTGTTCGACGGCGTCCACCGCGGCCACCAGGCGCTGCTCGCGCGGGTCGCCGGGGAGGCGGCCGCCGGGGGCCTGCTGCCGGGCGCGATCACCTTCGACCGCCATCCCATGACGGTCACGCGGCCGGGCAGCCATCCGAGGCTGCTGTCCACCCTGAGCCAGCGCGTGGGCCTGCTGGGCGAGTGCGGCATGGATTTCGTGCTGGTGCTGCCGTTCACCGTGAAGCAGTCGCGCATGGCGGCCGAGGAGTTCGCCGTCAAGGTGCTGGTCGAGGCGGTCTCGGCCCGGGTCATCGTGGTCGGCGCCAACTTCCGCTTCGGCCACCGGGCCGCCGGCGACGCCCGGCTGATCGCCGAGCTGGCGCGGCCCAGGGGGGTCGACGTGATCGCCTTGCCGCTGGACGACGACGCCGGCGACGCGGTCTCCTCCACCCGCATCCGCACCGACCTGGCCGACGGCGAGGTGGAAGCCGCGGCACGCCTGCTCGGCCGGCCCTACGCGGTCGAGGGCCACGTCGTCCGGGGCGCCGAGCGTGGCCGCCTGCTCGGCATCCCGACCGCCAACCTGCGGGTGCCCGCCCGGCTGGCGCTGCCCGGCAAGGGCGTGTACGCGGGCCACCTCCAGGTGGCCGGCTCCCCGCCGCTGCCGGCGGTCTCCAATGTCGGTGTCAGCCCGCAATTCGGCGGCACCGAGCTGCGCGTGGAGACCTACGTGATCGATTTCGACGGCGATCTCTACGGCCAACGGGTGCGGGTCACCTTCGAGCACCGGCTGCGCGACGAGCTGCTGTTCCCCGACGTCGAAGCGCTGGTCGACCAGATGCACGAGGACGTCGCGCTCGCCAGACGGCTGCTCGAACCCTGAAATCGCGACGGAATTCCGGACAGTGCTAACCTTGGGACGGGTGGCTGGGCAGTCTGGCCCGGCGACCGCTCGGGATGCGGGACGACGCGGCTGATGCCGTCGTGTGCCCCCGGGCACGACACCGCAGAATGGAAAGGAAGAGGCAGCGGATGCTGGTCAAGGACGAGAAGACCAAGATCATCACGGAGTACGCGACCAAGCAGGGTGACACGGGCTCGCCCGAGGTGCAGGTGGCGATCCTGACGCACCGGATCAACGGGCTCACCGAGCACCTGAAGGTCCACAAGCACGATCACCACTCGCGTCGTGGCCTGCTGCAGATGGTCGGCCGCCGCCGGCGGCTGCTCCGCTACCTCCAGAGCACGGACGTTTCCCGTTACCGGGCCCTGATCGAGCGGCTCGGACTGCGCCGCTGAGCCGGCCAGGTTCGGGAGCGTGGGGCTGGTCCCGGGTCGCATGGGCGACGCCGGGTCGCGCCCGCGAAGGGTGGTGATGCCGCTGGCGTCGTGACGGGCACGTTGCTGCGCGGTTGGCAAGCCCGGTCGTGTCAGTTGTCAGTGGTGAGCCCTGGAACGCAAGCGCTGTCCAGGCCTTTCGACTGAGAACTGGCACGCGGTGGCCGTCCGGTCGCCGGTGCCGCTCCGCTCCGCCGCCGTGCCCGGCCTGCCCCCGCACCAGCGGTCAGGCTTCAGTCGCCTGCCGCCCGGTGTCGAGGTGGCGTTCCGAAGACCCGTGAGAAGCGGGAGCCGTGCATCCGCGCGCCACGCCTGGCGCGGGATATGGCACAAGGGAGAAAGAAGACTTCATGGCAGTTCATCGTATTCAAGGCGCCGTCGGTGGTCGGGAGATGTTCTTCGAGACCGGCAAGCTGGCCAAACAGGCTGGCGGCGCCGTCATCGTGGGCCTGGGCGAGACTCAGGTCCTGGTCACCGCGACGGCGGGCAGGAACCCGAAGGAGCAACTCGACTTCTTCCCGCTCACCGTCGACGTGGAAGAGCGGATGTACGCCGCCGGGAAGATCCCCGGCGGGTTCTTCCGCCGTGAGGGCCGGCCGTCCGAGACCGCGATCCTCACCGCCAGGCTGGTCGACCGGCCGCTGCGCCCGTCGTTCCCCAAGGGCCTGCGCAACGAGATCCACATCGTCGCCACGATCATGTCGGCCGATATGGAGAACAACCCGGACGTGCTGGCGATCAACGGCGCGTCCATGGCCGTGCTGCTGGCGGGCATCCCGTTCTCGGGCCCGGTAGGCGGCGTCCGGCTCGGCCGCCGCGGCGGCGAGTGGATCGTCAACCCGACCTTCGCCGAGACCGAGGAGTGCAGCTTCGATATCGTCGTGGCCGGCCGCCAGAACGAGAGCGGCGGGGTCGACATCCTGATGGTCGAGGCCGAGGCGACCGCCAACGCCATCAGCCAGATGGAGGACGGCGCGCCCAAGCCAACCGAAGAGGCCATCGGCCTGGCGCTGGAGATCGCCAAGTCGCACATCGCCACCGCCTGTGAGCTGCAGCGCGAGCTGCTCCGCCAGGCGGAGGTCCAGCCCAGGGACTTCCCGCTGTTCGCAGAGTACGGCGAGGACGTCGCCGAGGCGGTGCGCCAGGCGGCCGAGGAGGCCGTCCGCGACGCGATCACCATCGCCGACAAGGCCGCGCGCGAGGCCCGGCTCGACGAGATCAAGGCCGACAGCCTCCAGAAGGTCGTCGAGCAGCTCGGCGAGTCCCTCGCCGGCCGCGAGCGCGAGATCCCGGCGGCCTTCCGCTCGCTCACCAAGGAGCTGGTGCGGCAGCGCATCGTCAAGGAGAGCAAGCGCATCGACGGCCGCGGCCCGCGCGACATCCGGCCGCTGTCCGCCGAAGTCGGCATCCTGCCGCGCGCGCACGGCTCCGGTCTGTTCGAGCGCGGCGAGACCCAGGTGCTGAACATCACCACCCTCGGCATGGTCCGCATGGAGCAGATGATCGACACGCTCGATCCCGAGGACCGCAAGCGCTACATGCACCACTACAACTTCCCGCCGTTCTCCACCGGTGAGACCGGGTTCATGCGTGGCCCCAAGCGCCGCGAGATCGGTCACGGCGCGCTCGCCGAGCGGGCGCTGCTGCCGGTGATCCCCTCGCGCGAGGAGTTCCCGTACGCACTGCGCCTGGTCAGCGAGGTACTGTCGTCCAACGGCTCGACCTCGATGGCGTCGGTCTGCGCCTCGACGCTGTCGCTGATGGACGCCGGCGTGCCCATCAAGGCACCGGTCGGCGGCATCGCGATGGGCCTGGTCTCCGAGGGCGGCGAGTACGTCACGCTCACCGACATCCTCGGAGCCGAGGACGCCTCGAGCAGATCCCGGTCGCCAAGATCGGCGAGCTCATCGGGCCCAAGGGCAAGCGCATCAACGAGATCCAGGCGGCCTCCGGCGCCGACATCTCGATCGAGGACGACGGCCGGGTGTTCATCGGCGCCACCAACGGCGAGCAGCTCGAGATCGCGCTCAACATGATCCGCGAGCAGATGAACCCGGTCATGCCGCAGGTCGGCGAGCGCTACCTCGGGACGGTGGTGAAGACCACCACCTTCGGCGCGTTCATCTCGCTGACCCCGGGCAAGGACGGCCTGCTGCACATCTCCAAGCTGGGCAAGAAGGGCCAGCGGGTGCGCGCGGTCGAGGACGTGGTCAACGTCGGCGACAAGCTGCTCGTCGAGGTGACCGAGGTCGACCGGCAGGGTCGCATCTCGCTCAAGCTGGCAGAGGAGGACCAGGCCGAGTCGGCTCCGGCCGGTCCCTCCGGCGGCGACGCCGGTGGCGGCGACGGGAGCCGCTGAGCCCATGGAGACGGGCACGTTCGAGCGGACCGAGCTGCCTAGTGGCCTTCGGGTCCTGACTGAGCGCATGCCGACCGTGCGCTCGGTCACGCTGGGAATCTGGGCCGGCGTGGGGTCTCGCGATGAGACCCCACGCCTGGCGGGCGCCTCCCACTACCTGGAGCACCTGCTGTTCAAGGGCACCAAGCGGCGTTCGGCACGGGACATCGCCGAGCTGATGGACGCGGTCGGCGGCGAGGCCAACGCCTTCACCGCCAAGGAGTACACCTGCTTCTACGCGCGCACGCTCGACCGCGACCTGCCGCTGGCGGTCGACGTGCTCGTCGACATGCTGCGGTCCTCCAAGATGGCCAAGGCCGACGTGGAGGCGGAGCGCACCGTCATCCTCGAAGAGATCGGCATGCACAACGACGCGCCGGACGACATCGTGCACGACCTGTTCGCCGAGGTCCTGCTGGGCGGCCACCCGCTCGGCAGGCCGGTGCTCGGCACGGTCGAATCCATCACCGGCATGAGCCGCGACGCGATCGCCAGGTACTGGCGGCGCCACTACGTGCCGGGCGACCTGGTGGTCGCGGCCGCCGGCAACTGCTCGCACGAGGAAGTCGTCGAGCTGGTGACCAGCGCGTTCGAGGGCGCCGAGGGCGGCGCGCCCCAGCCGGTCCCCGCCCGCCGCGAGCCGCGCATCTTCGGTGGCGTGCAGGTGCGGCGCAAGCCCACCGAGCAGGCGCACCTGGTGCTCGGCACCAGGGGCCTGTCGCGCTCGGACCCCCGCCGCTTCGCGCTCGGCGTGCTCAACATCGCCTTCGGCGGCGGCATGAGCTCGCGGCTGTTCCAGGAGGTCCGCGAGCAGCGCGGCCTGGTGTACTCGATCTACTCCTACGCCACCCAGTACTCGGAGACCGGCTCGTTCTCGATCTACGCCGGCACGGCGCCAAGGCGCGTCCACGAGGTGCTGTCGATCGTCCGTGACGAGCTCGACCGCGTGATCGCCGACGGCGTCACCGAGGAGGAGCTGGAGCGCGGCAAGGGGCACCTCAAGGGCTCGCTGGTGCTGGGGCTGGAGGACACCTCCGGACGGATGAGCAGGCTCGGCAAGTCCGAGCTGACCAGCGGCGAGATCCTGTCGATCGACGAGATCGTCCGCCGCGTGGACGAGGTCACCGACACCGACGTCCAGGCCGTGGCCAAGGAGGTGCTCGGCGGCGGGCCGCGCGCGCTCGCGCTGATCGGCCCGTTCGACGAGGAAGGCTTCGACCGGTACATCGCATGAGCTCCGCGACGCTGTCGATCTGCGTGTTCTGCGCGTCCGCCTCTGGGCTGCCCGAGGTCTACGTCGATGCCGCCAGGCGGCTCGGGACAGAGATGGGGCGGCGTGGCCACCGGCTGGTCTACGGCGGGGGCAACGTCGGCCTCATGGCCGAGGTCGCCCGCTCCGTGCACGCCGCCGGCGGTGAGGTGTTCGGCGCCATCCCCCGCTCCCTGGTCGAGCGCGAGCTCGCCTATGGGCCCGCCGACGAGCTGGTGGTGACGGAGACCCTGAGGGAGCGCAAGGCCGAGATGGATGCCCACGCCGACGCCTTCATGGCGCTCCCCGGCGGCTTTGGCACCATGGAGGAGCTGCTGGAGGTGCTCACGCTGCGCCAGCTCCGCCTGCACGCCCGGCCGATCGTGCTGGTCAACGCCAATGATTTCTGGGATCCGTTCCTGGCGATGGTCCGCGAGATGATCTCGCAGGGGTTCGCGCCCGAAGGCGAAGGATTCCTGTTCGAGGTCGCCAAGACCCCCGAGGACGCCGTCGCTCTGGTCGAGGCCGGCCACCGTGGCGCCCCCGTCCCCCGCCGCGGCACCCCACCCACCGATGCCCTCGCCGAAGACTGGACCGCCGAACCCGCCTGATTCGTCCCACACGGGAAGAGCCCACCCGGGCGGGGTGGGCTCTGGTGCGTGGGTGCCTATTCGGCGACCGGGCGGACGTTGGCGGCCTGCGGGCCCTTCGGGCCCTGAGTGACCTCGAACTCGACGGTCTGGCCCTCTTCAAGGGTTCGGTACCCGCTGGTCTGGATCGCGCTGAAGTGCACGAACACGTCCTCGCCCTCGGGCGGACGGATGAATCCGTAGCCCTTCTCGGCGTTGAACCACTTGACGGTTCCAACGGTCATGACGCTTGTCCCTCCCTCCTTCAACTCGGAGGAGTCGTACAACGCCAGGGCAACCTCTGCCGCTGACGGCAAGGGACAAGCTCGACTGCGGGCTGCGAAGCCAAACGTGAACCTCCTGCGCTGCGGAGAGTAGCACAACCGCTCTTGACCATCCCGCACCGATTTGCATTGACTCCTCCCAGCTGGACAAATTCGCCGCCGCGTGGGGGAGCGGGACGACGCTAGTTGTCGTCCTCGCCGTACTCGATGGCGATGCTGCGGTCGGGCACGATCGCGTGGTAGCGGCCGAACTCGTGCAGGCCCACGGCCTCCGCGACCTTGGCGGAGGCGAGGTTGTCGGGGGCGTGGTTGTAGAGGACGGCGCGGCCCTCGGACAGCACCGCGCGCGCCGCCGCGGACACGACCGAGCGCGCCAGGCCGCGGCCCCGCGCGCGCTCCGCGGTGCCGACCGAGATCTCGCGGATCCGGTCGTCGTAGCGCTTGAGCACGGCCGTCGACAGCACCTTCCCGTCGTCGTCGAGCACCACCCAGGCCTCGCCGGTGAAATGGCCGATGACCCAGTCCGGCAGGCGCGGGTCGGTGGCGTCGAGCACGGTCACCTCGGCCTCCGGCGGCGGGATGGCGACCCCGGTGCGGGCGACGCCGGAGAACAGGTGCCCGCGCAGCTCCGCCGCGGCCTGCTGCAGCGCCGGCAGCAGCGAGGCGGGGGAGGTCAGATATCGGCGGAGCACGTCGGCGTGCTCGGGCGCGACCGCCAGGACCGCGCCGCCCTGGCGGCTGAACGCCCGCACCGGCAGGCTGGGGTGCTGCACCACCGCGACCGCGACCTCGCCGGGGACCAGCCGGTCCATCGGGAGCCCGTATCGTTCGGCGAGCACCGCCATCACGACGGCTTCGTTGTCAACGGGCGCGAGCATGAGGCAAGGGTAGCCTTCCGAGCCGGTCGTGCGCCCGTTTGGGGACCAGCGGCACGCAGAGAGCGGCCAGCACGGCTCCGACGACGTAGGGGACCGGCACGCCAAGGCGCTGGAAGGCGAAGCCACCGGCGAGCGGGCCGACCACCCTGGCCAGGCCGCCGGCGGCCTGCTGGAGGCCGAGCGCGCCCCCGCGCCGCTCCGCCTGAACGGCTCCCGCCAGCGACGACGACAGGGTGGGGGTCACCAGGCCCTGCCCGGCGCACAGGGCCAGCAGCGCCGGGACCAGCACGGCCCAGGAGCGGGTCACCGCCAGCAGCACGAGCCCGGCGCCGTCCAGCACCAGGCCCAGCCGCAGCGCGCCCTGCTCGCCGAGGCGGCGCACGGCCGGGGCGACCAGCCCGGCGTTGGCCAGCACCACCGCCAGGCCGATCCCGGCGAAGACCGCTCCGGTCGAGGCCAGCCGTAGGCCGAGCCGCCGCTCCCCGAACAGCGAGAAGGTCGCCTCGAAGGCGCTGAACGCCACCAGCGAGGTGAACGCCACCAGCAGCAGCCGCGCCACCCCCGCCCGCCGCCACGCCGGCGTCGTCTCCGCCTCGGCGCCCCCTGCCGGCCCGGCGTCCCGGGCGGCGCGCGGGTGCGTCTCCGGCAGGCGGGCGAGGGCGACCACGGCGTTGCAGGCCGCCAGGGCGGCGGCGACCAGGAACGGGGCTCTGGGTCCGCCGAGGGCCGCCAGCGCGCCCAGGGCAGGCCCGGCAACGAAGCCGAGGCCGAAGGCGGCGCCGATCAGACCGAGCAGGCGTGGCCGCTCCGACGGCTCGGCCAGGTCGGTGACGGCCGCCTGGGCCACGGCCACGCTGGCTCCGGACATCCCGTCGATCGCGCGGCCGACGAACAGCAGCACCAGGCTCGACGCGAGCCCGGTCAGCAGGCTGCCCGCCGCCGTGCCCAGCAGCGACAGCACCAGCACCGGCTTGCGGCCCACCCGGTCCGAGAGCCGGCCCCACAGCGGCGCGCAGACGAGCTGGAAGGCGGAGTAGGTGGCCACCAGCGCGCCGATGGTCCCCGGCCTGGCGCCGAACCGCTCGGCCCACAGCGGCAGGATCGGCAGGACGATCCCGAAGCCGATCAGGTCGAGCAGGACGCATCCCCACAGAGCGCCGAACCCCGCGGGGAACCGGCTGCGCCTGATGGCCATGGGCCGCTCCTCGACAATCCGTCAGCCGTGCTCGTTCTGAAATGTCAACCCTGCGAACCTACGCTTGAATGCCGAGCGGGGAGCCGATCGTGGCTCCAACCGGACTCTACCTCATATGCCGACAAACCGTCGGCATAGCCGCTGTAACGGACGCGCCGTTCGACGCGTTCCTGTTACCAAACCGGGAATCTCGAGCAAGAAGTTCCTCAGAGCCGGCCAGGACGCTCGCTCCGGCAATCTGAGCGGGAGCGGATCACGGTATCCTGACACGCCGTCTGGATAGGCGAGCAGGGAGGCGATGACGCCATGCGGGTCGGAGTGCTGGGAGCGACCGGGCGGATGGGCCGGTCGAGCTGCCACGCCGTCCTGGATGCGAGCGACCTGGAGCTGGTGGCGGCCGTCGCCCGGAGTGGCGCCGGCACCCAGTTGCGCGACCTGGTGCCCGCCGCGCCCGCCGGCCTGCGGGTCCGCGGCGCGCCCGAGGACCTGCTCGACGCCAAGGCCGAGGTGGTGATCGACTTCTCCGTCCCCGAGGCGACCCTCGCCGCGGCCAGGCTGCTGCTACCGGCCGGCGTGCACGTCGTCTCGGGCACGACCGGGCTGCCGGCGGCCTCCATCGAGGAGCTGGCCTCGCTGGCCGACGAGGCTGGCGCCGGCAACCTGGTCTGGGCTCCCAATTTCGCGCTCGGCGCCGTGCTGGCGCAGCGCTTCGCCACCATCGCCGCCCGGTACTACCAGGCGGCCGAGGTGATCGAGCTGCACCACCCTGGCAAGGCCGACGCCCCCTCCGGCACGGCGCTGCGCACCGCCAAGGGGATCGCCGAGGCGCGCCGGCGGCCCGGTTCTCCGGTGCCACCCGGCCGCGAGCTGGTGACCGGCGCCAGGGGCGGCGACGTGGAGGGCGTGCGGGTCCACTCTGTCCGCCTGCCCGGCCTGGTCGCCCACCAGGAGATCATCTTCGGCGGCGAGGGCGAGCTGCTCACCCTGCGCCACGATTCGCTGGACCGCTCCAGCTTCATGCCGGGCGTGCTGCTGTGCGTCCGCAACGTGCGGAACCGTCCGGGCCTCACCGTCGGCCTCGAGCCCATGCTCGACCTGGAGTGACGATGTCGAGGCAGCCGGCATACTGGGTCGAGGCGTTCGACGAGGACGAGCGCGAGCGGCTGGCTCCCTATTTCACCAACACCGACCGGCCGGTCTTCGCGTTACGCAACCTTCCAGAAGTGGTCAAGGGCGCCCTGTTCGCGCGCTACTCGCGCAGTCCCAAGAGCCTGCGCAGGCTCTTCCTCGACGAGTTCCACGACCAGGTGGCGGGGGAGCTGCCGGCGACCGAGCCGACGGTCGGCGAGGCGCGGGCGACCAGGCTCTACCGGCGGGTGCTCGACGAGTACGGCGACGACTCCGTGGCGCAGCTCGCCGGCGCGCACGTGGCCTGCGAGCAGGCGTCGAACCTGCTGACCAAGGCGCTGGAGTGGGGCCGGCTGGCTTCCTACATGGAGCAGTCGACCCGCTACCAGTCCTACACCGATCGTCCGGGGGGCCGCTGGCGCTACCACCTCGACCCCGCCGTGGACGGCGACCCGCGGCTCGGCGCCGAGTACCGCCGGGTGCTCGACGGGGTCTTCGCCACCTACGCCGAGCTGGTGCCCGCCATGGTCGACCACCTCGGCAGCACCCTGCGGCCGGAGCCGGGGGTCGCCGAGGCCGCCTGGCGGAGGGCGCTCAAGGCCAGGGCGCTGGACGCGCTGCGGGGCATGCTGCCGGCGGCGACCACCGCCAACCTCGGCATCTTCGCCTCCGGCCAGGCCTACGAGGCGTTGCTGCTGCGGCTGCGCGCCCACCCGCTGCCGGAGGCCCGCAGCTACGCCGAGCTGCTGCTCCACGAGCTGCGGCAGGTGATCCCGAGCTTCCTCGAGCGCGTGGACCTGCCCGACCGTGGCGTCGCCTGGACGCGCTACCTCGCCGAAACCGCCGAGGAGACCGCCAAGGTGGTCGACGCGCTGCTGGGCGACGAGGCTCCGAGCCAGGAAGCGCCGTCGGTGCGGCTGGTCGAGTTCGATCCCGCCGGTGAGGACAAGGTGCTCACGGCCATCGCCTACCCGCTGCTACGGATCGGGGAGGCGGAGGTCGCCGAGCGGGTGGGGCGGCTCGACGCCGAGGAGCGGGCCCGTCTGCTGTCCGCCTACGTAGGGGAGCGGGCCAACCGCCGCCACCGTCCCGGGCGCGCCTTCGAGCGCGCGCTCTACACCTTCGACGTGGTCGCGGACTACGGCGCCTTCCGCGACCTCCAGCGGCATCGCATGTGCACGATCGTGTGGCAGCGCCTCACCCCGGACCTCGGCTACGAGGTGCCCGAGGAGGTGGCCGCCGCCGGGCTCGGCGACCGCTACCGTCAGAGCCTGGAGGGGCTCGCCCAGCTCTACCGGGCGCTGGAGCCGCGCTTCCCCGCGCAGGCGCCGTACGCGGTGAGCATGGCCCATCGGGTACGCTTCGCGATCACCCTCAACGCCCGCGAGCTGATGCACATCGCCGAGCTGCGCTCCTCGCCGCAAGGCCATCCGACCTACCGTTCGGTGGCCCAGCGGATGCACACCCTGATCGCCGAGCGGGCCGGGCACCACGGTCTGGCAGAGGCCATGCGGTTCCTCGTCCACGACGACGTCGATCTCGGGCGCCTGGGCGCTGAGCAGCGGTGGGAAGCACGCCGGAACGGGGTGTTGCCGGCCTGATCCGACTCCAGCGCCCCGCTCATGCCGTCCGCCGCGACACGGGCGGGACGGTTGGCATGTTCTTCGTCGGCCTGGTGATGGTGCTGCTGTTCTCGGGCGCGGCGGCGGGCGTGATGGCGACCAGGACCACGACGCCGACGCCGACCACCATCGATCCGAGGGTCGCCCGCGAGCGCGCGGAGATCACCGCCCGCTTCTTCAAGATCATGTCGATCCGCGCGCAGGCGCTGACCGAGCGCAACGTGAAGGCGCTGAACGAGATCTACACGCCCGACTCGCCGAACTTGCACAAGGACCGCAGCGAGATCCAGGCGCTCCGCGAGAACCACGAGGTCTGGAAGGGCCTCGAGCTGCCGGTCCAGGTCCTGAAGCTGACCCAGGCCAGCAGCCGGCGATGGACGGTGGTCGCCCTGCTCGGCCGCTCCGACGCTCGCCTGGAGCTGGAGTCGGGCGAGCTGATCCGCGACGTCGAGGCCAACCGCCAGGTCTACTGGTGCACCCTCATCAAGGACCCCGCCAAAGGCTGGCTCCTCTACAAGTTCGTCCCGCCCTGATCAAATGTGGGGGGGAGCTCGCTCCCCCCCACACCCCTCAAGGTCAAGGTCGCTCCGCGGTGCCGTGGCCGGGGGTGCCGTGGCCGGCCTGGCGCAATCGGTACAGGCTCCTCGCGGTTCGGCCGAGGATCCGGCTGCTGATCTCGTCGGCGGCGGGTTGGTCGAGGTCGCCGCGGTCGACTTCGGCGCCGAGGACGGTGGCGAGCGCGCGGCGCCAGACGATCGCGCCCCACCAGTGCATCTCCGGGAAGGAGTGGCCATCCGAGGCGGCCATCAGCTTGCCGGCGGGGCAGAGCCCGAGCGCCTCGCGCACCAGGTGGGCGGCGATCGGCTCGGCCAGCGGGATCGCCAGCGACAGGTCGAGGTACACCTGCGGGTAGGTCCCGGCCATGACCGCGGCGCCGCTCACGAACGGGTAGCAGTGCAACAGCACGATCGGGCACGCCTCGGTGCGCGAGTCGTGCAGCAGCGGCCGCAGCAGCGTGGGATCGGCGCCGGGCATGCGGACGTCCTCGTCGCCGAAGCCGGTGTGGAACTGGAGCGGCACCGACCACAGCGCGGCGATCTCGGCCGCGCGGCGAGCCAGTAGCGGCCCCAGCACCGGGTCGTCGAAGCGCCGGGCCTGCGCCGCCAGGTCGAGCGCCTCGAACGCGCTCCGCAGCTCGCCCACGCCCACGGGCTCCATGCGCAGTCCCGCCCGGTAGGCGAGCACCGACTTGAGCGCCACCGCTCCGCCCTCGATCGCCGCCACGATGCGCTCCTCGAAGGCGTCGACCAGCCCGTCGAGGGTGTCGGTCGGCGGGCCGCCCGCGGTCAGCACCGCTTCGGCCACCGACTCGATCCGCACCACCTCGCGCACCGGCCGCGCGGCGGCGCGTTCCAGCTCGGCGAGCCCCAGCGTGCCGGCCCCGCCGTAGCCGGTGTCGACCAGCAGCGCCCCCACCCCGGCGTCGTCGAGCAGCCACCGCAGGTACGCGTCCGGGCCGGCGGCGGCCAGCCGGTCGCGTGCGGTCACCACCTCGCGCTCCGCGGCCGACTCCGCGCCGATCAACTTGCCGAGCGCGCGCAGGAAGTGCCGGAAGCCCAGCAGGTCCGGCACGTCGCGCGCGAGCACGCGCTCGCTGGTGGACTCGGTGAAGCAGCGCCGCCACAACGGCCACGGCGGCACGTCCGCCGTGGCCCAATCCGAGATCAGGCTGTGGCAGTGGTGGTCGACGAACGCCGCTGGCATGGCGCCCGCTTCGCCTGCGGGACGCGTGCTAGCTGCCGGGTCCGGCTGCAGGGACCGCGCCGGTTGGCGCGGGCGATGCGGCGGATCGCCTCCCGAGCAGATAGAGCAGGGCGCCAACTACCATCGAGGCCACCGCGATCCCGGCGACCCACCAGAACCAGGCGCCGTAGGAGATCTTGGCGCCCAGCACGGACACGGTGCCCGAGTCGTTGGAGATCAGCGGTGTCCACGAGCCGCTGAGCGTCGCCACGATCCCGATCAGCGAGGCCAGCGCCCCGATCACCGAGCACACCCAGAACACCGCCGGGTTGGCCAGGCGCCGCGCCTCGAACTGCGCGGCGTAGCGCCGCAGGATGATCAGCACGTCGATGAACAGCACCACCATCGAGACGCACCAGATCACCGTCACCGCCGCCTGCAGCACGTCGTAGACCTTGGTCTGGACGTCGACCGCGCTGCCACCGCCGGAGGTGGTCGGCAGGATCACGAAGGCCAAGAGAGTGAACACCGCCGCCACGATCGTCTGGACGAGCACGCCGACGTCGGGCACCTTGTTCGCGTTGACGTGGCTCATCACCCTCGGCAGGCGCCGGTCCAGGCCGGAGACGAAGATGAGCCGCGCGAACGAGTAGTTGTAGACCACGGTGATGAACAGGAAGAAGCCCGCCAGGATGAGCGCGACCAGGTCGCCCCAGAAGGTCCCGAGCGAGAGCTTCACCGCCTCGGCCACCGCGGTCACCTGCGCCGACCGCCCGCCCGCCGCGGGCACGGTCACCATCACCGACCAGGTGGCGATCAGGTAGGCGGCCATCACCGTGAGCGAGCCCCAGAACAGGTACCGGGTGATCGAGCGCGTGTTGCGGATCTCCACGCCCATGTTGAGCGGCACCTCGACCCCGAGCAGGGCGAGGATGACCAGTCCGAAGAACGTCCAGTTGGTGAAGTTGAGCCCGGTCGGCTTGGAAGGGGCCCACGCCGAGAACGCCGCCGGATCGACCTCAGCCGTGCGGCCGCGCGCCAGGTGCACGATGCCGGCGAGCAGCATCAGCCCGATCGCGAGGCTGTAGAGCACGAACACCGTGTTGACGATGTTCTGCGTCAGGCGGAAGCGCAGGATCGCCAGCACCGCCGACAGCAGGATGAAGGCGATGATCAGGACGCCCTGGGCCTGGATGCTCCAGGAGCCGACCGTCCCGGGGAAGACGTAGCCGAGGAAGGCGAGCGTGATCGTGCCGGTGGCCACCATCACCAGCACGCCCGGCCACCAGGCGCAGAACCCGGCGAAGAAGCCCCAGAACGCGCCGAAGGCCTTGTGTGTCCACAGGTAGATCGAGCCCTCGCCCGGGAAGATGAGGCCGAGCTGCCCCGTCACGATGGCGCCCGGGATCAGGAACGCCAGGAAACCGAGGATCCACCAGCCGAAGGCGGTCGGTCCGGCGCTCTGGATCACCGCTGCGTTGGTGATGAACAGCACGATGGCGACGAAGATCGCCACCATGTCGAACGAGTTGAGGACCCTTGGGAGGATCCCTCCGGCGACCCGCTCGGAAAGCAGCTCACCGCTTGCGGCAGGCTCCACGGCTGCCATCTTCGTTCCTCCTCCAGCTCAGGCCGGATTCCCCGGGAGGTGGGGGGTCGAAATTGCTGGACCTGCCGGAATCGTAGTCCCAAGGCAGGACAACGACTAGAACTTTGTCCAGTGGTGGAAGCATTCGAATGCGACGTCCCGCTCCGCGAACGCGCTCGCCTCCGCGCGCTTCACCGCCAGGTAGGCCGTCCGGCGCAGCGGCCCGAGCGTGTCCATCAGCAGCTCGTCCGCCTCCAG
>WNFU01007613.1_pt1 | contig 30257 bp, 30 predicted proteins | sample 5400121 | NCBI WGS metagenome assembly WNFU01 (sample SAMN13153360, study PRJNA577476) | soil metagenome | isolation source: 100 cm soil or saprolite under grassland replicate 1 | place: USA:California | collected 2016-06-15 | reverse complement strand
CAGCGTGAATCGATCCGCGAATTCACCATCGAGATGCAGCCAGGGCTCACGGCCGGCCAGAGGTTGATCCCGGTCAATGTGGCCGGCTGTTACGTTCCCACGGGGCGCTATGCGCACATCGCATCGGCTTACATGGCGATTGCCACCGCGAAGGCCGCGGGCGTTCCGTTCGTCGTCGCCAGCTCGACGCCTTATCACGGCGAGGGCATTCATCCTCAGGTCCTCTATGCGATGAAGGTCGCTGGCGCCGACACGATCCTCACGCTGGGCGGCGTGCAGGCGATTGCCGCAATGGCCTTCGGACTGTTCACCGGTAAGCCGGCGGACATCATCGTCGGACCCGGAAACAAGTTCGTGGCCGAAGCCAAGCGCATGCTGTTCGGCAAAGTCGGCATCGACGTGTTCGCGGGCCCCTCGGAAGTCGCGGTCATCGCCGACGAGAGCGCGGATGCCGCGATCGTCGCCTGCGACCTCGTCGGCCAGGCCGAGCATGGTCATGAGTCGCCGGCCTGGCTGATGACCACCTCGCGCCCGCTCGCTGTCGAGGCGATGCAGCTCGTGCCGGAGCTGATCGCGAAGCTGCCGCCGACCGCGCGCGACGCCGCCGCGAGCGCTTGGCGCGACTACGGCGAAGTCGTGCTCGCCGATACGCGCGAGGAGATCGCGGAAGTCTCCGACCGCTACGCGCCGGAGCACCTGGAAGTGCATGCGAGCGATCTCGACTGGTGGCTCGCCCGCCTGACTTGCTACGGCTCGCTGTTCCTGGGCGAGGAAACGACGGTCGCATTCGGCGACAAGACGTCGGGTCCGAACCACATCCTCCCCACCAAGGGGGCGGCGCGTTACTCGGGCGGTCTGTCCGTGCACAAGTTCCTGAAGACCGTGACCTGGCAACGCATGACGCGCGAGGCCAACCGCGACATCGCCCAGGTCACCGCGCGCATCTCGCGGCTGGAAGGCATGGAGGCTCACGCGCGCACCGCCGACGATCGGCTGGCGAAATACTTCCCGCACGAGCGCTTCGAGCGCGGTGTGCCGGTGGAGAGCTGACCGAGCATGTCCAATCTCGCCGATCGCGCTTCGCTCAAGGAATGCGCCGCACGAACAGGCGAGTCTTTCGGGGCACCCGATATACTGGTGTCCGCCGCCGGAACCAACCGCCGGAAATCGATTCTCGACGTAACGGAAGACGACTGGGATGCGACGATGAGGCTGAATCTCGACGCGCCGTTCTTTCTGGCGCAGCGCCTCGCCCCGGCGATGATCGCGCGCGGTTTCGGTCGCATCATCAACATCGCGTCGCTGCAGTCGGTGCGGGCCTTCGCCGATTGCGCGCCGTACGGTGCGTCGAAGGGCGCGATCGCGCAGCTCACGCGCGCCCAAGCCGAGGCCTGGTCACGGCACGGCGTGAACGCGAATGCGATCGCGCCGGGGTTCTTCGCCACCGAGCTGACGGCGCCCGTCGTGAATGATGAGCCGCGCTGGACGCAGATGGCGCAGCGCACGTTCGTCGGACGCAACGGCGAGCTGCCCGACCTGTGGGGAACGGCGCTGTTTCTCGCGAGCCGCGCCTCGGACTATGTCACCGGCCAGACGATATTCGTCGACGGCGGCTTTTCTGCCGGGTGATCGCATGAAGGCGCTGGTCTAGTTGCGGCCGTGAGCGACATCGTTTTCGACCGGGTGGCGCGCCACTTTCGTCGCGACGGGAAGGACATTCCGGCGGTCGACGACGTGAGCTTCGAAGTGCGCGCGCGAGAGTTCGTCGCCATCGTCGGCCCGTCCGGATGCGGAAAGACGACGTGCCTGCGCATGGCCGCGGGGCTGGAGTTTCCGACCCGCGGATCGGTGACGGTGGGAGGCAAACCCGTTACCAGACCGGGCCCCGATCGTTCGGTGGTGTTCCAGCAATTCGCGCTCTTCCCGTGGAAGACGGTGGTCGAGAACATCGACTTCGGCTTGCGCGCGTCGCGCGTGGCGTTGCCGGAGCGCCGTTCACGCGTTGCGCGCTATGTCGAGCTGATGGGTCTGCAGGGCTATGAATCGGCGTTTCCGCATCAGCTATCGGGCGGCATGCAGCAGCGTGTTGCGATCGCGCGCAGCTATGTGCTCGATCCCGACGTGCTACTGATGGACGAGCCCTTCGGCTCGCTCGACGCGCAGACTCGCGTGGTAATGCAGGAGGAGCTCATCAAGCTTGCGAGGGTGAGCCCGCGCACGGTCCTGTTCATCACGCACGCGGTGGACGAAGCCGTCTATCTTGCCGATCGCGTCGTCGTCATGACGCGTCGGCCAGGCCGGGTCGGTGAAATCATCAACGTGGCAACCGTGCGAAAGGAAAAACGTTGGGATCGGCACGACCGCATCGAGGACGTCATGGACGAGGCGTCGTTCGTCCATTTGCGCACGCATATCTGGCGCCTGCTGCGCGAGCAGCAGGAGCGCACCGAGCATTGAAGTTGCTTTTGCGGAGCTGATACATCACGAGGAGGAACGAACCATGACGAAGCATCTGCGCCAACTGTTATTCGCGGCGGCACTTTGCACCGCCGCATCCGCAACGCAGGCTCAGCTCACCGAGATCAAGGTGAGCTACCAGCCCGCGCTTTACTGGTCGCTGCCGTTCTACGTCGCCGAGCAGAAGGGCTGGTGGGCCGAGCTGGGCCTGAAGCCGACGTTCAGCACCTTTCCCGCGGGCGTGCCGCAAATCGCCGCGTCGGCGTCCAAGTCCTGGGACGTCGGCGGCACCGGTTCGGTGCCTGCGGAGCTCGGCGCCGTGCGTTACAACCTGCTCACCATCGGGCTCACCAACGACGAATCCGCGGGCAACGCGCTGCTGGCCACCGCCGCGAAGGCGGACGCGTTCATGAAGAATCCGCAGTCGATCAAGGGCCAGACGATCGTGCTCACGGCGAACTCCACCGGGGACTATGCGGTGCAGTCCTGTCTCGCCAAATGGGGGCTCAAGAAATCCGACGTCACGATCAAGAGCATGGGGCAGGCGGAGATCATCTCCGCGATGTCGTCCAACAACGCCGATCTCGGCGGCCTATGGGCGCCGAACATCTACACTATGGAGGAGAAGGCCGGCGCCAAGGTGATCTGCTCCGGCAAGGACACGGGAACCATCGTTCCTGGCGCGCTGGTCGTGCGCGCCGATTATGCCAAGGAACAGCCCCAGAACGTCGCCAAATTCCTGGCGGTGTACCTGCGCACGTGGAAGTGGATGAATGCGCACCAGCCCGAGGCGATCGCCATGATGAAAAAGTTCTACGACATCGGCGGCGTCTCCATCACCGAGGTCTCGATGAAGAAGGAGTTCGACACGCGGCCGACATACGACCTCGCGGGGCAGCTCAAGATCATGGACCGCTCCAAGGGCCCCTCCGATGTCGACAAGTGGATGACGCAGATCGGCGAGTTCATGAAAGGTACCGGCGCGATCGCCGAGGTGCCGCAGGCATCGGCCTACATCACCGACGAGTACATGAAGATGGTCGACCGCGATCCGAGGCTCAAGGCGTTCGCGAACCGCGCCGACTGACGCCCGGTGATCCCGACGGAACGCCGGGATCCGAGCGTGTCGGTCGAATTCGATGCCTAAGCGCTCGGAGCCTTCGCGGCTCGCGGTCGGCGCGGCGACGCTCGTCGGCGTCGTCGCGCTGTGGTACGTGCTCACGCAGGCCACGCACATCATTCCGTCGGTGTACTTCGCCACGCCGGCGGAAGTGCTGCAGGCAGCGAAGCAGATCACGATACAGGGCTACGCCGACGGCCGCCTGCACGAGCATTTCCTGCATAGCTGCTGGCTCGTGCTGATGGGCTTCGCGGTGGCCGTGACCACCGGCGTCCCGCTCGGCATGCTGATGGGCTGGAGTCGCCGCGCCGAGGCACTGATCAATCCGGTCTTTCTCCTGCTACGTCCGATTCCGCCGCTCGCCTGGATTCCGCTTGCGATCGTGTGGCTTGGTCTGGGCGATGCCGCGAAGGTATTGGTCATTTGGTTCGCCGCGTTCGTTCCCGCGGTCATCAACAGCTACGCGGGCGTGCGCTCGATCGAGCCGTACCTGATCGAGGCGGCGCGCTCGCTGGGCGTCCGCCGCGCGATGCTCGTGCGCGAGGTGCTGATTCCCGGCGCCCTGCCTCTGATATTCACGGGGCTGCGCCTTTCGCTGCAGGCCTGCTGGACCACGCTCGTGGCCGCCGAGCTGCTCGGCGCCATCGTTGGGCTCGGGCACGCGCTCTATCAGGCCGGGCTCGACATCTTTCCGGCGATGATCGTCGTCGGGATGATCGGCGTCGCGATCGCCGGCGCACTGATGACGATGGCGCTGGCGTGGCTCGAGACACGGGCGATGCCGTGGCATACGCGATGAGCGTGCGCGCGGCGCATACCCGGCGCGAGTTCATCGTGTTGAGTTGTGCGGGCCTGCTCGGGTTCCTCGGCATCTGGACGCTGGCCTCGGTGACGGGCCTGGTGCCACGTCAGTTCCTGCCACCGCCGTGGTCGGTCGCAGCGAAGTTCGTCGAGTTGATGCGTGAGCCTTTCTCCGGTTTTACGCTGCAGCAGCATCTGCTTTCGTCCTTCATGCGCTTCGGCATGGGATTCGGTCTGGCGGTGCTGATCGGCGTGCCGCTCGGTCTGATCATGGGATGGTTTCGCTGGATCGACGCGATCGTCTCCCCGTTATTCGATGCCCTGCGTTTCGTCGCTCCGATCGCATGGGTTCCCTTTGCAGCGCTGTGGTTCGGGACAGGGATCGGCGGACCGGTGCTGGTCATTTTCACGGGCGCGTTTCCGCCTTGCCTGATCAACGCCCACCGCGGGGCGCGCTATGTCGACCGGCGCCTGATCGAGGCCGCGCAAACGCTGGGCGCGCGCCATTGGCACATCATTACCGAAGTGCTTCTGCCCGCGTCGGTGCCCTCGATCGTCGCTGGATTACGCGTGAGCGCCGGCTTGGGCTGGCAGTCGCTCGTTGGCGCCGAATTGATCGTTGCTTCGAGCGGCATCGGATATGTGCTGGTGAAGGGTCAGGCCAGCATCAGCACCTCGATCGTGATGTCCGGCATGATCGCGATCGGCATCGTCGGCTTCGCCATCGATGCGCTGCTGCGGCAGCTCGAGGCGCATCTGCAGCGTAGGCGCGGACGCAACTGAAAGGCGCGCTCGCCTCCTTCCAGAGACAACGATCGGCGGATCAGGCGAACGGCTTGTCCCAGCTGCCTCAGAAGCATCTCGTTGAACTCGCCACCGGGTATAAGGGCCTAATGCACGAGGGTCGAGACTGCAGGTTGGCGCGTATCTCAATATCTGCCGCTGGCTCGGTAACATGAAGGCGCTGAAAAGCTGCGCGAAGGTCAACGAGGCGTTCTAAGGAGAGGCAACGATGGATGACAAACAGGATTCCGAAAAACTGCATAAGGACGGCGCCGATCTCTCACGGCGCGATTTCCTCGCGTTGTCCGTAGCTGCCGGTCTCGCTGCCGCAACCGGTTCGACGCTAGCGGCCGCGCAGCAAGTTGTCGAGACCGACGTGACGATCAAGATGCCCGATGGAACGTGCGACGCTGCGTTCATCCATCCGCCGAGCGGGTCGCATCCGGGAGTGTTGATCTGGGCGGACGCATTCGGCTTGCGCCCCGCCATGCGCGACATCGGTAAGCGCATCGCTGCCGAAGGCTACTCGGTGCTCGTGCCGAACCCCTTTTATCGAGTAGCCAAAGCGCCCGTATTCGACAATCCCTCGTCTTTCGATTTTCAAAATCAGGCTGACATGGCGAAGCTCAAGCCACTCATGGCATCGGTGAACGCTCCGGGCGCGGCGGAGAAGGATGCCGTCGCCTATATCGCGTTCCTGGACGCGCAATCACAGATCAACAAGGCGAAGAAGATCGGGACCCAGGGCTACTGCATGGGCGGCCCTTTGCTCGTGAAGACAGCCGCCGCACTTCCAGATCGTGTTGGCGCCGGCGCCTCCTTCCACGGGGGCGGTCTGGTGACGGATAAGCCTGACAGCCCGCATCTGCTTGCGCCGAAGATCAAGGCGCGGATGTACTTCGCTATCGCATCGAACGATGACCAGCGCCAACCGGACGCGAAAGACAAGCTCAGAGAAGCGTTTGCCGCGGCGAAGGTTCCGGCGGAAATCGAAGTCTATCCAGCCCGGCACGGTTGGTGCGTGCCGGATATGCCGACTGAAAACGGCGCGCCGATCTACAACAGGCCCGAAGCCGAACGCGCGTGGAGCAAGCTGGTCGCTCTGTACAAGATGGCTCTTGCATAGCATTGGGACGTGCGTGTCGGTCGGTGTTCGACGGCACGCCGCCACCGCATCAGGCATTTTTGCAATCTCGTCAGGCCCAAGGAAGGGAGTCATGGCGCGACAAATAGCGAGGGCTGATGTCGACTTTCATCGCCCGGCTAAACCTTTGGTCGCCGCAGCAGTTACGTGCATGGTGATGGCCGCCTGTACAGAATCACAAAAGCGAACAGACTCAACCGCGGCATCCGGACAAGCGCCTCCGGCATGGGCGGACCCTATCCAGCCAGCTTCTTTGTTTGGCGATGCCGCCCCCACAGCACTGCTAGATCGGCAGAAAAACCGCTGTCGCTAGCGTCTGAACGACACGTCTAATCACTCGGTTTGTACGCTGAGCGGCGACTTCCGCCATCACGTCCTGGTAGGCAATCATCTTTCCGAACTCGCGCTCGAAAGAGAGATTCGCCACATCGTCGGTTTTTTCGTTCGAGACGAGAAGTGGCTCGCCGCGTGCATTGCGGGCATTAGCGAGCTTCCACGCCGCGATCTCGATATTGCGAGCGGAGTTATAGAGCTTCTGTGGATCGAGGCTGTCGGTGAGATAAAACGTCGTTTTACCGTTGTATGACAGAAACACGGTGCTCGCGAGCCCCACGCCGAACGCAAACACCCGATCGCCCGAATACTCCGGCTTGAGCGCCAGCATGATTGCGTCGCTTCCACGACGATCGCCAAGTTCATGAAAGCGAAACTGCGCTCCTCCATCGAACGCGCGAGCGACTGCCGCTTCCATGCTTACGTAGTTTCCTTTACGCCATTCCCGCGGATTTCGCCGATAGAGCTTTTGCATTAAGAGCCGCGCCGAGGCTAGACATTCCCGCACGTGAGCTTCCGCGACAATGTCGACGTCGGCTTTGGCAACATCGGCTGCGCGGAAGTCACGTTCTACAGGCGGCGTCCGTTTTCCCGTGCTCGGTGCCGCTGCCGGAAATGTAGGGGGAACCGACGTGCACGCCGACAGAAGCACACAGAATGCAGCTGTCCTCAGTATGACGGCGTGTCGCATGGCCGGTAAGTTTCGCACGCCAGAAAAAAAATGGGGCGCTCAATGGCGGGCCAAATTTTATGTCTGGCCATTGCCATCGGGAGGCTGGGACCATCCTAGGCAGCACACACTCTACGTCTGGGGGGTGTTGATTTCGATCAGGATTGCGCGGCGAAAAGCTTCCACTCGCCAGGAACGCCTTTCAACGCATGGCTTCCCATGTCCATGAACTCGATGCCGGAGCCCGCCACAAGATCCTTCACCGTTCCCGAGACTAGAACGCTCCCCGGCTTCGCGTTCGACATGATCCGAGCGCCGATGTTTACGGCGATCCCGCCGACGTTGTGGCCCATTATTTCGCATTCGCCGGTGTGGACGCCGGCGCGCACGTCGATGCCGAGTTGTTTGACTCCGCGACTGATTGCAATCGCGCATCGAATTGCGCGGGCAGGACCGTCGAAGGTTGCCAGAAGGCCATCGCCCGCGGTGTTGGTTTCCTTGCCGCGAAAGCGCGCCAGCTCCTTACGGATGATCGAGTAGTAGGCGTTGAGCAGGTTGCGCCACGCCGCATCGCCGAGCGCTATGGTGCGTTCCGTTGAAGACGCGATGTCGAGAAAGAGTACGGTGGCGTAGGGGAGTACGAAGCCATAGCGGATGAGCATCGCGCGGGGACCTGGTCACTGAGAAAGCGATCCGCCACGCGGAGAAGGGGAGGAGTGGTCAAAGCGAGGATGAAAGCGCAAGGATGAAGGCTGAAACGGGAGTTGTGGCACGGCTGTAAGCCATGCCACAACGCACTAACCCGCTGCTGGTGATATTCGAGCGAACTACGGAGCCGGCGCCGTCATCGTCGTGCAGAAATTGGTCCCGACGCTCGGATGGGGCTGCGCACCCGCCGGAAAGGTGGCGCTCATCGAGCCGGCAAGTCCGGACGGCACGGGGCCCTCGGCAAATACCCTGATCCAATCGTCCACGCCCACCGTCCCCCCGGCCGCTTGCGAGAAGCTGAAGGAGGTGTGCGGAGGTATCTGGTAGCGCGCCATCTCTTCTCCATCGGCGTAGAGGACGCGCAGGATCTTCACGCTGTCGCTCCAATTCGACACGGTTACATAGTAGGTGAACGCCACGGCATTGTTCGATGCTCCGAGTCGCGCCGCGCACTGCGCTCCGATCTCGTTAGCGGTGGGATCGGTCCCGTCAAAGAGAGCGAAATCGGAACGGTTTCCGCCTGCAGCCGGGGCCGCGGCTGCGTTACCGGTTGAGATCGCAGCAAGCAACAACAGCAGAGAGATCAGGGCCAATTTCGTCTTCATAGTGAAGCTCCTTTCGCCGGATCATATCGAGGGCGGGATTCCTGCCCAGCAGGTGTTCCCCGTTGCGGGATCGCAAAAAGTAATGCTTGTCACTGGGTGTATTCCCTAACGCCAAGCGATCGCGGCTCGCTTGTGGGCAACAATCGCGCATGCAATTATAAGCGGGCGATAAAGTGACTGTCTGTCAGCGTTTATCTGATTTTGAGTTCTATCGCTGGGCGGAAAAGCCCGCGCGCGGCTAGAGCTAGCTTACGGAATGCTAACAGTCCGCACGGCGCCGGTGGCGGACAATAGGCGAGCGCGCGGATTTCATACGGATGCGAAGGTCGGGTTGTGCGGCGCGGCCGGCAGATAGCGGTGGCTGCGTGCCCAACGTAATACCTAGCGGCCGGATCAAGATCGCACGGCGGCTCGCGACGATCGTCTGCTTTGGAGGACGAAACCCTGCGACGGCTGCTGGCCGTTTGCCGTCACTGGCGGTGATCCACCGTTACTTGGACTCGAACGGGAAACTACACTGCGCCGGGCGATGGCGATCTAGTTTTGGATAGTGAGCGCCGGCCGCTCGCCGAATATTAGCCCGGAGCCTTCTGTTCAGCGCCATCGTGCTGCAGGTACTGATGCACGAACGCGACCGCCATACTGCCTTCGCCCACCGCTGAGGCGACGCGCTTGACCGGGCTCGAGCGCACGTCGCCGCACGCGAAGATTCCTGGAACGCTCGTCTCCAGCAGATAAGGATCGCGCTTGCGCGGCCAGCGGCCGTCCTTCCCCGCGTCGACGCCGGTCAGCACGTAGCCGTGAGCATCGCGGGCGATCTCCGCCGGCAGCCAGTCGGTCTGCGCATCCGCGCCGATGAAGACGAACAGTCCCCCGCAATCGCGGCGCTGCACGCGTCCGCTCGGGCGTTCGACGACATCGATTGCAGCGAGGTTGCCGTCGCCATGGACAGCCGCCACTTCAGTGCGCAGCAAGACCTGTACGTTCGACTTGGCGCGCACCTGCTCGACAAGGTAGTGCGACATGCTCTTTTCGAGCGCATCGCCGCGGACGAGCAGCGCGACGCTGCGCGCGTAGCTCGCGAAGAACAGTGCCGCCTGGCCGGCAGAGTTTCCGGCGCCGATGAGGCATACGTCGATGCCCTGCATGTTGCTCGCCTCGCTGCGCGCCGCTCCGTAGTAGATGCCCTTGCCGATCAGCCGGTCGCAGCCGTCGATGGCAAGGCGGCGCCAGGCGACGCCGGTCGCCAGAATGATGGTCCGTGCGCGGAGTGCCTCGCCATCGTCGAGAGCGACCGCGTGCGTCGCCGGATCGATGCGCACGATGTTGCGCGTGACCAGGATTTCCGCGCCGAGCCGCCTGGCTTGGTCCAGCGCCCGGATCGCGAGCTCGTCGCCCGACACGCCGTTCGGGAAGCCGAGGTAGTTCTCGATCCGCGATGAAGTCCCCGCTTGGCCGCCCGGCGCTTCGCGTTCGACGACCAGAGTGCGAAGGCCTTCGGAGGCGCCGTACACTGCGGCAGCGAGTCCGGCCGGCCCGCCGCCGACGATGATCGTGTCGTATTCGGCGGAGCGCGCCGATGTCTGCAGGCCCAGGATCCGTGCGACCTCGCGCGGTTGCGGCCGCACGAGCGTCGTGCCGTCGGCGAGGAGCAGCGCCGGCAAAGCTTCATCCGCGGGACGCGGCGCGGGCCACCGTGCAGGTAGTTGAGGGTCGTCGGGCGTGACCCACTCGAACGTGATCTGGTTGCGGGCGAGGAAGCGGCGCAGGTCGTGGCAGACGGTGTCCCAGCGATGCCCCAGGATCGTCACGCGCGCCTTCGGCGCCTCGGCGGCGAGACCTTGAAGTCCTCCGATGCGTTCGCGCGCGAGCGCGCCGATCGACTCCGAGATCTCAGGGCATGCGGCGGCGAGCGCGTAGTAGTGCCTGGCCTCCAGTCGAATGACGCGCGAGGGCTCCGCGGCGCGATAGCTGCCGATGAACGGCCCGCCGAGCGCGATCGGCACTTCCCCGAAAATCTTGCCCGGGACGCGCCAGCCGATCGTCCGCTCGATGCCGTCGAACCGCTTGGTGACTTCGATCTTGCCCGCGACCACGGCGAACAGTGCGCGCTCTTCGCCCTCGTGTACCGCGTACTCTCCGGTTGCAAGGTGGATGTCCGCGGCTCGGCTCGCCAGATGCTCGAGCTCGTCCGCCGGCAGGTTCGAGAAGAGCGGAATGGCTGCGAGTTCTTCGGCAGTCAGCATGGCTTGGTGTCCTGGGAAGCGGGGCGATCACCGCTCAGGCGACCGCGATCCCCGCATCATACGGCCGAGGAACGCTGCGGCGGCCAGAGCGGGATCTCCGCTTGATCCTGCGGCTTCCCTGCCGCTGCGCAACGCCGCGACGCGGCGGCCGATCGGCTGGCGCTCGTCCCGCACGAAGAGCTTGTGAACACCGGCAAAGCGAACGGCAGATGATGGCTGCCGCCCGTAAGCGCCTCGAAGCGGCTTGCCGGTAACGCTTGCGTCAGCTCTGCCGCAGCGATGAGATCAGCGGGCACTTGACCGAGCCGCGCGCCGCGCTGCAGCGAGCGATGAGATTACCGAGCGCCGATTCGATCTGACTCAGCACGGCGAGCTTCTCGCGCACATCCTCGAGTTTGCGCTCGGCAAGCCGGCGTGCTTCGCCGCAGCCTGCCCCGTCCGCCAGTTTCAAGAGCTCCGCGATTTCGTCGAGACTGAAGCCAAGGCTCTGCGCAGCCCGGATAAAGCGCAAGCGCGCCAGCTCGGCGTTGCCGTAACGCCGAATCCCGCCCTGCGGCCGTTTCGGCTCGGGCATCAGGCGCTTGCGCTGATAGAAACGGATCGTCTCCACGTTCACTTCCGCTCTTTCGGCGAGCACGCCGATGGTGACGCTTTCTATGGAGGTGTTCATGGCACTTGACTCTGTACTCGGATACGGAAGTAAGGTTACGCCATGAATGCGGAGTCCCCAAGTACCGCCGTGATTCTCGAATCGACGCTCACGTGTCCGGAGTGCGGGCACAGAAAAAGCGAAATGATGCCGGTGGACGGGTGCCAGTGGCTCTACCAGTGCACGCAATGCCATGCGGTGCTGAAGCCGCAGCCGGGCGACTGCTGTGTATTCTGTTCCTATGCCTCGATGCGCTGTCCCCCGCGGCAAGCATCGAGTGAAATGGGGTGCTGCGCTCGATGAAGCCTTGTTGTGGCACCGAAACCGTGACCGAATGGCACCCGTTGAATCGCCGCCAGCGTACGGCCANNNCAGGTTTATCGTCGGCGCCGCCTTGCTGTTGGTCGTATTTCTGCTGCTCTGGTCTTCCGCAGTGTCGGCTGCAGCGATTGTCACCGCTGCCATTCTCGCGTGGTTCGGCATCACGCACGTTCTGGCCGCCGTCATGGCGTACCCGGGTTGCCCCGAGCTCGGAGCCGTTCCATCGCTGGTCCTGCGCCGCGACGTCAAGATCGGATGCGGTCCCTGGCGCTGGTTGGATGCGCGGCTACGACTGACTGCGGAGTGAAGTCACAGGGCCGCTCGGTTCTGTTTCCTCAAGTAGCCGTCCGGCCAAAGACCCCTTAAGGCCTTCGCGCGATGCAGTCGATCTCGACCAGCGCATTGCGCGCAAGCCCGGTCACTCCGACGCACGTCCGCGCCGGTAACCGATCCGCCGGAAAATACGAACGATAGACCTCGTTCATCGGGCCGTAGTCGCGCTCGAAGTGGGTGAGGAACACGCGCGCCGCGACGACGTGCTCGAGCCCGAGGCCCGTGCCGTTCAGCACCAGGATGAGGTTGTCCATGACGCGGCGCGTCTGGGCCTCGACGCCCGCGGGCAGCGGCGTGCCGTCGTCGTTCGGATCGGTCGGCATCTGTCCGGTAAGGAAGATCCAGCCGTCGACTTCGACTGCGTGAGAGAACGGCGCGACCGGCGTCGGCGCGCCGGGAATCATCAGGAAACGGGCTGCGCTCATCGAATGCCTCCGAAATTTGACGCGACTGGCGGGACGGTAGACGTCGGAAATCGAGAGTACCATCGCCCGATGCCGATCCGCGTCGAATGCTATGCCGGCTATCGTGCCGAGCGGGAGCCGCTCGCGTTCTGGTGCGGTGAGCGGCGGTTCGAGGTCCGCGCCGTCGTCGACCGCTGGGCCGCTCCCGCGCAGCGATGGTTCAAGGTCGATGTCGACGATGGGAACGTCTACATCCTTCGGCACGATGAAGCGAGCGGCGACTGGGAGATCGCCGCGTTCACTGCAAGCCGTCAACCCATGACGCCATGACGGCTGTTCGCTCACGCGTGTTCTCGTCATTGAACTCGTCCCCGGGTGGGATGGCCTAAATCTACGAAGGTCGCGCGCCCCGAGGCTAGCGCCGAACGAGCGGGGTAATCCTGCGAAACCTCCACTCTCAAGGAGTCTGAAGATGAAAAAGTTTCTTGTTACGTATCTTGCGCCCGCGTCGGTAATCGACGACTGGAAGAAAACCGAGCCCAAACAGAGAAAGGAGGCCGAGGAGAAGATGCAAGGCGCCTGGAAAAAATGGATGAGCGATCACATGAAGATGTTCGCCGACAAAGGAGCCGGGGTCGGAAAGACCAAACGTGTCACTTCGCAGGGCACGGCTGATGCAAGAAACGACATCATGCTGTATGCGATCGTCGAGGCAGAGTCACACGAGGCGGCGGCAAAGACATTCGAAGGCCATCCGCACTTGCAGATCCCGCAGGCATCCATAGAAGTCATGGAGATCAATCCGCTGCACGGGATGTAGCCAATCTCGCCGGACGACACTCCTTGGTCCGCGCGCCGGCGCCGGAAACCTGGAAATCGAAGCTCGATTGAGCCCGGGCCGGGGGAAAAACGCAGCAACTCGGCCGGCACCTCTAGCCGAATTTCGCCTTCATTCGGGCGGCGAGCTTCGCGCTGTCGATCACCATGCGCTCGTGCGTGCCGACGCCGATCTGCTCGGCCGCGTCGTTTGCGCTCACCGAGAATTCAATCCGACGCCCATCGACGCGAGTCACTTCGGCCTCGCCCGTGACGCGCCGGCCTGCCGGAGTTGCCGCCAGATGGCGCACGTCGACCCGCGTGCCGAGCGCTGTTTCGCCCGCCTCTGGGTAGGGGTTGATCGCGTTGAGCGCAGCGTTCTCCATGACCATGATCATCACCGGCGTTGCCAGAACCGGCGGCAACGTCGCGTCCTTGAAACGGCTGGCGAGGTGCTCGGGCGCGACGGTCAGGCTGAACGATCCCTTGGCTCCGACCGGTATCGTCAACATGGCTCTCCTTGTTTCTCAGTGCGTTCGCGATTCGGCACGCAGCGTTTGATAAACACTCCCGAACCGGGCCATCCTCACCCTTTCAAACCGCTCATCACGACGGCCTGGACGACCCAGCGCTGCAGCACGATGAAGACGACGAGTATCGGAAGGATGCTGAGCACCGCGGCGGCGGTGAGGAGGTTGTACTCGATGAAGTACATGTTCGTGAAGCTCATGAGGCCGATCGTCACGACTTTCATCTGCGGGCTGGTGGTCACCACCATCGGCCAGAAGAACTCGTTCCAGCTCCACATGAACTTGATGATCAGCAGTGTGGCGATGGCGGGCTTGACGGACGGCAGGACCACCGAGAAGAAGATGCGAAGCTCGCTGCCTCCATCGACGCGGGCCGCGTCGATGTAGTCGTTGGGGATGACCTCGATGGCCTGGCGCATCAGGAACACGCCGAAGACGCTGACCAGGTCCGGCGCCACGATGCCCATGTAGGTGTCGAGCAGCCCGAGGTCGTTCATCCATACATAGAGGGGCACCACGACCGACTGGAAGGGAACCATCAGGATGCCGATGACGGCGAGAAAGAACACGTCGCGTCCGGGAAACCGGAACTTCGCAAAGCCGAACCCCGCCAGCGACGACACCACCACGCTGCTGACCGCGGCGACCGAAGCGACGATCGCACTGTTCGCGAGATAGCGCAGAAACGGCTCGCGCTTGAACACTTCGACATAGTTGCTCAAGTTGAGCCAATGGTCCGGTGCGATCTGGAGCGGCACCCGCTGGATCTCGGGGGCGGTCTTCAGCGACGTGACGGCCATCCAGAAGAACGGGAAGAAGACGACGATGGCGCCGCACGCGACCGCGAGGGCGATGAGCCAGCGGACATGCACTCGCCTGACCGTCAGTGCGGCGCGGAGCGAATGCACCGTCGATGGCGCAGTCGAGCTCATGTGTTGCTCGGGTTCGGCAGCATGCCGGTCTTCAATACTCGACAGGTTTGCGAAAGAGCCGCCATTGCAGCAAGGTCACGACCATGAGCGTGACGAAGACGAAGACCGCCATGACCGACGCGTCGCCGAAGCGGAAGTATTTGAACGCCGTGTCATAGAGCAGCATGATGACGGTTTGACTCGCTCCCGCCGGTCCGCCCTGCGTCGTGGCGTACACCTGATCGAAGATCTTGAAATTGAAGATCAGCTCGAGAATGCAGACCATGACGATCTGCGCGTTGAGCATCGGCAGGGTGATGTAGCGAAGCCGCTGCCAGGCGTTGGCACCGTCCATCCTGGCCGCCTCGTAATACTCCTCGGGAATCGATTGCAGGGCGGCGAGAAAGATCATGGTGTCGAAGCCGATGCGCACCCACACGCTCACGATCGCTAGCGAGGGGCGGACCTGAGTCAGGCTCTGCAGCCACTTCTGCGGCGGAATGCCGACCCATGACAGGGCGTAGTTCAGGAATCCGTAGACCGGCTCATAGATCCACTGCCAGATGAGCGCGGCCGCAACCAGCGACGTGGCGAAGGGAAGGAAGTACATCGACGCCCACACATTCCGCCACTTGAGACTCGCGATCCGGTTGAGGCCGAGCGCGACGGCGAGCGCGAACACGACGGTCGTCGGCACGGAGAGCAACAGCAGTTGGAGGGTGTTGCCGACGGCGCTCCAAAACGTCGAGTCGGTCAGCACCTTTTCATAAAGGCGCAGGCCGACGAACTCGCGCGCTCCCCCCGGCGCGATCTTGTAGAACGAATACATGACGGACTGCGCGAGCGGCAGCAGGTACACCGAACCGAAAAACAGCAGCGCCGGGAGCACGAACAGAAATCCGGCACGCCTCCGCCGATCGAGGTAGTTCTTCGGGAACGCGAGGCGATACCACTGGCGCACGGTACGAAAAGCCTCCCGACGCGATGATGCCGAATGCCGCGCCAGCGCGAGCCGCTGGCAGCCCGACTGCCGGATGTCGGGCTACCCCGGACGAGCGGTTGCGCGGACCGCTAACGAACCGCTAATCCTTGAGGATGCGATCCATCTTGGCGGCGGCTTCGTCGAGCAGGGGCTTGGGCTGCCCCTTGCCGAAAAGGACGCCTACGACGGCCTCGCCGAACGCCGTTGCCAGTTCGTTCGATTTCGGATGGAAATAGGTCGGGGGCACCGCCTGCGCGAGCATGGCTTTGGTCGACTGATAGTCGGGACGCGCTTTCACGTAGTCGCTCTCGAGGTTCGCAGTCCAGACGGGAAGTATTCCCTGCAGCTGGTGATGCTCCATGTCGTCTTTCGTGTTGCTGATGAACCTCATGAACTCCCACGCCACCTGCTTGTTCGGGCTGTTCTTGTAGACCAGGTCCGTCCACGGAAACAAGGCGCCCGCGCCCGGGCATGTCTTCTCGCAAGGCAATGCGTAGACCTTGAAGTTCACATCGGGCGCGTTCTTCTTCAGCCAGCCGAAGAACCAGGACTCGCGGAAAATGACCGCGGCGCGCTTCTGGCCGAACGCGTCTTCCGGATTCCCGAACGCGAGACTCGCCACCTTATCCTTGAGGACGAGGTCGCCGAAGAACGTGAGCGCGGCCACCATCTGCGGGCTGTTCGCGTAGCCGGTGGCCTTGTCGAGCTCGGGACTCAGCATCCGGGCGCCCCAGGCATGCGCAAACGGCAGGAACTTGTCCGTAATCCCGACCGGATGGCCCTTGCTCCGGATCGCGAAACCGACCTGCGTCGGCTCTCCGCCCTTCGGGTCGGGGATCGTCAGCTTCTTCATGTCTGCAAGCCAATCGCCGGTGAACGTCTTGGGCGGATCGTCCGGATTGAGGCCGGCCTTCTTGAACATGTCGACGTTGATGTACATCTGCTGGAAGTTGCCGTGCTCGATGGGGATGCCGTAGCGCACGCCCTTCCACTTGCCTACGTCGGCCATGTACTTCGGAAGATTCTGGTCGTAGATCTTCTCGAGATCGGCTGGCATCTTGTCGCAGAAATCGTATTGCCCGCACCAGTGGTGCGTCATGCCCATGAAGATGTCGGGCGCGCTGCTCTTCGCCATGAAGGCGGCCAGGTACTTGGCCTCGTATCCCTGGTAGGGAATGGTGACGACCTCGACCTCGTAACCGGACTTCTTGGCGAACTCCTTCCCCTTGGCTTCGTACCACTTGTTGAAATCGGGGTTCTGCTCCCAATGGGTCCAGACGACGAGCTTCTTCTGCTGCGCGATGCTGGCGCCAGGCATCGCGAAGGCAATGACCGCCACCGCGAAAATCGCAAGCGTCCACCCTGCACTTCGTTTCATGACTTCCCCCTTTGGCACGGCGAGTTGCCTCGAATAGTCGGAATCGCTTCACTGAGCCGATTCGCTGCGTTTAGCAGGTCGCATTTTGGTTGTCAATGATGCGTTGCATCGACGTGGCGAGCAGCTGACGCGGACGCGGACATAAAACTTCTCCCTGGACGCTAGCAGGCCCGTTTCGAATTCGGGCTTGATGACTCGTGCGCCGACGGGCGACTCGCGTCATTGGGACGGGGATTAATCGTGCGGCCGGACACGTTCCAGGCGAGGCGCCTCGTGAATTTTCGGGGCGCGGTGGCGGGAATCTTCCCTGTTGGTCCTCTCCGCACTCGCATAGAGTGCAGACATCCGGCGCCGAGCTGTGCGCGCCGGCGAACCCTTCGAGGAGCAACTCATGTCTCGCAAACAGTACTCGTTCAGCAGGAAGTTGGTGGTGGCGACGGCGCTCGCGCTTGTCGTATCCGGTGTCGCGATCGCCGACGACAACAGCACGAGCCGATTCGGCGGCGACGGTTACGCCTACTTCAATCAGCCGATGCGCGGCAACGCGGCGGTAATCGCTGTCTGGCGCCAGGATCATCCGAATGGCCTGTCGAATCGCGAGCTGCAGGCTGCGTCGTCGTCCTCATTGGCTGCGTCCGCCTTTCAACTCGATTACCCGAGCTCGGTCTTTGCCGGCGCACCCGCGGATCCATCGTGGCGTCAGAGCCACCCGAATGGACTGACGGAGCGCGAGCTGCAGGCTGCGTCGTCATCCGCATTGGCCGTGTGGCAACTCCCCGGTGGCGCGGGAGTCGCACACGCCCAAAGTAACGTTGCCCAGGTCTCGAGCAGGGCGACGTCGTCGACCCGGAAATGACACGCAAGCGGGACCGACAAACGAGGTGACACATGACTACCATCACAGGTATTACCGGCACGCACACGGTCGTCCTCGAAGAGACGAGGGTGACGCGGTACGTGGCGTTGGCCGAGACTGCCGGTGGATTCACAATTCCGAGTCCGGCGTTCCCGCTGAGCGACCGTCACATTCAGGGGATCGAATTTCCTGGCGTGATCGAGAGTGCTTCAGTCATCTATTACCGTACCAGGCATACGGGAAGGCCAACGTTTACGGTTCGTATCAATGGAGCACCGCTGACCCAATTCACCTTCACAGATAAGGATCCCCCGGAGCGAGCCTGGCACGAGATCATTCCGGCTCGTGTGGCTGACGGACCTACGCTCAAGGCCCAAAACAATGAGCTGATATTTGGCGTCAGCGGTAACGGCGCCGTCACTTTCGGCGACGTAGTTATTCTCTACACGTCGAATGAGCTCACGGTGAAGGTCCCGATTGTGCTGAGTCCGTAAGCCCCGGAGTTCCGCTTGCCGAAAACCGACGGACGCGAGCACGGCTTCACGGCGCGGACATGCTCTATCAGGTACCCGCGAATCCCCCGACCACCGACCTCACCGTGTTCCTGAGGGATGCGCCGCCGAACCTCGATTGATGCGAGAGCGAGGAGCTCTACGAGTCGGAATTGCGGATTCCTGCCGCCCACTCTATAGTCCGCCGATAACCCTTGGCGTACTGTGGCCCGAACCCTCTGCGTATTCCTGCTTGTGCTCGGGATGTCGTGGCCGGCGTCCGCCGACACCGCGAAGCCCGTAACGACGATCCTCATCGTCGCGCGCGCGGAGCTGCCCGATTCCAATTTCAAGGACGCGGTCGTGCTCGTGATGAACAACATCGCGCCCGCGCCCGCCGGCCTCATCATCAACAGACCGACGAGGATTCTCGTTTCAGAGCTGTTTCCTGATGTGAAGCGCCTCGCGCAACTGGACGACAAGGTGTACTTCGGCGGTCCCGTCCAGATCGAGACCGTGTCCTTCCTCTTTCGCGCCGAGACGCTGCCCGAGGAAGCAATTCAGGTTCTCGACGGCGTCTACCTCAGTACGAATGCAGAATTGCTGCGGAAGCTTCTCGGCCGCGAAAAGCCGATGGAGGGCTTGCGGATCTTCATCGGCTACTCGGGCTGGGGTCCGGGTCAGCTCCAGGCCGAGATCGCGCGCGGCGATTGGACGCTCGCGCCTGCTGACGCCGGCGCGATCTTCAGCGGGAAGTCCGAGCACCCATGGCCGGAGCGGGGGGCGCCCGACACAGGTCCCCGCATCTAACTGAGGACTGCATCGACACGAACTCGTGCCGGTTCCCGATGTCGCAGGCTATGAAGGGTCGGGGACTCCGCGATCGATCCTTCGGGGCGTTGGAGCGGAGAGGGCGTGATTCGAGTGTTCTTGGGATTCACGGCGGACGATCGACGGGAAACCCATGAAGAGAACGGCATCGTTGGTGGCGGTCGTGGCGATGGGGGTCATCGCCTGCAGCTCGGCGTCAGCGCATGGCTCGAGGGTTGGGTTCTACGTTGGCGTGCCGGGGTGGTGGGGCCCGCCTTACGTCGGTTACCCTTATCCCGGTTACTACCCTTACCACCCTTACTACCCCGGCTACTACCCGTACCCGGGCTATTATCCGTATCCGGTTTACCCTCCCCCCGGCCCGCCGATCTACGTCGAGAGGCGACCGACCGTCGTCGCGCACACGCCGCCATCGCCACCCGCCCCGCGGCTGGAGCGCTATACGCTATCGGCGCGGGAGCTTTTCGCATTCGATCGCGATGACCTGCGCATGCCGCAGCCGAAGCTCGACGAAATCGCGAAGGTGCTGGTCGCCAATCCGCGGATCAAGACCGTGACCATCAAGGGTTACACGGATCGCCTCGGGTCCGACCCCTACAACCTGGGACTTTCACAACGCCGGGCCGACGCCGTCAAGGCGTATCTGGTCAGCAAAGGCGTTGCAGCCAGGCGTCTGATCGCCATCGGTAAAGGGAAAGCCGATCCGCTCGTCCGGTGCGAGGACAGCGACCGCGCGGCTCTCATCAAATGCCTGGAGCCGAATCGCCGAGTGGAAGTCGAACAGATCACCGTCGAGCGCCGGATCGGTTGATCGCGAGTGTTCGCTCCGAATCGCAAGCGGAGGACTTTCACGGCCGTTTCGCTCTTTGCGCCGCCGTATCGATGTCCAGATACTCCCGCGGCGTCAAAAAGTAGTGCACGTTCTTGCGGTAACCGCGAATCTGCGGCGCGACGACGGTGTTGCTGATCCGGTAGGCGTTCGTGCACCACGGCGCCTGGCTGAGACGATCTTCGTCATCGCTTCGTAGAGCTTGTTTCGTTCCGCGGTGTCGGCCGTGCGGCGGCTCTTGTCGTAGAGAGCGTCGAACTCGGCATTCCTGAATCGCGAGAGGTTTCCGGCGCCGGCGTACGGTCCGTAGAAAAGACGCATGAAGTCGTCGGCGATGTCTCCGTTCCAGCCGAAGCTCGAAAACTGCAGCTGCCCCGCATGCGCGGCCTTGAACGCCTCGGGAAAAGTCTGGACCTGGAAATCCATGCGGATGCCGACCTCGCGCATGCTCTTGAGCCACAGCTCATCGTATTGCCGATACACGGCGCCGACGAGCGATGTCTGGTGAATGGTGAGCGGCCGGCCGTCCGGCAGCTCGCGGAACCCGTCTCCGTCGCGGTCGCGATAGCCGAACTTGTCGAGGCGCGCCCGCGCCGTCGCAGGATCATAGGGCTACAATCCCTTGTATCCGGGCACGTGTCCCTCGACGTCGGGCGGGATGGGTTGCGTCGCCGTCCGCGCCTGTCCGTTACGGATGACGCGGATCTCGTCGGGGAGGTTGTACGCGCTGCAGATCGCCCGCCGCAGAGCGATCTTCTCCGGCGAGTGGCCGCCGACCACCGGGTCTTCCATGTTGAAGTAGGCGAAAGTGACGGCGAGCTCGGCCGCGCGCTCGAGCCGTATGCCGCGTGCGGCGAATTCGGGCAACAGACTTCCTCGGCTGTCGATCATCTTGGGCGCGACGTCGCCGGGGACGTCGAGCATGTCGACCTGCCTCGCGTTGAACATCAGGAGCCGCGGATTCGTCTCTTCGACGATCGCGAACTCGATGCGCCCGATCTGCGGCAGACGTTTGCCCTTCATCGAATCCACAACCGCCTTGATCGCGGCGTCGGCGTTCGCGGGCGCAGGCGGGAAGCGCGCGTCGCGATAACCGGGGTTGGCCTCGAGAATGATGCGATGACCCGGCTGCCATTCCTTGAGGCGATACGGGCCGGTGCCGACCGGGTTGCGCATCGCGCGGCCGCTAGCATCGGCGTACTTTTCGATCACCTCGCGGGCCACGGCGCGCAACGCCGCACTGTCAAGGATCTCGAGAAACGTGTAGTCGGGCTCGATCAGCTCCAGCTTGATCGTGTAGCGGTCCGCCGCGCGCAGGCCTTGAACTTCCGCGTCGTAGTCGAAACGGCCGGCCGACTTCGCCTTGGCCACCGCGTCGTCGAGCCCGACGATCTTGCGTTCGAGCAGATCCGAGTTGGGCGAGCGTACGCGCGGGTCGACGATGCGTTTCCAGGCGTAGACGAAATCCGCCGCGGTCAGTTCGCGCTTCTTGCCTGCAAAAACGGGGTCGTCGGCGAAATAGATGCCCGACCGGATGCGAATCGTCCACACCCGGCCATCGGCCGAGATCTCCGGCATGCCGGTCGCCACGCTCGGCACGAACCGGTACGGTCGCGCAAGATAGTCCCACTGGTAAAGCGCGTCGAAGATCCGTCCCTCGACGGCGGTCGCATAGGTCTCCTGGGTGCCGGCAGGATCGAGTCCCGAGACGTCGATCGGAAACGCGATCCTTAGAACCTTCGCGGGATCGGCCCAATCGGCCGCGATGCTTTGCGGCGCGAGTGGAGCGACGGTCAACGCAAGCAGCGCAATTACGGCAGGCCGCACCGGCATAAGAGTTCTCCCGTGAGCGCCGTATTGTATCGTCGAGCATTTTCGGCTCGACCCGTCGGTGAATTACCTTGCCTCTCGCCGGAGTAGACGCTATTGCCTTACCGTACAGCGCGCGCCTCGAGCACCTCGCGAAAGGCCGCTGGAAGGAAAGCGCGCAACCCCGCGGACAACTGCGCTTCGCGCCGCTGCCATAACACCCCCAGCCAGATGATCGCGAGCCCGATCAACGACAGCGCGAACGGGAAAAGCAGGCTGTCCTTGAATACCTGTTGTGAGAGATGCCCGAGATAGCACGCGACGCCCAGCCCACCAAACACTGCAAACACGCGGCGCCCGAGCACTGCTCCGATGAGAATCAGCAGCACGTTTATTCCGCAGTAGGCGAGCTTGCTCAGCTCGCTGGTCGAGTTCATGAGCGACAGCCCGCCCCAGAACGTCAGGACGCCGAAAAGGTACAGCCAGAATGCGTAATCGCGCGAGGCGCGCGAGCGTAAATCCACCCAGAACGCGAGCAGCGTCATCGTCAGCCCGAAGTACAGAGAGACGACCTTGTAGAGCTCCCAGTTGTATGGCCGATTGTCACCGAGAAGGAACGGCACCAGGTCCATGCTCATGTACCACAGCGTCACCGCAATCGGCATGAGCATGAAAGGAAATCGATAACGCCATAGCAGGATGGCCCCGATGGCGAGTGTGCCGAACTCCATCATGATCCAGCGCCAATCGATGAAGACGTGAAAATCACGGTAGGGCTTGTTCTCGCCCCAGTAGCCGAGCGCCATCTGGGCGGCGAATATTGCGAGCGGCACCATCACAACCGCGAGGGTCGCCATGATGCCCGCCGGGATGTAGAGATGCTTCTTCTCGAGGAACCAATGCGAGAGGAAGAGCGCGAGCACGCCATAGAGAATCGCCGTGACGCAGCCGCCCCAGCCACCGAGCGCGTTCCAGCCGAGCGTCATGAAGAGAGACATCGCGCCGATGGCGATCATGCCGCCCAGGTAGTAGAGCACGTGGACGAAGGAGAAACGCGCTCGTTCGTGGCTCTCGGCAGTGGCGCCGAGATATGCGGCCAGCCGGTCTGCCTGTTCGACGCTCAAGATTCCCGCGCCCACGGCGCCGTCGAGTTTCGCTCTCGTCATGCTGTTCATGTTTGCTCTCCCATTGGCAAACCTCTTTTCGATTGTAAGACTGGGCGCCCGCCGACGAACTCATACAGACGGCTGATCGGGGTTTCTCTATGCTGATTGGGGTTCATGATTACGCGACGAAACGCACGCGAAGCTCGGTTGGCACCGTCGGACAATAGGCGCGGGGCTTGGCGAACAACCAATGCCTGATGGCTCCCACGAATCGATAGGCCTGGTTACGCACGGGTTTGGGGACGATAGCAACCGCCGTCCCGAGCACGCGCCAAAGACCGCCCAATCGGGCGGCGATGTGAATGACCGCAGCGCTCTGCAACAGCAGCCGCCGGGATTCGTCCATAACGACGAAGCTGTCCGGCAGCGTCTTGCGCACGCTCTCGTCGACGGCTCGTTTGAACGCCTCGCCCTGCAAAGGAGAGAAGACGAACTTGCCCATCCGATCTTCGGCTAGCACGAAGCGCACGACGCGGTGGCAAAGACCGCAGGTGCCGTCGTAGTAGATCATCTCCCGCGCATGAGGGTGCTTCGCCGCTATCCAGCGTGGATCGAACGTGAGCAGATGGAAAAGCAGCATCGGTATCGTGAGGTCCGCGAAGTTCAACAGGCAAAGAAACCCGAGTTGCACGGCGAACATTGCGCTCCAGAGTATCGGGCGTAGACGGCGGAAAAGCGCTAGAGGTGCAAATAACAGCTCGATCCCCATGACGCCCCAGGTCAACAACGGCAGCGCTCCCTCAGGCAGCGCCAGAAACCAGTCGCGAAGGAAATAGTCTCGCGCCAGCGGATTCTGGAGCACGTAGCCGATCGCGTCGCCGCTCACCCACGACGGGCTCAGGACCTTCGTATACCCGCTATAGCTGTAGGCGAGCGCGAGAACAATCCACGACGCGGCGAACAGAGGCTTGGGTCTCTCCCAGGTTGTAATATTCGACGTCGTCATCTCCGGCAGCGGTCCGCGCGGCAATGACGGGACGAGCAGGTGCGCAAGCAGCATCCACCCGACATAAGGCAACGCGGGGTTGGCGATCAGCGGATTGCGGCCGAATAAGCAAGCCAGCACGTACCACATAGAGAGAGCCGCTAGTTTGTCATGGTACCCGCACGTAAAGGCTAGGGCAGCGATGCCGCCCGCGGCGACCAAGCCGACGACAAATTGCGGCGTGTCGACCAGCGCGAGCACATTGGGCACGATCCCAAACAGCGGGCTTTGCGCCGCATCGGTCAGCATGCCTGCATTGGAGAATAGTTCCGACGCCCACGGCAGAAGTTGTGCAAAGTGTATGAAGAGATAGGCGCCCAGCAGCACCCGAAATAACCGGTATTGATTCGCCGTCCATCCGTTGGCCATATTTCTTTCCCCCTTTTGACGTCGCGAGACTACTCGCAGGAGATCTGAAACTCGCGCTGCCACTTAGAAATGCCCAGCTCCGAAAGCAACGGCGCGTCGCCGCAGAAGCCGTGATGCGCTACGGTATCGACCATGGGCTTCGTCCGCGGATTGCTCGCCAGCACAGGCGCATACGAGATCGCTGCGCCGTAGGCGTTCCGGCGGTTGTACGGTCCTCGCAAGGCGCGATAGACCTGAGGAGTCAGCTCGAGTGTGTGCCAGACGCTTTGGCGATCCTGCCAGTCGATGTAGAACTTCGAGGAGTAGGTCTCGAAGCCGTTCTGCGCCGTGAACACCTTGGGCGCGGGCGATGCCTGGCTCGCGAGTCCGATCGCCCTGACCGCGGGCTCTCCCGTCACGTCGCCAAGCATTTGTAAGCATCCGAGTGTCACGAGCAATGCTGCGTCGAGATACCGTCTCATGATCTGACTCCCGTGGGCGAAGGTTGAGTACGGCGTGGCCCCCGGCGAGCGAATGGGCTGCGACCTAGAAGCATCGTCCGGAGGTACTGCTCGACCTCGGGCCCAAACCCGCAGGCTCCCGGTTGCTCGCGTGGATTCTCGAAGGTCCCGAACAGCATGTCCCAGAGTGGAAGATCCGAGTAGTTGTTGCGATGGCGCCCGCGTTGGTGATGCACGCAATGACTTTCAGGACGCTGAATCAAATATCCAAGCCAGTGCGGCGTCCGCACATTCCAGTGGTAGAAGAGCTCGGCGATCCCGGTCAATAAGAACGCGAGGCTGGCGCTCTCTGCGTTCAACCCGAGCAGCAGATAGAGGACCGCGGGCGAGAGGACGCCATTGATGAAGATCTCGATCGGATGCTTGTAGAAGCTCGTGACCACCTCGAGTCTGGAAGCGCTGTGATGGACCTGATGCACCCAGCGCCAGAGAAACGGATTCTCGTGGCGCGCCCGGTGCCACCAGTAGTAGATGAACGTTATCGCGACGTAGCCGATCATCGCGTCCGGCAAGAAGCCGAAGCCGCCAGCGTGCCACAGCGCTAGCTCTGGAAACCAGTGATCCCATGTCACCGTCGAGATGTAAGCGGCGGCGGCCTGAGCGATGTTGAGCACGATCGCACGCGGATACCACCCGGCTACCCGTTCCAAAGGTTTCCCAGGCGTGAAGCGCTCGACCACCAACATCGCCAAACCGAACGTCAGAACGATCAGCGCAGTTTGCATCGCGGCCTCGTTTGTCAGTCATTCGCGGACGAAGCTATCGTTTGGTATAGAGTTAGTACACCGCAATATCGAATGTATCGCGATGGCCGATGAAAAGTAGCGTAATATGCTACTTTGCCCAAGTGGGATCGGCGCGCTCCGATGGCTCAAACCCAATCACTAATCGCGGCCTTGAAGCAGGTCTTGAAGAGTCGCAACGTTACTTATGCCGAGATTGCGCGGCGGCTGAAGATGAGCGAAGCGAGCATCAAGCGCGTGTTCGCGAAGCAAACATTCACGCTGGATCGCCTCGACAAGATCTGCGGCATCCTCGGCATCGCGATCACCGATCTCGCGAAGATGGTCGAGCATGAGGCGGAGCGGGTGACCCAGTTAACGCTCGAGCAGGAACGCGAGATCGTCGCCGACCCGAAGCTGATGCTCGTTGCGGTGCACGCGCTCAACCATTGGACGTTTGAGGAGATGCTTGCTCACTACGCGATCTCGAAAACGGACTGCATTCGTCTTCTTGCCAGGTTGGATCGGCTGCGCATCATCGACCTGCTGCCGAACAACCGTATCAGGGTGATCGTCGGCCGAAACTTCTCCTGGCGGCCGGACGGGCCGTTCCAGCGACACTTTCGCGATCAACTGGAGGCGAATTTCTTCGGGAGCCGCTTCGATGGCCGAGGCGAGCACCTCGCATTCGTAAGCGGCATGCTCTCTCGAAACTCGAACGCCGTCATCCAGCAGCACATGCGACGGCTGGAGACCGAGTTCACCGAGCTGCACAATCAGGATGCGGCCTTGCCGCTCGACGAGCGGTTCGGTACAAGCTTGCTTATCGCGATGCGGCCGTGGGTTCCGGAGATGTTCAAGAAGATGCAGAGGAAGGCGGCACCGAAGGTGTTCTGAGAGCAGGGCGACTCCGTGCCGCAGAAGCTCGAGCTCGCCCGCTCGACCGACGAAGAGAAGCAGTCGCAGCTAAGGCGCCTGGCGGATTTAGTAGGACCGAGTATGCTAAGGAGTTGAACCACGCAAAGAGGAGAATGGATAATGAAGCGGACAGGGTTGGCAGTGCTCATGGGAATGGGTCTGGTCGCAGGGTCCGTATGCGCTCAGGACAGCACCTTCGAGTTCAGTAATGAGGTCAAGCAGGGAGAGCAGCGGGCAGGGTTCACCAACAAGGTGATGGTCAAGACCGCCACATTTACCGTCGGCGCGATTGCGGTCAAGGAGGAAATCAAGCCACACCGGCATAACGATGGAGCGCACGTGATCTACATTGTCAGCGGTGGCGGGACGATGATGCATGGGGACAAGACCATCACGCTCAAGCCGGGGATAATCGTCTACGTCCCGGTGGGCGTGGCGCACGGCGTTAAGTCCGAGCGCGGGGACCTCACGTTCGTGGACTTTGCTCAGCCACCCTTCGATCCCAATAAGATGGAATGGATCAAGTAGCGGTTGGCAGCGCAGGCGGTTTCGGCAGCCGCGCGGAATCCAGGGAGAAGACCCCACCTCGTTCGCGCGGAATGTCCTAGCTACGGCAAGGAGGCGACGGCTTACAGCCTCCGCTCGTCCTTCGCTGCCACTTCCAGCCGCGCCTGATACCCGGCCGATGGTCTGGAATTGGCCGACGAGCACCAATCAACGACTGCTATGGAACGCAATGCGCTACAACCGCTGTTGTTAAGGGTTGTGCGATGCCTGCCCTCAAACGCAGGTGGGTGAGGACGTGACGACGCCGCGCGGCAGGCGTCGTACAAGCCTCGAGGGAGGAAACCGCGGCATGCCCCGGTGTGGTCCGGCGAGGCTAAACCGCTATGGGGATTTGACTACTCGCAGTCGGGCGCGATGGCGCAAACCGGCCGATGAATCGGCGGATGACATCGCGCCGATGCGGGATGGCGATGAGGCGAGGCTGGCTTCGGGGGATGACGCAGAGGCCGAGCAAGCACGGTCCGCCCGCGCAAGGCCAAAGCGTCCGCTATCGGCAGTGGCCGACGCAAAGCGGACGGACCGTTGTGGCACCAGAGCGGTGATCATGCTGCGGCTCGCCATGTCGGCGGCGCACGGATCGGTTGCCCGCGGGCGAAGATCTCGATGATGCTCATCGCCGTGCCACAGTGCGGACAGATGAAGGTGGGCTGGACGTTGGCTACGGCTGCCGTGGTCGATTGCGGTTCGGCGACGGGGACGACGTGCAGCAGTTCACGCGCGCGGGCGAGATGCTCGCGGCGTGCGGCATTGGCGAGCAGCCCATAGTGGCGAATGCGGTGGAAGCCGCTGGGCAGCACGTGCAACAGGAAGCGGCGCATGAACTCGTTGGCAGCGAGCGTCATCGTCTTGTAGCGCGTCTTGCCCGTGGCGCGGTAATCCTTCCAGCGGAAGGTGACGCCGCGTTCGTCGAGCGCGAGCAGGCGCTGGTTCGAAATCGCCACCCGGTGCGTGTAGCGGGACAGATAGGCGAGCACTGCGGCTGGCCCGGCGAACGGACGCTTGGCGTAGACGACCCATTCCACTTCACGCAGCGGCGCGAGCCAGGCGGCGAACGCCCGCGCGTCGGCCAGTGCCACGAATTCAGCGAAGAACGTCAGCCGGCCAGTGTGATGCGCGGTAACCAGTTCCTCGAGGAAGCGGCGACGGAACAGCCGCGAGAGCACCCGCACTGGCAGGAAGAAGCCCGGGCGACAGGCGACCCAGCGTTCACCGTCGGGGGACAAGCCACCGCCGGGAACGATGCCGTGCACATGCGGATGGTGCGTCAGCGCCGAGCCCCAGGTGTGCAGAACCAGGGTCACGCCGACCTGCGCACCGAGATGCTTCGGGTCGGCGGCGATAGTGCGCAGGGTCTCCGCGGCGACCGCGAACAGCAGGTCGTAGATCACCGTCTTGTTGTAGTAGGCGATGGCGGCAATCGGCGCCGGTAGCGTGAACACCAGATGGTAGTAGTCCAGCGGCAGCAGATCGGCCTGCCGCGCTTCCAGCCACCGCCGCGCGGCACGCGCCTGGCACTTGGGGCAGTGCCGGTTGCGGCACGAGTTGTAGGCGATCTGCACCTGCGCGCAGGCGTCGCAACGCAGTACATGTCCCCCCAGCGCCGCGCTGCGGCACTGTTCGATGGCGGACATCACCTTGAGCTGACCGAGGCTCAGGTGACCGTGCTGCGCTTGCCGCCAGGCGTGCCCGTGGGCGCGGAAGATGTCCGCGACCTCCAGGGCGGGGCGCCCCATCGGGCGGCGCTACGCGGCTACCGTGTGTTCCAGCGGACTGATCACCTCGCGCAGCAGCTCGGTGGCCACTTGGGTGTAAAGGGCCGTGGTCTCCAACTTCTTGTGCCCGAGCAGCACCTGGATCACGCGGATGTCGACCTTCTGTTCCAGCAGGTGGGTGGCGAAGCTGTGCCGCCTATGTCTCTGGAGACATAGTCGCCACTATCTACCCTTCCTGACTATGTCTCGTACTGCTGCGAGAGCTTGATTTTTCAAGCACATGCTGGAGGCCAGGTAGAGATAGTCTCGACTCCTTTCAACACCCTGGAATTCAGGGGAGGAGTCGATCATGAAGTTCGTCATCGTCAAGCACGTGGTTCTATCGCGACCGCCTGAAGGTCCGCTCGCGCCCCATATTGTTTCGTTTGCAGAATCTGTGAGGGAGCAAGGCTACAGCTCGGATTCACTGAAACGGCAAGTCCGAATCGCTGCATGTTTTAGCCGCTGGCTTAAACAAAGAGGCGTGCGGGTACGCAGCACCTGCTCTGATCACCTGGTCGGGTATTTGCGATATCGCGCTCGGCACGTCCGACCTTGTCGGGGGGATGCTGCGGCGCTGCGACACCTCATGGATTCTCTGCGCCATGAGGGCGTGATTCCCACGGAGAAGACAGCAGCACGTCGAGTGACCCCGGCTGAGCGTTGCGTTCAAGCATACGAGCAGTACTTGCACGAAGCACGCGCCTTGGCCAAAGCAACGATCGTCAATTACGTGCCGTTCATCCGTGACTTTCTCAACGATTGTTTCGGCGATGGACGAGTCACGCTCGCGCGCCTGGGTGCCGGCGATGTCGTGAGATTTGTACAGCGCCAAGTACCGCGTCTGCATCTGAAGCGGGCGAAGCTCATGACCAGCGCCCTGCGCTCCTTCCTGCAGTACGGGCGCTATCGTGGCGACATGACGCTGGATCTGGCCGCCGCTGTTCCGGCCGTGGCCAACTGGTCGATGACGTCGATCCCCCGGGCGATTGCGGCGGACCAAGTGCGTCAGTTGCTGGCCAGTATCAATCGAGATACAGCGATCGGGCGTCGTGACTACGCCATCTTGCTCTTGCTCGCGCGACTGGGGTTGCGTTCAGGTGAAGTGGCATTTCTCGAACTCGATGACATTGACTGGAACGCGGGACAGTTGCGCGTCTGTGGTAAGAGTGGCCAGCGTAACGAGCTGCCCTTATCCGCGGAGGTCGGCGCAGCGATCGCCGCATATCTGAGGTCGAGACGACCGTGCAGTACCAGCCGACGCGTATTTCT